>Ga0307516_10000961_pt1 | contig 39778 bp, 39 predicted proteins | sample 19_EM_MG_FD_203310 | JGI IMG/M metagenome (GOLD analysis project Ga0307516, IMG submission 203310) | Populus trichocarpa ectomycorrhiza microbial communities from riparian zone in the Pacific Northwest, United States - 19_EM | ecosystem: Host-associated > Plants > Roots > Unclassified | place... | reverse complement strand
ATGGTGGAGCAGACACAAAGGGCGATTACAGTGTTTAACTGTGCCTTTCCTGGCGATATTGCTGTCTTTGCATTTGACAACTCAAGCGGTCACGCCTGTAAAGCTGTCAATGCTCTGGTAGCTTGCCAGATGAACCTCAGTCCAGGGGGTAAGCAAGCCAGAATGCGAGATACACATTTCACGAGTTGTTCAGATGATGTCCAAGTGTATCAGCGGATGGCGTTTCAATCAGGAGACTGTCACCCCTATGGAACAGATATCCCTATACCGCGCAATTGGATTGGTGAACCGAAGGGAATGAAGCGTGTACTTCACGAGAGAGGGTTGTGGAGGGACGGACTCCTGAAGCAATGTGGCCGACAGAAGAAAGCCAAAACAGCTGGCCAGTTCAGTGAACGTGTTTTCGAGGAGACAATCGAGCAGTACGAAGCGAGAACGGCAGACAAGTGTGAGAGTGGACAAGGCTGCTGTGCATTGAGAATCCTTGACGTAGAATTGGATTTCCAGACAGAAAAATCTATGCTCGAGCATATTATCGTTCAAGCAGGTCACGAAATTATCTTCTATCCAAAATTCCACTGTGAGCTCAACTGTATTGAGTATTACTGGGCAGCAGTCAAACTCTACACCCGAGAAAATTGTAAATACTCCTTTACCGAACTGGAAAAGACTGTGTTGAAGAGTTTAAATACTGTCGATATCAAAACAATAAGGCGGTTTGCAGACCGTAGCAAGAGATGGCTGATGGCATATATCAATGGCTTGACTGCGGAGCAGCGTGCATATGCAGAGAAGGAGTACAAGTCTCACAGGCGTGAGTACAGGCAGGGCTTTGTGTAAATATCTAGCACATACGGTATCATAGGATATCACTCGTCTTTCCATTTTGGGTTAGTGGCAGTTTTAATCGGGTTAGCGGCGGTACAATCTGTAGGTCCTATCATATAAAATACTCAACTTTCAACCTATTACTGCACTCAACCAACCACATATATTTTTAATTTGAATCTGTAGAACCTTTCTACAGATACTAATCTATTGTTTGCCAGATTCGAAAAGTGTTCTTTTTATTGTGGTGGTGTGGAGTAAAGCTCAGCGGATGAGGGTGTTTTGCGTCCCTCGCTTGCCTGTCTAAGTGTCCGACACTCTAGTTACAAAATTTGATCGTCGGTTGGTACCACACTAATTTCGTGACCCCGATCACAATCCACAGCCAGCAGCACAAAACCAATTAAGTTTTACTAACCCTGTAGCAGATGACAGATAGCATCGTAGCGGACTACCTCATGTTGTCAGACTATCTATTAGAGTGTTGGTTTGGTTGTTGAGGTGTTCACCGAAGACTGGTGATGGTAGTGGTGGTGGCGGCAGTGGAAATAGTGGGCAAAAGTCAGTGGAAAATTTTTGTGTTTGCAGAATGCTCCGCGACCATATCCACACATTTTCCAAACCCCCAGTGCCACGTGAATATGTCCAATGTGGCAAACAACGCGTCCCCATATCTCTCCACATTCTCATCAAAATCTGCTCTTTCGCCAATGTTCAATGCATATTCACATTATTTTGTAGGAGTCTTTGTTGGAGCTTCGGTTCCTACAGCCAATAGTGTTTGTCAAGCAGATGGTCAACACTTTGGAGAGCAATGGTATGCGGCTGGAATTTATCAATCTGATCGAGGTTCTGATACAATGTTATTGGCCAATGCACAACTACAGTTCGAACAATGTAACATCCTAATGCCACTATTTTTTTATATTTCATTATTCGCATGCACCCTATCTATTCCATGAACCCTAACGCCACTATTGATTGCTGCTAACGATGCGGTACATCCAAGTCAAGTGAGATCTCATGATGGTGTCCTGCCTGGCGGGGAGGGATCAACCACCATTATGGGAATTGTATGTAGTCACGTGTGAGAGACCGGAGAGAGAAGTGAACATCATGTGAAAATTCTGTTGAGCAGATATGGTGTAACTATAAGCGAATTATGTGGGTATTTCTTGGCTTGTTGGTGGTTTTGGACCTTAAAACTAAGCTACTACAGGGAGCTTTCGGCCATCCCCACAACAAAAGGCAGCAAATTGTACACACAGAGAAGATCACCTGCAAGAGGATAGGAACAAGATTATCTACATATTCTATTCATCATAGGAGGAACAGTGAAGCTGTAAGTGAAATCCAGTGGGCATTAGCTGTCATCTTGGGGCGTACTGTCTTTTGTCCACCATCTCCGGACGTTCATTATTCTGAAACACTGATTTCCTTTGACTGATGTGTCCAATTAATTCACGTGAAAACAGAGGAGTATTGGTTTGGCGAGCTGAAAATGGAGAGCAGTACATTGGTAATGATGGGAAACCTTGGTGCATCTGTAAAAAAATTTGAGAATTCCTAGGGAGCTCCCATAGCTCCCATAGTTCCCGTAAGCATCGCTAACTCCCGTAAGAGGAGAAGTTATATTTTGCTCCCGTAAGGATTTAAAAAAAAAAAGTGCTTTATTTTTAGCTGAAACCTCGAGAAATATTAGTTCAAATTTATCTCTGACCTGTAAAAAAAGCAATATACTTTAACTTTCCATTTTTTTGCTGATCAGTGGGGATGCTGAAGATGTACACCTACAATTTGTTCGTCTCTAACTCTTTATTAGGTTCTAGTGCACATATGGCATAGACGTACTCAGGTGCATCTACCAAAAACACCATCCTCACCTTTATCGTTTTCACAAAATTGGTACAGATGGAGATTCACCATCCACCAGCCTGGTCTTCATGAGGCATTTGGCAACACTATCCTATGCGTTGCATTCATCGAAGCATTCAAGGCCATTCTTTTACGCAGTATGGCTGTATACAATATCCCTTTCAACACAGTGGAGAACACGAGTTTCCACCCACTGGCTGGTTAGCCGAATGTACATGTTCCTACCTGCTATCCACCCATGTGCACATTCGTCCAAATTTCCCAGAATATGAGTGGAAGATTTCTCCTGTAACTCTGCCCTCTCTAATCCGATCACCAAGGTAACCAAATATCCATTTTATTTTTGTGCTTCTCGGTATATAGCTAGCCATCGATTTTATATCCAGACTAGTTGTGGTACGCCGTAGCTCCCTGCAAACAACTGTGCATCCGCCCAGGGTCTAGGCTGCAGGGGAGTTGAGGGGGGGGGGGATATCCTGGCTGGGCCTGGCAGTTCGTCCAGTCCTTACCGAAAAATATCTACAAGACGGCCATCATTAGACTGCTAGGACTAGCTGCCATAGTTTGATTTCAGGTAAGTCTGATGATGGATGGAACAGGCTATTGCAATGCCTGCCACACCCCACTGTTTTGTGTATGACCTCCATTGGTGACATCTCGGCTGCTATACATCAGAATAATGGATGTCTGCAGATGACAGATTAGAGGCAACACGTCTGGAGATGACAGGTGCCCGAGTTTCCGACCACCGACTCAGGAGACAGTCTTCCGTCCTTTATCCCTGGCGAGTCTCTTGGACCTGTTATATATAGAGAGAGTGTTCCTCCTTCAACGTTGTATCAATTAATCAATGCACTATCTTCATCTCTATCAATCTCTATATTTTAACACCACATCAAATAATACGGGAGTTGTCTTCCTCAGCTGGGACTAGGCTTTCCACATCCATAGTAGAGAGGAAGTTGTGGACCGCCTGGCTGTACCTCCTACCAGCGAGGAGGTCCTGGATATTTGGAGCTAACCTAAGTGTTTTGTTTGATCCTTGTCCTAGTTGTTCATACCATCATCACTGTCACTATATGAACCTTTCTTAGGCCGTACCCACAGGTGGAATATCTAGGAGTTACGTCAGTCGTCACATAGTCTGGATTGTACTATAATGCAATCACTGTTGTTTTTTACTATTTCAGCAATAATCACCCAAGCTACTTTCACTATAAATGAATAGCAACCTTCGAGATTCTGAAGGAACCCTAACATACAGCCAATCCGACATGGTTTCACTGTGGCACCTCATCCTTCCAGTTGTAGCAGTTCGGGGTGCTCCTGCAGGTGCTATATCTGTGTTCCATTGTTAGGTGCACACGGTCCTGCCTACTGCCATTGTCACACCTAAGTGCTCAGCCCACCAGTGCAGGCAAACACACCAAGACCCCAGTCATGTCAGAATAAGGTGGCATCTGGAGATGAGGAGGCATCCGGATATGAGAGACCAGAGGTGGTGTCCGGAGATGAGGAGGCGTCTGGACATGACTGAGTCCTGAGTACCGGCTTGGGGGGGCAGTCTTCCGTCCTTTGTCCTGACTGCCTTCCTGTATATAGAGAGATCTTGTGCCCGCATAATGCTGCAACACAATCTTTACCTTTTATCGATCCATATATTCCAACAGGTTATGAGCCCGGATTGAACGCTCTGCCAATCCACTACCCATCGATAATCGCACCTGCCGACCTGGTGTTTTGCACCTCACTTCTACGTCTTATCCCTGCACTCTAGTTTTTTAAGCCTCAACTTTTGGAGCCACGTCGCATCTGATGGCATCACCAAGATGGTCTCAACCAGACAACGCATCACCTTTGCAGTCGCCAGCCTTTACAACGCCCGAAACTACCGCTCATTTGAGAACGACATGAGATCATTCCCTACTGCTGAGTGCGCTCAAGATTGTTACCCGCAACAAAATATTCCATCACATGCTGACATGATGTACTGCCTAGGGCCGTGACTACAATCAGTGCAACGACCGCACATCGACGATCTACCTATCGGTTGAACCCATGATTCAAGCCTGCATCCAAAGTCCTCCTGCGAAAGAAATCAATTCTGCAGCCCGTGTCTGGAAAATTCTTGGCCAGGAATACGACTCTGCCTTTACGATATTCACTCGTTGAATACATCTCGAGCCTACTTGCTGTTTGCCAGAAATTGACCAGAACCGACGAACGATCTTGGATACCACCGTCGTTTGCCACTTTCTTTTCGAGCTGTACCACTATCTTCCGATATTATTGTTGGCGTTCCCAACGACAAACATTAGGGGAAGGTGCTATGTGTGCGCTCGGTGATGATGGAGTTGCTGTGGCACCCCATACCGCAGCTGCCATGCAGTCTCGAGGGGGCGGAGCTGTGTACGCGCCTTGGTGATGACGGAGCAGCTGCAGTGCCCCGCACCAGAGTTGACGTATGCGCTCAAGGAGCTGTGTGCACACTTGGTGATGACGGAGGAGCTGTGGCACCCCACACTGGAGCTGACGTATACGCTCGAGGAGCTGTGTGCACGCTTGGTAATGAGGAGCAGCTGCGGTGCCCCACACCAGAGCTGACGCATGCACTCAGGGAGCTGTGTCCATGCTTGGTGATGATGGAGCAGCTGCGGCGCCCCACACCGCAGTTGACATATGCGCTCAGAGAGCTGTGTGCATGCTTGGTGATGATGAGCAGCTGCGGTACCCCACACCAGAGCTGACGCATGCACTCGGGGAGCTGTGTGCGCGCTTGGTGATGATGGAGCAGCTATGGTGCCCCACACCGGAGCTAACACATGCACTCGGGGAGCTGATGTTTGCGCTTGGTGATGCTGGAGCTGCTGCGGCACCCCATACTGGAGCTGTCATACACTCTCAAAGATGCAATTGCTGTGTTCATTTGGAAATACAGGAGCTACTGTGGCATCCCCATACTGGAGCAGTCGTGCATGCCTTATGATGGAGTTGCTCTTTACGCTCAATGCTGACAATGGACAGATTTTCTTATGGATCGGCATGGAAATCGGCCTGGTATCCAGGGGAAGCTTCCGGTGAAGAACATAGCTGGTGGTTCAACAGGTTTTCTTTCCCTCTCCTTTCTTTCTTTGGAGGATGCACTCTTTCTCCTATGTCCGTGGTTTTCCCATGAGGTTTTTTACATGGTTATGAGTTTTAACGAGGCATCCGAGGATACTGGGATTTTTCCACATTTTTCATCCTGCTGCTGTTTGTTTCTGTACTGGCCGTTTAATTTTCTCCTCCTGTGTTCCTTTGCATCTTCCGTAGAAGGGGAAGTGTCAGAATAAGGTGGCATCTGGAGATAAGGAGGCATCCAGACATGAGAGACCAGAGGTGGTGTCCGGTGATGAGGAGGCGTCTGAACATGACTGAGTCCCGACCACTGGCTCGGGGGGGCAGTCTTCCATCCTTTGTCCTGACGGCCTTCCTGTATATAGAGAGATATTGCGCCCACATAATACTGCAACACAATCTTCACCTTTTATCGATCCATATATTCCAACAAGTCTATTGATTCTCCAAGTCTTACCCCTGGCTGAGCCCATGACTCCTGGATAGGTGGCACCTCTACTTCTGGTATTTGGCTGGATGATCAATGCTGTCATCTGTTCTCCCAGTTTGTCAGAATAATGGGCATCTGGAGATAACATATCGGAGGTAACTCATTGGGAGATGACAGCCACCCGAGCCTCCAAGAACTGGCTCAGGAGACAGTCTTCTGTCCTTTCTCCCTGGTGCGTCTCTTAGCTTATTGTATACAGAGAGAATGTTCCCCCTTGGCCGATGTATCAATCAATCAATTCACTCTCTTCAAGTCTATTGATGTCACAAACCTGACGCGACAGGCTACTTGGCGCCGCCACAGGAGCCGCCGTCACCCTCGCCACACTGTGGCTAATCCTTGTCTCCGCCATCACAGCCACAATTATCTTACGCGCCTAGGCGCGAAATACTAGCCCTTGCAAATATCGTGCCGGTAGTGATATTCCGCAGAACCTCAACCTGGTGGCGGGGCAGTCAGGGTCTGCCTGCTTGTGTCCTTACTGTTGCGTGTCTGCCTCAATTTCTGCTGTGTTACGTTTATTGCTTACCTATTGTTTCCTTGGTTGTTCCTTACTGTTGCGTGTCTGCCTCGCTCTCCTTCTGTGTTATGTTTATTGCTTACCATGTGTGTTTGTCGTTTCCTACTGTTTGCCAGTCTGCCTTGCTTAGGGGTTGCGGAGGAAAGAAGGGGCCAAGTAGGATCGTGTGTTTCTTGGGCACGGCGATGGAGTCATGACGGGAAACTCTGTGTCAGTCTTGTGGGTGAGGCTGTGATTCCACAGTGGAGGAAAAGGGTATAAAGGAAGGGTGCGGTAGCTAGTCTGGAGATTCTTTCTCCACGCAATCTACTATCTCTCTCCACAGACCTACCTCTCTACACGTGAACCGGCGCTGCGACCACCAACCCCAACGAGAACAACGATCCCACACAAGGCATGTGAGAAGAGTGCGACGAGACCATACCAGGCGTGACGTATACCGCGAGAACAATGGGCCCACGCAAGGCGTGTGAGAAGGCTGACAAGATCACGTAGAGCGTGTGAGTACAGACGCGACGTAGAGCAGGCCAGGCGTGACAGATACCGCGAAGACAATGAACCCACGCAAGGCGTGTGAGTACAAGTGGCACGTAAGTATGCCGGAAGTGTAAGTACGAGTGGCACGTGAGTACACCGGAAGTGTGAGTACGAGCAGCGCATAACTATGCCGGAAGTTTGAGAACGAGCGGCGCATAAGTACGCCAGAAGTGTGAGTACGAGCAGCATGTAAGTACGCCAGAAGTGTGAGCATGAGCGGCGTGTGAGTACTCCGGAAGTGTGAGTACGCTGGAAGTGCGAAGGGCACCCGCCCCGAAAAACGAAGTCTACGTTGCCTGTCGAGCTGTACGGAGAAGTCGAGGCAGGATTTTGATACTAGATTGCGTCTCCCCCATCGACACCCGACATAGCAGCAAAAGACACAGTGGAGTCCCAGGACGAGAACACTGAGGATCCCCTCTCCCTCAGAGAACTTGTGGAAGTCCCCGACGACCATAGGGCCCCAAGCCCCATCACCGCGGAACCACGATCAAGACTACAGACACTGGAGTCACCAGAGCAAATCCAAAGAATGAGCGAAGGAACGGGAACAGGTGGGGCCGGTCCTCACCTTCTCACCACAGAAATGTTACGCGAAATCCTTGGGGCCAGAGACGAACCCAGAAGCAGCCACCCAAAACTCAGAGACCCGGAACCATTCGATGGAGAACAACTCAAGCTGCGTCCATTCCTGGCTCACTGTGAACTCAAGTTCCAAACGGAAGGAAACAGATTCGATGACGATGAGAAGAAGACAGGATACGCTGGAGCCCTGTTCAAAGGAGTAGCCTGTCACTGGCTCGAGCCGCTGGTCACCTGCCAGGGCGGACTGCAGATGACATGGGACGAATTCAAGGTCAACATGGGACATGCTTTCGGGGAAGTCGACATCAAGGAAATGGTATACAAGAAATTCCAGAAAATACAGTAAGGAAACCGAATGGCCACAGCATACTGGGCCGAGTTCCAGAAAATCAAGGCTGATCTACCATACTCCGACAACGTTTACATCACAAGGTTCCGTAGCGGACTCCATCAAGAGGTCTGCCGACACCTGGTCATGAGCGAAACATCCTCTACCGTCCTGGTGGACTTTGCCACAGCTGCCATCAAGGCGGATAGCTGCCTGTGCCACCTGAGCATCATTCCACGAAGAAACACAACTCAGCCGCAGGATCGGTTCCACACAACCCCCAGAGAATCAGCGCCATCCTCCCTGGGGGACCCAATGGACCTAGACACTACCAGACGATACCGGTTCGCTAGAAGAGCAGGACCAAGGTCCCCCCGGTGGCCGCCTGCGGATGAATGCTACAAATGTGGCCAGAAAGAACACTTTGCCAGAGAATGCCCCCAACCCAAGAAGACGCGTGCCCCCTGGAAAAAACCGTACAGAGCAGCACAAGCCACATACGAAGAAACAGAAACGAGAATCCCGGAAGAAGAACTGGCGTGAAACGATGGCCCTCGGGAATAGGACATGGCAACAACCACCCAAGGGAGAAACCCGTTGCGGAACCAGACCCCCCATACAGGATACGAATAACCCGGTATGACCGCGAGCAGAAAATTATGATCAAAGTACAGATCATAAGAACCGATGGGAAAGAACAGAACACCACTGCCCTAGTGGATAGTAGGGCATCCGAGAATTTTATCGACAGAGCCTATGCCAAAGCAAATATAATCCCGATGCAACAAAAAGCAACACCAAGACGGGTCCTGACTGTGGATGGAAGCGAGGTCACTGGTGGGCCGGTAACCCACAACGCTCAAATCTACCTCACGATCAACCACGGTGAGGAGGACATCCACCTACATTGCATCACGATCGGAAACGCCCTGATCATTCTAGGACTCCCCTGGCTCAAGCTCCATAATCCAAGTATAGGATGGAAAAACCACACCGTGAAATTCCACTCTGACCACTGCACCGGAAATTGCTTCCCTAGCTCGCTGAGAGCAAACACGATCATGGAAGAAAAAGCTACCGAGCAATACTAGAGAAAAACACCAGAGGAAGAAAACTGGGAAATGTGCGAAACAGACCCATGGGAAGTATACCAAATGGTAATCGACAAAATCAAGGAAGCCCTCTCTGCTAGCGCAAATCCAATAATTCCACCAGAATACCACGAGTTCCTCGAAGTGTTCACCGAAAAAGAACCTATGGCACCTCCGCCCCACCACGTTCAGGACCACCACATCCCACTGGAGGAGGGAAAGACACCCCTGAATGAGCCCCTACGACCCCTGAATGAAGAAAAAATGAAGGCCCTCAAGGAATACCTTGAGGTCAATGAGAAGGAGGGATGGATCCTGGCATCCACCTCCCCGGCCGGGGCGCCAATAGACTTCGCAAAAAAGAAGGACGGAGGACTACGTGTGTGTGTGGATTACCGACAACTGAACGAAATCACGATCAAGGACCGGACTCCATTGCCACTAATCGGGGAATCCCTCGACCAACTAACCAGCACCACCATCTATACTAAGCTTGACATCCGGGATGCCTATTACAACCTCAGGATCCAAGCCAGGGATGAATGGAAGACAGCATTTCGTATCCGATATGGACTATACGAATACTGTGTCATACCGTTCGGATTGACCAACGTCTCAGCCTCATTCTAATGATGCATGAACGAAATCCTGAGCGAATACCTCGACATCTTCTGTGTGGCATATTTGGATGATATCCTCATATTCTCGCAGAATCTGGAAGACCACCGGATGTCAAGATCCTGCCTTGACTACTCCGTGGGGGCTCGACAGGCAACGTAGACTTCCTTGGGAGCGGGCGCTCCTGCTCGCACTTCCGGCGTATTCACACTTCCCTGTGTCTTCACACTTCCGGCGTACTCACGTGCCGCTCGTCGTTCTCGTGCTATCCGTCACGCCCGGCATGGTTTCGTCATGGTCCTCTCAGACGCCTTGCGTGGGCTCGTTGTTCTCGCGGTATCCGTCACGCCCGGCGTGGTCTCGTCGCGGTCCTGTCACACGCCTTGCGTGGGCCCGTTGTTCTCGCGGTATCCGTCACGCCCGGCGTGGTCTCGTCGCGGTCCACACACACGCCTTGCGTGGGCTCGTTGTTCGTCTGGGGGTTGGTGGTCGCAGTGCCGGTTTCACGGGTAGAGAGAGGTAGGTCTGTGGAGAGAGATAATAGATTGCGTGGAGAAGAATCTCCAGACTAGCTACCGCGCCCTTCCTTTATACTTTTCCTTCCCTCTGTCGAATCAAAGCTTGCCCGCAAGACTGACACAGTTCCACCATCATGACTCAATCGTCGCGCCCAAGGAAACACATGATCGCACTCGGCCACCGCGCGGCCACCACTCTACTCGCGGCAACAGGAGAAAGGACACGCAAGCAAGAACAGTACAGAAAGAGAAGAAGGTCGCGCAAGCATAATCAAAGGGAAACAACATACGTAAGAAGACAGGAGAAGGACGCGCAAGCACTATCAACAGGAAACGGCAAGGACGAGAAGGACGCGTAGGCAACATAGAGGAAACAAAGGAGAGAGGTCTAGACCGGCCAGCGGTTGGGGAATATCGCTACCGGCACGATATGGCGGAGATCGGTCGAGGCGCCTAAGCGTGGAGGATGACCGTGGCTGCGGCAGCGGTGATGAGGGCCAGCCACAGGGCGACAAGGGTGATGGCAGCCCCGGCCGTGGCGCTTACCAGCCTGCCGTGCGAGATTCGTGACAGTACATCCCCTGTCCAGACCGAAGCTCTGGCGAGGTCATGTCGGGTAGGCGCGGCACGGCGGCGGATGGGGGTGCGGTAGATGCGTACAGCCGGGCTCCCCTGCTGCCGGGCTTGGAGTTGTTCGTTCATTCGCTGCTGTTCCGTGATGATGGCCCCCAGGGTGTTGGCCATCTGCTGGAGTTGCTGTTGGTCCGCATCGTGGAATTCGTTCATCCGCTGGGCGAGCGTCTGGTGTACGACGTGGTTGCGGCGTGCATCTCTGGTAGTAGTGTGGTGGAGCATGGTTACGATGTCGTGTAGCAAAGATATTTGTCATCTCGCAGGGCTGCTGGGGTAGCTGCGCGGGCCTCGTCATTGGCAGCAACCTCTCCCGGGGGTGCGATGTTCTCTTGATCCTCTTGAGGGGTCGTGATGTCGGCCAGGGGGTTCCGCGGGGCTGACGCGCTGCAGCGGAGGTGGTGGTTTTCCATGTTCACTAGGAACCGGCAGTCGGGGCAGACCCGCTTTCCCTTCTGCCAGTCTGCACAGGCTTTGTGTGGGTTGAGGTGTCGGTTGCGGATTACCTCCGCTAATTCGAATGGATGGGCGTGGGGACAGCTGCAGGGCTGGTGGTTGTGCCGGCGGCGGTCATTTCCTCGTTGCGGGTAGTAGTTGTCTTCTTTCATCTGGCGGTGAGCGCCACAGTAATTGTCGTAGCAGGCGGTCCAGTGTAGGGAGACATGGTCGTTGGCGCGTGGCTGTCCCACAGCGGACAGTGGTGGTGAGGGAGCCCGGGGGACGTTCCAGCTGTCCGTGGTCATGGCTTGGGCGGCGAGGTCCCAATCGTTGGTTGGTTTGGCTTGTTCGTTTTCGGCGCAGGTCATGGTGGGAAACTCAGAGGTGCAGCTGTGGCCGGCGAAGGTCCAGCCTTCGTTGGTGTCGACCGTGGCAGTGGTGGACATTTTTCTTAGTTTTGGGGGGTGGGCTTCTCGGGGTAGTCCCTGTGGAACTGCTGGACGAGATCGGGAGAGTTTTTCGAAATTGCGGGTGGGGTATCAGGTGCAATCGGGGTCGTGGAAACCAGTCCACTTGACTCGATACTGGATCTGGTTTCTATGGTGTCGGGAGTCGAGGATCTTTTCTACTTCCCACTCTTGCTGTTCTTGGATCACTACAGGAGGTGGTGGCAGTTGGTGATGTCCTGGGATAGGTTCGGTGCTGGCTGTGGGTTCGAGGAGGCTGATGTGGAAGACTGGGTGGATTTTGACAGTGGCCGGTAGGTCCAACTTATATGCTCGTGAGCCTACTTTCTCCAGGATGGTGTACGGGCCTATCTGCTTGTGGTCCAGTTTGTTCGATGGTCGGGTTGTCCGGATGTGTTTTCGTCATAGCCAGACTTTGTCGCCTGGGTTCAGTACTGGGTCCGGGTGTCGTGCTTTGTTGGCTTGTTCTGCTTGAGACATTTGGGCTTCCTTAATCTCTGCTCGAAGTTCTTCATGCAACCTTCTTAATGCCTCAACATATTCTGACACTTCCGGGGGTTCATCGTTCCAGGTGCCGAGGTCTGGTAGGAAACACAGGTGATATCCATAGTTGGCAAAGAAGGGGGTTATTCTTGTGGTTCCAGTTTGTGTGTTGTTGTAGCAGAATTCGGCAATTGGCAGCAACCTCTCCCAGTCATCCTGCTGGTAGTTGCAGTATGCCCAGAGATACTGCTCAAGAGTGGCATTGGCTCTTTCCGTTTGTCCATCCGTTTGTGGGTGTAAGGCTGTGCTGAGGTTGCGTGATATTCCAAGTGCTTCCGTTACTCGTTTCCAGAAGTCTGAGGTAAACAAGGATCCTCTGTCTGATACAATACTGCTTGGCAGTCCGTGAGGTCTTATAACTTGCCAGAGGAAGTGGTCTGCTAGGTCTTCGGGGTTCATGGTGTCTTGGCAAGCGACGAAATGTCCCATCTTTGTGAGGCGATCGATTATTACCCATAACACGTTTTTCCCGTTGCTTGTCGGTAGCGCGGTGATGAAGTCCGTTGATATTGTGTCCCATGGTCGGTGTGGGAGTTCCAGTGGCTTTAGCAGTCCAAATATGGCATGTCGGATTGGTTTGATGCGATGGCAGGTGTCGCAATGGTCGATGTATCTGTGGACGTACTTTCGTTGACCCGGCCAGTAGAAATTTCGGCTAACAAGTTCCAGGGTTCTTGCCCGGCCCGGGTGTCCTGAGGCTTGCGCGTCGTGGTGGTCTCGTAATATGCGAAGTCGCAGGGTATTGTTGTCAGGGATCCATATGAGACCGTCATACATTAGCAACCCGCTGTTTTCCTCACATAGTCCTAGCGCGATCTTCCCGTCGCGGGTGGTCACACTCACCTTTTTCCTCCGGATTTCTTGGATCTCTTTATCTGCGGCGCTTAGTATCCGGATTTCGTTCGAGGTCTTTGTCTATCTAAAGGCTGATGGTTTCCGTTGTATTGGCCTGGAGTACTCCTGGGGCGTAGAGCGTGGCACCGGACATTTCGTTATCGTCCTGGGGCACCTCGAAGGCTTCTCCGGGTAGCAGTATTCGGCCTTGGTTCTGCCGATGCTTCATATCCCCTTCCCAGGGAGAGTCTCCTGACTCTCTAGAGAGGATATCAGGTTTACTGGCCAGTTTCCCGGGTCGATATTTGATCGTAAAATCATAGTTGGCTAATCGCTCACCCCACTGGGCTTGCCGCAGGTTGAGGTCTTTCTTTGTCTTCCAGTATTTGAGGTTTTTGTAATCCGTAAGAATCGTGATTTTCGGCCCCGTTGTCTTGCAATATGTGTTCCATTTTCGTAGTGCGTCTACAATCACCAGTAGTTTCTTGTCGTGTATATCATAGTTGCACTCTGGATCCTTGAGTTTTCGGGAGTAGTAGGCTACTGGGTGCAGAGTTCCGTTGTCATCGGGTTGCGAGCAAAGGGCTCCGATGGCATAGTCTGAGGCGTCCATCTCGATTGTGACGGGTGGCTCCAGGTCAAAGTGTTGTAGTATCGGTTCAGTCACCATTGCTGTTTTGAGCGTTTTGAAGCCTGTCTGTTGTTCGTCGCCCCATTCCCACTCTACTTCTTTCCTTGTCAGGCGGGTAAGGGGTGTTGTGATCCGGCTGTAATCCTGTATAAACCTTCGGTAGAAGTTGGCAAATCCTAAGAAGCTCTGGATTCCTTTGATATTCGTCGGTTCTTTCCATTCCTTGATCGTCCGGATTTTCTCTTCGTCCATGCGCAAGCCTTGTGGAGAGATCACGTATCCTAAATATTCGATCTCCGTGGTATGGAATTCACACTTGGAGGCCTTCAGTGTCAGTCCCGTTTCCTTGACTCGCTTCAGTATCGTTCGGACGTGTTTCCGCGGGTCTTCCAGGTTCTACGAAAATATGAGGATATCGTCCAAATATGCCACACAGAAGATATCGAGGTATTCGCTCAGGATTTCGTTCATCCATCGTTGGAACGAGGCTGGTGCGTTGGTCAGCCAGAACGGCATGACACAGTACTCGTAAAGGCCGTATCGGGTGCGGAACGCTGTTTTCCTCTGGTCCCCGGCCCTAATCCTGAGGTTGTAATAGGCGTCCCGGATGTCAAGCTTGGTGTAGATGGTGGTGCTAGATAGTTGGTCGAGGGACTCTCCGATCAGCGGTAATGGTGTTCGATCCTTGATTGTTATTTCGTTCAGTTGTCGGTAGTCGACACATAGGCGTAGTCCTCCATCCTTTTTCTTTACGAAGTGTATCGGTGCTCCAGCCGGGGAGGTGGATGAGTGGATCCATCCCTGCTTCTCATTGACATCAAGGTATTCTTTGAGAGCCTTCATTTTTTCCTCGTTCAGGGGTCGCAGGGGCTCATACGGGGGCGTCTTCCCTTCCTCTAGTGGGATATGGTGGTCTTGAGTGCGGTGGGGCGGAGGTGCCGTAGCCTCTTTTTCGGTGAACACTTCGATGAATTCATGATATTCTGGTGGAACTGGATTTTTGCTCGTTTTGGAGGTTTCCTTGATTTTGTTGATTACGGTCTGACATACTTCCCATGGGTCCGTTTCGCCGATCTCCCAATTTTCTTCTTCTTCCAGTGTTTTCCTGTAATATTATTCGGTGGCTTTTTCTTCCGGAACCGTGTTGGCTCTTGGGGAGCTGTGCAAGCACTTCTCGGCGGAGTGGTCCGAGTGGAATTTCACAGTATGATTCTTCCATCCTATCACCAGGTCATGGAGCTTGAGGCATGGGAGTCCTAGGATGATTGGTGCGTTTCCGATCGTGATGCAGTGTAGCCGGATGTCTTCTTCGTGATGATTGATTGTGAGGTGGACCTGTGCGTCGTGGGTTACCAGCCCGCCGGTAACCTCGCTCCCGTCTACGGTCAGCACCCGTCTTGGTGTTGCTTTTTGCTGCACGGGAATTCCGCTTGCTTCTGCGTAGGCTTTGTCGATGAAGTTCTCGGAGGCTCCGCTGTCGACTTGGGCGGTGGTGTTGTGTTCATTCCCGTCGGCTCCTATGATTCGGACTTTGATCATGATTTTTTCTTCTCGGTCGTACCTGGTCGTTCGTATCCTGTAGGGTGGGTCTGGTTCTGCAACTGGTTTCTCCCTCGGGTGGCTGTTGCTTAGGCCTGTTCCCGAGGGCTGTCGTTTCCCACCGGTTCGGGTTCTTCCCTTGTTTCAGTACCTATGGTGTTTTCTTCGTACGTGGCTTCCGCTTCCCCGTATGGCCTTCTCCATGTGGTCCGTGGTTTTTTCGGCTGGGGGCATTCCCTCGCGCAGTGCCCCTTTTTCCCGCAATTGTAGCACTCGTCCGTTGGTGGTCGTCGTTGGAACCGGTTTGCTCTTGGTGCAAACTTAAATCCTCGGGTGGCGTCTAAATCCATTGGGTCCCCCGGGGGTGCGGACAGGGTTTCTTTCGTGTGGACATGGAAGCGTGCTTCTGGACTCACTGCCAGTCGTCGACTAATGACTCCGAGGTTGCATAGGCGGCTATCTGTTTTGATGGCCGCAGTGGCATAGTCTATCAGAACGGTGGCTGGTACTTCGCTCATGACCAAGTGTTGTTTTACTTCTGGGTGTAATCCATCTCGAAACCGTGCGATGCATACGTTGTCCGCATAAGGGAGGTCTGCTTTGATTCGCTGGAATTCTGCCCAATAGGTTGCTGCCCTCCGACTTCCTTGCTGGATTTTCTGGAACTTTTCGAAGGCTATTTCTTCGGCATCCACCTGGCCAAAGGCGTGCTTCATGCTAGTCTTCAGTTCTTCCCATGTTAGGTTGAATCCTCCTTCCTGATTCAGGAAGGTTTCCACCCAGTTCCACGCTACTCCTCGGAGAAGGGAGGATGCGTATCCTGTTTTTTTTTCATCGTCGTCGAATCGGTTTCCCTCGGTTCCAAACTTCAGCTCGCACTGGGCTAGGAACGTTTTGAACTTCGCTTTTTCTCCTTCGAATGGTTCGGGGTCCTGGAGCTTTGGGTAGCTGGTCTGTGGCGCTCTGTCGCGTGCTGCCAGGAGTGTTTGCAATATTTCTGTTGTCAGTAGGTGGGGTCCTTCCGTCATTTTTCTGAGTTGTTGGGGTGACTCGGGTGTCTGTGCTCGGGATAGTGGTTCTGGGGTTACTGGGCTTGGTACCCGCTGGTCGTCAGGGACGTCCCTAAATTCGCTAAGGTTGAGGGGGTCCACGGTGTTTTCGTCCTGGGAATCCACTGTGTATTGCTACGTCGGGTGTCGATGGGGGAGACGCAATCTAGTGTCAAGATCCTGCCTTGACTACTCCGTGGGGGCTCGACAGGCAATGTAGACTTCCTTGGGAGCGGGCGCTCCTGCTCACACTTCTGGCGTATTCACACTTCCCTGTGTCTTCACACTTTCGGCGTACTCACGCGCCGCTCGTAGTCACACTTCCGGCGTACTCACGCGCCGTGCATACTGACACTTCCGGTGTACTCACGTACCGCTCGTCGTTCTTGCGGTATCCATCACGCCCCGCGTGGTCTCGTCGCGGTCCTCTCACACGCCTTGCGTGGGCTCGTTGTTCTCACGGTATCCGTCACGCCCGGCGTGGTCTCGTCGCGGTCCTCTCACACGCCTTGCGTGGGCTCATTGTTCTCGCGGTATCCGTCATGCCCGGCGTGGTCTCGTCGTGGTCCTCTCACATGCCTTGCGTGGGCTCGTTGTTCGTCTGGGGGTTGGTGGTCGCAGCGCCGGTTTCACGGGTAGAGAGAGGTAGGTCTGTGGAGAGAGATAATAGATTGCGTGGAGATGAATCTCCAGACTAGCTACCGCACCCTTCCTTTATACTTTTCCTTCCCTGTGTGGAATCACAGCTTGCCCGCAAGACTGACACAGTTCCACCATCATGACTCAATCGTCGCGCCCAAGGAAACACATGATTGCACTCGGCCGCCGCGCAGCCACCACTCTACTCGCGGCAACAGGAGAAAGGACACGCAAGCAAGAACAGTACAGAAAGAGAAGAAGGTCGCGCAAGCATAATCAAAGGGAAACAACATACATAAGAAGACAGGAGAAGGACGCGCCAGCACTAACAACAGGAAACGGCAAAGACGAGAAGGACGCGTAGGCAACATAGAGGAAACAAAGGAGAGAGGTCTAGACCGGCCAGCGGTCGGGGAATATCGCTACCGGCGCGATATGGCGGAGATCGGTCGAGGCACCTAAGTGTGGAGGATGACCATGGCTGTGGCAGCGGTGATGAGGGCCAGCCACAGGGCGACAAGGGTGACGGCGGCTCCGGCCGCGGCGCTTACGAGCCTGCCGCGCAAGATTTGTGACACCAGAAACATGTCCGAACGATATTGGAACAAGTCAAGGAAACGGAATTGACACTGAAAGCTTCCAAGTGTGAATTCCACACCATGGAAATCGAATACTTGGGATACGTGATATCCCCACAGGGTTTGCGCAATGATGAAGAGAAAATCAGGACGATCAAGGAATGGAAAGAACCGACAAGCATCAAACGAATCCAGAGCTTTCTAGGATTTGCCAACTTCTACCGAAGGTTTATACAGGATTACAGCCGGATCACAACACCCCTCACCTGCCTGACAAGGAAAGAAGTAGACTGGAAATGGGGTGACGAACAACAGACGGCCTTCAAGACACTCAAGAAAGCCATGGTGACAGAACCGATACTGTAGCATTTCGACCCGGAGCGACCCGTCACAATCGAGACAGATGCCTCAGACTATGCCATAGGAGCCATTTGCTCGCAACCTGACAATAACGGAATTCTGCACCCAGCAGCTTACTACTCCCAGAAACTGAAAGATCCAGAGCACAACTACGATATCCACGACAAGGAACTACTGGCGATCGTAGGCACACTACGAAATTGGGATACATATTGCAAAACAACGGGACGAAAAATCACGATCCTGACAGACCACAAAAACCTTGAATATTGGAAGACCAAGAAGGACCTCAATCTACGACAGGCCCAGTGGGGCGAGCGGTTGGCCAACTACGACTTGACAATCAAATATCTACCCGGGAAACTGGCCGGCAAGCTAGACATCCTCTCTAGAGAGTTAGGAGACTCTCCCTGGGAAGGGGATATGAAACATTGGCAGAACCATGGCCGAATCCTGCTACCCAAAGAAGCTTTCGAGGCGACCCAAGTCGATAATTGTTCCATGATTGGCCCCGCTACTGAAACACCCCACGTCTCCGGAGTGCTCCACGCCAATACAACGGAAACCATCAGTCTCCAGATAGACCAAGAGCTCCTGAGCGAAATCCAGACACTGAGCGCAGCCGATAAGGAAGTCCAAGAGATCCGGAAGAAAAAGGCAAACGGAACCACCCATGATGGGAAGATCACGCTAGGGCTATACGAGGAGAACAATGGGGTACTACTATATGACGGCCTCATATGGATCCCTGACAATGACGATCTACGACAGCGCATATTAAGAGACTACCATGACGCTCAAGCCACGGGACACCCAGGATGCGCAAGAACCCTGGAACTAGTTAGCCGAAGCTTCTACTGGCCGGGGCAATGACGATACGTCCACAGATACGTCGATCACTGTGACACCTGTCACTGCATCAAACCAACCCAACATGCCCTGTTTGGATTCCTGAGACCACTGGAATTACCCCACCGACCGTGGGATGCAATATCAATGGACTTCATCACAGCGCTGCCAACAAGCAACGGGATAGATACACTATGGGTAGTAATTGACCTGCTAACAAAGATGGGACACTTCATTGCATGCCATGGGACCATGAATCCAAAGGATTTAGCAGACCACTTCCTTCGACAAATAGTCAGACCCCACGGACTGCTGAGCAGCATTGTGTCCGACAGAGGAACATTGTTTACCTCAGACTTTTGGAAGCAAGTAATAGAAGCACTCGGAATATCAAACAACCTCAGCACGGCATTCCACCTGCAGACGGACGGGCAGACAGAACGAGCCAATGCCACCCTCGAGCAATACCTCCATGCATACTGCCATTATCAACAGGATAACTGGGAGAAACTCCTGCCGATCGCCGAATTCTGTTACAACAACACTCAAACCGGAACCACAAGAATATCCCCCTTCTTTGCCAACTACGAATATCACCCTCGATTCATGCCAGACCTGGGCACACGGAACAATGAGATCCCGGAGGTATCGGAATACGTTGCGGCATTAAGGAAACTTCATGAAGAGCTCCGAGTGGAAATCAAGGCAGCACAAATGGCTCAAGCAGAGCAGTCCAACAAAGCACAACATCCGGATCCTGCACTGGAACCGGGCGATAAGGTCTGGCTCCGATGAAAGTACATCCGAACAACCCGGCCCTCGAACAAGCTGGACCACAAGCAGATAGGCCCATACACCATCCTCAAGAAAGTGGGCACATGTGCCTATAAGTTGGATCTCTCTCCCACTGTCAAAATCCACCCAGTCTTCCACATCAGCCTCCTCGAACCCACAGCCAGCACCGAACCTATCCCGGGCCACCTCCAACCGCCACCCCCTCCGGTAATCATCCAAGAACAGCAAGAGTGGGAAGTAGAGAAAATTCTTGACTCCTGACGCCATAGGAATCAGATCCAGTATCGAGTCAAGTGGACCGGTTTCCACAACCCTGATCGCACCTGGTACCCAGCCAGCAACTTCGAGAACTCGCTGGATGTCATTCAGCACTTCCAGGAGGAATACCCAGAAAAACTGACGCCCCGAAACTAGAACCTATGTCTGCTACACACTCCATGGCTGCCACGATCGACACTACCGAAGGCTGGACCTTCACCTCCAAGTTTCCTCCTACGACCGCCCCCGATGACAACTGGGGCATCCCCACTACTACGACCAACAACCAGGATGCCCTCCCTACTGCACCGACACCACCACCAAATACCGACAACCATGCCTCACTCCATTGGACCGCCTGCTATGATGACTACTGCGGCATTCACCGCCAGATAAAAGATAACAACTACTACCCCCACGGAAGCCGCTGCCGCCGCCCACAGATATGCGACTGCCCGCTCAGCCATCCAGAAGAGCTACTCCAGATAACCCATGAACAACGCCTCAACCCCCGCAAAGTATGCGCAGCCTGGTACAAGAGAAAGAGGATCTGCTCCGATTGCCGGTTCCTTGTGCAAATGGAAAACCACCACCTCCGCTGTAGTGTGGCGCCCCTGGCCGACATTGCACCCCCACAGCAGGAGGCCATCCCAATAGAGTATGCCCCCGAACCCTTGGCCATGCAACAGGACGAACAAATCGCCCTCTTGACCGAAGTCGTCACCCTGATACATCAAACCACTACCAAGGACACCCTCCGCCACCATGTGGCCCAGCGAACCCTAGAACAACGAATGGACAAAATCCACGATGCCGACCAACAATTACTCTAGGGAATAACCCGGATCCTCACAGAAATCATCACCGAGCAACAACGTCTCAACAACCAACTCCAAGCCCAGCCGCAGGCTAGCAAGGCCGTGCGTATCTACCATCACCCCATCCGCTGCCAGGCCGTGCCTATCTGACATGACCTCGCCAGAGCTTCAGTCTGGACAGGGGGTGTACTGTCACGAACCTGGTATGACAGGCTACTTGGCGCTGCCGCAGGAGCCACTATTACCCTTGCCACACTGTAGCTAATCCTTGTCTCCGCCACCACGGCCACGATTATCTTACACACCTAGGCGCAACATCCTAGCCCTTGCAAATATCACACCGGTAGCGATATTCCGCAGAACCTCAACGTGGTCACAGGCCGGCTAGGGTCCGCCTGCTTGTTTCCTTACTGTTGTGTGTCTGCCTCGATTTCCGCTGTGTTATGTTTATTGCTTACCTATTGTTTCCTTGGTTGTTCCTTACTGCTGCGTGTCTGCCTTGCTCTCCTTCTGTGTTATGTTTATTGCTTACCATGTGTGTTTGTCGTTTCCTACTGTTTGTGAGTCTGCCTTGCTTATGTGTTGCGGAGGAAAGAAGGGGCCGAGTAGGATCGTGTGTTCCTTGGGCACGGTGATGGAGTCATGATGGGAAACTCTGTGTCAGTCTTGCGGGCAAGGCTGTGATTCCACAGTGGAGGAAAATGGTATAAAGGAAGGGTGCGGTAGCTAGTCTGGAGATTCTTTCTCCACGCAATCTATTATCCCCTCAAGTACTGAAAAATTTCCAACCTGCCACGGCCGCAACAACAACAACTTCTCCCCATGGCCATCAGAGTCTACCTCTGATGGCTGAGGGCATCTACAACACTTCCTCTGTCGTGCCATCACGACGGATCCAACTCTTTCTTTTCCTGTCACGCCTGCGCAACAGAAAACGACAAACTTCTCTCTGGTCGCGTCTTTTGCGTCGGCGTGACCAGACTCCTCCTCAAAACCCCGGGGGCATGGCTTTGACCCTGAAAAGTCAGCCAAGCCCACACCCACCCACACCTCGGCTACAGCAGCACCCCTGTCCTGGCTGCCAGCCGCCAACCACAACCCCTCCCGGTGGCCGCGCGTACCCACCCACGCAACCACCAGGCCACCACCACCCGGCGGCCGCGAGTTTCAGCTTGCGTAAACTGCCACCACGATGCCCATTGGTCGTGGGCTCCGGCTCGCACATCCGCCAGACCCCTCAGTGGTCGTATACCCGGCGTATACGACCAACGACCCGAACCAACCCCTACCCCGACGGCTGTATACACCTGCGTATACTCCCGACGGCCCACCACCACCTGACAGCTGTTGGCCACAGCCCTCACAGCCCCAGACACCACCGGCAATCGAGTGCCCCGGCACATCCGAATGCCAAAAACACCACCACCCAGTGACTGACGGCCCCGGCCTCGTCACCACCAAACCACATGGTCGCGGGCTTCGGCATGCGTGACCAACCCACCACATAGTCGCCGGCTCTGGCATGCGCGACCACACACCTTTTCCTTTTTCCTTGGGTTGTTGTTTTTCCTTGGTGCCTCTTCTTTCCTTTTGAGATGACTAGAAGGCGAGCCCGGGCCTGTATACTTCGTGCTTCGCACCATAGCTAGATGGGTACTGAGAGGGTGGTCCGATCCCAGAGGGACTGTTTGTAGGCTAGCAGGAGGAGGGGAATGTTCATCAGAAAGATGGGATCCCCATGGGGGTGGTACGGTGAGGAGGAGTGCAAAGACCTGTAGTGTAACATGCATTAGACCGAAATAGAATATTATCACTCTCCACAGACCTACCTCTCTACCTGTGAACTGGCACTGTGACCACCAACCCCAACGAAAACAATGATCCCATGCAAGGTGTGTGAGAAGACTGCGACAAGACCACACTGGGCGTGACGGATACCACGAGAACAACGAGCCGACGCAAGGTATGTGAGAAGGCCGACAAGATCACACAGAGAATGTGAGTACGGACGCCACGAAGAGCACACCGGGCGTGGCGGATACCGCAAGGACAACGAACCCACAGAAGGCATGTGAGTACGAGCGGCACGTAAGTACCCCAGAAGTGTAAGTACGAGCGGCGCACAAGTAGAACGGAAGTGTGAGTACGAGCGGCACGTAAGTATGCCGGAAGTGTGAGGATGAGTGGTGCGTGAGTACACTGGAAGCGTGAGTACCAGCGGCGTGTAAGTATGCTGGCAGTGTGAGGACGAGCGGCGCATGAGTACGCCGGAAGTGTGAGTACGCCGTAAGTGTGAGTACGCCGGAAGTGTGAAGGGCACCTGCCCCGAAGAACCAAGCCTACGTTGCCTGTCGAGCTACACGGAGTAGTTGAGGCAGGATCTTGACAGGTAATCAGGCTACTTTCGATAATTCACTACGGAATAATCTTAGATCTTGTTCGTGGGGTTTTTTTTCCTTGAGTGTATGTTTGGTACTGTCCTCTCTTTCAATACGGGAGAATTCCTTCTGATATACACAGTGATAGGCGTCACGTGACTCCTCGAGGGACTCAGGTCAACTCGTACTTTTTCCTTCGAGTGAGGTACAGCTCGTCATGGCCCTGGTCCCCACAGGCCCAGTCCACACATCCCCATTGGTCCTGGTCAGTCTAACGATAAGCCAAACAGAGGCCCGCACTGCGCAAACCCCTCAAGCCGTGCAGGTAAGGGGTTTGCCAGCCTATCAGGGACAGCTGAGTTATTGGCTCAATAACCTCACCCATTTGTGTCACGTATTTAGTTGCATTTCCTGACCCTCTCTGGAGATTAGTTCCTTAAGTCCGTTACAGCATAAGGGCTAACTCCAGGTTTATCTCCTACCATGACTATCTGGAGCCGACTAACTCATCACATGCTCTCTAAGTAATTTATGTACTGTTGCTATTGTGACTTCACTGTTCTATCTCTTTTCTTTCTCCACGTGTTTCCCATTGAGGTGTAACAACCACCATTCACACAGCACAAGAATGGGATCTCTGAAAGGATGATTCAGATTTACAATGCAGAAGTCTATGCAATACTACTGGACTGCTCCCTCCCACCAAGAATATGGGTAGAAGCTATCTCCACAGCAAATTACTTGCATACTTGAAGCCCGACATCATCAAACAATGGTATGACTCCTTATGAGAAGCTCTTTGCAAGAAAATCTGAAGTTTGCCATCTACGACATTTTGGATGCAAAGCCTTCAAAACACTCTCAGCGACCCACTGCAGCAAGTTAGGCACACATGCCAATGCTCTATTCATGCTTGGCTATATCTATGACAGTACTACTATCTGGCGCTTTTGGGATCCCCACTGGAGGTAGGGAATCCAGACATCAAACGTCACCTTCTCAGAATCTGACATCTCGAGTGGACTCGGACTCGGCACCTCAAGCAGACTTGGACTTGACACCTCAGCAGTCGGACTTGGACTTGACACCTCAGTAGTCAGACTCGGACTTGATACCTTAGTGGTCAGACTTGGCCTTGATACCTTGGTGGTTGGAATTGGTCTTGAAACCTCAGTGGTTGGACTTGGACTCGACATCTCGACCGGACTCTGATTTGACACCTTAGCAGTCAGACTCGGACTCAACGTCTTGAGCAGACTCTGACTTGATACCTTGGCAGTTGGACTCAACTTTGACATCTTGGTGGTCGGACTCAGACTCGACCTCTCAATTGGACTCGGACTCACGACCATGGGGGTCAGACTTGGACTCAACCTCTTGAGCGGACTCAGACTGAATGCCTTGGTTGTAGTCACACTCAATATCTCGAGCATACTCAGACTCGACGTCTCGAGTGGACCCAGACTTGATACCTTGGTTGTCAAACTCCGACTCAGCATCTTGGGTGTACTCAGACTCGACACCTGGATGGTAGGACTCAGACTCAGTGTTTCGAGTGGAAGTCTGGGCAATTTGGAAGGAAACACCAGCCAGTATGATCTTCGGAAAAGACCTAGAGGGGTTGCCCACTGGATCTGGATGGAAGAAGAACCATTGGATTCTGCAGATTTAGTGTCCTACTGGGATACCTTTGCACACCTGAGGTTGGGCCAGAAATGGTCTGATGTGATTGAATTGGAACTCAGATCTTTGGCTGAAAACTCAACCTGGACTATGTTGGGCTGGAAGACATTCCAGCTGGTGTCACACCCATTAGCTCCAGGTGGATCTTCAAGACCAAGAAGTTGCCAGGAGGTGGCATTTGGTATAAGGCCAGGCTTGTCATCTGAGGTTTTGAACAGTAGGTGGGGGTTGACTTCAATGAAACCTTTGCTCTCGTAGCAAAGTTGCAAAGCCTAAATATGATACTAGGCCTCGCTGCCACCTACAACTGGGAAATTGATCAAATGTATGTTGTCACCACCTTCCTGAACCCCGAAGTTGATGGTAACATCTACATGGCTCTGCCACAGGGTATTGAGGCAGACATAGCTCAAGTCAGCAAGCTGAGAAAGTTGCTTTACGGACTTAAGCAGGCTCCCCATCTCTACTATGAGTATATGGACCGTTTTCTCAGATAACTCAGTCTCTAATGATATCAGTATGATTAGAACGTCAATGTCTCCGCAAGTACCATCCTAACCAATCAAACCGATTCCCCACTGGTCATCTGGAGTTCCAAGCAATCAGCTCAGAATAATGCACCAATAATTCTGCTGCTGTACATTGATGACTTGCTGCTCTTCTCTCCGTTGGCCAACTGAATCACCACAACCAAGAACCTCATCTACGCCAAGTACAAGATGACCAACCTCGGCCCAGTTAGCTGCTTCCTTGCTATAGAGATTGAGTATGACAAATCACGACGGATACTGCTTATCCACCAACAGCGTGCTGTCTGGAAGCTACTTGCGACTAATGGTTTTTCCAACTGCAATGGTCACTGGACCACACAGCCTACTGGAAGCAAGCTCCAAAGTCTAGATCCAGAGTCACCTTAAATAAAAATGGCACGGCAAGGACTTTCGACTCAGATGGTAAACAATGGTATCAGTCAATTGTTGGTAGTCTAATATGGCTAATACTATGTTCTCAGCCGGATATCGTATTCACCGTCTCCATACTCAGCAAATTCTCCTCTACCCCAATTACTGAGCACTTGTCAGCAGCTACCTACACACTATGATATCTGCGAAACACGGCTAATCTCACTATCCAGTACAATACATCAGATTCTGAATCCACCATACATATCGGCTTCACCAACTTAGACTTTGCCAGAGATCCTGACGCCTGAAAATCAACATCTGACTATGTATTCATGCTTGCCAGAGGTGCTGTTACCTGGCATACTTGTAAGCAGCCCCTCGCCACTTTCTCAATAGTGAAAGCCAAATAGATATGCGCTTCTGATGCTACAAAAGAAGCCATATGGATCCGCTCCTTATATGCTTGCATATTGTATGGTAAGATCCTGTACTAGCACACCAAGCAATGCCCCCACTGCCTATACTCAGACAATGACTCTAAGGCTACCGAGCCCCAGCAAATCTTCGTTGACAACCAAAGTGCAATCAAATATGAAAAAACCAGAAGTTCCATGAGTACACCAAGAATTTCAGCATCCACTTCCACTTTATCCATGATGCCTGCGAACAGAACACCATCACAACTACATACCTTCCAACCTTTGACATGCTTGCTGACATCATGATGAAGAATCTCCGTCAAGACACACTGGAAGCACGTTTATACGCTTCAACTTGTAAGCAGGGACTTACGGAAAGTCTCCGATCAACTATGAATCAAGCGTTTGAAGTAAGATACTCTTTCTGTTCTTTCTTTGGAGGATGCACTCTTTCTCCTATGTCCGTGGTTTTCCCTTCACGGGTTTTTTACAGTTATGAGTTTTAACGAGGTATCTGAGGATTCTGTTTTCTCATTCTCTCCTGTGTTTCCTTTGTATCTCCCGTACAAAGGGAAGTGTCAGAATAATGGGCATCCGGAGATGATGGACCGGAGGTGGTGTTCGGATATGATAGACTGGAGGTGGCATCCAGACATGACTGAGTTCCCTAGCACCAGCTCTGTGGGCAGTTTTCTGTCCTTTGTCCTGACAGCCTTCCAGTATATAGAGAGATCTAGCACCCACATAATGTAGGAGTGACAATCTTCCTTGTTATCTATCAAATATTCCAACACTTCATAGACGTTCACTCAATAAAGCTTGATAGATACTAGGAATGTATGCCCATCAGCCACTCTAGCTTTCCGTTGGAGAGGAACGAGGAGTGAGGAGTAGTGCTGTTTTAGGGTGCGCTTTCTTTTGTACTCCTATTTGTTATTGCTTTCCTCCTTTCCTTGATACACGCCAAATCTCTCAGGACACACCAGGGTGAGAGCGAATTGCGAACCATACCAGGCGACATATGGGATATTCGAGGCTGTGGTTGGACTGTGGGCAGGATTCGATGTGTATTTCACCATGATCTATATAGCCATATGCAAACAACAGATGTAGGCATTGCAATACTTCCTGCCCGCTTGGCCCGGCAGTCTTTTAAGATGGACCCATCCTAGGCAGGGTTTCCACTGCCCTAGTCCATCCTGGTACAGTATTTGGATGGACTGCTGAAGGCTGCTGGGCACCCCACTTGTGTAAAAAATGTTTAGGGTGAAAACTTTACTCCAGTGGGGTATGCAAGACCCCATTCACCAACCACTATGTATTCTTACCGCCGCCTTGACCCAACATGCCAGACATCCAGCCTATAGCACCACCCCCACCACTCAGAATGCCTAATAGTGATCTCAGTACCAATGCCTATACCAAAGACAAAGCACTCGATGATAGTGGTTCGCTACAAGGATTCAGCTCCTCGGTCACTACTCGTCGATCCAGAATTACTCTCTCCACTAATGGGTAGCAGCAAGTCATGGACATACAAAGAGACAACACACATCAGCAGCTCTAAAGTTGCTGTGACTTAGCAGATGCTGAGCGAATTGACGAAGCATGTGGAGAAGATGAAGGCAGATGGGGACATTGTAAGCGATATATAAAATCACAAAGACTGCAGAAAATGAGCACACGATTTCCCCTCTCTACCATCTCTGTCCGATCACTGTGACAGTTATATCTTTTTCCACCCCCTTGGTGCTCCTTGGTAGCTACTCATCGACTTTATATCCGTAAACAGTATGTAGTTGGATATAGGAATCGATACAGATGAAGACTGTGAATTGATTAATTGATACATAGTCGAAGGCAGAAAATTCTCTCTTATACAGCAGACTACGGGGACTGCCATGGGGGTAGGGTGGAAGACTGTCTCCTGAGCCAGTGCTCGGAGATTGAGACAGCTGTCATCTCCGGCCTGTTATCTCTGGGTGTCCATTATTCTGACAGCAGTTTTGGTATACAGTGGCTCCCCGCAGATGCAACTGAATCAACAGTGCACCTACCCCCAGACTGGATGGCAATCTGACATACCTTTCCGGCCATCTCATTCCTCTTTGCATGGTGCTCACCAAGAGGCTCACCTGGAGGTACTATCAGCTGAAAATGGGGCAAGCCCGTACTCGACAATACCTACACTGGGCCAAGGCATGCCCCACTGACCAGTGCTGGTGGTGCCAATGCCCCTCGCAAACGAGAGACCACCTCTTCATGGTGTGTACGGAATGGATGACGTAGTAGATGTTAAAGATTGTCCGATAACTGTCCTTTTTGAGAGACTTCACAAGTAGAAAGGGCGAGAGAAAAGACAGAGATGGAATGAGATTATTTGATTGTTGACGTGTAATGGAACAGCTCAGACAGGCGCGTCAAGTCTTTTGCTATGTTATAAAGAAGTATGTAAGAGTATAGAAGAAAGAATGCGAAAGACGCTGTTATGGAAGAACGCCAAGCCGTCGTTACCAGGGTCCCCCTGCCGTTGCTTCTACAGCGTTGCTGCCGTCGCCGTTGCTGCAGAGTCGCTTCCGTCGGCGCGCCACGCCGGAGCGGCGAGAAGCAATTCCAACAGCAGAAGATTCTCTGGGCGGAAGTGCAGAAGGAGACCGGGAGGTGGAAAAGCCGGTGGAAGATCCGGGATCAACTCGCCGATAGGAGGTGCGGACGGGTGGTGCTGGACTTCCTCTCCTCTACAGATGTGGGAAGGATAGTGCCTCCGGTGGAAGAGAGCGACGCCGGGAGTGAGGTTTCAGAGGGGGAGCTCCAAGAGCGTCGGATCGGGAAGAGGAGCGGAGGGCGGAGGAGCGGGGCGCCGCGGATGAGGTGGCCACCGGGGAGGAACTCCCGCTGTTCCTTCCCACCCCCTCGTTCATGGCACTGGCGAGCGAGGATTAGGGGACGGGGTGCGCTCTTCCTTTGTTCATTCCTTTGTGGTTTCCCTTCTAAATTTCCTTGGGGCGCTTGTATTCCTTCATGGGACAGGCCTGGGCGGAGGCAAATGGGGAGCTTGCAACGTGCCGCCACTGCGCGGACTGCGGACAGGAAACCGGGCAAAATGTACGCCGCCATGATCTATATAGGTTGCATGTGAGCGGACGGTATCCGCACTCCGGACTCCCGGACTGGACGGATTAGCTGTCGGAACGAGCGGAGAGAGGTACAGTGTGTATTCGGTATCGAGCGAGCGTTCCCACGACGGACACACTCTCCTTACCAGGCTCGGTAGCTACCTACTCCACTGGACAGCCAATGGATTTGCTTCCTTTCTCCGATGCAAGATTTTCATCCTTTGTTCGACGCAAAGCCCTACGCACCCCGCCTGAACCAAAGAGTCACCGGACAGAGGGAGTCAGGCCATCCTTCCGGATGCCATATCATGACAATAGTCTTATGGAAACCGCGCCCGGGTCGGGGCTGGACCGTAGTTCCCTGTTACACTAGCGACCAGATGAACGATTGATAGCCCTGCGCACCCCTGCCCTCCGCGTGGACGTCGGCGGCGCAGACTCATCTCCAAAGGCCGGTCAGGTAGGGCAGAATTAGGCCTTGCCTGTGCACTTAACCTAGGGGCCACTACTGCAAGTTCTCCCTCGACAATGTCAGCCACCGATACCATCAAGAAGGATGTCCACCGCACCAACTGGGGATCTATCGAACGCCTCAACCTGACGAACTACATTGATTGGAAGATGAACGTCAAAGGATTGACCGCGAGGTCTCTCCGTTCTTCGGGGTCACTAATGGTCCATGGGGTGGATGCGTTTGTGACGTGGAGGGTTTGAGGATGGCTGCCGCCCACGGCGACAGGGGTACACTGCGAAATAAAACGTGAAAATTGGAAAACTAGATATCAGAATGGCCTAACATCCTGGGAGCTCCAGGCGGCAGCTTGGCGAAATAGATTACCGTTCCAATGCCTCGTTGTACTTGGTCTTGTTCGGATTAACGTTGATCGGTGGGCAAGAGCACCTGAGCTGCACGTTCTCGTGGTGGGTTGGGAGTCAAGGGAGCTGGATGTGGGAGTCGATACCAGCATAGCAATTGGCCACTTTTGGAGATGACTGTAATTTCGCCATTATGTGAATTTCACCTCGAAGTGAAAAAGTAACAACACTACGTCAATAGAAACAACCATTACGCGCTGGGTGGCGTGCCCACAAAAATAACCCGCCCTTCTATTGTTCCTTTCCCACCATGGGGCCAACATGATCGCAACTTCAGTCCCACTCACATTATGTAGCATTCTCATCGTCTGCACGTTTATCGAACACATTCCGAGAAGTTCCCAGACACACATGTGTCGGCTCACACAAAGTCAAGGAATTATCTTGTAGAAGCCAGTACATGACCGCCCTTTCAACCTCAGTTACACTGCACATCATCGGCACCCTCCTAAGCCCCCCACTACCTACCGGTACTCCTGCCCCACATGCGTTCCTAGACCTCTTTCCTTCCACCTCTTCCGCCGGAACAATCCCCAGGAACATCCCCCCCTCCGCCACGACCCGGAAACCAGCCACAATTAGGGCATGCGATATCGATGCTAGGGTTCATCGGGCCAAACCCACACTCAGAGCAATACCAAACACTGCTAAGTTGATGTGCTTCGCCGAACAAACTCTGTGGTAAGTCACGGTCGTGGCTAGCTGCGGAACGCCCACCATTGATACCACATAGGCTAACTGGCAAGCGGTCTCGATGCATCACCGTTTCGTACGCTTCGGGTGTGGCCCTCTGGAGTACATCTTCGGAAACTCTATCCACTTCGGGATCGGTATTCCGTAGCGACATGCCGTATTTGTGAGTGCACTCGGGGGACGTCGCCTTCGGCAGTGTGCAATGAACGTTTTCCTGCATGCTTTGGGAGAGGCTGTGGGGATGGGTGACGACGTGCGGATGGCCGCCGTGGGGATAGCCGCCGCGGTGGTAGGGGGGGCGATGGCGGTGGTAATGGAAAAAATGGAGGCGGTGGTGTTGGGGATGCTGTTGGAAGTGGGGTACCGTTGGCGGCGATGGTTGGGTAGGGTTGGCAGCGACAGGAACGACCGTGCTGAGAGATATATAGCAATAATTGGGGGATGAGTAACTGATGTTTGTGCTGCAGATGCTGAGGAGAACGATCTGCATAGGAAGGTCATGCGACGGAGCTGCACTGCCGGGAACTTTACCCCGCTCAGTTCCTACCACCTGAAGTACGACCATTTGTCCTGGAAGGAAGTTGTTTTGTCTCCAGTGATCCCTCCTACATCCCCGGCTGAGACATGGGTCACCTGGGTGTTGTCTGGCAGCGTGCGCTGGCAGTTCGCGGGACTTCCACATTTCGAGCAGTAACTCCGAAGTTCGAGACAAAACGGAGTTGCCAACATTTGTAGATAGATACCAGGTGACCTTGTGCATACCCCCGAATTCCACCATTTGCAAAACGCTTTACTCACTAGAACACAACACGATGGGGGAAAATTACGGAAATCAAAAAATGCGCGTTCAGTTTCTGAATTTTCTTGTGAATTTCTCAACCATTCCACGGCAGTGTTTGCTCTTCCCTGCTTGTCGACGGCGCTGGGGTTGCGCTCTACTTACGCTCACGGTGGCGCCGTACTTCTTACCACTTTGCCTCCAGTCTCTGTACTTTACTGCAGCGGCACGGCTGTGTTGACTGCTTACTATATTTTTGCTGTACTTCTGGCGGTACCAAATGATTCTGTGCCCGCCCGCTCCCTATCAGTTTTCTCGGATATGTCGATTGAGACGACTGCTATGTATGTGGATTGGCATGATTGACCCCTGTAGTTTTCCAGGGCTCACTACTGTGAGACTATGTATGGCGTACGTGTCGTCGGCTCGCTGCACTGATTGCTCGACGGATTGCTTGTCGGGCCGCTCGGCGGACCGCCGGTCGGCGCGCCCCTTGCTTCCGCCCTCCCGACGGTTCGCACAATGGATTGGTTCTCGGCTGTCTCGGTGGATCGCTCGTGGGCTTGATGCCTGATTCTGTCGTGCGCATCGCGCGTAGCGAGGCACAGCGGTTGTGACTCGCAAATATACCTCCCTCCAGTGGGGTGTTGTTGGTGATGTTGCGGAATATCTTCAGCAGGGTTGCACTGCTGTCAGATTTCCGAGATTTTCAGGTTTTCAGGTTCAGTGGTTCGTGTTTTAAATTGCGCAAATCCTAATAACTTGACAGGTTGGCCGTTCCGCGCCTCCGTACAATACGCCGTAGCCAGGCATCTTGGCCATTCGCTAGCCGACCTGTGGGCTTTGTGCGGACGGAAGAGTGAAAGAGAATACCGGAAAACTCGATCTGCATCAGATACATAAGCGATTATGACTAGTCTGACATCAGTTCGTAGAAGACCACGGCAACACTCGCAAACATAAGAATGAAGCGAAGCTCCTGAGAGGCCAGGGCGTTGGTGACAGCGAGCCGAATACGCTGCCTACAAAGCGGGCTATGCTGCTTGAGCAGCCACCGCAGCGGCATCCTCCCATCGTTGTCATCCTCAAAGACTTCGGCGCCACGATCCAAGATCAGCTGCGCCCGTGCTTTGTGTCCGTTGTTGGCCACTGCGAGCAGTGGTGGTCACTAAGACATCGGCGCCGCGATCCAAGAGCAGCTCCGCTAGCGCTTCGCGTCCGTTGCTGGCCGCTGGGCGTAGCGGCGTTCTCCCGTTGTTGTCGGCCGCAAAGAATTCGGCGCCATGCTCCACAAGCAGCCACGCCGGCGGCTCGTGTCCGTTTTTGGGCGCTTCGTGCAGCGGCGTCTGCCTGTATCAATTGGCTGCCGACACGTCGGCGCCATGCTCCAAGAGCTGCCGCGCCAGCGCTTCCTGTCCGTAGCGGGCCGCTGTGTGCAGTGGTGTTGCCAAGTATTCGTTGGTTGCGGAGACGTCAGCGCCATACTCCACAAGAGAAGAGCTTCTCGTCCGTTGCGGACTGCTATGTGCAGAGGCGTCAGCCCGTATGTATGGGTCGGTGGCCGAGTCGTCGGCTCCATGCTGCAGGAGCATCCGCGCCAGGGGGGGGGGGGGGGCGGCGGGTGCCGGTCGAAGCGGGGCTCGTGCCCCTTCTGGGCCGCTTCGTGCAGCGGCTTACGCCCAAACCCGTTGGTCGTCGAGACATCGACGACCAGGACGAGCAGGGGCTGAGCAATGTCCAGGCCCCCACAGTGCCTATTGCTCAAATCTAGGGTCCGGGTACGAGTTTTTCCCATACAAATTTTTGTTGTGGTGCGTTGCCCACTGAAGGCGCCCCATCACGACAACTCTCGTGCAAAAATTCGCAGCCGCTCCACCATTAATAAGAATGTTTCTTCAAGACGCGCGAATTTGCTAGATAACTCATCTGGCAACCCCGTGCAATTTTTCTTTTAGTCATAGGAAGATTTGTTGTGGAGTTGTACTCAGCTCGTGGTTGCGGAAGCGAGGCAGGAAAAGCACCTGAGTTTTTGGTGACACCTGCCGTTTCGCAGGACTGCTATGCAACAAGGAAATTATCTATAAGCAAGTATTGATTATATTACACGGCTGCGCTGCGACCTATGCCATGGCTACCTACTGCGCCACAGCCGAAGGCTTTCCAGCAGCTCGTTCCTTGGATTACTCATTGGATTACGGGTTGAATTGCATGTCCCATTCCTTACATTCGTTGATGGCTTTCCCGCCGGCTCACTCGTTGGATTACTCGTTGGACTGCTCATCGGATTCCTCGTCTTATTTCCTAGACTCTTGAATGGCTTTCGTGGCGGCTCCCTCGTCGGATTACTCGTCGGATTACTCCTCTCATTTCTTACACTCGTCGACAGCCCCCGGAGACTCGCCTGTCAGATTACTCGTCAGATTGATCGTCTCTTTTCTTACACTCGTCGACGGCTTTTGCGGCCTCTCCCTGACCTGATAACTCGTCAGATTACTCGTCGGATACGACATCCAGTCGTTCGCGAGTTATCTCATTCCTTCCAGTTGGCTATGGCTTTACTGACGTTTGACGTACCGCAGCTTTCGTCGATGGCATTCACTACTATCCGCGCTCCGTGCGTGTCGAATTGCGTCGGATTACACATTAAATTACGCGTCGGATTACTTGTCGTCTTGCACTCGACGACGGCTTTCCTGGCGGCTCGCTCGTCGGATTACCCGTCGGATTGCGCGTCACCTATCTTGCACTCGTTGACGGCTTTTGTGGCGGCTTGCTCGTCGTATTACTCATCGGATTGCGCGTCTCTTTTCTTACACTCGTCGACGTCTTTCGCGGCGGCTGGCACATCGAATTACTCGTCAGATTGCCCGCCACTTTGCTTGCACTTGTCGACGGCTTTTTTTGTGGCTCGTTCGTGGGATTACTCGTCGGATTACGTGTCTCTTTCCTCAACCCCGTTGACGGCTTTCGCGGCGGCTCGCTTGTCAGATGACTGCTCGGATTGCGCGCCGCAATCCGAGGAGTCATCTGACACATCGCTTCCACTCGACAACTGCTATCCAATGGTTTACGTGCCGAAATGCTCGTCGAATGGCGCGTCAGATCTCTCATCGCATCTGCTCGTCAACGGCTATTCCAACGGTTTGCCCGCCGCAGCGCTTGTCGACGGCTTGTCGACGGCTTTCATGCCCCGATGCTTGTCAAATAGCGGGTCGGATCGCTCATCGGTCTGCGTGCCGGAACGCTCGTCGACAGCTTTCACGAACGTTTGCGCGCCGCAAATGTCGTCGAATTGCACGTCATATTCCACATTTCTTGTGATTGTAGACAGCATTCCCACCAGCTAGCTGATCCGATCGCACGTAGGTACGAATGACAATTCCGGATAAAGGGGAAGGGTGATAATCTGTCAAGATTATGATGGAGGTTTTATGGAACGATGAAGACTTGTGTGTATTGTCTTGTCTTAGAGATAAAGGCAGGAAAAGTGAAAAGTCTGAATACACGTATATGACGTGATTCTACACGTGACAAAGTAACGTGACAAAGTAGAACGAGTGAGATATTGCAACACTTCCCCTCTTGCAGTACTCCATGGCAGCAAGCATGCAAGCAAGACTGAACAACATAAAGAAACACCATAAAGGATGAAAATGAGAAACATACAGTCCCAATAGCCTCATAAAACCTCTGTGGTAAAGCCTGTAGGAGAAACCCGCAGGAGGAAAAAGAGTACTGTACAACAGGAAAATGATAAAGACATAGATCCAATAGTAGATCCAATAAAGAAACTCTAACTTTTATCTTGGCATGTATATCAGAACCACGCAAATGTAGGAACTGCTTGTGCAGATGAGAGTACGAGTAACCAATTCTGTGTATATGTGAGTGTAGGCTGATACTGTGAGCGTGTGAATACTGTAAGTATTGGCTAATACCATGAGTGCAATAGGGCTGATTATCGAAATGAGTACAAACCAATACCGTGAGTAAGATATTGATGCTTCTCCGACAGTAGTGCCTTCATCATAATGTCTGCAAGGTTCTCGAAAGTATCGATCTCATTGAATTTGACAATACCAGTAGTGTCAAGATGTCGAGAGTTCTGAAAAGACATATCGATATGCTGGCCTTATCACTTGTTATCGTAGAGTGTATGGTGGTCAGTGTGCCGTCTCAGTCCCAGTGGATAAGTGGGGCCATGGTTTCACTGGTAACATTTAAATCTAGGTATATGAGTCCTTGGGCTTCTCAAGTTTCTTCTGAGCAATGTACTAGGTATTCGGCTTCAGTTGTAGATCTAGAACAAGAGTCTCATCTTCCAAAAAAATTTACGTACGATGCAGCGTCGCGTTAGCAATGTTGTGCGCATTGAAACATACTGCAGAAAGCAATTTACCGTTAAAACGCATTCAACGTATCGTTTGTAATCTATACGCAACATCTCCATTCGAATGCTACATCTGGCGTGTTGTCCACTATCCATGCAAAGTACGTTTGCAACTATCATTCGAATGCAACATCTGGTGGTACACCTACAATCCACACTGAGTACCTTCACAACTTCCGTTCAAGTCCTACATCTGGCATGATGTCTACTATCCACACGGAGTACCTTTGCAACTTCCGTTTACACGCTACGTCTGCCATGGCGTCTACTATCCACACATAGTACACTCGCAACTTCCATTTGAACACTACATCTGGCATGGTATCTACTATTCATGTAAAGTTCCCTTGCAACTTCCGTTCGAGCGATACGTCTGGCGGGGCGTCCACAATGCGTGTAAAGTAAGTTTGTTACTTCCGTCGGAATGTAGAAATGAGAAAGTATTATGATCCGCATGCAGCAGATCCATTGGAACACTACGTCTGGCATAGCGTCCACTATCTACGCTAAGTACCCTCACAACTTCCTTTTGAACGATATATCTGGTGTGTTGTTCACTAAACACACCTAGTATCTTTGTGACTTCCATTTGAACGATAGGTCTGGCATGGCGTCCACTGTCCATGTAGGTTATCCTTGTGACTTGCATTTAAACACTACATCTTGTGGTGCGTCAACTATCCACACCGAGTAAATGTTCGAATGCAAGATCTTGTGAGATGTTAACTGTCCATACCCTTTTACCCTCGCAACTTTCGTTCGAAAGCTACATCTGGAGGGAGATCAAATATCCATGCAAAGTAATTTTCCAACTTCTGTTCAAACTATATGTCTGGTGAGATGTCAACTACCCATGCAAAGTACATTTCCAACTTCCATTTGAATGCTACGTCTGACGTTGTGAAGATCCTACCCTGACTACTCCGTGCTGCTCAACAAGTAATGTAGGCTTGGCTCTTCGGGGCGTCACTCATTCTTTCACTTCTGGCACACTCACACTTCCCGCGTACTCACACGCCTTTGCGTGGGATCGTCGTTCTTGCAGTATCCGTTACGCCTGGCGTGGTCTCGTCGTGATCCTCTGACACGCCTTTGCGTGGGCTCGTTCTTCTCGCGGTATCCGTCACGCCCAGCGTGGTCTCGTTGCGGTCTTCTCACATGCCTTTACGTGGGCTCGTTGTTCTTGTGGTATCTGTCACGCCTGGCGTGGTCTCGTCACGGTCTTCTCACACGTCTTTGCATGGGCTCGTTCTTTGCGGTACCCGTCATGCCCGGCGTGGTCTCGTCGTGGTTCTCTCACATGCCTTTGCGTGGGCTCATTGTTCTCGCGGTATCCGTCACGCCCGGCATGGTCTCGTTGCGGTCTTCTCACACGCCTTTGCGTGGGCTCGTTGTTCTCGCAGTATCCGTCACACCCGGCGTGGTCTCGTCGAGGTCTTCTCACACGCCTTTACGTGGGCTCGTTGTTCTTCGCGGTATCCGTCATGCCCGTCGTGGTCTCCTCACGGTCCTCTCACATGCCTTTGTGTGGGCTCGTTGTTCTTGCGGTATCTGTCACGCCCAGCGTGGTCTCGTTGTGGTCTTCTCACACGCCTTTGCGTGGGCTTGTTGTTCTTGTGGGGTTTGGTGGTCGCAGCGCCAGTCACGGGTAGAGAGGTAGGTCTGTGGAGAGAGATAATAGATTGCGTGGAGAAGAATCTCCAGACTAGCTACCGCGCCCCTTCCTTCATACCTTTTCCTCCACTGTGGACATCACAGTCTCACCCGCAAGACCAATACAGAATATCCCCTTCATGACTCAATCACCACGCCCCAAAACACATGATCATACTCGACTCTCACCCCGTTCGCCCCGAAACAGACTAATGCAAGGCAGACACACAATAGTAAGGAAGCAACAAGGAAAACATACAACCGGAAACCTGATAAGGAGAAAGGGAAACACAAGTATAGTAAGGCAGACTCGCAAACAGTGAGGAAGCGAAAAGGAAAGCATACAAAACCGGAAACATGACAAGGACAAGGAGAGACACAAGTAATAAGCTCAAGGTGAGTTTGCAAGGCAGACACAGATAAAAAGGAGACGGATCCTGGGCGGCCGGCGACCAGGTCAGGGTTTTGTGGGACATCGCTGCCGGAGCGCTGTCGGAGGGACCAGGATGAGGCGTCTAGGTGTGTAGGACAATGACGGTGGCGTCAGAGATGAGGAACAGCCACAGGGTGACCAGCGTGAGGGTGGCGCCCGAGGCGACGCCGAGCCTGTCGCGCCAGATTCTTGACAGTACCTCCCCTGTCCAGACCAAAGCTCTGGCAAGGTCAGGTCGGTTGAGCGTGAGTGGGCGGCGGTAGATTCAGACGGGGTGGTTGGCCTGCTGCCGGGCTTGGATTTGTTGTTGATTCAGTCGTTGTTGTTCGGTGATGATTTCGGCCAGGGTGTGGGCCATTGTCTGGAGTTGCTGTTGGTCTGCTGTGTGCTGGTCGCGCATGGTCTTGGCCAGGAGGCACTGGATCCCATGGTTGTGGCGAGCCTCCTGGGTGACGGTTTGATGTATGGTAGTAACCATCTCTCCTAGAAGGCGGATTTGTTCGTCCTGGAGGGTAGCGCTGGCCGGTGCGGCCACGTCGGGGCTGGGGTTCTCGGCCTCACCAGCGGGTTCGGTATTTTCCTGCGGAGGTGGAGTGATGGCGGCCAGCGGCACCCGCTGAGCTGTGGTCTGACAGTGTTGGTGATGTTCATCTAGGTTTACCAGCAACCGGCAGTCGCAACGGTCAGAATAAGGAGGCGTCCGGAGATTAGGAGGCGTCCAGAGATGAGGAGGTGTCCAGAGATGAGGAGGCGTCCAGAGATAAGGAGGTGTCCGGACATGACTGAGTCCCCGAGCACTGGCTTGGGGGGACAGTCTTCCGTCCTTTGTCCTGACGGCCTTACTGTATATCGAGAGATCTTGTTCCCACATAATACTGTAACACAATCTTCACGTTTATCGATCCATATATTCCAACAGGTTATGAGCCCGGATTGAACGCTCTGCCAACCTGCTACCCATCGATAATCGCTCCCACCGTACCTACCACTTTGAGCCTCGCTTCTGCATCTCATCCCTGCACTCTCGTTTTTTAAGCCTGAACAAACATCGCGTCAAGATCATGACCGATTCCACCACGTACACCTACAAGCATGGCTCGACACCCATCCTCAGCACGAGAAACTACCACTTATGGAAGAACAACATTACGAACCTCCTCGCAATGGACGACTCCCTTGAAATTGTCCTCGGTACGAAGCTCGCACCTGCCGGCAACGCAACAGCACAGGCTCGAGACTTCCGCAAGTGGTCGCAACGTGCCTTCGGAATGATCTGGTCATCAACTGAACCCAGCATTCGAATGTTTCTCAATCGCCTCGGACATTGCGATCCGCACGCAGCCTGGGAAGCCCTCCGTGAACGATACGATGTCGCCGCATCCCAGTCTGCACACGTCGCTACCCTTGCCCGCCTTCACTCCGCCGTGATGAAGCCAGAAATGTCTGTATCCGACTACATCTCCTCACTTTCGGATATCAGTCAGGAGCTGGAAGGGACTCCAGATGAAGTCACGGAGCG
>Ga0307516_10000960_pt1 | contig 39801 bp, 48 predicted proteins | sample 19_EM_MG_FD_203310 | JGI IMG/M metagenome (GOLD analysis project Ga0307516, IMG submission 203310) | Populus trichocarpa ectomycorrhiza microbial communities from riparian zone in the Pacific Northwest, United States - 19_EM | ecosystem: Host-associated > Plants > Roots > Unclassified | place... | reverse complement strand
GCGGGTGTAGAGGAGTGATGTGTACACAGGTGAAGTGTCAGAGAAACCGTAACAGAAGACCCTCCCAGTCGACGAGCACAACCCCTGCTCGAACAATGCTGACTCATCGATCCTCATTTCTGGTCCCGGTTGTGACTGCCCAGCCCGGACCCCTTCCTCCCAGACTGTAAGTAAGCACGTACGTACGTCTATCTATTTTGTGTATCTACTCTACTCTGCAGCTGGATATCTAAAAGTTTCGTCATCGAGAGCTGGCCTGTCTGTCTGTCTGTTTACCCAGAAGATCGGCCAGCCCTACGTGCTTACTTCACGTATGTATGTATGTGCGTACGTACCTATATATGGGTGCACTACAGATGGAGAGTGCTCGATCCATCTGCCCTCTGGTCTCGTGCACGTGTGTGCGGCCATGGGTTGTGGGTGGTGGGTTGTGGGTTGCGGGTGGCGGGCAAGGTCGCTGTTTATGTGTGTAGTCATCCCGCCATCCGCCCGCTCATCCGCCCCCAAACCCCGCCCCGCTCGGCTCCGTCCATCCGCCTCCCCCGTTCCCCCCGATCATGCGGGGTGGGGAAAAAGAGAGAAGTCCGGGTTTGGTATGTAGTCTGAACACGAGATTTATTTTTTTTCCTTTTTTTTTTTTTTTTTTTTTTTTTTTTTTTTTTTTTTTTTTTTTTTTACTAGCTGGGGGCTCGAATGAAGCCCCCCCCCGCAGACCAGCCGGGAGCGAGTGACACGATCTGAGAAAGAGAAAAAATCTTCCTCTTGCAGCAGGCTCAACTAGATATATCCACATCCATCTGCCGGCCTCGGCGGATCGAGTACCGCACGTCCCACTGGCTGGTGTATGTGCTACTCCGGGTATCCTCCGACGAACGACGAACGGTAAGTGGACTATGCCCGGCTACTGGCATGCCAGAGAAATCGACTTGTGTTTAGTGATTGTGCTTCTGTCTTTCCGCAGGATTTTTTCCCCGCCCAGCAGCCGGGTGCGGGGGAACTCATGATGCGAATGGGACCACCACTCAACCATGTAGTGTCCAATACGTAACGGCGGACGGCAGTGCGTCTCCGTGTAGGAATCGATACCGAACGACCCATAGACAACCGGCTCCTCTGGAATAGAGGAGGCCAGCTCGAGACCAATAGAAGTCCTGCGATGGGACTCAGTGTTCTTGGGCAGGTACACATTCGGGTACATATTTGCAGTGCTTACCTACGCGGAGACATCGGCGTCAGCAGCGCTTAGCGGGTTCAGCCGTTAGCCGGCCCCTGAGGTATATAGATAGATACAGGTGTGTTTGGTCCGCCCGGAGGGGGGGGGGTCCGGGGATGTAACTGTTCCGCTAGATGCTGTTGGGATGATATCTAGCCGTGCTGACAACTTGCAAGAGCGGGACCAGGGTGGCTGGGCGGATGGCTGGACGAGCGGGCGAGAGGAGAAGCGGACATTCAGACTGGTATGTGTCATGCGGGCCTGCACGGCGTTAGTAAAGAGAAGCTCTTTCGAGGGTGGTTTTTAGCTTTCTCCGCGGAGCATGCAAACCGGGGGGGGGGGTGTGGTGGTGGTGCTGGACGAGCGGGAGCGTTCGAGAGGCGGGGGAAGGGGAGACGATCGATTGGGCGGGGTTGGGTTGTGGCTGCGGACACCGGTCCTCCTGCTCCTTTGTTGTTGCGGTTTTATTGGCTCTTTTTTTTTTGCAGGACATGCGCACCTTTGGCCCGAGCTCCGGTCGTTGATGTCCCGAACCGCAATGCCTGCCACGGGTTTCTCGAAGGCTTCCGTGCAGGAGGGGGCGGCGGGAGACCGGATTCGGCGCCGAGAAGCGGGGTGCGAGAATGGGAGAGGGGGGAGACAACGCCGGGGCCCGGCCGCTCTCCCCCCCCCCCACGCGGAAATCCAGAACCGGCTGCAACCAGAAGCCTGGTGAGGAGCTTTTGCGCCCAGCCGCCATCTGTGAGATTTCGGGATCCCAGATCTCCGGGCGCGGCAATTGTTGCAAACGGAGACGGAGGCAGCGCGGACGGGAGCTTCCTCGAAATCTCGATGAGATCGCTGAGGGGAAGCGCACTCGAGCACATATGAGTGGATGTGATGTCTTAGCTCGCGCGGGATCGATCGTGCTCGCAGAGTCGCAGTCCCTTACTCCGACACTGTAGATATCTACGGATACTATAGGCACATATCTATACCGGTTTCGTGCTAAGTCTTCGGAGCTGACATGTTGCTGGGCGGCTGGAGCTTCTTCTTTCGCCGGCGGTTGCTCCTCCGCGTCGCTCACCTCGCCGCTTTTTCACGATCGTCCTTGGGCCACAGCCATCCGGAGCATTCTGCAGGGAACGACGCATTACATAAAAAAAAAACCAGGTATGTATTCTCGTCCGGCCGTCCGCAGACTTTTCCCCCCGTTCTTTTCTCCTTCCCTTTCCTGCTTATGGAACACGTGCATGCTAGAGTGCGGTTCGTGGTGTGCCGTAGCGGTGGTCTGAATTTTCATTGCGCGAGTCGCATCACGATAACTGGCAAGTCGCACATCTGGCTGGCGGTCGTGGGTTCCTTTTTTCCTTTTTCCTCTGCTTTTCTTTTCCTTTTCTTCCTTTCCTTTCCCTCTGTCACTTCCGCGATGGTGCGGATGGTTCGGACGGGCGTCGTCCAGAAATGCCGTTTGCCCGCGTGGGCTGGCGCGGACGATGACGATGACGCCGACGATGGAGCTGGAGCTGGTGGCGCTGATGGCGATGCTGGTGGGTCCCACGAGACGGAGGCAAATCAAGATGGGCCCTCTGTGTGACAGCATGGCGACCACACTGTTGGACGGTCGAGTTCGCCGGAAGGAGGGCAAGCAACGCACTCTGCCGAATTTTCTTCAACTTCGATTTAGTGTCCGACATCACTGCCCATCTCTATCCGTTAGTAGGGGCTATTTGGGGTAGACACGGAGCACATACCTGGGGTGGAGTGTCACTCTACCCAGAGTCAATAGGAATACAGACACTGTAGGATAGAGTAGTCCCACGATGTCCTATTTTCGCCTCAGTTCGGTGGGGGGGAAATCCATGGCGATGACGAGCGGGACCAGACCCGGCTAGAGAGAGCATATACATAGCAGGAGGGTCCTCCGTTCCCCCGCGGTCGTTCTCCTCCAACCAGACCGCGACGGAGAGAAAGGAAAGGAGGCGGGCAGGAATTGCTCGATCATATCGGCTCCTGTCATCGTGCACGTGCAGTCCCCGATCCACCGCAGCCACTCAATCGCCGGCCACTCCCCGGGTCACTCGCACACCGACTGGCGGCGATTGCTCCTTCCTTCTCCCCTGGGAGAGGCGGACGTCTCGACTCCCGACGGCCGACTGGGCGTCCTCGCCCCGAGAGATCCGATCGATATCGCTCTCCGCCGAGCACGTCATTCGCAGCGGACCTTGGCGCTTTCCGTCCTATTCGACACCATCACCCGACTTGCTGTGGTCCCCTCCAGCCATCGCACGAGCGCACTGGTGCGTTACACTCGAATCCTCTTCTTCCCTTCGATTGGCACCTCTGATCCTATCCGGGGTGGTTACCTACCAGACTACCTCGTGGCGATATAGAGCACACACGGTAAAGGTTTCCCCTTCTAGCCGACTGGCAGTCAACTACGACGGACGGGCGTTGATTAAAAGCAAGAAGTTGTGCAGTGCTCTTCGGTTGCCCGGGGAAGTTTCTCTTTAGCTTCGAACTTCGGCGTGGGGACTCCGCTAGACTTTTATCTCTTCCCACCTTTGCACCTCGGTCTCACCGTCCGTCTATCGTGCTTCTGGTCTCCGCCTCAACGGTCCTTCTTCGCCGGCTGCTCCTTCCTGCTTGTACCTACCGTCGTCGTCGGCGCTGCCTGCCGTCACCAGCCGTTTTCCCGTTGGCGATTGCGATACGGCTGAGACAGCTCGGCGGGTTGGGAAGGAAAGAAGCCCACGGGCTCGTGCCAGGGACATACATACATCCATACATACCTTCCGGCCTGCATTCTTTGTCGTTGCGGGGAGAGAGAGAGAGAGAGAGAACGAGGTTTCTTATCGAAACTCAACCTTGATTGGGGAAGCCTATCGGGGCTAGAGTAAGGCACCACACCCCCCCCCCCAAATAAAAACAAAAAAAACAAAAAAAAACCACTATCTGCGCCTCCAGCTTTTTTTTTTACCCCTTCGTTTCTCCATATCTCCCCCGCATCCCGCATTTCGGCCTTGAAAACCGGCCCCATGGCTTGGAGGACGTGGCCGCTTGATCGGATCCTTGGTGCCCGGAGGTCGCGTGGTTGCGGTTGATGCTGGGGATGGGTGGGCGGATGGATGGGGGACTGATGGTGGTGTGCGAGGGGCTGGGCGGTGCGGTGTTTGTTCGCTCCGTCCCGGACCTTTCATCGTCGTCATCCGTCCATCGAGATCGCGCTGCATTTGTTTGGGCCTTTTTTTTCTTTTGCTTTGTTTGCCTCCGTTATCGTTGGTGTTTTTTGCTTTTCCCCCACTCGTCGCCCTTCTTCGTCCGAGCCATCTGGATCTTCCTTCCCGCTTATCGCCGTCGCCTTCCAATTGGAAGAACCCGGCCAAGTCGAGGTATCTTCCACTTGCTTCATTGGCCTGTCCCGTCTTGCCTGCCTGGGCGGGTTCCTTACCTCGCGGTGGTCTGTCGACTGCTTTGCTTTTGCTTTGTTTCCACCGGGTCGCACGCCTGTTCCTGGTTGGCGGTGTGCGGAGGCCAGTCAGCGCAGGCAGGGCAGGCATATGACACCACCCCGGGAGATGCGAATCTTGACGTCTCTCCTCATGCAACGTCCAAATCTACCCGTATCACGCCTTATCACCCTGTTTCCGAGCGGGGCAAAGCCTCACTTTCTTCTTATCTGGACAGCTTTTGCCTCATATGATTGTTTCTCCCCTCCCCATGTCTCCCCCGTCCCCCGTCCCCCGCCCCCTCTCGCTGCTTCTCCGAGCGCGGTCTGCAAGTGCTGCGGTGCCGGCGGGTTCCTGCTGTGGAGGGGAGCAAATGCCCCGAAACGGCCGTCGTTCTCTGCACGCGCGCTGTTCCCTTCGCTCCGGTTCTCGCGCCAGTGGCCGCTCCTCGAGGGAGGTGCGTTCGGCGGTCCCGCCGCTGATCCCCCGGACTCTGGCCACGCCACGATGGCCGCTTCTCCCAGACTCAGATATACTGGGCCTCTAGCGCGTCGTCCGGCTGGGGGCTCTGCAGCGGCGGCGGAGCGACTCGGGCGTGGCTCCGGAGAGATCCAGAGGCCGTCTCCGCATCTGCGTGCTGCCCGCCATCGCCATGCCGCATTTCCCTCTTGGAGCGGCCTCCTCGGTCCGCCTGTGGGCCAGGATCCTGCGGGCCCTCTTTGGCATCGCCTGCTCGTGGCTGTCCGCCGGACTCGCAGCAGTAGTGCGCGGTGGCTGGCGTGTCCCTGCTGACGGCGGGCCCGAGAGTCGAGAGGCTGGCGGCGGCGGCCAGGGCGGCGGCGGGGTTGTGTTTTTCTTCGGCCCTCCGTGGGATCTGGCTGTCGGCCATTGGGAGGGGAAGCCCGCTTGATAGCACGGCCCTGCTGGCGATGACTGAAACACACGCTCACCCATCCCTCCGCATCCCTGTCTCTCCACGCGCGCACCGTTCTTTATCGGAACCCCCCCTTCTCTTCCTCATTGATCGGCTGCTGGTACATGCTGTGTTGCCCTGCTATCTCTCTATCTGCCTGCTTTATTATATCTGCGTAACTTCCCTCATCTGCTTCCTCTGTTCCTCTGTACTTGCGCCTGCCGACTTGCCTCGCCTGCATCTTTTCTGCTTGTTGCCTGTCTACTGCCTATTGTCTGCTTGCCGTCTGCTCTGCTTCGTCGAGAAAAAAAACCCCCCCGATTCTTTTTGGTCCTACGTCACTCGTCTTGTTGACCTCATCGCTATCGACACCCCTCCCCCCCCCCTCCCCCCCTCCCCCACAATACCACAAACCCCTTCTCCTCAGCCGTTACAACCGCGTCAACGCGGTAGCCGTCGTACATACCCTGTTCACTACTACTTCTGCCTGCAGTTCCCCTCCAGTTTCCCCCCTTCCAGTTTCCGATATGCCTCTCCGTTGTGCCGGCCATGTGGCGATTTCGCTAACCGGGAGTCGTTGGTGTTCCGCGCAGAAAATTCCGTACATACACACCCCCCCGCCGTCCGAGATGTCGTCCGCGGAGGACGACATGTTAGCCAGCTCCTACTCACGGCCCAATCTCTCTCCCGTGAGCTCCCAATCGCAAAGGAAGCTCCTGGTGGTCGTCAACTCCTCCGGCCGGCAAGCATCATCGGTGATCCGGGTGGCCTCCGCCGTGGGCTACCGTGTGCGCGGGCAGCTGCGCAGCGTCAGGAAGAATGCCCAGCTCTCGGCGGAGCTCTCTTCGCTGAAGGACGTCGAGCTGGTGGAGGGTTCCCTGGAAGACCAAGCGTTCGTGGGGACGCTGTTCGAGGGCGCGGACCTGGCCTTCATCAACACCACGCCGTACGGATGGACCGATGAGGTCCACACGGGGAAGAGCCTCGCCGATGCCGCTAAGAAGGCCGGCATCAAGTTTTTCGTGTACTCCGGATTGACGGACCACTCGAAGCACAAGGACCGTGCCTTGCCTCCGTTGCCTCTGTGGTCGACGAAGTTTGAGGTGGAGGAATACATCCGGGAGTTGGGTATCCCTGCTGCATTCCCGTATGTGGGCTGCTACCACAACAATTTCTCGTCTCGTCCCTACCCTCTGTGGCAACTTACGCCGATTCCGGATGGGAGCTTTGAATGGAGGACGCCATTCCCGGCTGACGTGGGGATCCCTTTCATCGACACGGAACACGACCTTGGCGCCGCGATCATTCAGATCCTGAAGGATGGCCCGCGGAAGTGGAATGGAAAGCGGTTAGCTCTTCTCTCCTCCTCCTTGCCGTATGATTACGTTCTTGCGATAGATGGCTGATTGCGATGTGGAATACAGGATCGCCCTTGCGTTCGAAGTTCTGACACCGCCAGAGGCCTGTGAGCACTTCTCCCGGGGCCTCCAGCGGCCCGTCCGCTACGTCAATACGCCATGTGAGATCAAGATCCCTATCCCGGATGGCTACCGGGCCCAGTTGGAGAGCATCGTGCACACCTTGTGCGAGAACAAGGGGGAATACTTCAGGCCGGAGATGGAGTGCCCGAATACAGCCCGTCGTCTCTGGCCCGGATGGAGGGGATTGGAGGAGTACGCCCGGGAGGTGTGGCCTTTGGAGGAAAAGCAAAACGGCGCATCATGGGCCGAGGGGGTGAGTGGACTCGTCACGCCCGCGGAAGAGCTCGAACAAGGCCTGGAGTTTGCTGCATGACTAGCCGACCAATGGGAGGGCTAAACCGATAGCCTTCTTTCAACGACTGCTAGGACACCCACAACGGATGGACATTTCTTACCGACAGTACTTTATCAAGGGACTTCTTACTATGGATTGTACTACCGCATCTGGGAGGGGAGGTTTTTGCGACGGGAAGAGCGAATGGAGCGGGAGGATACGGCGGATTAAACACCAAAAAGAGTCGCTTTGAGTTTCATTTTTCCCTCTATTCCTCGAGGATTAAGTTTTGCGTCTTCTGCATACTGTCTTTTATGTTCAGCCAGTCCTCTTTGAGGAGCTACTGGGCCAAAATTCTTTTCTGTCTCTTTTGTCTCTCTCTGCGGTATGGAGTTTCGAGTGGGTTTGCTTTTTTTTTCTTTTTTCTTTTTCCTCTCTTATTTTTTCTTCTTGATTTTACATACTTGTCTTTCCTTTTTTTTGATGGTGCTCAACCACGGAAAGCTGAGAAAGTGCTAACTTCTTGTTCTATGTGAATGCATTGATTTCTGATTTCTGATTTCTCTTGTTTCTTTATTTTTGTTTGTTTTGAGGATGGCAGACAATGGAAGGTCTCTGCGGGGACTGAGCTGGGCGAGGGGTGTGGATAGGATGCATTTGTTTAACAGACTTCTCATGCTTCTTTCGCTGTATTATGGCGTGTGCGCGGCTGATGGAGAAAAACAGCTACCGAATTGAAATGAGGGGATTGGTTGGCTTACGTGCTTGTGGTTGTCGCTATGTACGGTTGACACAGTGCAAAGCTCTCCGTCCAACGACGACATGACGGGGGTGCATGCGGTGCCATTGAGGAGAGAAATGGACGTTCCACTTCCCGATGATTGTGTTTGCTGGAGGACGGTTGATGCGATGCAGGGACTGCGGGAGCCGGGGGGGGGGGGATGCTGCGGCTGTTCAAAGCATGGACTGGCCTCTTCTCGACCGCAGCGGACTTACCGGCGGCTTGGAACAGTGACCACGAGGACAGGACAGGAAAGACAGAACCAGAAACATTTACAAGATGGCGAGACCCATGGAGTGGGGTCGGGACGCAACTCGTTCCTCTTGGTGACATCGTCGGGTTCAGTTGCTTGTTTCCTTTCTCTGCACGTTCGGGATTCCTGCTGCCACTGCTGGGGTCGGGGGAGTGAAGAGGGGTGGTGGGTGTGCAGATTAAGGTTTGCGCGATGTGATAGGACACGGAGCCGGCGCCGGAGCTGGGTGAGGTGAGGACGCGCAGGGACGTGGAGCACGTACTCTACTCTACGATAGATACCTACCGACGAGCCTGCCCTGCGCCGTGCCATCCGAGTTGACGTGGATTTCTGCCAAGACAGCGCGGCAAAGGCAAAAGACGTGCACACCGTGCATACCGTCCGTATGTGCCTCACCTGAGAGACGAAGCTTGTGCGCACGCACGCGGACGTGTCTCCTTCTGGCGTTGCAACCGTGCCTCCCGTCGGTAACTATGCATGATCGAGACGCGTCGGTGCATATGGGGGGCGACCGGGGGGGGTCACTGACGGCGTGGCGTGGGGTTTTTCCTTCCGGAAGACTTGATCCGGATGTTCCGGTTGGCGAGGAATTCCAATCCACTGCCGGACGTTCGATAACGCTGTGGGATGGGGGTGGGGGGGGGGGCACGTGGAGCAAAGCGGACGGACGGACGGACGGACGGACCAGGTCGGTCCGATGGTAACTAGTACCACCGCCCGCCTGCCTGCGTACGTATGTACGCACGCACATGCTCTGCTGCTGCTCTGCTCTGGTTGCTGTGGATACTGGTTGGTCGACGGATTCGAATTGGGATGGCCGATCGAGGGGCGGGTGTTGCAGCCCGCGAAAACTGAAGTTCGTCGTGTCACCCGGCCAGCCAGCCAGGGGAAGCACGTTGGCAGGAATTGGCCGAGCGGGGGGGAGGGAGGCAAAAGGAGCACATGATGTGTTGCCGCCGTTGCTGTTGTTGCGTCGTGGGGCAGTGGGGGACGGACGGACGGTACGGGATGTGCGCACGTCCATCATCGCCCCGTGTGCGGCGGTCACGGTTTGTCGGTATTCGGGTGCCACCACCACACTCTCACCTCCTTCGTCTCCACCTTCTACCTCCACTTCCACGCGAGGCAGTGTTTGGGTGAAAAACGTTGTGGGGGGTGGGAAGGGAAAAAACAACCTTCCTTTTTTTTTCACCCTTCTTTTTTTTCAAACGGAATTGAGTCGCGTGGTTCGCACGTAACTATTTACGAGGGAGGCCCGGTTGTCCAGTTGAGTTACCTACATACATACATACATACAAGCCACGGCGTGTGCATGTAGGAAGCCAGGCTTGGGACTGGACCGGACTGGACCGGACCGGCTCCTTGATGGGGATGCTCGATCGCTGCTTCTGCTGGCTACATTCTGCGAGATCAAACCGCCGCGGGGGGGTGGATGGGGGAGGGTGGGGAGACACGCGGTAGTTAGTCGCAAACCCGTAGTGGTGTCGAGACATCGTGAAGCCGAATCGAACACTACGCTACACGGTCGTATGTAGGGCGCTGCTTCTTGCAGGCCACGGACGGTACATAGAGTACATGGACACACAGCTGCCGTGCTAGGGGGAGGGGGCGCGGATATGCCTCACCTCACGTTGATAGTCTAGATGGCTAGCTGCTAGCTCTATGTAGGTACGTGCGTGCCGCGAGCCGAAGCACCCCGCGGAGACGCGGGGCCCAACGGCTGCTGGTAGCTATATCTAGTTATATGTACATACTCCTGTACGTGTGTGTGTATCTAGATATGGAGGGGAGGGGAGGTGGGATTTGTGGGGATTTGTGGGGATTTGTGGGGTACGTATCGAGTTGGTCCTGCAGGATGGGGTACAATACCTCCATACATCAGGACGAAGCGGGGCAGGTGGAGATTATGGCCCCATCGGCGTCTTGTCTGCCAGTCCATGTATCGTACTCGTAGGACCACGGGTGCCCGCGGGGCTATTGCCATTGAGTACGGGTGCAGCACCCCGTAGTCGATAGCTTTTTCTTTTCCTTTTCCGGCTTAATCAGCAAGTGCATGCGACCTATGTATCCATCTAGATATATACACATTTCCGACTCCTGTCCACACTGTCCTTGCGGGCTCGCCGTGCCCCCCCCTCCAACCCCCCCAACCCCGTGGTAGATGTCTGGATTCGTTTGATCGTTAATCGCATGCGACCCATCCAGATCACGGCGATGCAGTAGATGGCTGGATCACGACCGAAGCACTGTGAAAAAGCCCCGAGGTCCGTGTAACTAAGGGCGGGGAGGAAAAAAAAAAGGCCGTGGAGTCCTCTGGCCGCTGGACCGGGGCCGTGTGGAGAGCGGCTACTGCAGACTTGAGGGGGTGCTCGGACCGGCGCCCCCCGAAGCCGATAGGTCACCCACAGTATCAGTGCGGACATGAGGTTGTGTGTGTCTGAACGCTCAATTTCGAGTGATTGCACGTGAGTGTCGTCCATCGCTTTCTGCGAGTCGAACTGGGCTGCTGTCTGCGCCTTGAGCACCAGGGAAGTACCTATCCGGTGGCTTGATACGATTGCGGACCGAAGAGTTGTGGATATGTAGCACGGGAACGGTAGTAGGATATTTCAGCATTTCCATTGGTCTGCAATCGCAATTGGTCTTTTCGCTCTTTGGGGTATCCCCGGCTCAGACGAGGGCGTACGAGTAGGGGCCGGGCAAACTGGCAGATAAACAGATGGAGAAGTGTGCAAAGGGGTAGTCAAACAGAGAGATGGAGCCGTATAGACAACAGCCAGATGCAAGGGTATACGGTGGGCAAACAAGCAGACATATGGAAGGGTATACAGTGGGCAAACAAGCAGACATATGGAAGGGTATATAGTGGGCAAACAAGCAGACGGATGGAGGGGCACACCGGGGGCAGACAGACAACTAGGCATAAAACAGGACAGAAGACGGGCAGATGAGCAGAAGGCTATATCCACCGCGCTATCCCGTCAGACGCCGGGGAAAAAAAAAACTAGTAGTATCCAGCGGGAAGTCTGGGGTACAGACGAAAGGAACGGAGCAATCCGGCGAGGGTGAAACCCGATCCAACGAAACGAAAAAAACCGGTCCGACGAGAGGTACATCCGTCCAATCTCAAGGCGTCTGTGGGTAGTCCAGGTCGTATTCTTCGCCCCAGCAGAACAGATCCAGGAACCAGCCGCAGATCCTGTTGGTGTGCGTCGGGTTGTCATAGAGGTCGTAGGACGACGAGTAGTACACCATGTCGTTTTCATCGATTGCGACAAAGACGTAGCGGGTTCCGTCGGAGAAGAAGCCATGGACTCGGCGCTGACGGCGGGCCTCGCGGACGACGGCTAGGTTCGCAAGGACGTGGCCGGTCGAGTGGCTGAGGCTGACCATTTCGATGGAATCGAGCTGTGTGCCCACGATGTACATGTTCTGGGGCGTGGTGATGAGGTGGTCAATACACTGGACGAACCGGTGGGGTACGCGGTTTCCGTAGGGATCCGATATCATGGCAGTCAGCTGTATGTCCTCGAGGTGCCTGAGCCGCAGTCCCGGGCGTGACATCTCGTACACACGCAGGCACATCGTGAGAAGGACGACGACGCGATTGGCGGGCGGCGCATCCATTACCAATACGGTGAGGATTTCCCAAGACGATGGATCTGCGAGACTCCGCGGAGACGGCGATGGTGACCTGAAGCCCAGCGATGGCGGCGCGGGTTCGCGCGGCCGCTGTGGAGAAGGGGAAGCTCGTGCGGGTTCGTTCAACCCATCCTCTGTGTCCAGCTCCAAATTGGCCGAAATCGACGACTGGGTCCGCTCCCAGTGGAACGGGTGGCCTGGCTCTTCAAGACGCAAGCGGAATAAGTTGCTCACCGCCTCGATGGACATCCTTCGGGACGAAATCTGCACGTCTACTCTTAGTATCCCCTGCCGACGGAATGGAATGATGGAGGACTTACCGTCTCTATAGCCACGGGCTCCACAGGGAGCTCCACAGGAGGTTTCACCGGCGAAATCTTGGTATCGCCGGGGAAATAAGGGATTCCCATTTCGAACTCTTGTGGCGGGATGGATACAACGGAAGGGTAGTGAAGAGCGGTGGTGTTAGTGAGTATAAAAGTGGCGGTGGTGGTATGTAGTGGATGGAGGAAGACAGAGAGAGGAGACTCAGATTGATGAGAGAATCTATCGAGCCTTCCCGAGTGACCGAGCATGTTCTCTTCAACCTCCCTTACCAGCCTCTAAAGGCATCAGCATCAGCAACAGCAACACCCCATCCCACTCCGCCGACACGTCAACTGCTAGCAGCAGATCCAACCACCGCGGCCGCGGCTCTTGATATGAATCCTAATATGTTTCGCGGTTACGGGGTATCGTTGCGTCCAAAGGACCCGGTCGGAACCTTCTACGCATCTGAGCGTTCGACCGCCCACAACCGCCGCCAACCTTCGCCCGCCGGATGGGGACACCATCAGAGAACCAAAGTTGGGCGGTTAGCAGAAGGGAGCATATGGGCAGCTCTCCCACAGTTGACTTTACCGGCCAGACACAACCAAACCGGCAGCTTCTGCTGGACAAGCCGAGCCGTTTTACCGCGTTGCCACTCTTTCGACACGGGCAAACTCCGTCGAGCTTTTCTGGAATCGCTACAGGAAGTGGACCCGCTGGCCGACAGTCAGCGGTTCTGCTGTGTCGGGATGGCAGTGGTGGTGCTGGCCTTGGCGAATCCGTATCCATCCTGCGGGCGGCGGCGTGGACGGCGTGCTGCACGGCGAGTCGGGGCGGGAGACGGCCAGGGATCACGGTGGCGGATCCTCCACGCGTCGGGGCGTTTTGGGGTCATCCGTTGCTTACGATCCCTGGGGCAGACACCGCCACTCCTGCGTAGGGAGCGCTGTGGAAAAGACGGATTCGAGTGAGCGTCAGATCAACGAGGGCTGTTTGTGCAGGGAGGTCCTTCGTGCGTGTAGTAGTCTTTCCAAAATATAAAGAATTCCTCGCTCGAGAAAGCAGGCTGTTGGGAATATGAAGCTCCTCGTCCAAGACTTCACAAGATGGACCACGTAGGGGGAACTTCGAATTCCATATTTATACAGTTTCAAACGATAGTCACGAGGGAAAAAAAAGAAACCAGAGATCGCAATTCGTAGGCTTACCTAAGTAGTGTTGACAAAAGAAATCACTCCCACAGCTGTTCCGGGATACCACGGCTGCCCCAAAGAGTGTCCACGATGTCTTTCGGATCCCTCCGGAGGGCAACGCTGCTCCCAGTCGGTGTGTCCGTCCCTTGACATCGGTGGCGACGACACTGGCGCCCTTAGTTAAGCCAATGACGTCGGCCGTTCATCGTGGTGATTTTGGCGCAGCTCTTCGCGAGCCGAATACACCGGACAACTAGCCTGACGGGCGGCCACGATTCACCGGCGAGGGAGTGCCACTCTGTTGGACGTGGCGGGCGATGGCCGTGCGCGACTCAGATCTGCCGCGCGCTTCCTCTGGACGCCGTGCGCGTTGGGCCGAGTCGTGGATATCTCGGAGATGGATGGGCCCTAAACGAGTGACCCACTGATCCCCATCTGCTCACTTACTCTAGTGCATCTCCCCACTGACATTTCACCAATTTTAGCTTGACTAATTACTCTAACCATGACGAGTGTTTGCTCGGGCGGACAGTCAACGCTGCCACCCGCCGGCGCGGTAAGCAGCTAGGTGTGGGGGGGCATCGGTAACCACGACCCCCGCCGGATTGAACCACGAAACGCTAACTTTTATTCCCAGGAATCCAGGGCGTTTGCCAATGCACCGAGCCGAGTGTCTGCAGCTTTGAATGCCAAATCCCCCGGAGCCGGAGACCTGCCACCAACCGCCTTGCCGGCAGGCTCTCCCTCCAGTCCCGAGCGAGGACCTGCAAGCTGAACTCCTCCCCAGCGCCCGACTGCAATAGTCTCTCCTCGACGCACGCGAGCTGCACCTGGAGTCTCTCGAACTTGTCCTCGTGGGAGTTGTCGGCGGGCGTTGCCGGACCGCATCCCGGGAGTGCTTGACGGAACGACGATGCCGTCGTAGTGCCGGATCGATTGGCTGTGGACTGTCGCCGAGCATTCCGGCTGCGATGGGGTGTATCTCGACGGCTCGGGAGCGGGCAATAGCTGAGGGCCGTTGGGGGATGCTCGACGGGCGGGTGGGCGCTGTGTCGTGCCGGAAGACGGAGGCGGGATGTGCTCCATCCGAACCGCCGGAAGTGTCCTTCACGGATAACCCAGGCAGCCCGCTCGCCCCCGCGCCGACCGCGATGCCCGCCGCCGCCCAGTTGGAGGTGGGATGCCGGCAGCCCGGTCCGTCCGATGCCGTTCGAGTTACCGTGCCGCACCAGTCCGCGGTCCGTCGGCCACACCCGCCTCCAGTCGGGGCATCCCCAAACAGTTCACCGACAGTTGAATCGCAGCCGAGCCACCGGTCCGTCTGGCCAGCCGCGCCCGATCGACCGCAAGCCGACCAGCCCGTCCAGTGCCGCCCAAAGAGCACAGTCGAGGAGTGCGGGGAAGTGCGTATTGCCGTGCACATTCCGCAAAACGGCGGAGACTAGCGCCGTACACCACAGCACGGTGCAAGACAGAGCCAAGCCCCGTGCTTGCTTTTGGCACGGCACTTCGGTAGAGATCTGGATATGTACATATGTATATAACATGCAACGCAGCGACGCCACACCCGCCGTTGTGCGTACGCCCCTTACCGCGGCCCGGCGCGATCGACGCCAACGCCGCGCGTTTGCCACGAGTTGGTTGTCGGCGACTTGTGCGCCCTGGGTCGGCCGGTACGGTTTGCACTACGAGCGGAGAGATGGCGGAAGATGAAAAGTAAACGCCGATATTTAGCAAAGATTGTACAGAGAAGGAGAAAAAAAAGAGCAAAAAGAAAAGCTGAACAGCCTTGGGGAGCGACAGCCCGCGGCATGATGTACCGCATTGACTCGAAAGAGATGCTATGTGCCGCAAACACCCAGCTCTATGAACACCGCCCAACGCAACGCACATGCCCACAACCGAATAATCCGAATCAAACCCGAAGCGCCGATGCTAGCCAAATCGTGAGGGAAGCAAGAGGTAAAAAGGGAAAAGAGAGAGAGAGAGAATCAAACTGGAGGGAAATTCGAATGCCATCAACATCGTACAGGATATACAAGAGAGAGCTTGTGCACATGCACGGTCCCCCCAGCCATTCATCGCCTCTGAGGATATCGCGGCCGTCATCCCCAGAAGTGTACCAGCCGGTAGATATTGTGGAAGAAGCCGCCGGTCGAGTAGTCGCCGGGTACGCGCGGCTGCTCCAGGGCCCGGTCCCCCTGCGCACCGCTCGGCACGTCCGTCGCCTTCTCCCAGACCTTCGTCCAGACGTTCCACCGGTGGCTGTTCCACTGGGTTAGAGATCCAGAGCAGAAACGCCAGTGGGAGAGAGAGAGAGAGAGAGAGAGAGAGAGAGAGAGAGAGAGAGAGAGACGCACCCTTGGAATTCGGTCACGGTCAGTGCCTTGGTGTTGTACTCCTTGACGAGGATCGCGTCGAAGTTGTACGGGATCTTGGCTGGCACGCCCTCGAAGGTGGTGTCGCGGAGCGGCCAGATGTCGTCGTAGTGGTAGCGGTGCCAGTTCTTGCAGTTCAAGATTCCCGGCGCATTCGTCGGATCCGTCTCGGTGATGCCGGTGATGTCGATGAACAGGCCGTTGCGGATGTCGATCCACCGCGCGTCGATCACGTTCTTGCCGTCGCCGCGCACGCGCTGCCAGATCCACGGGTTGACGTCCAGCAGGTACTCGCGCTCCACCGTGCCGTCCGCGGACCTGTACTTGTGCATCGTCTGGTTGTACTGCTGGCCCAGCATGGCCAGGGTGTTGTGGTGCAGCTGGACGTCTAGGTCCCAGTCCCAAGGAAGCATCTTCGACTCCCGTCAGCTCGAACTCACTGTGACTTCAGCCCCCCCCCCGGCTGGGCCTCACCTTCGCGTTCCACCACCATCCCAGAAGCGTTCCGTGGGCGATCCACGTTTCAATGTTCTCCTTCTGGGTCATCTGCAACCACGCCCGGATCATGTGTGACAGCGTATCCACCCGCGTATCGTAGTCAACCGTGTTCTTGTAGTAGCTGCGCCAGCGAACGTCGGATCAGCAACCGGCAAACGGAGAGGAAGCCCGACAACAGCGGAGGGGAACTTGCCGGATGTCATAGTGTCCATCCACAGCGCCTTGGCTGCGTCCCGCACCCGTCAGCAAATCCGAAAGCCAAGTTGGGCGGCACCATCGAGTTGTGGTTGTCGAGCCGGATGGTGCCGGGAGAGTTGGGAGGAAGCGCAGCCACCAGAGCTTACCCAGGTTCGTCTGTACGATAGCGGTTAGCACGCGACACACACCTACCCACCCGACACGATACGCAGCACCACAACCTAGAAGGGGCGAGGAACGCTCACGGAAATATTTTGTGTCCGTCTTTGGCCGAGCAAAGACAGTGCTGACCAGCGCAGTCACAGCCAGCAACAATTTTCCGAAGAGCATCGTGGTAATACGGTTCTCTGCTGATGTTGGAGTTTTCGGTGTTATATCTGCTGTTGCTGTCGAAGCCGCTGGTGTGGGGTTGCCTGTTATTTCGATGTCGGGGTTGAAGAAAGGTTGGCCACAGCGCTGTTCCGGGGAGACGCAGGTATTGACGGGCGACGATTCGATCGTCGGGAGTCAGACAGCGATATCGGTATGATGCCGTACTGCAGGGGGGGGTGGGTTATATATGACGAGGCCGCTGACGAGCAACGGATTCAGGTGTTGATGGCGGAGGAGTGTGAAGGGAGGCGAAGAGCTGAGGATTGCTATATCCGCCGAAGGAGGTGACGATGGCGGCGATGGCGATGAAGAAGGGAGTGTTTGTTGCAGGAGGATTACAAGGAGCAGAAGAGGAGGGTTCCGTCCGACCCTGTTTTCCTCTCTTTTTCTCGGCGTGGCCCACCCAGGAGAATAGCTTGGGACGTTATGTAAACGGGGGTGGTAGATTGGGGATGGGACGGGCATCTAGAGTCGTTTCGGACACCGGGGAAAGCACAGAGGGTCCAAGTTGTCGTGGCTCCGGACAACCAGAGCCCTCGACCGATCCAGGAGCGGCACTATCACCCACCACCAGCGGAAACGCCGTTCGAATACGAACCGTGTTTCCTCTGCGTTCCACTCATCCATCCTTCCATCCTTCCGTCCAGCGATCCTCCGCCATCCCATCCACCCATCCCTCCCTGCTCCCATTCCTGGGTGCCGCAGCGGGCCGAATACAGCGGAGGGAGAGCGAGAGTGCAGTGTCCAACAGCGTCCTCCTCTTCCCCGCCCACCATACATACCGTACGCACTGCAACGTGCGGATTGGTGATAATGATGATGATGACGACGACGCAGCGCAAAGGGAGGATAAAAGTCATGGCGTGGGCAAAGCACTTGCCTAGCGAACCACCAGTCCCGGGAGTAAGGATTATCGTATTGCTGTTGGGGGGGGTTTCTTCCCTGCCGCAGCCCGTATTGATTGCGTGCCCCAAGACGTGAACGGGGCACACGACAGCCATCCAGCGACGAGCCAAGCCAGCTAGCGTTATAATATATGTAGATCCCGCAGAGGCAGCAAGGCTCCGGCAGCAAGACGCCTCCCTTTCCGCCGTCGGGTCTTGGGGTCTTGTGTCTCTGTTGGTGTTTGCAATTCAGGGGAGGCGGGGCGGATGTGGAGACGTATGATATATATCCGTCCGCTATTCATCCGTCCGTGTAGGGCGCATGGAGTGCTGATCGGTCGTCACGCCCTGGACCACACGACGCACCTCCGACGGACAGGTCGACCCGATGAAACGCCCGTGTCCGCGTTGACGTGACGCACGGTAAGCAACTAGATATCTACGCAACTGCGGCGGTGCTTGGCGATTGCGCGGCTTCCGTTTCTCTCCGCTCCTTTCTTCTCGTTTCTTCTTGGCAGGTCAGCACCATTGATCGTGGGCGAATTCCTGTGCGGAATGGAGTAAATATAGATGGACACGCATGTGTGCCAGGTTGGGACCGGCCAGGCCGGGTCGGGACGTGTGCTGGTGAGCGGCCACGCCCTCCGCTCCGCCGCCGCTACATATGTAGTTATATACCGTGGACTAGATTCCTCGTTACCCGGCCCGACTCCTGAGACGCCGGACTGAAATTCGGGAAATATCTGTACTATCTAGATGGGACAGAGCACCTCCATTACAGCGTAGAGATAAGCGCGAGTAAGCACTAAGCCAGATGCAGTGGAACGAGAGAGTGATAATGAATGCATTCTATGGAACTGCAAAAAGTCCTGTCCACCTCCAGTACCGGTATCCCCCTCTGCCAACCTATCCAAATTTCCTCCGTGATGTGGCTTCACCAGGTACACATTCTCTATAACCATACGGTTTCAATGCCTCGACATCCGATGCCCGCCCCCAAATCTCTCCCACCTCAGTCTCTATCTCCCACCACACCGATTCAATGGGGGTTTAAGCCTGGCGACTGTGCTGGCCACTCCAGAATTGCTATCCCATCCAACTCCCGATAGCGATTCAAGTGCCCTTTGTGTCCAGGAGTATCGTCCTCTTGAGCGATTGTCCATCCGTCCGTACTTCTCACAGCATTGATGCCAAAAGGGGATCAATGCAGGCTTCCAGGACGGTCCGTATGTAGGTTATAGAGTCGATCTTCGCTTTGCCGGGAATATAGGTAAGGTCGGACCGCAGAAAGCGCCCCATACCGTCTTAGTTTTACGGCCGGGAATGGAGGTTCTTGTCGGTGTAGTCGGGATGATACTCCTCGTCAACTTTGCGGATAACCCAAGGCCGGTGCCCAAATCCGGCTGTCGAGAAGGAGGATTCGCCCGTCCAGACCACCCTCTTCCACTCATCCTTGGCCCAATGGAGACGCGCTTGACACCAGGCCACCCGCTTCTCCTTATTCTCGGGGCTGGCATTAGACTTCTTCCTCGGAACCCTCTTGTGATATCCCATCTCGCGCATAGTTTCCCTGATGGCACGAGGATCACACGCGTAGCCCACCTCTTGACGGACAGCCTCCCAGCTGAGACGCCGAGTGCGGGCATCGCGGGCAACAAAGGCTTTGAGGCGGGGCTCTCTCGGCGTCATCGAAGATTGGGGGTCTGCCGGGTCTCTTTCGATTCGAGGGAGTATCGTCCGGTTTCTCTATGACTGACCCCTATCGGTGGGTTCTCGCGGCGTCGTTTTTGCTTCATGGTTTCGTGCAACGACCGAACAGATTTTCGCGTAACGTACTGACCGAACTTGCGCGTGACGAGCGGGCGGGAGGGCAGAAGATGGGCGGCTGGCGGGGGTGTTGATGAAGTCCGATATCTATCTCGCTACTCAACTCAACTTCATCGCCACGCCAACCCCCTGACTACCAAGCGACGCCTGGCGCTTATGTATGTTATGGACCGAAAACCCTTCACCCTAGTATGTACATATGCACATGCCATACTAGAGTAGATGCGAGTATATATGAATACATAAACAAAAAAAAACAAAAGCCATGCCAGCCGTCTAGATAGATATCTAGCCGTACGAACGTCGCACAGAGATCTGTAACTCTATCTAGTTGTCCGCCGCATCTCAAACACACTCACTGCGCCCCATCTCGCCGTTCCGTCGTGGACGCAGCATCTGCGGTGTCGGGCGCGAAGAAAGACGACCACTACAGCCAATACCGGGAACTCTACAGCGTGCGTGTTATTGCCGTGCGATACGCGCACGAGCCGAGCACGCGACGTCCCCGCGGGTGGTCGCGGCGCCGCGTGGTAACTGTTCGGCACGTGATCGTGTCGCAGCCCGCGCTCCTCGGCTGTGTGGCGATCCCAGCTGCTGCCCACCAACGCCAGCGTCCAGTGGGCGAGCGTGTCTACCGCCTGCACCGAACACCAACACCGTTTCCGCGAAGGGAGGATCCCATTCCGTCTGTTCTTCTCCCTCTCGAGTGCTCCCCTGCGTGCAATAGACCGATGTCTGATTCCGTCGGTGAGCTCGCGTCCCCCTGCCACAGCTCCCGTTGCCCCCGAACCCGTTCTCCGCCGTCCGCCTCGGGAGCGCTGGCTGACCTCCGCAGACAGAGTCTTCGCCCACGCACTGCAAACCGTCCGCAAGATCCCGCGCAAGGGCTCCGCGCGGCCTCCGCCCGAGGCGCGTCTCCGGCTGTACGGCCTCTACAAGCAGAGTATGGGTGCGTAGCTCCGCTCGCCCGCCCGCTCGCCCGCCCGCCACTCGCCCCGCCCCGCCCCGCCTAGCTAACTCGCGCCGTCACCAGAGGGCGACGTCGAAGGCGTCATGTCGCGGCCCACAACGCCTAGCGCCGCCGCTGCCGCCGCTGCCGCCGCCGCCGGCGATCCGGACGCGCAGCGCACCGAAGCGGACAAGTGGGATGCGTGGCACGCGCAGGCGGGTCTGTCGCGGACGGAGGCGAAGCGACGCTACATCACGACGCTGATCGAGACGATGCACCGCTACGCGTCGGCGACACCCGAGGCGCGCGAGCTCGTGTCCGAGCTCGAGTTCGTCTGGGACCAGATCCGGAGCAACGTGGCGAGCACGCACCGCTCGCAGTCCCACGGGAACCTCGCCGCCACCGCCGATGACGAAGACGACGAGCTCGAGATGGAACTCGGCCTCGGCATCGTCAGCCCCAAGCCATGCGGCGAGGACGCGTTCGCGAGCACGGCCGAGGACACCGCCGCCGAGCACCACCCGCGCGAGAGGGCGTGGCGCAGCCGCGTCGAGAAGGCGCTCGCCGGGATGGCTACCGAGGTCGCCGCGCTCAGGGAACAGCTCGAGAACCGCCGCGCCGAGAAGAGCCGGGCCAGGGCCAGGAAGGCGGGCGTCTGGTTCGCGTGGGCCGTCTGGGCCACCGCGAGACACCTCGTCGTCGAAGCCGTCTTCTGGGGCCTCGTCCTGCTCTGGATGCGGAAGCGCGGCGACAAGCGCGCCGAGGAGGCGCTCAGAGTCGTCGGCCGGTTCGTCAAGGAGGGCCTGCGGGAGATGGGCATGCTGCGGAAGAAGCGGTAGCACGCTCCGCACGGCAGGACAGCGGTAAAACGGCATTAGAGCTGGAGCGGGGCGGAGTTACGATCCCCCGCGGGCTGCATGGGAGGGGGGTTGGCATTTGGACAGGTACAGGCGCAGCATGTAATCTAGACGTTGTTTTTTTTCTCTTTGTTTTCTCCCTGGGAATCCATCACCCAGGACCACGGGCACTCTCTCCCTCGCGCGCGCGCATGCCCTCTATCTATCTAAGTCTACGTTTCACACCGCCCACCGCAGCACTTCGCTGCTCTGGCCGCATATCGGACTTAAAACGTGCATCCGTCTCGTGTGGGGGCCAAAAGTGCCTCCTCCTCCCGCAGTAACCCCTCCCCCCCCGCACCCTTCCCCAGAGTATCGGGAACCGGACCCGGGTGAGATTTGCTGGGGGGTGGGGGTGGGGGTGGATGGATCCCGTTGGAGAAGGGGGGTTTCTCCTTACTGCTTCTTCCCCATGAGGTCTCCTGTCTCCGGAACCGTCTAGACAGTATGTAACCGGGAGGCCGTCGGGCAACAGTGGTGGTGGGTGGTGTATGTACGGACTTGTGGAATAGTGATGCCAACTGTCATGCGTGACACGTAATAATTACCTGTAGCCTGACAGTAGATATTATAAAGGTTACGGGTCTTGCCGAGCACTGTACTAGCAGGGTTGCGTACGTAAGTATGTAGTAGTTTCGTGGCTTCTTGTAGTTATATGTGGCTAGTGGCTAGTGGCTAGTTGCTGGTCAGCACGGGTTTCCCTTCGGTTTTGAAGCAATTAACACGAAAAGGCATCACACGGAAGGGCGGAAAGCAGTACGAAAAGTCAACTCGTAACAAGTGAAAGGAAAAAACAAAATCAACCCGCCCAGTCCGCCACTTCACATTAGTATGTAACTACTCTACATATGCACGCAGATCTTCGAGGTGCACCAACTCCTGTTCTTCCCAGCGATCTCGATCATCCTGTTTGTCTGTCCCATACTCGGCGGTTCATACTTAGTTACTTAGGTATATACACCAGCTTTCCAGTGCGAGCAAGCAGTAATCGGTTTCGGACCTTACCACGGGTCGCATTCCGAACAGGGAAGATTGTCACGAGTGGGTATAGTTATATACGGAAAAGTGAAAAAGCAATAGATACGTGAAACATGTGGTACATACTCCATCATATAATAATGCTCCAAGATACCGTTGGTTCGCCAGCGGCATTCCAAGGGGGCGGCCTCAAACACGCCTTGTCGTTCCCCGGTATTGAACAAACACCCGTCCACCGCCACTGTGTCTAACTATCTTTAGCGGTCATGTGATTTCACTAGGTATATAAGTCCAGAATCATCACTGCCAAGATATCACACTGAGACATGATAAACCACATACATACGTACCGTCACGAACTTGATATTGACGGGTAATTCAGCAGAAGCTAGTTCGCTAGAATGTATGTATCCAATATTGCTCCCCAGAGGACGGGAGATCGAGACGAAAAGACTGTGGCCTAGGCCCGGTATTTGGCCGCATGTAACTATGTAGGTAGTTGTGCTGCGCAACTACATATGTATGTAGTATACTTCTTGCGGCCCGCGACCAGGGGTTGCGGACGGACTGGAGGGTTACCGAGCTCGCCGCTCGCGCTCCTCCAATCTGAACATTCGGTTTCCCGTGGCGGTGTTATTGGAGAGACGACTAGAGTACCTAGTGGAAAATGGAATAGAGAGAGAGCGCGTATGCTCGATAGATAACGAGCAGACTCATGGTATGTGGATACGTTCCCTTCGAGTCACCAGGTGGGGTTGAACACGCGTGTAGACAGACAGTACTCGGTTAGTTGGGTGCATGCATAAATCATTTATTCTCGCTACTACTCCCACGGGCGCCTTTTACGCCGGATAAGGGGCTCTACACACAATGGGGCTTCCGCGGTATTTGGGGGTACCTCGTTACCGCGCTGCTCTGCATCAATAGGGGAATCTGCCTCGGTGGTGGGGGCCTTGGGGGCGGCAACCCCAGGAGTGGCAATCTCAAGAGGAATTTTGTCGCCCTCGTCAGGATTCGTTGTCTTGGCGGGTTGTTCTTCGTCGTCGTCGCTCTCCATAAACAGGCCAACGCACTCCTTTATGCCTCTAACAAGGGTCTGGAAAGTCGCGTCCTGGGAGGACTCGAACTTCACCATGTCTGCGTTGTTGGAGGAGACCGGAATGCAGGACTCCCCCGGAAGGCCCAATTGAGCAGAAGTACGGTGCACGAGATGGACGCCGCAGTCCTCCACTTCGGAGCCGCCTGGTCCGCCCAGCTGCCCGTGCCGATGTCAGCATACCCGTGTAGCAGTACATACCGGAGAAGAAGACCGAGACCCCAGGGGGAGGCAAACCTCTTTGACGAACTTTGTCTTCTCGGTCTCGTAGAAAGAGAAGACTTTCCCGGGGAAGTCGCTCCACACCCCTCTCAAGCCGGCGCTCTGGTTCTCCAGGTAATCGGAGCCTTCGCACAACTGTGCGGCGAGCTTCCGTACCTTCATCTGGTCGTATATATTATCGTCGATTTGGTCGGCTATCTCCTCAAGCTCGACAGTCCGCATTCCCCGGTGGGGTGTGCCGAAGAAGAACATTCCTTGGAGGCTGCCGCGCAGGTCCTCGTACATGTCATTTTCCATCAGTTCGAGTAAAGTCTGCACTTGTTAACAGCCGGCAACCAGTGTTCGGGTGCATGCGGTTCTTCATTACCTGTACTGCCAGGATGCCCCCCAAGTTGTGTCCAATAAAGATCATTGGACGCTTCTAATAGGCGCCGAAGAATTGAATGTAAGCATCTCGGCCGATCAGACTCCGCTGGGCTAGTGGCACCGCTTACCTTACAACGTACTCGAGCGATGTGCAGACACTCTATGAAGGTACGCCGATAGTCGGTTAGATCGTATCCGTTTGGCTGACTCAGGCTGGCATCGTAGCCGAATGTCATAATGCGAAACTCAGGCAGCTCGTGTGGCAGAAAGTCGGAGAGCCACATTGGGCGGCGAAAAGAGCAGCCTGTGCTTGACCGACTCCTAAACGATGCAACTGCGTGGCCTTCAAGACCAGTGAGCACGAATATGCTACATGGGGACATGGACACGTGGGAGTCAGCATCCAGCAGCCTACTGGGGGTGTGATCGCCCGGAGAGATGGCACACTGACTCGGCAATGATGGGTTCCGTCGGTCTGTTCATCGGCGTCAAATCGTGGAAGTGCCTATCCAACGCCAGCCAAACCTTTGTTCTGTCGAGTTCCAGGACGATTTCTGCCCTTACTTCGTTTCGCCCGAACGTGGAGAAGTACGTCGGGCAGTGCTGCATGTCCAGCAAGGCGACCTGTGTCGTGCCCCAGCAGGCTGGAAATAGCTCCGATACTTCGTAGCGCACGACATCGAGGTCGGGTTCCATGTTCCGTAATACGTCATTGAGCCGCCTCTTATCCCACTCAGCTGGTATCCCATAGATACGGAAGCATGTTAAGTGCGTATCGGATACGTCTCGGGGAGCCCAAACTCGATGATATCGTTCTTCTTCTTTCGTAGCAGTGGCTTGGGTCGGTTCAGAGTCATCAGACATTCCGTGCGGGTTTACCGTCGTTGGGCGTGTAAAAGTAGGGCCGTAACTCGGTCCTGGCGGACGATCCTCTTCTGACCGGACAGGCGCGTCTGGTTGGTCGGCTTTCCCGTGGTTGCTCTCCTGGATCGCAGGCATGAGGAGGGTAGGAATAATGATGGAATACAACGAGCAATCTTTCGCCGTCAACCAGCAGTGATGGAGCGGGGCTTGTTGAGGAGCCGATTGACGTGGATGGGGGAGCTCACACCACAGGCGGAGATCGCTCCTCTATTTCAATACGTACGATAAGTGAGAAGTCGCGACGCAAACGCCATGGCAGGGGAAAGCTATTGGTTGAGGCCGCCAATGCATCGTACGCACAGGAACATTTCCTCCGCATGCCTTAGCGCGCGTGAGCTCAATGGGGTCGCTGCGGGTTTCCATAAAGAAGGCACACAATGCCCGTCATTTTGCTAAAATGATTGTTCTGCTGCCAAGAAGTGCAAGTGGTTAGGAGATGAGTGAGGCTGGAGGCTCCGGAAAAGAGAAAAAAAACTTCACCGCCATCGACTGACCATCTGCCCGTCGACTGCCGCCCGCCGCCCCAATCCACCCCCACTGCTATCCGCCGCCGTTCAAGAAAGCGAAGGGACGGCCCAAGACCGCTCGCCTTACGGCTGGAGGGGGCATTATGTGCTGGAACGTGGCGCTCTGTCCGGAGGTTGTGCGGGAATTTTGGTGCGGGCGAGGGCACAAGTGGATGCGATGAGCGCGGCCTATATTCATGCAGAATTAAATATATATATGTAATCCCACCTATCCATAGCAATTCATCTCTGTGCCGCCGAACTCTGTGCCGAACTCAGCCCTTCTACCATCTCAGTTCGCCACCAGTCACATCTCGAGATACCATTTTAGTAAAATGACGGCCAATTAATGTGCACCTTTTCTCGTTTCCCATGGCCTGGAACGAGCGCAGCCCCTAGTTAAGTACATAGTTATCAATCGGGCGGCAGGAGACGGCGACAAACTTCCCCAACTCGGCGGTGGTTTCAGCTGCCGCGCCACCCGCAAGCTGCGTAGTCCACTTCGGCCGTACATATCCCTCCTGCCCGTTCCTCCCCCGCCACCAGCTCGATACATATGTACGCAACAGCGTCGCACGCACATACACACACATTCACTTTCAAGCGGGTTGGCGTTTCCGTGGCTCCGCTCTCTCTACTTATTTCACGGTCCACGAGCTCCAACGCTGCAGCTGCTGCCAGCCGTCATCCACGGTATCTGCGCATTACCACCTGTGGTACATTCGATGGTTACATGTTTCTTAGTTGGGTTTCCTTCCGGACAGGCTGGGGGCACATAGGTAGTGTGTATATAGCAGGGAAGGGTGATAATTCAGTGGCCGCGGGGTTGCCCGCTCGGTTCCGTGGCAGCGCAGAATTGGGCGGTGTTGATGAAGCACTCGAACCCCCGGTGCATTGCGGCGACGCGGATTTTCCCCGAAGAACCAGAGCTGAATCTGGCCCCGTCACGAGCGAATATGCAACACGCTGCCCACGGTAACTAATTGAAACCATATATACCATTCGCAATAGTAGAACCACAGAAAGGTATGGACATACACGAACATCGTGAGACCGGCATGAAAAACCAGAGAGCAACCCGAGAAAGAGAAACTCGCGAACTCGCCCAAAAGATGCAACCTAAACCCCCCCCCCCCCCAAAAAAAAAGAGAAGAAAACCCAGTCTCAAAACTTTTCTCCGGTCCGAAACGAAGCAAAACGAAACAGAATGCACACCCCTTCCCTTCCATTTCGCTGGTCGCCTGCCAAAAAAAAAAATCCCCCCAGCAAATTAAATAGCGAACCAGTCGAACATCAAAACCAATAGATACAACCAGTCGTCTACGAAGAGGCAGTGATCGCGATCTGCGGAGGCATTGCGCGGTCGGCGCGACCGAGCACCTCGCCGGTCACCTTGGAGCGATGGACGATTCCTCCAGTGACTGGGAGTCTGGTCGCCTGCATAAGGTACTGGTCTACCTCGCGAGCACATTGGCGGCCCTCGTTGATACCCCTGCGATGTATCGTTAGCGCAAGCCGAACGGCGCCGACTTGTTCGAGTTCACTCACCAAACGATCAACGACTGTCCGCGACGACAATCACCGGCAGCGAACACTCCCGGGTCGGACGTAGCGTAATGCCCAGCAGCCGTCTTGACGTTCTTGCGACTGTCACGCTCCAAATCTCCCAACGCTTTGTCTTCCGGACCCAAGAAACCCATCGACAGCAAGACCATGTCGGCGGGGAAGAACTGCTCGGATCCCTCGACTTGCTTCATGTCCCAACCGGTACGCGTCCTCTGCCACTCAACCCGGACGGTGTTGATTCCCCTCACGTTTCCATTGTCATCACTGACGAACTCCTTGCTCATGACACAGTACTCACGGGGGTCGCGGCCGTACTTGGTTTGGACCTCGGTGTGGCCGTAGTCGATGCGGAAGATCTTGGGCCACTGCGGCCAAGGGTTGTCGCGGGCACGCTCCGCTGGAGGAGCCGGCAGAAGCTCGAAGTTGACCACCGACTTCGCTCCGTGGCGAACAGCAGTACCAATACAATCGTTACCGGTGTCACCGCCACCAATGACAACGACATCCTTGTCCTTGGCGGAGATGTACTTGCCATCTTGGAGGTTCGAGTCCAGGAGGTCCTTGGTATTCGCGTGCAGGAAAGTCATTGCGAAGTCTATACCCTTCAATTCACGTCCGGGAATGGGCAGATTGCGTGGGACGGTGGCTCCAGTAGCCACAATCACGGCATCGTTATCCTTCTTGAGATCGGCCAACGTAATGTCATCTCCGACGTGGACATTGGTCTTGAAGACAATACCTTCCGCAGCCATCAGATCGACGCGGCGCTTGAGAATACCTTTATCGAGCTTCATGTTCGGAATACCGTACATCATCAGACCACCGATACGATCGTTGCGCTCGTACACGGTGACAATGTGTCCGGCCTTGTTGAGCTGGTTCGCAGCGGCCATTCCAGCAGGTCCGGATCCAACGATGGCAATCTTCTTTCCGGTCCTGTTCTTGGGAGGGTTCGGTACGACCCATCCCTCTTCGAAACCACGGTCTATGATGGCACACTCGATGCTCTTGATTCCGACCGGGTCCTCGTTGATACCGAGCACACAGGATCCCTCGCAGGGAGCAGGGCAGACACGGCCGGTAACCTCGGGGAAGTCGTTGGTGGCGAGGAGGGCGAACAGAGCATCCTTCCACTTGTTCTGGAAGACGAGAGTGTTCCATTTGGGAATGACGTTGCTGATGGGACAGCCGGTGTCGCTCTGGCAGAAAGGAACACCACAGTCCATGCAACGTGCCGACTGGTGCTTAAGCTCGTCAACGTCCAATCTGCGGGAAAGTTCCCGCCAATCCTTGACACGGGTCTTGGGATTGCGGTACTTCTCGGAACGACGCGAGTAGAGCATGAATCCTTTCGTCTTGTTGAGAACCAGGGTAGACTTCTTTTTCTGAGCCTTCGTGTCCATGATGCTGTCTTCGAGATCGGTCATGCTGGCTTCGTGCTTGTGCGCCGCCTCGGTCTTCTCGGGATCAACGTTCTGGACCTGCTGTTCAGGCATTCCGGTGGGATAGATCCTCGCCTGCGCGGCCTTTTCAGCCTCCTCCTCGAGAATCCTCTTGTAGTCGGTGGGCAGCACTTTGACGAAGCGGGGGAGAGCTCGGCGGAAATCAAGGAGGACCCTCTTGGCGATCTCTGACCCGGTGTAGTGATAGTGGTCTTCGATGAGACCACGCACCCATGCGATTTCGAGCGGGTCCGAGAGGCCAGAGAGCTCAACCATCTCCATGTTCACCTTGCCGGCAAATTTCTGCTTGAAGTCAAGAACGTAGGCAATACCTCCAGACATTCCGGCGGCGAAGTTGCGACCAGTCTCTCCGAGAATAACGACACGTCCTCCGGTCATGTACTCACATCCGTGATCACCCACCCCCTCGACGACAGCTGTGGCACCAGAATTCCGGACGCAGAAACGCTCGGCAGCGATACCACTGAAGAATGCAGATCCAGCTGTAGCACCGTAGAGGCAGACGTTGCCCACAATAATGTTCTCCTCGGCCTGATAAGTAGCATTGCGAGGGGGGTAAATCGCGATCCGACCTCCAGACAATCCCTTGCCGACGTAGTCGTTGGCGTCTCCCTCGAGCTCCAAAGCAACACCCGGTGCAAGGAAGGCTCCAAATGACTGACCGGCAGAACCCTTCAGCGTTACGTGGATGGAATCTTCCGCGAGCCCAGTGCCACCCTTAGCTTTGCTGATCTTGTAGGACAAAGTAGCACCAAGAGCACGATCAGTGTTCACTATATCCGCGTCGATCCGACTGGGGATACCCTTGGAAATCGTGTCTTCGGCCTCATCAATCAGCTTGTTGTCCAGGCGGACGTGTAGGCGGTGATCCTGCTTGCGAACGTTGTAAGTCGCAACTCCGGGCCGAAGCGTGTGAGCGGGCGTAAGTATCCTGCCGAGGTCGATGTTCTTGGTCTTCTCGGTCAGAAGATCCTTGCGCACCAGCAACTTTTCGGAGTGTCCGACCATCTCATTGATCGTCCTGAAACCGAGCTTTGCCATGATCGATCGAAGCTCGTTGGCAACGTAGTAGAAAAAGTTGATTACGTGCTCGGGCGTGCCGGTGAACTTTTGGCGAAGCGCGGGGTCCTGGGTGGCGATACCGACCGGGCAAGTATTGAGATGGCACTTTCGCATCATGATGCAGCCCATGGCGATCAGCGGAGTAGTGGCGAAACCATACTCCTCAGCGCCGAGCAAACAGGCGATCGCAACGTCTCGTCCGGTTCTCAGCTGACCATCGGTTTCGACCACGACACGGCCACGCAGATCATTCAGCACCAATGTCTGGTGGGTCTCGGCGAGACCAAGCTCCCAAGGCACACCAGCGTATTTGATACCAGTCCATCGGGAAGCACCAGTGCCACCGTCGTGCCCGGAAATGAGAATGTGATCGGCCTTAGCCTTAGCCACACCAGATGCAACTATACCGATGCCGGTCTCAGACACCAGCTTCACCGACACACGCGACCGAGGATTAGCGCATTTCAGATCATAAATGAGCTGTTTAAGATCTTCAATGCTGTAAATGTCGTGGTGCGGGGGCGGCGAAATAAGTCCGACACCGGGGGTGGAGTGACGGGTCTTTGCGATCGACTGTGAAACCTTGTGTCCGGGCAATTCACCACCCTCACCGGGCTTCGCTCCTTGCGCCATCTTGATCTGAATTTGATCGGAGTCGGCCAGGTAGTGGGAAGTGACGCCGAAACGGCCGGAGGCAACCTGCTTGATAGCCGACCTCATAGTATCTCCGTTCTCCATGATGCGGCTGCGCTCAGGATCCTCTCCACCTTCACCGGTGTTTGACTTTCCGCCCAATCGGTTCATGGCGATGGCTAGGGTCGAGTGAGACTCCATGGAGATGGAACCGTATGACATGGCACCGGTGCAGAATCGGCGAACAATTTCGGTCCATGGCTCAACCTCGTCGACGTGGATCTCTCTGGAAGACTTGTAGTTGAAATCAAGCAGACCGCGAAGGGTGCAATTCTTGATTTGCTCGTACGCAGACAAGGAGTATGCCTCGTAAGACTTGTCGTTCTTCGAACGAACTGCATCCTGGATGTTGGCAATGCTGAGGGGATCGTTGATATGAGCTTCTCCTCCGTCACGCCAGTGGTACTCGCCAGTCTCCGGAAGACCGGGCACAGAAATGATTTCCCTGGACGGGAAGCCTCGTTCGTGGAACGCAAAAGCATCCTCCGCGATGTAGTCGAGCGTGATTCCCTTGATCCTGCTGGCGGTTCCGGTGAAACACTTGCTCACGACCGAGTCGTCGACACCGAGAGCCTCAAAAATCTGAGCACCTTTGTATGACTGGAGCGTCGAGATCCCCATCTTCGACATAACCTTCAGGACACCTCCGTCGCAGGAGTGCTGGTAGTTTTCGACGATCTTTTGGTCCGATAGGCCACCGCGGATCAACCTCTCACGGTTCATCATGAGGATGCATTCGAGCGCGAGGTAGGGGCAGATGGCATCGGCTCCGTAGCCCACGAGCACGCACAAGTGGTGGACCTCACGAGCCTCCGCAGTCTCCACGACAATGGCAACCTTCGAACGTAGGCGGTTGCGTACAAGGTGATGGTGCACCGCACCGCAGGCAATCAGAGCCGACACCGGGACCCGATCCGCAGAAGTGTTACGATCTGAAAGAACGATGATCTTGGCGTCTTGCTCCAACGCCCGGCTAGCCTGGGCGCAGATGTCGTCGAGGGCAGCAGAATAACCGGGTATTCCATTGGCCTTAGGGAACGTAATATCGATCGTGGTGACGCCCCATGACTTGTGCACCTTCTGGAGCTGGGAGATTGCCTTGAACTCTTCGAGAGAGAGGACGGGCGACGGAAGGTGGAGGCGGTGACACTGTGTGGGATCCATCTCCAGTAGATTTCCTTGTGGACCGACGTAGCAGTCGAGGGACATGACGATGGCCTCACGGATAGGATCAATCGGCGGGTTTGTCACTTGGGCGAACAACTGCCGGAAGTAATCGTACAAAAGCCGAGGGTGCTTGGCGAGACATGCCAGCGGTCCGTCATTGCCCATCGATCCCAAAGCTTCCTTGGAATCTGCGGCCTGCGAGAAAGAGTCAGCATTCACCGCCACTGCCTCCGGACTGGGAGATGCGCAACTTACCATGGGGCCGAGCAACAAGGTCACCTGCTCGTAAGAGTATCCAAAAGCGAGGAGCCGCTTGTCGCTCTGTAGGCGTACACCGTCTAGCGGAGAGTCTAGGGAGACACCAGAAGTCTTCAGCTTATCCTGGATTTTCTCCAGGGTGAGCAGTTGGTCGTCTGCCCATGACCTGAAGTCAAACCGTGAAGAGACTTCCGACTTCAACTCTCGGTCGTCGACGATGCGCCCTTCCGCCGTGTCGACCAGCAGCATCCGCCCTGGTTGTAGCCGTCCCTTCTGTACAATCTTCTCGGAAGGGATCAGAATCGTTCCAACCTCGGAGGCGCAGATGATGCGATCGTCGTCCGTCACGTAGAAACGACAAGGCCGCAGACCGTTCCGGTCCAATGTGGCCCCACAGTAACGTCCGTCTGCAAAGGTGAACAGTGCAGGTCCGTCCCATGGCTCCATCAGACACGCAGCCCATTCGTAGAACGCAGCCTTCTTGGGGTCCATATCGGTGTTGTCTTGCCATGCCTCAGGAACCATCATCATCATTGCTTCCGGCAACGACAAGACTCCGTTAATCACAAGAAGCTCGAGCACGTTATCGAAGGCAGCCGAGTCCGAGCCTCCCTCCTCAATGATAGGGTACAGTTTCTCGAGTTCGTCCGCAAAGAAGGTGGACTGCATAACACCCTCACGGGCGCGCATCCAGTTCTTGTTTCCTCGCAAAGTGTTGATCTCACCTGCAAACACGTCAGACTATTTTTTTTTATTGGGATGGAACGGACGAGAGGGCTTTTGGCTAACCATTGTGAGCGGCCCATCGCAGAGGCTGAGCACGGTCCCAACTGGGGAATGTGTTGGTAGAGAATCGGGAATGGACTAGGGCGAAGTAGACCTCGTAATCGACATTGACGAGATCGTGGTAGTAGTTGTACACCTGTACCGGTGCGAGCTGGCCCTTGTATACGATGTTGCGGTTTGATAGGGACGAAATATAGAACCAATTGGAAAGGCCGATCTCTCGGGTACTGACTTTACGGAGGATGTAGAGCTGCTTTTCGAAATTCTTCTCGTCAAAAGTATCATCATCCACAGATGCGGCTTCATCTCCGCCACCGTAGTGCGATTTGAGAACGACAAAAGGCTGCAGGATCCTGGGCTCTCTCGACAGCGCTGCAGGACCCAGCAAGGAGCTGTCATGGGGCACTTCTCGCCAGTGAAGGACCCTTAGACCCAGTCCCTCGGCAATATCTGTGAATTTCTTCTTGCTCTCCAATAGGACATCTTCGTCGGGTTTGAAAAACAGATTCCCGACAGCGTAGTGGCCCTTCGCCGGCAACTTGATGCCGGTCTGCCCTCGTAGCTCCTTCACGAAAAATTTGTGGGGAATTGAGGTCATGACACCAGCGCCGTCTCCATCACGAGCATCAGACCCGACGGCTCCACGATGCGTCATGTTACACAACAGACTGCGAGCATCGCTCAGAATCTTGTGGCTCGCCACACCCTTGATGTTTCTGTTCGTGCCAGTCAGCCACGACGCCCGCCAGCAGGAAAAATAGACCTGCAAGAGATCGGGGCCAGCTTACGCAGCAAAGCCGACACCGCAAGCATCCTTCTCGTTCTCGGGATCGTACAGACCCTGCTGCACGGGTAGAGTATTCGCCCATGATCTGTTTTCGGGTGTCTCCTGGTAGGGGAAAACGGATGCGACCTCTTGTTCGACCTCGGGACCGTAGATATCGTCCATCGATAACAGCAGGACCGAGATACGACCTTGCTACGTTCTCTGAAGAGTGGATCGTCGACGAGATTGGCTAACGGAATGCGAAGTGACAGCGGGAAAACGATGTGGTAACGGCTCTCGGCCAGAAAGTGTATCGTAGGGCTGTTTCAAACGAGCAAAGATGTCAGCAAACACCTTATCGCAGAAGACCAAAGGGTCAAAGACACGGAAGAAACAGGAGAGGAGATGGTGGTGATGACATCCGCTTTTGGGATCAAAAGGAAGGCTTCCAAGACGGAGACTCACTGGAAGCAATGAGATATCGACGGCTCTGATATCGATGGGAAGGAAAGGGATGCACTGATAGCCAGGTTTGTTAGAGAGATATGGGGTAGGATGGAGGAATGCAGGGAAGGGTGGAAGAACAACACGGGAGCAACAGTGAAAGAAGAAGACGGAGGGGCAGCAGTTAAGGAAGCGGGGGGGGGGGAGGGGGTGGGGGGTGGGGGGTTGGGGTTATTATACGGAAGGGAGCCAAGCTTTGGAAATTCGGGAACATGGCATTGAGTTAGGCTCTCTCGGAGCGTGCGCGGGGCAGCTGGCGGGTCAACCGGACTCCAGCCAGTCGGGGAGCACCGAGGAAATGAGGGCCCCGGCCCTGCTGCCTCCCGTAGATATTCCTCGATTCGCTTTTATGTGCCAGAGACTGCTCTCGAACCAACGAACCCCGGGGGAAAAAAAACTTCTCCAGACTTCCCGGAAATGCAAGAATGCGAGCAAGGCGGAGGTGGCGAGTGATTGTGGAGGGGTATCAACGCATGGGGTTGGGATAGGCAGATAGAGCTGCACGCTGTGCATATAAACGGCGGCGGACAGTGGGGTTTCTTTTGGCTCCGCTCTGGGCAGTGTGACAGCGCCAGGGCGATTAGCAACTGGTGAGTGCGACCAGCGCCAGATAACGGAGGCCAGAACGGCCGCTCGAGACCCACGGACGCCGGCAACATGTTCTCGCCCGTACCCGTTACGGCCGCCGCCGCCCTCTCTCTCGCCCGTGTTCTCCAGGGACAGGACTGCTGGCGCAAGCGGGGAAGGGCAGCGCGAAAGAAGCCACGCCGGCTGTCCGCCAAGCGGGAGCGGGGAATAGCGGGCACAGCCAGTCCGTACCTTTTCTGGGGGGATACGGCGACCGGACCCGAGCTCGGGGAATGCGGGATCTGGGCCGTACCTGCTTCTGCCTGTCCGCCCGTTCGACTGGCGCTGTTCGGGAGGGGGGGCGTCTGCGGAGGGACTGCGAAGATGCGGAGGGGAGAACGAAGGATCGAGCGGTTGGATCGCCGATGGTGGCCGCCAGATGGCTGTTTGTCTGTGGGCAAGACGGCGGGATTGGGATGGCGAGGTTTGCGGAGGGTGGGAAAGCAGGAGGCGGGGCGTCTTGAGGGGCATTTATACCCCAGGCAGACGACCGCCCGTATATAACTCAGGGCGCTCCGACGCCAGCCAGCCCACCAGCAGATCTCGACTTGGCGCCCGCCGCGGCCAACCACGACGGCTTGACAAACGACATGCTGTCTGGCGCTGGCGGAATCCAGCGCATCTGCGGGGTGCCCTGGGAAGCAGGGGGCGCGGGCCCGATCTCCTCAGTTCGCGCGGCGGTGGGTGTGCGGTGCGTCTGGCGATGTTCCGATCGTTTGCGGGACCTCGCCTTCCTCCTGGCCTGCGGAGGAGAAGCGGGGCACTTGGGTGTCGACGCCTTGGGTGCCGACGCCAAAGGCGTCATCAGGGTGCTCTGCCGCAGTGCACGGACGTGGGCCCCACGCCAAATCGAAAAGCCGGCGATGTGATTGGAGCAAGGCCGTGTGCGACGGGAATGTGGCTGTGGATATTGTATCGACATGTATCTTGATGCATATCCAGTCGACTCTGTGTCCCCGGGGTTGCACACTCCCAAGCGAACCGCCACATCCATTCATCCATTCAATCCAGTCATGCATTCATCCACACATGCACACATATCTACATACATATCGCCGCCAATCCCGGTGCGCTATCGATAAGGGCGTCGATGTCCCTCCATTCCGCTTCCCCTCTTCTCCAACACCCCCCCCAATGCGCTGCGCCGCACATGGCACCTCCGGCCGTGATGCGCGCAATTCTGCAGCCATCGGGTCCCAAACCCGCTCGTCCTCTCGTCCGGGTGCCGGAAATCAGACGCCCCCCCACCAGCGCACGAGGTGAGCGGGGCTGGTGATGCTGCATCGCGTCAGCGGCCCTGCCAAGCGGGGGAGAGCATCTGACTTCGGCGACGGAAGAATTCGGGTGCGCTGCGGCAACTCCCGGCAGCAGTCCAGATCTCGGCATGTGCAAAATCCCATTACTCAAGCGAATCCCAGGCAACTCTATCTCTGCTCGCTCGGGAGAAATCCTCCAGCTAACGACTGCCAGCTCGCCGACTTCATCCTCGCTCTATGCACCTATCGCGTATCTACGACTTACATACGTACAGGCAGGCACGCAACGGAGAGCCAGCTCTAGACTGTTTCCTTTCGTCCAGACATCCCGTGTCGTTCTGGGCACCTGACGCATTTCCTCAGCCGGATCCACCACGACTGGATGGATAGATACATAGATGGAACCGCTTTGGGGCGTGGGGTAACATCTATGATCTAGTCCGCCCGAAACCCCGACGTGCGAGGCCGTCCTCTAGGAAGAGCGGCGCCAACGACTCACCAGCAAACTTGCCGCCGGATGGATTGCTACTTCTTCAGCCAGGGTTCCCGGAGATGCAATCGGAGATTCTCCTCGGAGCTCGTCGGATTGGAAGGGCCGCTCCAGCTATATACGAATGCAATACACATGCGGAGGAGAGAACGTGCACGGCAGTGAGTCGCGTGCTGTTTCCGCTCAAGGAAAGCAGGAAAAGGCAAGAAAAAAAAAAGAAAAAAAGAAAGGAAAAAAAAAGAAAGAAAAAAGAAACATCAATCTCACGAAACCTGCAAGCAAGTCAAAGTTCGTACGCATTCCGACCCTCTATTCCCCTTTTGCACTGCATCTGCCGGAGGGAATCTGCTAGTAGATATCTATGATGATAGTTTTGAAAGTGCACCAGCGGGCGCGGGCCCGCGGGTCGTTCGCTCGAATTCCGATGACGACTTGCAGCAAGTTGTCCGACAAGCTGTGGACCCCCGCGCACCTTCGCTGAGTCGATCCATCGGATGCACCTTGCGGGCGCGACGTCAAGCTGACCACACAATATCAGGCGACAAACGCGCTAGGAGTAGTGAATGGGTGTGTCCAAAGTCTATCGGCGACGTCTCAAGGGGAGGGTGAAGCTATTACTTTATACACCATTTTCCTGAGTGATTTTCTCTTAGTGCTTTTGTCGGGAAACCGGCGCTGCAAGAGCTGCCTGCAGCCGCATGCTTTGCGTGCTTCCGTTGCACCCCACAGAAAGGGAAGAAAAAAGCGTGGGCAGATATCTAACACCTGGTGCATCTCGAGCTAGATATATATCTAGGTACTTGGTTGATCATTCGAATGGGTCCTGACTCTGAGGACGGTTTTCACTCCCGAATACGGCCGGACCCTGGTTCTTGGATGCCAGCCTGGATGTCTGGATAGACAGATCTTCCCACATCTGATCTTCCGGATGCAATTTATCATCTCATGGGTGCTCGGAGCCTACGGCCCCGATGTTCCGTCCGTCCACCCTACCCTCCTCCACGGAAGCACCCGGGTCAACCCCGAGACCGCACTACTCAGTGACCGCGCTCCTGGAACGCGTCGAACGCCCCGCCCGGAACTCGAATTGGACCCTGTCTCTGCCTCAAAGTGCGTGCCCAAATGGTGGGTGCGATGGATCACCGCTTCTCGTGGACCTGGAGAGTTGCTTTTACTCTACAGCCCGTCCGTGCTGCATCATATGTACGTTCAAGGTAACCCGCATGGCAGAGTAGGAACCCAAGCTTCTGACAGTACATACCCCGCATCGATCTCACGACGACGCCTGCACGCCATAATAGCGGTTCGCACTCGCTCGCTGCCCGTCTATGTGTACATAGCGGAAGAGGGGCGGCTATCTAGTCGATTACGAAGCCCAACTGTTTGCTCCCCGAGAAACACCGCCAACACCATAACTCTCAAATCATAGATATGTACAGAGTATACGCGCCTTGACCGCCGCCTCGACACCTCGGCTCTCGGTTCGGTTCGGAGATCTCCGTGCATGGATCGCCACCCAATAGGGTGCTCGATATCGGCTGACAACACACCCACCCCCATCGCGTATCGATATCTACTTCTTCTCCAACTCGGTCACCACCACTGGAATTCGCTCGCGTTATAATGGCGGCACCGTACATTCCCGCGCCCGACCCGGACTCGATGGCGAAGGTCCAGCACATCTGGGACTGGTACTTCGCCGTCGTAGAGGCAAAGAAGCTGCATGTGAGATCCGCGTCACACCCTACCCCCGCGATCCCCGCGCTGATTGCAACGACGGATACAAAGGACCTCATGGACTACCGCATGATGAAGGACCTGAAACTGATTGATGCTCGGTCGGAAGGAAGGGCTGTGTGGGAAATCACCATTCCGCGGTATCTGTGTAACCTCAACGGTACGCTGGTGTTTCGGGCGGGGCGCGGACTGGCAGGCGCTGATCGAGGGTAGGGTCACTTCACGGTGGTGGCGCGGCTCTATTGCTGGACAGTAGGCTCTCTCCCCCGCAAGAGGCGACCGCAGACACTGACGGCGACTGTAGTGTGCACGATGTCCGCCCTGGGTCCCATCGCAAAAGATAAACGCTGGGTGTCCGTTGCTCCCGGCGCCTCCGCTTTCCCTTCCACTGACACCTCATCAGCTTCCTCGGCGGCCTCACCCGCTCTCTCTCGGTCTCTTACCTCCGCGACTGCGCGGAAGGGGTCCCAGTAATCGTGGACTCCTACGTACTACAAGCCGGCAGAACGATGGCGCTGATCAGAGGCGAGATTAAGAGTCCGGATGGAAGGATCATCTATGCGGTCGTCGACCACCACAAGGTCAATCTGGGACCCCCGCCGGGTGTGATGGAGGACGAGCCGGATCCGAAGTATGCGATGGAGCCGAACACGCATTTCATTCTGGGCGGGGCGAAGGCGCTGCTATAGCCGGGCAGCAGGGAGTGGGGTACGGGGTAGCAGGAGGAGCGGTAGAGGGATATCTGAGATATAATGAAGCCCGTGGCCTTCCACGTTTCCGAAGACATTCAAAATACGCGAGTGATCCCATGCATGCTGTCACATGATCCATCACTCGTTACCGTGTTCGCTAGCGACCTGGCTTCACACAACGACCGACCGAACGACCCAATATCGCCATGACCCGATAGGGTCGCATGCGATCAATGAGTCATCGCCATCAACGACCGAACGACTTGGAGGAGAACGGAACTGGACTGTACACAATATCGCCATGATCTGATAAGGCCGCAGGCGATTGATGATCATCATCAACGGCAGAACGGCTTGGACTACGATCGCTGTTGGGATCTGGTCAGCCCAACCGGACCGTCTTACGTTCGTCTCCGCCGTCATTCGAATCCCCACTCCAATCCTGAGGCACCAGCGCAACACAAACGTGGACAGAGAGAGAGAGGGAAAGCATCAGTTTATTTCGCACACAGCCGAGTTAGACTATGGCGAACGCAAGGTGGAGGCCGACAGTTGGCAAAGGAAAGACCATCACCCCGCCGAGTGCTCCAGCTCTCCTGCGCGCAGGGCTCCTCGCCTCTTCCGTCGGCGGCCTCTTGGACCCTCGTGGTCTGAAGGAACTTCAAGATTGGCGTGCTGCATCTCTCGCCTGCAAAACAGACCCGCCATGCTCCACTTTCGCCTTTTTTTTTTCCTTTCGGCCTCCTCGCCCGTGGCCATTCCAGGGCTTCCTCCCACTTCGCCTCGCCGATCTCTCTCTCGAGGTGGGCGGATCGAACAGATGCAGCTCCGGCAAGTCCGCAACAACTGCGACACGAGTGGCGGCGGCCCGTCAGGCATATCAACCACTTCACACGGACACGAACGTCCTGCCACCAGCAGAAGTGTGGCTCCTGCCTCCCTCCCAGCGCAGCCGGGATCCAGCGATCCATCTCTACCCGTATCGTCTCTGGCGACCACGACACGAGTGGCACCCCACCCCGCTCACAAAGCCACCACTAACTACTATCGACCCATCACGGCAAAGATGCCACAGCAAGAAACCGGGCGGGGGGGCGGGGGGGGGGGGGGGGGGGGGGGGGGGGGGGGGGGGGGGGGGGGGGGGGGGGGGGGC
>Ga0307516_10000959_pt1 | contig 39813 bp, 26 predicted proteins | sample 19_EM_MG_FD_203310 | JGI IMG/M metagenome (GOLD analysis project Ga0307516, IMG submission 203310) | Populus trichocarpa ectomycorrhiza microbial communities from riparian zone in the Pacific Northwest, United States - 19_EM | ecosystem: Host-associated > Plants > Roots > Unclassified | place... | reverse complement strand
TGGGAGCATCGGCAGCCTGCACTTCTTCTCCATTCGACATATCGATATTGTATTCTTCTTTCATCACCGTCTCGTCGAGGGGCTGGCCCTTTGTCTCCACATTATAGTTCGTTTGTGATTCAGGCGGGAAGGGTTGCGCCTTTCCGTCGATATAGAGCACCTGGTCTTTGATCTGTAAAGTATCCCCGGCAATGGCCACACAGCGTTTGATATAGTTCTCTTTTTTGTCTACGGGTCGTATGATAAGAGGGTATTGGTCAGGATTATCGAGAACGATCTGTCTCCCCGAATCGATATTTCCATGCCCGGTCTCGATGCGGCATACGTCGTAATAAGGCCGCTGCGATTGATATTCCGGGAGGTTGATCACGGTGTCGCCGGCGGGGAAATTAAACACCACCACATCCGCGCGCTTGACGGGGCTGGAAAACCATCTCGTATAGGGGATCTTAATCCATTCTACATAGGATTTGGTATTGGTGACAGGCATGGTATTGTGAACGAAGGGAATGGACAAGGGAGTATTGGGGATGCGGGGGCCGTAGCTGAACTTGCTTACAAAGAGAAAATCGTTGATCAGCAGGGTCTTTTCCATCGACCCCGTAGGGATCGTATAGGCCTCAAAAACAAAGGTGCGGATCAGGGTAGCTGCGACAATGGCAAATACGCCCGCGTCGACCCATTCGCGAAGGGTGGATTTCTTATACTTCCGGACGGATTCCGTACCCAGAAACTTATCTTTCGGGTTCATCCCGACATAGATAAAGTACAGCCCGCCCGTCAGCGCGGTCAGGGCATGCTGGTAGAAACGCAGTTTTCCAAAGGTCTTTATGAATTCTATATAGATGCCAAGGGTGATAAACCAGCCGACCACGGGAATGAATTGCAGGATAAACCAGTAAAGAGGCCGTTTGGCAATCTTCAGCATTTCAAAGGTATTATAGATGGGGATCAGCCCTTTCCATCCGGGCACCCCTGCCTTTTTAAATAAGAGATAACATCCGAAGGCGGGCAGGATAAACAGGACCAGGGCTATCAAAAGAAGGATCAGGAGCTGGTGAGCACTCATGTAGTCATTTTTTTAGATTCCGGCAAAAATACCATAATTAAGTTGCCGCCAAAGCATTGACCCCGAAAGTTTTGCTAAAAAGCCCTGCAGGGTGCGAAGGAGCGGAATGGCGAATTAGTCGTGGCCTTCCTGAGAATATTACAAAAAAGTTCCTTAGTTTTCGTCCCGATGAACTCTTTTTCCATTCGCGATATCGAGAATCTTTGCGGCATTAAAGCACATACCCTGCGGGTCTGGGAACAACGCTACCAGCTCCTCTGCCCCAAACGTGGCGCGGGCAATCACCGTACCTATACCAACGAAGACCTCAAATACCTGCTCCGCATCGCCTATCTCTATCGTAACGGCCATAAGGTCTCGGCGCTGGCAAAGCTCAGTGAAAAAGAGATCTGTGCGCTGGCGATGGAGTCGGCCCGGTCCGGGCCCGAGATGGATGGGGACCTTTTTATCAACCAGTTGATGGAGGCATCCCTGGATTTCGATCAGCAGCGATTCGATAAGATCCTGCATAATATCATTCTCCACCTGGGTTTTGAGAAATGTATCACCCAGGTGGCCTTTCCCTTCCTCACCCGGATGGGTCTTTTATGGCTCACGGGGAATGTAGTACCTGCGCAGGAACATTTTGCCAGCGCCCTGGTGACAAAAAAGATCTTTGTGGCGATCAACGGGCTGGAACCTCCCCCTTCCGATACGGAGAAAAAGGTACTGATCTATTCTCCCCGGGAAGAGTTTCATGAACTGCCCCTGCTCTATATGCGCTACCTGATGAAAAAGAACCGGATCTCCACCGTCTATCTCGGAAAAAATATCGGAGTGGACGAGTTGCAATACTATTGTACGCGCAAGCCGGCAACCCATCTTTATTTTCACCTGGTCACCAACCTGATCCGCTGCGAGCCGGATCAATATGTCAGTAAACTGGCCGGGATCTTCCCGGATAAGGAGATCGTCATTTCCGGCTGCCTTGCGCAGACCCTCCGTACCGCCGCTCCCAATGTACGGATCCTGAAGAGCCTGGAGGATATGCAGAAATTTGCGGGGGAATAAAACAGGTTAACAAAGCTGGCTGATGATCTCGCTCACTTCCTTTGCACGGTTCATGATCATAAAATGCCCGCCGCCCGGAATGACATGGCTGGCGCTGACTTTTTTCAGCGGGAAGATCTTGTCCTTACTTCCATGCAGGTGGTAGACCTGGGAAGGCTGCCAGTCGTTCTTCCAGTTGATCACCTGCCCGACGGCCCAGCGCAGGTAGGCGGGGTCCACCGTTCGCCTGTACTCGTCGCAAAGGCGGATCTCTTCTTCGGACTCGGCGCCCAGGAAATTATTCCCTCCCAGGTGTACCCAGATGCCGCGTTTGGACGGGATGAGCTTATTTAGTTTGAGGCTTCCCGACAGCTTCATCCATTCCGGCAGTTCTTTCCTGGATTTAACGCTGGATACGAGGAATACCCTCGCTCGGGGAATGATCCTCGCAATTTCGATCGCCATCATCCCGCCGAAGGAAACACCGAGGATAACGGGATCTTCCGTCGTGATCTGTCGGGCCATGCGCTCGGCATATTCGCCGATCGGCTCTTCTTTCAGAGGGGTGATCCATTTTAAATGGACCAGGCTTCTGCCGGGGATGCTTAGCCGGGAAAAGATGCGTTCATCCGAACCGAGGCCGCTTATACAATAGATCTTTTTCATAGTTGAAGGACTGAAGGAACAGGGTTTTGGTTATTTTTTGGGCAGCACATAATTCTCCACATCGTCTTTACTGACGGTCTTACCGGAAAGAATGATCAGGCGCTCCACGACATTGCGCAGTTCGCGGATATTCCCCGTCCAGTTATGTTGCTGCAAGGCCTTGATGGCATCCTCTTCGATGGCTTTTTTAGCAATGCCATAATCGGCACAGATATCGACGAGGAATTTATCCACCAGCAGGGGGATGTCGTCGTTGCGTTCGTTGAGGGAAGGGACATGAATGATAATGACGCTGAGACGATGGTATAAGTCGAGACGAAAGCTTTTTTCTTCCACTTCCTTCAACAGGTCTTTATTGGTGGCGGCGATCACCCGCACGTCTACGCTGATGTCCTTGTCCCCTCCTACCCGTGTGATCTTTCCTTCCTGCAACGCGCGCAGCACTTTAGCCTGGGCGGTAAGGCTCATGTCACCGATCTCATCCAGGAACAAAGTACCCCCGTTGGCTTGTTCGAATTTCCCGATCCGTTGTTTAACGGCAGAGGTGAAAGACCCTTTTTCATGCCCGAAGAGTTCGCTTTCGATCAGTTCGCTGGGAATGGCCGCGCAGTTGACCTCGACCAGGGCGCCCGCTGCCCGGTTGCTTTTTTCATGCACCCATCTTGCCACTAATTCCTTTCCAACCCCATTCTCGCCCGTGACGAGGATCCTTGCATCCGTGGGAGCCACTTTATCGATCGTCTCCTTTATTTTCTGGATCGGTGTGGAAGAACCTACGATCTCCTGGACCTTGCTGACCCGACGTTTGAGCACTTTTGCCTCGGCCACCAGGGTGGTCTTGTCCATGGCGTTCCGGATGGTGATCAGCAGCCGGTTGAGGTCGGGAGGCTTGGAGATATAATCGTAAGCGCCCTTTTTGACGGCTTCGACGGCGGTCTCGATGGTGCCATGCCCGGAGATCATGATAATGGGGACATCGGGATTGGCTTCCTTGGCTTTTTCGAGAAATTCGATCCCGTCGATCTTCGGCATTTTTATATCGCAGAGAATGACGTCATATTCTTTTTCTTTAAATTTCTTTAGCCCTTCTTCCCCGTCCCCGGCCTCGTCAATTTTATATCCTTCGTAGGAAAGGATCTCACTCAAAGTTTTACGGATCGCTTTTTCATCGTCAATGATCAGGATGTTCGACATGTGTTTTAACAATCTTTTGCTGTGGAATAATAAAGGATAGGACTCCTATCCATACTCAAAAATAACGATATGAACCCGAACCTCCTCCTAACAATTATTTTAGGCCTTTTTTCCTGCGGTCAGGCTCTCCCCCGGCGGGCTGCCCTTCAACAGGAGCAGGAAAAGGATCTGTCCGTCCATCCCTATGTCAAGGTCCGTGCCATACCTTTGCCGCCGGGATATTGGCGGGTAGCTATCGACTCCTCTTCTTTCGGCGCCTGGCTAAGGGACTGTCCCCTGAAAAAGGATCCTACGGTGTATTTGTATAATGGCCAACCCAAGCGCAATCAAAAGGCGCAGTTCGCGGTATTGGATATATCGGTAGGTACTAAGGACCTCCAGCAGTGTGCTGATGCGGTCATGCGGCTCCGTGCGGAGTATTTGTATAGCCGCCGGGATTTCGGGGCCATCGACTTTTACACCGGGCAGGGAACGGAGCTCAATTTCCTGGAATGGGCGAAAGGCAAACGTTATAAGCAGACCGGAGGCCGGCTGGTGGCTTATATGGGTCAGGGGGCGGGAGGAACTTGTAAAGAGAGGTCCTGTTTTGATGATTATCTTGAGACCGTCTTTTCCTATTGCGGCACTTTGTCTTTAGAAAGGCAGTTGGCGCCCGAAGACATGCGGGATATGCAGATCGGAGATGTGCTGATCCGGGGCGGCTCGCCCGGTCATGCCATGATCGTCATGGATATGGCCAGAAACGCGGCTGGCCATATCATCTACCTGCTGGCACAGAGTTATATGCCGGCACAGGATATCCATATCGTCCTGAACCCGGATAAAGGCGACCAGGACCCCTGGTATACCGTACAGGAAGGTCCTGTAACCACTCCGGAATGGGTCTTCCGGTCGGGGCAATTGCGAACATGGCCGATAAAGGGCCGATAGATCGGGCGCCCGGGAAATGGCAAATTTTCTATATATTTATAAGGAATATCTTAAAAATGGAGAATGCCACGAATGCCCGTCAAATTCTTTTAACCCTGATCGCATTCGTGGCATGGTTTGCCCTGATCGCGCAGTTCTACATAAATATCAACAGTAAGCTGAACCCCCTTCCCGAGGTCATCATCCGGTATTTTAGTTATTTCACGCTGCTTTCTAATCTCCTTGTCGCCTTAGCCTGTACCTATCTCGCAGGGAGGCCGGATGGGAGCGGATTCTTCAGCAGAACGACCGTGTTGACGGCGATCACGGTCTATATCGTGATCGTGGGCATTGTTTATAATACGGTGCTGAGATCTATCTGGGATCCGAAGGGATTGCAGAAGGTGGTAGATGAATTGCTCCATGTCGGCACGCCTATCCTATTCTTATTGTTTTGGCTCTTCTTTGTCCCGAAAGGGAGCCTGCGATGGAAGGACAGCTTCCCCTGGATGGGCTTTCCCTTCGTATATGGGGTATGCGTTCTCCTTCGCGGGAGCCAGTCGGGATTTTACCCCTATCCTTTTATCAACCTGGATCAACTGGGGTGGAATCAAACGATCATCCATATCATTGGGTTCACCCTCGCCTTTTTGGGCACGGGGCTATTGTTTGTGGGAATAGGTAAGCGGATGAGCAGGCGAAGGTCTAATTAGAATAAGCCTCGGGATCGATCTCCAATACTTTCTTCTCATAGAGGTTCATCTTATCGACATTACCCAGAGACCCCTGGATATCTGCTTTCAATTGCAGGGCTGTCAGATTTTTAGGATCCGACTTCAGGGCCTTATCGACGATCTTTTCCGCCTCTGTAAAATTTTCATTCAGCACCAGGTAACGCGCTTTGTCCAGTTCCAGTTCAGGGGTCGAACCTTCTTTTTTGATCCGTTCGTTCACCTCGTTGAGCAGTTGATAATTATTGTAGCGTCCGCCGGTGATCTTGTATAATTCCAGGGAAATATTGATGATCCATTCCTTCAACTGCCCCTTCACCATGCTTACCTGCTGTTCCAGTTTCATATTGGTGGAGTCTCCCAGTATGTTATAGGAAAGCGCCAGCGCAATATGATTGCCGATCATAAAGCTGGCATTATCCTTTGTATTGACCTCACCGATCAGGGCTTCCATCTGCGTGCGGATCTTCTCTGCGGAGCTGTCCTTATAAGAAGACAGGATGAGCTGGCTTTGTTTGTCAGAAAGCCCGATAGCCTTTAGCAGCACCTGTTCTCCCTGTGCAAAATGAGAGAACGCGGTATAGCATTTCGCATGATAAAGGGTCAGCCCCATATAAACAGGATTGCCCTCCGTCTTATCGGTGATCGTTCCTTCGGCCAGTTCAATATTTTTCAGCGCTTCTTTGAAATTCTTTTTCGAAAGATAGAATTCCATTTTTTCTACATAGGTATCGACATTGTCCTTATCCGTCTTCAGCAGACCATTGTCATAGAGTTTCTTTGTCGCGACGCCCGCTTCGTCCCACCAGGTCCATTCCCCGTTCCTTTCAAAGTTCTTAAGCTGCCCCGTCATCTGGGGTTTGCCATTTTCAAACCAATCGTTCCAGGTGCTGTCTGCCCGGCCCTTAACATAGACCCCTTCCTGCTTTTTCTGGCCATTGGGATAATACCATTCATATCTGCCGTTCAATTTGGCGTTTTGATAGCTGCCCTTGCTTTCCATTTTTCCGTTCGCAAACCACAGGGTCTCTTCTCCGTCCTGCAGATCATCCGAATAGGCGGATTGCTTTTTTAACTGCCCGCTCTCATACCAGAGATACCAGGTGCCTGTTTTTTTCCCGCCCGCCAGGTAGCCTTCTACTTGTTTTGCGCCCTTCCGATACCAGGTTTTCACCTCTCCTTCGGGCTTGCCATCTTTATAATGGATCACCGTCGAAGTATCTCCATTGGGAAAAAGAGCATAGCTGCGTCCTGTATACGGGGTCGTCGCTCCGGCTAAGTAAGCCAAGCCATTCGTATTGGTCAATTTGTCGAGGCTCACCTGCTGCGAAAAAGCCCCGAAAGGGAGCAGAAAAAAGACGGAAAAAAGAGGTTTCATCCTAAGTAATTGAGGGTTTGTTAGTTATTCAGGCCCTAAAATCGGTTATTTTGAAGAAAAATGGGTAAAATTCTAAGGGATCGTATATATCCTACGTAAAAAACCTTTGCATAGAATAAGGGAGGATAGTATCTTAGTGGTATCCAAAATCTGTGTAAAAACCGATCCTTTAATTAATCCATAAATTTCGACCCTATGAGACAGGAATTAGAACTTCATGCAACCCCAACCGGTAAAGTACTTTTCAAACTGACGATCCTCGGAACATTATTATTAGGCTGTGTCTATGGATTCCTCGTGCTGTTCAATTCAGCCCTGGAAGCCATGAAATAATGGCCAGGGATCTTCAGGTCGAGTCCCGGCGTCTTTCAGACCCCGGGATTTTTTTTGCCCGGGAATATCCGGGGGCTTATTTCTTCATGTACATGACCTCTTTCACCAATTTCACCGTCCTTGCGACATCCGGCAGGGCCAGGGCCGCCAGGTTGGGCGCATAGTGGAAGGGTGCGTCAGCAGCCGTTATACGGCGTATGGGAGCATCCAGGTAATCGAAACCTTCTTTTTGTATGCGGTAGGCAATCTCGGAAGAAATAGAGGCAAAGGGCCATTGCTCTTCCACGATAACGAGCCTGTTCGTCTTTTTCACGCTCTCCAGGATGGTCATCCAGTCGAGTGGCCGGATAGTGCGGAGATCGATCACTTCGGCGCTCACTCCTTCTTTTTCCAGTTCCGCTGCGGCGCCCAGGGCGACCTTCATCATTTTATTAAAAGAGACGATCGTCACGTCGCGTCCGGGTCTTTTTACATCCGCTTTTCCCAGCTCGATATAATATTCTTCATCGGGAACTTCGGATTTATCGCCATAAGAAACCTCGCTTTCCATGAAAATGACGGGATCCTCTTCATACCGGATCGCCTGTTTGAGCAGGCCCTTGGCATCGTATCCATTGCTGGGCGATACTACCTTGATCCCGGGTATATTGGCATAATAGCTTTCAAAGGCCGTGGAATGCTGGGCGCCCAATTGACCGGCCGAGCCGTTGGGGCCGCGCAAAACGATCGGGCAACTTAATTGCCCTCCGCTCATTGCCAGCATTTTAGAAGCCGTATTTAAAATTTGATCCAAGGCCAGGACTGCAAAATTCCAGGTCATATATTCCACTACCGGGCGAAGGCCATGCTGGGCTGCTCCAACGGCAACGGCTGTAAATCCAAGCTCCGAAATAGGGGTGTCGATCACCCTTTTGGGGCCGAATTCGTCCAACATTCCCTGGCTGACCTTATAGGCGCCATTGTATTCCGCCACTTCTTCTCCCATTAAAAAGACGCGGTCATCGCGACGCATTTCTTCACTCATGGCTTCACGCAGGGCCTCCCGAAAAGCAATTTGTCTCATTCTTATGTTTTTATTCGAGGGGCAAAAATATTGGTTAACAGGGACATTAACAAATGTGAGTGGGTCTCCTTCGTCTACGGAGACCAAGGGAAGGGGATCAAGAGTAGTGGGTATTACGCCTGTTGGAAATTGATGATGAAGCTGGTGCCTTCGCCCTGCCGGGATTCGACGTCTATCGAGGCGCCATGGGACTGGAGGATATTCCAGGCAGCGGCCAGGCCCAATCCGAAGCCATTGGTCTTGGAGGTGAAATAGGGTTCGAAGATCCGGGATAGATTTTCTTCCGAGATACCGGCGCCATTGTCCTGGATGACCACTTTGTAATGGGCGTTCTCCCGGGTGATCCCGATCCTGATCTTCCCGGATTCGCCGGGCACGGCCTCGGTGGCATTGATGATGATATTCAGGAAGGCGATCTTTACTTTTTCACTGTCGGCCATGACATAGGCAGGGGGGTCCACGGGATAAAGGAGCTCCAGGGAAATGCCTTTCAGGGAAAACCGGTCGGAGGAAGCTGCCAGTGTCTTGTCCAGGATGGCCTGCAAGGAGGTCTTTTGCAGGGAGATCTCGGCGGGGCGCGACAGGTCGAGCAATTCTGAAATAAGTCCGTCGATCCTGCTACAGTTACGCGCAATAATATCCAGGTAAATGGTAGCGTCTTCCCCAACGATCTCGGGTTTGAGTTGTTCCACAGACAGGTTGATATTCGTGAGGGGATTCCTCACTTCATGGGCAAGGGTCCGCAGCAAGGTGGCGGTAGACCGTAATTTTTCTATCTGGATGGTGGCCCGTTCGATCCTTTTCAGGTTGGTGATATCGTGGATGATGCCCTGGATATGGGTGTCTCCGTTGGAATGCACCTGTCTGGAGAGAGACAGGATGCAATTTTTTCGCTCCTTGTTCCTGGTCAGCAATTCAACTTCCTCGTCCTCTACTTCCCCCGTGGTATTTAACTTCTCCTTCAGGAGTTCCGCCGTTTCCTTTTTTACTAGTAGACCATAGAGGCTTAATTCCAGTAATTCTTCCTTGCCATATTTGAATAGTTCGCAGGTGGCGGCGTTCACGTCCCCGAAGATGAGCTGATCACTGGCCAGGAAAACGGCATCTTTGGATTTTTCGAAGATGCTGCGGAATTTTCGTTCATTGGCCTTGAGGGCGCGGAGATAGGTGCTCCTTTCCAATGAATAGCGGATACAGCGTTCCAGTTTCTCCGTATTGAGATCGGACTTCACCAGGTAGTCCACGGCTCCTACATTCATAGCCTCAATATCCAGTTCCCGGTTGCCAATGCCCGTCAGTAATACCACGGGGTCTTCGCATCCCCGGAGCATAACGTCCCGCAGCAGTTCCAATCCTGTTTTTTCTCCCAGGAGATAATCCACAAAATAAATATCATAGTTGCGCTGCCTGAACTGCTCCAGGGCCTCATCGTATTTATAGCACCAGTCAATGATAAAATCCTTTTCGGGAATATCGCGGATACATCCCTGGATGATGAGGAAATCGTCTTCATCATCTTCTACGACCAGTATCCGTGTCTTTGAGCTCATGGGAAGCATGTTCTACGGGTTAAGATTTTATATTGCTTCTTTTTTAAGAGGTTTTACTGGCAAAGAAACGACAAAAACCGATCCCTCGTCAGGTTTTCCGCGGGCGGATATAAAACCCCTATGTTTTTCCACGATCTTTTTACAAAGGGCCAGTCCGATGCCCGTGCCTTCGTATTCTGCGCTGGGGACCAGCCGGCGGAACATGTCGAAGATCTGTTCGGCATATTTCTGGTCAAAGCCGATGCCATTGTCCTCCACATAGATCCTGCAATACCGCATCTCCCCTTCTTTCCCATTCACTCCTGCGTCAGGCCCGCCGCTGAGTTCCGAATGGATACGGATCATCGGGATACCTTTTTTCTTGCTGTATTTCAACGCATTTCCGATCAGGTTGGAGAAAAGAGGACCCATCAGGATGGTATTGACGGTAAGTATGGGGAGGGGTTCCACTGTGATCTTTGCTCCTTTGTCCAGTATGCTGACCTCCAGTTCGGACAGCACATCCTGTATTACGATGTTGAGATCTACTTCCTCCAGCGTCTCTTTTTCCACGGAGATCTTCGAAAAGCGGAGGATATCGTTGATCAGGTCCTGCATCCTTTTCGACACCTGCTGGATCCGTTCCAGGTATAGTTGGGTGTCCTTATCGGGCAGTTCCTTATAATTCAGCAGGAGGCGGTCGCTGAACATACGGATCTTTCGCAGAGGGGCCTGCAGATCGTGGGAGGCCATAAAAGCAAAGAGGTCGAGGTCCTTATTTGCCGTTTCGAGCCGGGCTATATTTTCCAGCAATTGCCTGTTGAGTTCTGTTACTTTTGCCTCCGAGGCTTTCCGTTCATGGATCTCGAGTTCCAGGTTCTTATTGATGGCCACCAGCTTTTGTTCCTGTGCGATCAGCCGGTGATTCTTCCTATACAGGTCTACGAAGACCAATACTTTTGCCCTGAGCAGGTCGGGATTGACGGGTTTATAGATATAGTCCACGGCCCCGGCCCGGTAGCCTTTAAAAATATTTTCTTCCCCGTAATTATTGGCCGTGATAAAAATGATAGGGATATGCTTTAGCTTTTCCCGTTCATAGATGAGCGAGGCGGTCTCAAAACCGTTCAGGTTGGGCATTTGCACGTCCATCAGGATCAGGGCGAAGTCAAAGTCGGAAAGCAGGATCTTGAGTACCTGCCGGCCCGAATTGGCTTTCACCAGGCGATAGCCATCGGGCTCCAGCACCGTCTCCATAGACAGCAAATTGTCTTCCCGGTCGTCTACCAATAATATCTTTGGCTGCATGCAATTGATTTTGAAATTTTGGAATTCAAGGATTTTTGGATTTATGGTTTTAAAGTGTTCGGGGAGCCTTATTTGTAAAACCAGACCCTCATCAATGACAGCAATTGGTCGATCTTTAAAGGTTTCGTAATATAATCGGAAGCACCTGCTTCGATACATTTTTGCCGGTCGCCTTTCATGGCCTTTGCGGTCACCGCAATGATCGGCAGGCTGCTGTTCTTGTGTTCGCGACGGATCTTTTGCGTCGTCTCATAGCCGTCCATTTCGGGCATCATGATATCCATTAAGACCATATCGATCTTCTGCTTGTCATTGTTGATGATATGGATGGCTTCCTTACCGCTTTCCGCCGTGATGACGTTCATATTATACCGTTCGAAGACGGTGGTGAGGGCAAAGAGGTTGCGCACGTCATCATCCACGCAAAGGATGTTCTTCCCGGTGAGGATATCATCTTTCATGCGGATGTTCTCGATCACCTTTCTTTTTTCCGGCGCCAGCTCTTTATGGTTGATATGCAGTTGCAGGACGGTCTCTTCGAGCAGGTGTTCCAGCGAGTTCACGCCTTTGAGCAGGACGCTATTGGAACTATGGTTCAGGTGCTGCAACTCATTCTTGTTGAAATCCTTGGCCGAGTAGACGATGACAGGGGTGAGTTTGTTCTTATGCTCGACGACCCCATTAATAAGATCCATACCGGATATATCCGGGAGGGTATAGTCGAGAATGATACAATCGAACTCCTTTATTTCGGTCTCCTGGAGGGCTACTTTGCCGGTGGGGGCGATGGTCACTTCCAGGTTATCGCTTTCCAGCATTTTGGAGATCTGGGAAGATTCGTGCTCATTGTCTTCGACTAAAAGTATACGCTTGGTCTCTTTTTTATTAAAGGCTGTAATGTCTCCGAAAAGTTCATTGAGCGCCTCGTTCTCCAGGGGCTTCAATAAGAAGCTGCGGGCCCCGCGCCGGAGGGCCAGCGCCTGGTTTTCTTCCCCGGAGATCAGGTGGATGGGGATATGCCGGTAATTGAGGTCATTACGGAGCAGGTCGAGCACTTTCCAGCCGCTGGTATCGGGCAATTTCACGTCCAGGGTGATGGCAATAGGCGTGAAGCGGGTGATAAAGTCGAATACTTCAATATAGTTGGTGGCGACCACCGCTTTCAGACCATATTCATGGGTCTTTTCAATGATGATCCTGGCGAACCGCAGATCGTCCTCGACGATCAGTACGATCTTATCGTTAGGCTGGATGGAAGTACGATCATCGCCTGCGTCATTGATCATCTCGTTAACGATATACAGTTTGGCCGTATCCGTTCCTTCATTGGTGACGCGCAGGGAATTCAGCAAGGTATCGATCTCCCCGCTATCGGCGCCCAGTTGCAACTGGTGATAGGCATTGAGGTTATTGGATGCCTCTTTGGACATGACGCCTGCGATATTTTCCACGGGGAGAAAGAGGGTAAAGACGCTGCCCCTGCCCGGTACACTATCCAGTTCGATGGTCCCTCCCAGGAGTTCGGCCAGCCCACGGCTGATGGAAAGGCCCAGGCCCGTTCCCCCGTATTTACGGCTGGTAGACCCTTCGGCCTGCTGGAAGGCCTCGAAGATGATATTTTGTTTCTCCTGGGGGATGCCGATCCCCGTATCGCTGATAGAGAAGGCGACCACCCTTTTCGAACTGTCCAATTGCATGCTGTTCCCTTGTTTCCAATTCTTTTCGGCTTCATAGATCCGCAGTTTCACGTCTCCTTTTTCAGTGAATTTAAAGGCATTGGAGAGCAGGTTCTTCAGGATCTGGTTCAATCGCTGCAGGTCGGTCTCCATGGCCTGGGGCAATTTGGGATCCGTATCGATCGTAAAGCGGAGGTGCCTGGCTTCGGAGATCGGCTTGAAGGTCGTCTCTACGAAGGAAGCGATCTCGCCAAACCGTACCGGGGAAATATTGGCGCTGATAAACCCGGACTCGATCTTGGAAAGGTCCAGGATATCATTGATCAGTTGGATCAGGTCATCCCCGCAGGAGTGAATGGTCTTGGCATAGCGGATCTGTTTGTCGGAGAGGTTGCCTTCCGCATTCTCATATAGTTGCTGCGCGAGGATGAGCAGGCTGTTCAGCGGTGTCCGCAGCTCATGGGACATATTGGCGAGGAACTCGGATTTGTATTTGGACGTAAGGGTGAGCTGCTCGGCTTTTTCTTCGAGCGATCTCCTTGCCTCTTCCACTTCTTTGTTCTTGGCTTCCACTTCGTTCTTTTGTTTCACCAGCAGCAGGGCCTTATCCTGCAACTCATCGTTGGTACGTCTGAGCTCCTCCTGCTGGATCTTCAACTCACCGGCCAGGGATTGGGATTGGGTGAGCAGTCCCTCGGTCCGGGTATTGGCCTCGATGGTATTCAGCACGATCCCGATACTTTCGGTGAGCTGGCTAAGGAAGTCAAGGTGCGTTTCGCTGAAAACGTCCAGGGAAGCCAGTTCAATGACGGCCTTTACTTTGTTCTCGAACAATACGGGCAGGATGATGAGGTTGGCAGGTTTGGCTCTTCCCAACCCGGAGCTGATCTTTATATAATTAGAGGGGACATTGGAAAGGATGATCCGCTCTTTCTCGAAAGCCACCTGTCCTACCAGTCCCTCGCCGATCGCGAACTCGATGGGAATATTTTTTTCGGAACGGTAACCATAGGCCGCGAACAGGTTGAGCTTTATAGTTTGCAGGTCTTCGTCCTGGCGGAGAATATAGAAAGCGCCATAATGCGCGACCACCACCTGGGCAAGTTCGGACAGGATACGCTGGGTCACGGTCTTGAGATCTTTTTGTCCCTGCAGCATCTGTGTGAACTTTGCGAGGTTGGATTTGAGCCAGTCCTGTTCCTGGTTGCGCAGCGTAGTCTCCTTGAGGTTGGCGATCATCTGGTTGATCGTATCTTTCAGGGCCTCCACTTCTCCCTTGGCCTCTACGCGGATGGTCCGGGTAAGGTCGCCTTTTGTTACAGCGGATGCCACTTCCGAGATGGAACGCACCTGGGTGGTGAGGTTTTGCGCGAGCTGGTTCACGTTCTCGGTAAGGTTCTTCCAGATACCGGAGGCGCCGGGTACGCTGGCCTGGCCACCGAGTCTTCCTTCCACCCCCACTTCGCGTGCAACGGTGGTCACCTGGTCGGCAAAGAGGGCCAGGGTATCGATCATTTCATTGATCGTATCGGTCAGTTGTGCGACCTCACCGCGGGATACGATGGATAGTTTTTGTTTGAGGTTACCCGTTGCCACGGCGGTCACCACTTTGGCGATCCCACGCACCTGGTTGGTGAGGTTGGAGGCCATCATGTTCACGGAGTCCGTCAGATCTTTCCAGGTACCGGCCACGCCCCTTACTTCGGCCTGGCCTCCCAATTTACCTTCCGTACCCACTTCCCTCGCCACACGGGTCACTTCAAAGGCGAAGGAGTTCAGCTGTTCCACCATGGTATTGATCGTGTTCTTCAGATCGAGGATCTCTCCTTTTACTTCGATGGCCACGGTCTTGGAAAGGTCACCACTGGCTACGGCCTTGGTCACTTCGGCGATGTTTCGCACCTGGGCGGTAAGGTTACCCGTCATCTGGTTTACAGAATCTGTCAGATCCTTCCAGGTACCCGCAACGCCCGGCACAAAGGCCTGGCCTCCCAGTTTACCATCGGTACCTACTTCACGGGCTACGCGCGTCACTTCCGATGCGAAGGCGCGGAGCTGATCCACCATCGTGTTGAGGGTCTCTTTCAACTGGAGGATCTCACCGCGTACGTCCACGGTGATCTTTTTTGACATGTCCCCGTTGGCCACGGCAATGGCGACCTCGGCGATATTACGCACCTGGGCCGTCAGGTTACCCGCCATCTGGTTCACGGAGTCGGTCAAATCCTTCCAGGTACCAGCTACATCCGGTACGAATGCCTGTCCGCCCAGTTTACCTTCCGTACCTACTTCGCGCGCCACACGGGTCACTTCCGAAGCGAATCCGCGAAGCTGGTCCACAAGGGTATTGATCGTATTTTTTAATTCGAGGATCTCTCCCTGCACATCCACGGTGATCTTACGGGAAAGGTCACCATTGGCGATGGCCGTCGTCACTTCGGCGATATTACGTACCTGGGAAGTTAAGTTGGATGCCATCTTGTTCACGGAATCCGCGAGATCCTTCCAGGTACCTCCCACCCCGGGCACATCGGCCTGACCACCGAGCTTGCCTTCCGAACCTACCTCACGGGCCACACGCGTCACTTCCGATCCGAAGGAGTTGAGCTGATCCACCATGGTGTTGATCGTATTCTTTAATTCCAGGATCTCTCCTTTTACGTCCACGGTGATCTTCCTCGATAAGTCACCCTTTGCAACCGCGGTCGTTACTTCGGCGATATTACGCACCTGGCCGGTGAGGTTGGAGGCCATCCCGTTCACAGAGTCCGTGAGGTCTTTCCATACACCCCCTACTCCTTCCACGGCAGCCTGTCCGCCGAGCTTGCCTTCCGAACCCACTTCACGCGCCACACGGGTCACTTCCGAAGCGAATCCGCGGAGCTGGTCCACCATCGTATTGATCGTATTCTTTAATTCCAGGATCTCTCCTTTCACATCCACATCGATCTTCCTCGATAGATCACCTGTTGCGACTGCTGTCGTTACTTCGGCGATATTACGCACCTGCGAGGTCAGGTTGGAAGCCATTTTATTTACGGAGTCTGTCAGATCTTTCCAGGTACCGGCCACACCGGGTACATCCGCCTGTCCTCCCAGTTTACCTTCCGAACCTACTTCACGGGCCACGCGCGTCACTTCCGATCCGAAGGAATTGAGCTGATCCACCATCGTATTGATCGTATTCTTTAGTTCGAGGATCTCTCCTTTTACATCCACGGTGATCTTCCTCGATAAGTCACCCTTTGCAACCGCTGTCGTTACTTCAGCGATATTACGTACCTGGCCCGTGAGGTTACCTGCCATCCCGTTCACGGAGTCCGTCAGATCTTTCCAGGTGCCGGCTACCCCTTTTACCTGGGCTTGTCCACCCAATTTGCCTTCCGTACCTACTTCCAGCGCCACGCGCGTCACTTCCGAAGAGAAGGAATTGAGCTGATCCACCATCGTATTGATCGTATTCTTTAATTCGAGGATCTCTCCTTTTACGTCCACGGTGATCTTCCTCGATAAGTCTCCTTTTGCAACCGCGGTCGTTACTTCGGCGATATTACGCACCTGGCCGGTGAGGTTGGAGGCCATCTGGTTAACCGAGTCCGTGAGATCCTTCCAGGTACCGGCCACCCCCTTCACCTTTGCCTGGCCGCCGAGCTTGCCTTCCGAACCCACCTCACGCGCCACGCGCGTCACTTCCGAAGAGAAGGAATTGAGCTGATCCACCATCGTATTGATCGTATTCTTTAATTCGAGGATCTCTCCTTTTACATCCACGGTGATCTTCCTCGATAAGTCCCCTTTTGCAACCGCGGTCGTTACTTCGGCGATATTACGCACCTGGCCAGTGAGGTTGGAGGCCATCTGGTTAACCGAGTCCGTGAGATCCTTCCATACGCCCCCTACTCCTTTTACCTGCGCCTGACCACCCAGCTTGCCTTCCGTACCTACTTCGAGCGCCACGCGGGTCACCTCCGAAGAAAAGGAATTGAGCTGATCCACCATCGTATTGATCGTATTCTTTAATTCCAGGATCTCTCCTTTTACATCCACGGTGATCTTTTTGGACAGGTCGCCTTTGGCCACTGCTGTCGTTACCTCGGCGATATTACGCACCTGGGCGGTGAGGTTGCTTCCCATCTGGTTAACCGAGTCCGTGAGATCCTTCCATACGCCCCCTACTCCTTTTACCTTGGCCTGCCCTCCCAGCTTGCCTTCAGAACCCACTTCACGGGCCACACGGGTGACCTCCATCGAAAAGAGGTTGAGCTGTTTGACCATGTCATTTACTTCCTTGGCAATACGGCCAAATTCTCCCTGCAGGGCATGACCGCTGATCTCCAGGGGCATTTCCTGGGAAAGGTTACCTTTCGCCACAGAGCTGATCACATGGGCGATCTCGATCGTAGGATGCACCAGGTCGGATATAAGGACATTGAGCGAATCCACCCCGGTACTCCAGGAGCCTTTGGCATTGGGTACTTCGATACGCTGGGTCAGTTTACCCTGTTTACCGATCGTATTTCCGGCCCTTGTGAACTCGCGCATCATTTCTTCGTTCAGGGAAATGATCTCGTTCAAGGTATCGCAGATCTTGCCAGTCACGCCTACTCCATCGATCGGCATCCGTACGCTGAAGTTCCCATTGCGGACTTCTACGAGTATTTTAAGCAGTTCTTTGTTATTGAGAAGGGATTCTTCCCTTAGGGGATCTACTAATGCAGCCCCGGACCTTGATTTGACCGGGGGAGCCCCATTACTACGGGCCGGCTTTCTCTTTTCGGCGATAACAATTGTTTTTTTGGGGTCTCTACGGGTTCCCATAGCTATGCAATTTTAATTTATAGGATGTCACAATTGGCAAGGTTATAGTATTGTCATACTAAGCTGAAAATTCTCTGCGATTCAGGGGATAATATAATGATGATGAGTTAGCATTAAAAGTAACGATTTTGTAGTAAATTAATAATTTTAAGACCCTTAAAGAAACACCAGCCTGGCATTATTATTTAGATTAATGATTTATTATGAAAAACAATTTGAACAATCTCATTTTCATTGTCGATGACGATCCGGATGACCGGCAGATCATTTTGGATGCTTTTCTTGAGAACAGTCCCCAGATAGACTATGTATTCATCGAGAATGCGGAAACCCTGCTGGAAAATCTTCACTCGGGCGATTCGGATTTCCCTGCCATGATCTTGCTGGATCTGAATATGCCCGGGATGCTGGGACTCCAGGCGCTCAAGGAGATCCGGAGTAACAAGAGGTTCAGCCAGATCCCTATTATCGTTCTCACTACCTCGACCCTGCAACAGGATCGCAGAACATCCTACGAATTAGGTGCCAGTTGTTACCTCAGAAAGCCTGATTCCTTTAGTGAATTGGTGGATCTCACCAAATGTGTAGTAAAATTGTGGCTTCAGGATAATTAATTATTTTATTGTTAATGCGGCCCTTTTTTTATAGGGTTTCGGCTAACCGATAATAATTAAAAAGTGTGGAAAATTTTCCACACTTTTTAATTGATAGTAAAGAGTTGGGGGAGCAAGGGTCCTGGTCAATAAAGCTGTTTTAGAGTTGTTCGCTGACTTGTTCTTCGTGGTCCCTGACAGGGATCCTCCGGATGGCATTATCATACCCTTCTTCGCTCTCGTGATTGCTGTACATGCCATAGGCATCGATGCTGTAACCCGTTAAATGATCCTCGTTGGCTTCGATCACATATAATATGGAAGAATCAGCAGGGTCAGATTCGCCTTCGAAGCGATAGGTTTTCAGGATGGTCAGTTCCTCCGGCTGATAGGTCTTTCCTTTGCCTGCGGTAAAGCCTTCCTCCGTCCATCGGAACTCATTGTCTTCTTTTTTAAGTCTTAGTTTTTCCAAAACTCCCGATAACGTCGTCATTTCTTCTTTTTCTTGCTGTTGCATTTTTGTTGCTTTTTAGGTGATGATAGAAGTTTAGAAGGGATGGGTTCAATTTCCATGCCCACCTCCGCAAAAAAGCTGTGAAAAGGATCAGCCGGTAACGACGCGGGCTGCAAGCTTTTTGCTAACTTGCTGGAAATAATAAAGGTTATGAACTATAGGCTATTGGGAGATACGGATATACGTCTTTCGTCGATCGGGCTGGGCTGTATGGGCATGAATCACGGATATGGCCAACCCGACGATAAAGAATCGCTGGCTACCCTTCATAAAGCGATCGAACTGGGTATTAATTTTTGGGATACCGCCGATATCTATGCCAGCGGCCGAAATGAGGAATTGGTGGCACAAGTGCTAAAGCCGAATAGGAACAAGATCTTTATCGCCACCAAGTTCGGGTTTGTACCGGATGATGATCATGGGCATTTTTCCAGATTGGATTCCTCACCTGCCTATATGAGAGAAGCGGTGGAAAAAAGTTTGAAAAGATTGCAAACGGATGTGATCGACCTGTACTATGCGCATCGCATCGATCCCAATGTACCGGTGGAAGAGATGGTCGGGGCCATGGCCGACCTGGTAAAGGAAGGAAAAGTGCGCTATCTCGGCTTATCGGAAGCCTCCCCGAATTCTATCCGTAAGGCGCATGCCGTACATCCCATCTCGGCCCTGCAAAGCGAGTACTCCCTGTTGACACGCGATCCGGAACAGGAGATCCTGCCCTTATGCCGGGAACTCCGGATCTCTTTTGTCCCTTTCAGCCCTTTGGCGAGGGGATTGATCACCAATACGCTGGACACCAGCACGCTGAAGGATGGGGATTTCCGTAAGGGTCTGCCGCGTTATCAAAAGGAATATGAAGAAAACAACCGGCGGCTTTCCGAAGCATTTGCCGTCCTTGCCGCCGCAAAAAGCGCTACCCCGGCACAGTTAGCCCTTGCATGGGTACTGGCCCAGGGAGATCATATCATACCGATACCGGGTACGAAAAAAAGAAAATACTTACAGGAGAATGCAGAAAGTGTGGATCTTTCCCTTTCGCCCGGGGATATGCTGGACCTTGAGGAACTGCTGCGAAAATATCCAAATACCGGGCCGCGGTATGGGGAAGGATATTTAAAGTTCGTAGATAAGAATTAGGGGTTGCCGGATCCATGCGGGCAAAAGAGGGGAAAAAAAACAATGCACCAATGAATATCCAACTGCCGACACCCCTGGCGGGCGACGTATCAGCGATCACCATCACGAGCCCGGACCTCGAAATTTCTTTACCCTATTATCAGCAATTGGGCTTTACGGAAGTAATGCGGGCCGATTTCCCTTTTCCATGGATCCAGGTCTCCGATGGCGCCCTGCTCCTCATGTTGCGTAAGGATAAAGACCCTTTTATAGGATTGACCTATTATGCAGAGGATATGGAAAAAGCGCTGGCGGCTTTGCAGGAAGCCGGGCTTACTCCCGTTGAGAAGCCTACTCCGCATGCGTTGATCCGGCGCTACCTCCTGCTGTCTCCGGATGGGCACCCGGTGACCCTGGTATCGAATGTAGATGGGATCTTTAAACAACCGCCAGGCCCCACCCTGCTGACGATGCCTCCGCAGAATATTACGAACCCCGACATGTATGTAAATAAAGTTTGCGGGATCTTTGGGGAATTTGCTCATCCTGTGAAAGACCTGGATAGCTCCGTGGTCTTCTGGGAAAAGATCGGGCTGAAAGTATTATCCAAACACGCAGTGCCCTATCCCTGGGCTATCTTATCGGACGGGCTTGCTATTGTCGGGTTGCATCAAACCTCTACTTTTTCACAGCCAACGATCACCTATTTCGCCGGTGATATGAAAGCAAGGATCGAACGGCTAAGATCGCAGGGAACGGTGGCGATGCCCGAGGCGACAGCAGCCAGTATTACTATAACGACGCCGGAGAACCAAAAGATAAACCTGTTCAATATGGGTATGTGATCCGAACAGACAGTAGAAGTTCCATGATGGCTTCCAAAAACCTGGCGAAGATCGAAGTGAGATGCTTAATGGAATCTCGCACACAAACTGATACCGAGCGTGCGGGGATCCCCTAAATGGACCGCGCCGAAATCGTAGGCATACCCGATATATTTTTTATTGCCCAGGTTCCTTCCCCAGAACATCAGTTCATAGTCGCCATGGGTGATCCCCAGCCGCGTGTTCAGCAATGCATAGGGAGATTGACTGAGTTCGTTCGCCTGATCGAAATAAGTCGTACCCATCTGTTTCCATTCGCCTCTCAGGAGCGCCTGCCACCCGCCTGCTTTTCCAAAGGAACAAGTATACTGCACCGCCAGCATGGAAGTGATCTCCGGGGTGAACACCTGGTGCTTGCCCGCAAGGTCGACGACGCCCCCGTTCTGGGATACTTTCAAGTCCTTAAAGCGGGCGTTCGTATATCCAAAACTGTATCCCAGTGAAAGACCCTTTACAGGTGCGGCAAATACTTCCGCCTCCACCCCCTTACTATCGAGCCTGCCTGTATTCCGGGTAACGGTGATCGCATCGGGAAGGACGAGGGTCGGCACCTGTGCGTCGTTCACCCTACTATAGAACAGGTCGGCATTGAAGCGCAGGGTATTATGCAGCCAGGTATTCTTGATCCCGATCTCATAGTTGTTGCTATACTCCGGCCTGAAGGCACGCAGGGGCGGCGTGTTAGGATCGGAAGAAAGTTCGGTCAGTCCCCCGGCCCTGAACCCCCGGCTGTATACGGTGTAGACCATCGATCGGTCCGTCAGTTGATAGTCCAGGGATAATTTTGGCGAGAAAGCCCCATAAGAAGTTCTTCCCGAAGTATCCGGCCTGGTAACGATGAGGTCGGGTAAAGGATCGTGTTGGTATTCACCGAGAATGTTCTCCTGCTGGTGCTCATGATCATACCGTCCGCCGATCGTAATATTGAAGATCGGGGACAAAGCATAGACCACCTGTCCGTATACGGATGCCCCCCAACGGTAGCTGCTCGTGGTATTGATAAGCGAGAACAGGGAATCTCCCGTACCAAGCAGGTTGGCGTCCTTTCCAAAAATGGTAGCCTGCTTGTTGGGTGCATCCTGGTAAAAGGCATAAGCTCCTGCCGTCCATTTCCAGGGTGATAAAGAGGAGGCGGGCGAGCTGAATTTAAGGTCCTGCGTCAGCACTTTTACCTTATTCCAGTTCTTTCCGTAATTCTTATCCAGCACGATGCCGTCGAGGGGTGAGAAATCCGCATCGATGGGCGTTTTATAATACCGGTAATTGGATTGATAGGCCGATTGCGAGCTGAAGTTAAACCCCGATCCCATGTAATTGACAGAGAATGATGCATTGAGCGTATTATCGACCATGGTAGTCACGGCGTTCTGATCGAGTTTAAACGGATGGGCAAAAGCTTCGTCCACTCCTATCACCGATGGAAAAGCGCCGTCATTCCTGTTGTCGTGATGTTTGACATTCAATCCCAGCGACCAGTGCGCCGCCGGCAGATAACGCAGGTAATAGTTGCAGGTAAAACTGTGCTGGCTGTCAAAAGGCTTGTTATTAAACTCATTGGTATAATACCCGTCCCGCCGGTCATAGACTCCCGCCACACCGATATACAACCGATCTTTGATCAGGGGCGCGCGGAAGCCGGCGGAAAAACGTTCTCTCCCATAGTTACCCAGGTCCACACCCGCAAAGCCATCGGCATGATTGGACGGCTGCTTAGTGATGATATTGATGACGCCTCCCATCGCGTTCCTGCCATACAGCGTGCCCTGGGGTCCCCGCAGCACTTCGACGCGCTCCACGTCAAAGAGATTGGCAATATACGTATCCAGCGTAAATTGATTGACCCCGTCGATATAGGTGGCGACGGCGGGATCGTAGGAGCTGCTGGTAATACCGCGGATGGAACTTACATTCCTGTCATCTCCCGGATCGGCTGCATAAAGGCTTGGGACGATCGCGCTGATATCCTTAATGTCCCACAAACGGTATTCGCGTACCTGTTTGGCCGTAAGGGCTGAAACAGCAATGGGTACTTTTTGTAAAAGCTCTTCTTTCTTCTGGGCGGTAACGATGACCTCGTCCAGACTGGATCCTGATCGTTGGAGGAGAAAGAGCCGGTCGCCGGCGGCCCCTGCTCCAGTTCTTACCGAACCGACGCTGATCTCGCGGTCAATGCTGGCATAGCCCATGGCCGTGATCTCGCAGAGATACTTTCCTGCCGGCAGGGAAGAAAAAGTAAAGCGGCCTTCTGCATCGGCCACGCCGGCACGCAAGGTATTTAAGAGCCGGACAGAAGCTCCGGGGATGGGATGACCGGAAATACTATCGGTGATCTTCCCCGTAAAGCCAGGGGTCTGGCTCCGGACACGGAAGGTCATGGACAGCATGCATAACAGGATAATGAGGATACGCATCAGGGCAAATTTTCTTTTCAGAGATGTTCTTTTTATAGATTCTTTATCTTCCCGGCACTTTTATTTTTTCGCGGGTTTTTCCAATTCCTGCAAGGTCCAGGCGTGATCACGGGCGGCGATGCTATCCCTGATCCTTTTCACTTCGGGAGGGCGTATCGCACCCGCCTGGTTGCCGGGAACATTGCGAATATAACTCAATACCGAGGCAATATATTCATCATTGTTTGCCTGCATGGCCGGCATTACATCGGGATAGGTCTTTCCGTCGACGGGCCCCGACAGACCTTTTAGTAAAAGGGCGATCAATTTGTCGGAAGGACCGTTCACCCTGGACGAACCGGCCAGCAGGGGCGCCACCTGCGTAGGCAGTCCTGTTCCCTGGGGACCATGACAGGTAGCGCAAAGTTGGGAGAAATTGACTGCGCCGGTACGGATAAGATGTTTATCCTCGTCATTGAATTTCACCAGCCGGGCGTTCAGGTATTTTAGTTCGACATCTCCCTCGAGGCTTTTCTTAGCCATTTTTTCCAGGAGTTCATTTTTGGGATAACGGGCCGTTATCTCTTTGATGAGATCCTTAGCCCTGGCCTGCTTGCTATAACGCAGGGAAAGTACCCATTGCTGACGCACGTCGGCGCTGCTGTCATTCTTCAACGGTTCCAGTCCCGCAAGCGTACCCGCATCGTCCTGTTTGAACCAGGGTTCGCTGAGACGAATGGCAGAGGCGCGGATAGCGGGATCCTTGTCGGTATATGCTTTTTTCACCTCTTCCTTGTCCAGCGCCTTCATTCCTTCCAGGGTCCAAAGAGCTTGCAGCCTTGCATAGGGAGACGGGCTTTTTTTCCAGAATTGCAGCTTATCCCAAAAGCCTTCCTGCGTAAAGGCCAGTTGTTTGAGGGCGGGGATGACGGAGGGGTCGTTGCGGAGGATCAGCAGTTTCTGCGCGTTCTCGCGCCACCATCCATTGGGATGACTGAGCGTCTCCACCAATTGGGCAGAAGTGGCGTTCAAAAGCTGTGGGGTTGGACCAGGCTTATAATCATCATGGACCAGCCGATAGATTCGGCCGCGGCCGATATTCTTATCCAACTCTTTCCGGAGGATTTGCGGGCGCAGGTAACTGCCTTCCTTGGTCCAGTTGCTCTCCTGGATGATCCCATGGTACATATCGGCGATATAGAGACATCCGTCGGGGCCGGTAGCGGTGTTGACAGGTCGGAAGTTCATGTCGGTGGATACGAGGAATTCGGCTTTATTATAGACATTGCTAAGGACACGTTCTCCCTGTTGGTTGGTCACTTTGGCGCGGCGGATCAGGCGGCCTACCGGCTCGCATATAAAGAGGTCTCCAAGCATGGAAGCAGGCAGGCGGTCGCCACGATAAACGGTCTGGCCGCAGCAGGCGGTAAAATGATTGAGCGTGCTATCGGGTCTGAGACGATGCTGGCCGCCCTGTACATCGGGGGTCCCGATGATGGGCCATACCTGCTCAAAGCTATCCACCATCTGACCTTTGATGTTCAATTGTCCGTAAACGGGGTTCTGCTGGAAGTTCAGGGCAGGAACCTCTCCACCGGCGGCTGAATAGTAAAGCCGTCCCTCATTATCGTTGGCAAGCCCCCATTGACCGCCGGGAGAATTATCCATCGTGTCGGCTACTAGTTGGTCATTGGTCCACCGGTAGCGTACAGGATTGGCCGTGACATAGATCCAGTTATCGAGATTCCAGATCAGTCCGCTCTTCTGATGCTCCAGGTTAGCGTTATCGGCGGTATCGTTGTGATAGACCAGTTTCTTTTCGTCCGCTATCCCATCCCCATTGGTATCGCGATAGCTATACATGTTGTATACATAGGTCTCGTTTACGATAAGGCGATCATCCAGGCAAAGCATCATGCGCGGCAGGACCAGACTGTCTATAAATACGGTGACTTTGTCCATCTTTCCGTCCCCGTCGGTATCGGTAAGGCGGGAGATCCGGCAAATGGGGAAGTGTTCGCCCGTACCATTGATATCCATCATATAACTACGCATTTCGGCTACATACATATTTCCGTTGCCATCCCAGACCATTGCGACCGGCTCCTGGATCTGGGGCTCCGATGCCACCAGTTGAAGGTGATAACCAGGCGGAACATGGATCGTCTTCATGCTCTCTTCAGGAGACAGGTAAGCGGGTGAAGGTTGCTGTTGGAAGGCCGGGAGCACGGGGGGGAGTTCACTGTGATCATTACCGCAAGCAAGGAGGAAGGTCGCTAAGACACCGGACAGCCAAACGTTCTTTTTCATGTAGCAGGCAATTTTTTTACGATGATGATGGTACTTTTAAATACGAATAAGGTGGGTTTCACAAATGGGCAAGCGTGCCGGTTAGCAGGTAATACAGCGATGAAGATAATGATTGTATCGGGACGATGAAAAAAATCAACCTGCATTATACAGCTAATCTTTGCTAAAGGGGAAGCAGCGGAGTGAGGAGTTTCGGGATTAAGAGACTTTGAGATTTTGGGATTATTTCGGAGGTATGTCTTTTTAGTGGTCCCCTGAGGGCTTCGCCGTTTGGAATCCACGGGTGGTGAAGATTGTACTTGCCCCGGATAATATCTTGCCAGGCGGTCAATAGTGTACATCCAACACAAAAAAATATACTAACAGCCGTTTGTTATTCCAATAAATGTATCGTTATATTTGCGGCGGTTCTACCAACTACATCCAGAGATCGAGGGAAAACGGGCCCAAGATTTTAAAGGCGTCCTTGCCGGGATACAGGTAGAACTACCTTAGCCACCCGTTGCCTGTCCGGTAATTTCAGGAAGTTCATTTTCCCATGGTAAGATCATGAGTATACTAACTCCGGCACTGCCGTTGCAATAGTTTTTTTATGTTTTCTCATGTGACTCGTGTTTCGAATCACAACGGGGTCTGTTTCTACAGACCCCTCTTTTTAAATTTTTGATTGCGAAAGCAGTCAGTTTTATCATAAAAACCCAGGGATTGTTTCTACTTTCCCTGTTTTTTTGCAAAAAGAAAGGCCGAAAGGAAAAAAGATCCCACGAGACTAGTCCTTTTGGCCCATTCAGTTGTCTTATAGGAAGCAACCCCTATACCCTGCTCATAAATTTTGCAGTGAACCCGTCACTTGCTGCAACGGGGAGGAATCGCAAGGTCTCTCCCCACTTTTATCCCCTTCCGATCCGGTCAATTCCCGGAAGCGCCTATTCACCCTCTCCAAATGGCCTGTGGTCAAAGAAATTTTCACTTCCGCCGCTGAGGGGATAGTTTTGAGGAATGGTTTTATGTAAATTCCCTTATTAATTACGGTTATTCATTACGGCATGAACAGATTCCTACGATACGGCTTTCCTAGCTTATACGGGCTCACGGTGTATTTTACGATCCGCCTGCTGCTGGATTCGGTCACCGGCATGCGGTTCTGGCGAGACAGGCCCTGGACCCAAAACGCTTTCGAGCTGGTCTGCTCGATCGTTTTCAGCTATTTGTTCATCGCCGCCTGTAACCGCCTGTTCCGGTATTTCGACCGGCGCTGGCCGGCTACCGATCTCAGCTACAAACGCGTTATCCGGGAATTGCTCTGGCTATTCGGCCTGAACCTTGTCTTTCAGAACGTATTGCTCCTGCCCATGGCCGCCTTTACGGACGATGGCGCGCAATGGTATGATGTGATCGACATTAATACAATCCCCTTGCTGTATTCCCTTATCTATTATGGCATCGCCCGCAGCCGTACCTTTCTCAAAGCCTATATCGAAGGGAAAGTACAGTTGGAAAAGATCACCAACGACCAGCTTCAAACGGAACTAAAATTCCTGAAAGCACAGTACCATCCCCATTTCTTATTCAATGCCCTCAATACGATCTATTTCCAGATGGACGAGAATGTCGTGGAGGCGAAGAAAAGCGTGGAGAAATTTTCCGAGCTGCTCCGCTACCAGTTATACGACCAGCAGCAGACGGTGCCAATCAGCCAGGAGATCCATTACCTCGAAAATTTTATTCAGTTGCAGCAGATCAGGTCTTCTGAGAAATTGCAGCTTTCCGTTCATTTCGACAGCCGGCTGAGCGGACAGCAGGTGTACCCCCTCCTCTTCCTTCCGCTGGTGGAGAATGCTTTTAAATATGTCGGGGGGGACTATTGGATCCATATCGAAGCCGTCCTGAACGGGGACGAACTGAATTTTTCCGTCCGCAATGCAATACCGGGTGAAATAGCGGCGGCTAAAAGTGGCGGTATCGGGTTGGAAAACCTGAAAAGGAGGTTGGCATTGCTCTATCCGGGAAGACATTCTTTCCATGCTCAACGGGAAAAGGAGGAATTTATCGCCAGCCTTTCCCTTCATCTTGAAAAAGAAAAACCATGACGGATAAAAAACTGATCCGCTGCATCATCACGGACGACGAACCTTTTGCCCGCAAGGGGTTGCAAGGCTATGTCGAAAAAATAGATTTCCTGGAGTTGAAAGGGGTCTGTGAAAATGTCCTCGAGCTCAATTCTCTTTTAAAGCAGGAGCCGGTGGACCTGCTGTTCCTGGATATTGAAATGCCTTATGTGACGGGCATCGATTTCCTGAGGAATACCCCCAACCCTCCCCGCGTGATCTTTACCACGGCCTATGAAAAATACGCGCTCCAAGGCTTCGAACTGGAAGTACTGGATTATTTACTAAAGCCCATTCCTTTCGATCGTTTTCTCAAAGCCGCCAATAAGGCATTTGACTATTTCCAGCTCCAGCAACCGATCGCCGCCGCAGCAGACTATATCTTCGTAAAGGCGGATAACAAACTGGAAAAGATCCATTTTGCAGACATCCTTTTTGTGGAAGGGCTGGAGAATTATGTGGCGATCCATACCAAAGACAAAAAGATCATTGCCCACCTGACCCTGAAAATGGTGCAGGAGAAGCTCCCGGCCGGTCTCTTTATCCAGCCGCATAAATCCTACCTGGTGGCGATCGAAAAGATCAATTCCATCGAAGGGAATATTCTGCATATCCTGCATCACCAGGTGCCGATCAGCAAATACCAGAAAGAAGAGGTCATGGAAAAGATCGTCAACAGTAAGCTACTGAAACGCTGAAGGCCCCGGCCCCGGTTGCACTTACGTGTTACCAAATCATTAAGAAGAGATTGGATGTTAGATTCTTACACGCGTCCATCTGTGGTGAAATTAATTTTGCCGCAAATCACTCCTAATGCTTAACGTCTATCAGAAGTACCTAAAATCATTTGTCTTTTTCACTCTCTCGTTATTTCTTCAAGCAGTCCATTCCGATCTTTTTGCGCAAGGCACCGATGCTTCCATCAAAGGGATCGTCAAAACTGCCAAAGGTGAGTTTGCCCATGGCGCCAGTGTTACCGTGAAGAACCATTCCACCGGCTTTACCGCCAGCACGCTTGCCGGCAAGGATGGAAAGTATACCTTCCTGCAATTGCCCCTGGGATCCCCTTATTCGATCACGGTCGGGTGTGTAGGCTATTCGACGGAAGTAAGGAACGATCTTTCCCTCAACCAGGGAGATCAGTTGTTATTTGATTTTTCGCTCACAGAAAAAGTTACGCAACTGGAAGAAGTCGTCGTCAAGCGCAATCTCGTCAACAGCCGTATCGACCGGTTGGGCGCCAGCACCGCCATTTCTGCCAAGACGATCCAGCAGATCCCCGCACAGAACAGAAATTTTACCAACCTGGCGGCACTGGCTCCTACGACCAATGGCAGCAGCATCAGCGGTCAGCGTGCGTCTTCTTCCAATTATACGATCGACGGTCTGAGCGCACGTAATAACCTTACCTCGGGTACGGTAGGCGGCGGCCCTTATTCCCTGTCGCTGGAAGCGATCCGCGAGTTCGAAGTCATCACCAATATCTATGACGTAACCCAGGGCCGCCAGGGCGGAGGTACGATCAGCGCCGTAACGAAGTCGGGCACCAATACCTTTAGCGGTTCCGTCTTCGATTATTATCGTTCAGATGCCCTGGCCAGCCCCTACGATATCCGCGCCGCCAAACGGACGCAGCAATTCACGACCAACCAGTATGGCTTTAGCATCGGCGGTCCGATCATTAAGGACAAACTGCATTTCTTTGCGGCGTTGGACCGGCAGAACGAGTCCGTTCCTTTCTATATCGCCGATATCCGTACCGATGACGATGCCAATAATCTCAGTATCAGCAAAGGCACCCTGGATACCCTGATCAATATCGCCCGGAAAAAATATGGTCTCAGCAACAGCCCGCAGACGGGCCAGTTCGGTCGCAAGACCCTGGCCAATACCTTCTTCCTGCGCCTGGATTGGCAGTTGAACGCAAAGAACAGGCTGACCCTTCGCAATAACTACAGCAACTGGAACAACCCACATAGCAATAGCGATAATTCCAGCATCAACCTGTATGAGGTCTATGGAAATTACCATACCCGGGAGAATAGTTCGATCCTCTCCCTGCGTACGCAAATTTCGCCCTCCGTGCTGAACGAATTAAAGGTTCAATACCAGACCACCCTTCAGCAGTATGATGCGAACGAGGAACTGCCTGCAGGTAATATCCCAAGGGCCATTGTATCGGTAAAATCCACCCTACCCAATGGCAAGACAGGAAATACCACTGTTCAGATAGGCGGCCAGCGGTTTACCCCGGAGCATGATGTGGCCAACCAGGTGCAATTGGTCAACAGCACTTATATCACCAAACAAAATTATACGATCACGGTGGGTACGGATAATACGCTGACCTATCTTGATAATTATATTTCCAATGAGCAGAACGGCAAATTCTATTTCAATTCCCTCCAGGATTTCGACAATCTTAATCCTTACCGCTATGCGCGGGAAGTACCTACGCACGGATTGCCTACGGTACAGCAGTATGTACTCAACACCGCCCTGTTCGGCCAGGTGCAGTTCACTCCCTGGACCAATGTCACAATGATGGCAGGGCTACGATGGGATGTTACGGATTACCTGACCAAGGCGGATTATAACCCGGCCGTCGAGCAAGCCCTGGGTCTCCGCACGGATGCCCGCGCAAAGGATTTCGGCATGATCCAGCCCCGTCTTCAATTGACATGGGATGTAAAAGGCAACAGGACGGATATCGTTCGTTTTGGCGCCGGCATCTTTAGCGTGAACCCCGTCAACTATGCACAGTTGAACAATATCCAGAATAGCGGTACCAAGGTGGCCTCCATCGATATCTCCACGCCGGTAAGTGGTCCCAACCTGGTGCCCCTGCCTGATTTCATCGCCTATCGGAAAGATCCTTCGACGGCTCCCGGTCTGATCCCCGGCGCACCGACGGTGTCTACCATCAATATGAATGACCCCAACCTGAAGATGCCCCGCATTTATAAGACGAACCTGAGCTATAACAAACTCATCACGCCCAAATTAAGAGTAGGGATCAACCTCCTGTATTCTTATACGTCCAGCAACTATACCTATACGGATAAGAACATCGTAGACCAACCTTATTTTACGCTGGATAATGAAGGAGGCCGCGGCGTATTCGTACCGGCCAATACGATCTCCTCAAAAGGGATCACCAATAGCGTACTGGGCAGAAAGACCCAGGCGGTAGGCCGTGTACTCGAATTCACGGATGCCGGTAAATTACAGGAGTCTGCTGCCGTGTTGGATGCAAGCTATAATTACTACAAGGATGGCTATATCAATGTCAGCTATACCTGGAATGATACCAAAGACAATACTTCCTACAATGGCAATGTGGCCAATACTTCTACCTTCCGCCCCGTGAAGTCGGATTCGAGGGATTTCTCCCAGACGTATTATTCCGACAACCAGTTCCGGTCGAAAATAGTCGTATATGGATCGCTGCCTTCCTGGAAGGGATTCGTATTGGGGGGAAAATTCTCCGGCGTCGGCGGCACCCGTTATTCTTTGGTCGTGAACGCGGATATCAATGGCGACTTCCTCGGCGGCACGGGCAGCACTAATAATGATCTTGCCTATGTCTTCAACCCGGCAGACAGCAAAACAGATCCGGCCATGGCCAAGGCCATCCAGCAAGTGATCGACAATCCTGCCAACCGGGCCAGCGATTATATCAAAAAGTCACTCGGGAAAATAGCCGACCGGAATGGCGGGGTGAATCCTTTCTATGGCACCATCGACCTGCGTCTTGCCAAGACCGTTCATCTGTACAAGAGCCAGGCGATCACGCTTAGCGTGGATGTTTTCAACTTTTCCAATCTCCTGAATAAGAATTGGGGAGGCAGTTACCAGCTCGGCAATCAGAACCTGCTGAACGTAACCGGGTTTGACCAGGCGAAGAAAGAGTATATCTATAGCGTCAACCAGAACGTAGGGGTCACCAGCAAGAGCGGAACTCCTTACCAGATCCAGTTGGGCGCCCGCTATACCTTCTAAGCCTTATTTAATTGGAGGGTATTCCTTCTTTCATAAAAGCGCCGCAGAACTTCCCTTCTGCGGCGTTCTTTAAAGTATCCGCTACCAGTTGCCGGGTCGTGGCGGTAAGATCAGCCAGGTCTTTATAGGAGATACATTCATTCAGGCGTTTTTCCCGGTCATCAGCCGTTCTTATTTTGGAGTCGAAAAGCTTGTGAACATGTTTGATCCTTTCTCTGGGCTCTAAGGATCGTATACAGATCAGCAAGGTCTCCGTCTTGCACCAGCGCGACACGATCTTCGGATAGAACCATTCTGCTACATTGGGATCGTTGATCATCAGGTGTTTGAAAAAATCGTATTCATAACAGCGCATATAGGAGGATTCCAGCGTTTTGCTGAATTCAGAAAAAGGCCGGTGCAGCCCCCGCAGGTTACCAAAAAGCCCGGCATGATCTCCCAGCAGGCGGAGATTACCAAAAAATTCGCCGGGCGTAACGATCTCATGTACGATCTCGGTGTCCCGGGAAGAAATACTGCCCAGCCTGACGGCGCCGCTGATGATCTCGTAGATATAAGTATAATGCTGGGTAGGGCCATACACCAGGCCCCCTTTTTTAAAGCTCTTCAGGAATGTCTTTTCCTTTAAGCCCGGTATACCTTTATCAACAAGGTAATTGTACAGGCCTTTGCGCTTAACCAACATAATGCTACCTTTTGACACAAAATACCATTACTTCGTTCCCGGACCGGGCCCCGGTCAGAATAATAACAAAAAGATAAAATGACCCGGCAGGCCACCGGACTACTTCCCTTGTTAAAGCCGGACTATGGCAAAAACCGGCAATATCCTAGATTCGTGCAAACAAACAATGATTATGAGTCCTGAAGAGTTATCCCTTCTGAAAGGAAAATATGTATTCCTGCAGCCTATTGGCGAAGAGCACAGAGAGGTCCTGAGGGTCCTGGCCAAGGATGATCGGATCTGGGAATTTACAAAGACGCTGATGATCAACGAGACCTATGACGCGCAGTTCGATGCTTATTTCCAGGAAGCGTTGGATAACAGGATGTCGGGAGGCGAGAGCTTTGCTATTTGTAAGGCGGACGATGGGGCTCTTATCGGTATGACAAGAATGTTCGCTGTCGACTTTCCGAATAAGGTGCTGGAGATCGGTCATACCTGGTATATCCCCTCCACCTGGGGTAAAGTGTATAATAAAGAATGTAAGTTTTTACTGCTGCAATACATTTTTGAGACCCTGCATTTCAACAGGGTGGAATTTCGGGTGGCTCACCAGAATATCCGTTCGCAGAAAGCGGTCGGGAAGATCGGCGGCGTATTCGAAGGGGTCCTGCGCAAACATCGCTATCGCAATGACGGGTCCAGGAGAGATACCGTGATCTTTAGTATCATCAATGACGAATGGCCCGGTAAAAAAGTGGACCTGGCCGGCCTGGTAGCCATGTCCCTGCGTTGAGATCGGATACGCACACTCCACTACCGTCGCCTACTTTTCATTCACGAGGAAATGAACGATCCGGCAGGCATGCCCTTTGCTCGCAGGGTTCTTATCGGCGTCGATCCTTAATTTCAGGGTATGCTGCTCATTTTTTAAGTCTCCGCCGAATAATACATACCAGGGCAGGTGCAGACTGCGGCTCCATTGTGTAAAGAGATCTATTTTCTTTTCAGCTCCCCCGTCGATGGAATAAACAACGAGCCCGGCATCCGCGCCGGAAGCAATCCCCATTCCAATGGCTGTTCCGGTAAACGGCAAAGACAAGGACGCTCCGGGATCGGACGCGATCAGCATAGGAACATGCACATACCCGGGCCTTGTCGCAAGACTGTCTGAAGGAGTCCAGTCCTGGTCCAGTGTCCAACTTTTATCATGTACAGCCGTGGCAGGCGAAACCTGTTTTCCGTTCTCAAAGTTCCAGGGGTCCAGCGGTGTGGGAAGAAGCAAACTCCCGGTCTGCGATGAGGACGAAAGAGTTGACCCTCGCGGTGAAGAAAGATCCGCCTGAGCGTCACGGAAGGAAATCCGGAATAATTCTTTGATCGTCCCGAAATACAGTTCCTGTCCAAAGGGAGAAGGATGAACATCCCTGAAATCATCGGTCCAGGTAAATTCCCGGTGATCGATCTTGTCATGGACCTCCTTTGCCAGGTTGACGGAAGCCAGACCATAATGCTGCGCAATCCGTTCATGGTTCGCTACTTCTGCGGGAACAATGCCTTTATTATAATCCTCATTCTTTGAAGGGTCGGCAAAAGACATCAGGACGATATCCATGGAAGGATTGTTCCTTTTCGCGTGCCGGATGATCCCCTCCAATGCACGAAGCTGTGTACTACTGTCCGTTCCATTTACCTTATCATTGACGGCCGCTTCTACAAAGAGCAGGTCCACCTTTCCGGAATCCAATACATCCTTTTGCAGCCGGAATGCATGCGGAAGACTGCCGAGGGAAGGGATACCGGCCGCTATAAAATGAAATTCCGTCTCCGGGAATCGCTCCTTCAAATAAGCGGCTGTTTTCGGTCTCCATCCCGGGTTATGCGTGATCGAACCGCCGAGAAAAGCAACGGTCGCCTTCTTACGCACGGCAATGGCTTCATAGGCCTGCTTCAATCCATTCCGCGTATTGAAATAAGGTCGGTACGGCAAGGCTTTTTTCACGGGATAGCTATGTACAAGGATCCACCGGGCCCACTCATCAGCATGTTGTATAGGAAAATGATGCCCCCGCAATACTTGCGGACCGGCGGTAACGGGATAGACGGACATGGGGCCGCCCATGCGGGTGTAGCGTTCATACAAAGGATAGGTGTTCTCTACTGGCGGCGCATATTGATCTGCGTTACTTATGACATGCAGGATGGGGATCTTAAAGGAGGCCAATCCCTCCAGGTGGTCTATCGGATTATCATCAAAAGCAAGGGCGCCGGCTTCATCCGTTTTATAGACCTGCATGAATTGTTGCCAGGCGGCCGAATCCCCCAATCCCTTTCCTTTTTTCCCGGCGGGCCAGCTTTTGATATCGCAGACCGGCGCTTCTCCGTAAATACAGCTTACTTTATCGGGGTTGCGTTTAGCCCAGGCATATACATAGAGACCGCCCCGGCTGATACCCTCGAGCGCAGGCCGCTGATCGAAGGACAAACTGTCTACCAGGTAATGATAGAATGTATCCCAGACCTGCATCGCATAGGGGCTGCCATACTGATCGTTCACGCTGATATAAGCCATATGGAAGCCTTTCACGAGGAGCAGGCTATCCATTTCGGTATGCCAGTCTGCAAAAGAGGCTTTCCAGATCCAGGGATTGCCTTCCAGGGATCTCACAGGCTCCACGTACCAGGCCTTGTGACCGGCAATCGTAAGATGAACACGCTTGAATCCTTTCCACTTATCCCGGGTGACAACGACCATCCTATGCGGAGGAGGAACTTTGTTGTGGCCGGATGAAAGACCCGCCGCAGCCGGGGAGGGAAGGAAGGCGAAGATCGTCAGGGAGAGAAATAGAGATCGGAGCATGGCAATCGTGGGTATTATTGTGCAACAAAAGTAACCGGAAGGGATCGCTCCACCCCTACTTATATTAATAAAACAGTAAGCTATTTTAACCGGGGGACCCGTATTTTCATCAGCCAGTCCGTTTGGCGATCGCTGCCAAGGACAAAAGGATGCTCCCCGAATTTCCCGAATCCCCATTTGCTGTAAAATCGGATGGCCCTGGAATTATGCTCCCATACCCCCAGCCAGACCCATTCCCTGCCTTTTTCAACGGCCATTTCCAGACAGGCTTGCAGTAACGCCCTCCCAACTCCTTTTCCGATCGCCGCCTTTTCAGCATAGATACGGGCGATCTCGATATAGCTTCCCGCAGGAAGCCCGGGGGGAGTAAGATCCGTGCCATCCGCTAAGATCGTCCGATCACGGAGACAGGCATAACCTACCGTCTCTCCATCCAGGGAGGCCAGTAAAAAGGTCATGCCCGGGGCTCCTACTTCGGCCATCAATTGCTCCCGGCTGAACTGCTTGTCCATAAAATGATCCATATCCTCCTTTGTATTGTCCGCGGCAAAACTGTCATAGAACGTACGACGGCTGATATCTGCCACGAGCTCTGCATCCTGTGTGCCTGCTATCCTTATTTGAACAGTTCCCTCCATTGTAGATCCAGGTTGGGTGAGATCATTTCTCTATTGGCCCTTGGCATCGAAGATCACCGGCGAATTAGCTTTTCCCATGATGATCACCTTTGCATTGGGAGATTTGGCCACCTCGAGCTGCGCTTTGATACTTTCGTATTGCAGTTGCCGGTCGGTGAGACTTTCGCTGATGATATGCTGATAGTCGGCGATCCCCTGCGCTTCCACCCGCTTACGTTCCGCTTCCTGCCTCTCTTTTTGCAGGACAAATTGCATTTTCTGGGCATCCTGCTCCGCGGAGATCTTTTGCTCGATGCTCGTCTTGACAGCCTGGGGTAAGGTGATGTTCCGGATCAGTAATTGCTCCAGCAGGAGTCCTCTTTTCTTAAACTCTTCGTCGATGCTCTTCAGGATACGCTGCTGGAATTCATCCCGTTTGACCCCATAGAGGGACACGGCGTCATAATAGACGGCATTATCGCGGATCTTCGTCCTGGTCAATGGTCGTACGATCTTATCCGTATAGTCGATCCCTGTCTCCCTGAGAATATCGGGGGCGCTGGAAGGGAGCACTTTATATAATACCGTGAGATCCATGACGACTTCCAGTCCATCCGCCGACAAAGCGCGGATAGCATCGTCGCCTTCCTTGGTGCCTTCATTATGAATGGCGCTCATCGTGTAATTCTGCGTCTTGATATCCAGGCGCTGAACGTCCACAAGAGGATCGATAAAATGCAATCCGCTGGGGAGGGTCGTATTTTGTACACTGCCAAAAAGGACCTGCACGCCTACCTCGCCGGTACCGATCTGTACAAAGCAGGAAGTAAGCAGGCCGAGAATAAGAAGAGCGATTCCGCCAAGACGTAAGTAACGTGAGTACCCGGCTAAGGGGGAAACACGACGACCGATCACAATGCCCGCAATAAGCAGGATCAAGCCGAAGATAAGGAGGGCCATAAAAGGGATATTTTTGCAAAAGGTAAGAAAAGGGCGGGGATTAGTAAGGTTAAAAATATACGTAGTTTTGCCCGGGTGGATGAGCGGTCAAATTATCTGCGATGAACTGCTACACAAACTTATAATTTAGTTTGAATTTGCCGGCCGGAATAAGGGATAGTTCTAACAGCTTTCCCTTCTGCTGACCCGGTGCCGTTATTTTTATTTACCAGTATAATCCTAAATACTCTTTTTTGCAACATACCAGGAAATGTTCCTTTCCTTTTGCCAATTGTAAGGGTTTTTGTTTCATTGTCCCATGTAAGATCAATGGTGCTATAGGCCCCCTTCTCATAATTATAGTTGTCATTTTCGTCCTCATACAGGGTAAAGGCGCCGTTAGCACCGGGATATATCCTGATCTCCAGGTTATCTGCTTTTTTCTCAGAAGTATATTGCTGAAATGGGCCCAAAGGAATGATCGACCCGCCTTTTACAAATAGTGGAATTTGATCAATAGGTACATGACTGGCTATGGTGTTGCCACCTGTGTAAGTTTCTCCGGTCCAAAAATCTATCCATTTACTACCTTTTGGCAGGTAAACCTGTTTGGTCTTTACGGTGCTGAAATCTGTTACTGCCGTGCCTGTTGCCCTGCTTACGTATAATGAATCAGTAACGGGTGCAACCAATAAGGCTTTGCCAAACATATACTCATCATTTATATCATACACTTTTTCATCCTTAGGGAAATCCATTACCAGCGCGCGCATCATGGTGGATTGATGAGCGGTAACCTGCCAGGTTGTTGAATAGTTATAAGGCAGCATCCGGTAACGAAGGTTGATAAACTTTTCCTGTGCATCATAGGCCCAATCACCTTTTTTACCAAACTGGAAGATTTCGCGCGGGGTGCTTGTGCCATGCGAGCGCATGAGGGGGGTAAACGTTCCAAATTCGAGCCAGCGGGTATATAATTCATGAAATGCGGCATCTTTTATACCTTCACGATATTTAACCGCCGCATAAAAACCTCCTATATCTGTATTCCAATAAGGGATAGCGCTTAATGATAAGTTTAATCCCCCGGATATCTGATTACGGAATACTTCCCATGTACTGTTAATATCGCCCGACCAGGTGGCCGTGGCATTGCGTTGCTGTCCTGCAAAGGCCGAGCGGGTAAGAATAAATACCCTTTTGTCGGCAGTCGTTTGCCGTTGGTGTTCATACACCCCACCGGTAGACAATAACGGGAAGGCATTAGCTACGGATTGATAGCTTCCGGCATAAGTCATACTTTTATCGGCCTGACTGCTATTGCCATGTTCGGGTTCAGTAGCATCCAGCCACCAGCCATCCATTCCCAGCGAAAAGATGTTTTTGTTCATGTATCCCCAGTAAATATCCCGCGCCATAGGGTTAAAGGGATCATATACCTGTACCCCTTTTGTTGTGGGCCAGGTTTCAAAATCAAATAATGCATTGATCTTTTTCATTGCCTGTAATATGGGCGTAGACGGACCAAATGATGGCCAGACAGAAATAATAATGTGCGCGTTTAATGTATGCACGCTATCAATCATTTGTTTGGGACGAGCGTAAAGCGGGTTGCCAAATGCTACCGCGTTCCATACGGTATCATTAGTGCCCCAATATTGCCAGTCCTGCACAATGCCATCCAGCGGAATGTTAATCTCCCTGTATTTTTTTACAATGCCAACAATTTCTGTTTCGCTTCGGTACCTTTCCCTGCTTTGAAAAAAGCCGAATACCCAGCGTGGAAACATCGGCGCGTTACCGGTAAGTGTACGCATTCCGGCTATTACGCCGTCTGCGTTCCCGCCGTTTATAAAATAATAGTCTACTCCATCGCCAATGGCAGATCCCAACGAAGTACCATCCGTATTGTCTTTAAAGGTTGTGGTTGAATAGTTATCCCAAAAAACACCGTATCCGTTCGAGCTCTGGAAAAAAGGCACGGCTATCTCCATATTTTCTTGCCGTAACACTACTTTGTTATGGCGATAATTCATTATACCTTTTTGATGCTGGCCTAAACCATAAACAGCTTCGTTATCCGTTAATTTAAAAGCTTGTGAAATACTATACGTATTTTTAATGCTGTCCTTAACCGGAACAAATTGCGCACCGTACTCTTTTTCGGCGACTAATAATTTATTGGCAAGCGTGTAATATTCAATTTTCCCCGTTTGGGCATCCAGTTTTAATTTTAATGCTTTGGTTTGAAGCACCAGGTTACCATTATCCTTTACAACAGTAAATGCTGTTTTCCCTGGATTTTCAATGACGCAGAAGCTTTTCTTTTCAAAGGCAGCTCCAGCAGGGTATTTGATAACCCTTACAATAGCGGGGCTAAATAATTGAAATTCGATCGTTATACCGTTTATAGTAGTTTTAAAGCCGATTGTATCTTTTTGATAAGATTGCGCCTTACTTTGCAACACAAACAACATCGATAGCAAAAGTATAGATTGGATTCTTTTCATGATGTACAAGCTGATTTAAAGTGATATTTGCCAAATGTAATGCTAAAGTTTTTGCTAAATCAGGCATCGAAAAAAATACATTTTGTTAGGGGTTGATCGCATCGTCAAGATAGGTCTTTGTTGAATTCGAAATCCGAAAATATTAAATCAGAACCTTAGCAAAATGAATAAGCGACTCTCGATATTTCTTTTATTAGCGAGCATGGTGTGTTGTAAAAACAGGACTGTGGTTCCGCATAACGAGTCTTTTACAAGGGAGATCCCTCATGAACTTGAGGAAAGAGGTTCCTTATTCGAAAGCCTTAAATTCATCCGGGATTCGTTAAGGCTCGATACACTTGAAAACGGATACGACTCGATGGAGATCCGCATATGGATGAGTATGGCTCTGTCTTCGCAAAGTCAGATAGTAATCATAAAAAATCACAAAGGCAATTGGAGCGCAACTTCTATCCTGTTCACGCCAGTTCACAACGATATAAAACAAGACTCACTTCTTTATTATACAAAAGAGAGCGTTAATCTAGTTCCTAAAAGTTCATGGGATAGTTTTATTAAAAAATTGAAAGATCATCAAATTCTGACCTTGCCCGATCAGGA
>Ga0307516_10000958_pt1 | contig 39832 bp, 49 predicted proteins | sample 19_EM_MG_FD_203310 | JGI IMG/M metagenome (GOLD analysis project Ga0307516, IMG submission 203310) | Populus trichocarpa ectomycorrhiza microbial communities from riparian zone in the Pacific Northwest, United States - 19_EM | ecosystem: Host-associated > Plants > Roots > Unclassified | place... | reverse complement strand
TAAGGCCGGGGATTTACAAGATCCAGAACCTTTACGCTGAGACTTACCTTGATATCCACCAACACTCAAAGCAAGTGTGCTGTGTTGAACTCGGGAAGTTCGACCCGCCTTTATGGCATGCGCCTTATGGCCGCATTGTGTAATGGCGCCATTAAAGGGCAGCCAGTAGATAGTCACGTCACGTGATCATATGTCACACATCAGTAACGTGTGAAATGTCACTCCTATGTTTGTATATATACCACATTAGGCGTGTGAATATGATCTAACACTTCCTGCTCTCTACTCTCACCATTCATTAAGCAACTCTCTCACCCCTACCAGGTAAGTCATTGCGTCCTGTCTGGCGCTGACCTCGTGTCTGCTCAACATGCTGTCATCCCACCCGAGATCTTGACGATGGAAGGGGCCTCGTGTGTCCGTATCTGCGTTTGCGAATTGTGTACCCGATGCCCAGAAGTGGGAAATTAGGCCTCTTGGAATCGGATATGTGGTGCGGAGGGTGAGCTTGCTTGATTTGGTCCGTCATCCGCTGTTGTATGTTGAGCAAATGAACAGGTCGAACCGGGAACACCTGAACAATTTTGTGCTCCAATGGAGGGGCCCGACGACGGGACTCCACTTTTCGTCGCCGCTTACCCTGTGGTTTGGAGAATTGAAATCGTCGCACATCGCGGATTCGAATATGTCCGGTCGGGTCTCGGTGTTCCTCCATTCCGGAATGTCCCACTGATGCTTCATATAAGATTTTGCTGGGGACGCACGAAGAAGACCTGGGATCTAGCGGGGTTTACTCCCGTCAGACGCGAAAACGGCAGCGAGGTGACACCGTTCGTCGATGCGACCGACTGTAGCTGACAAATTCACCCCTCAGGTGAAATTCTATGATACGTCAGGTGCTACCTGGCAGATGTGGAATTTGATCCCTGTGAGGGTTGAGAGTATGTCTGCACCTCAGCGGTCTCACCCGAAACGCTTGGTCCGGGCTCCCTTTTTTCATACGTGGGCTCGCGACCTGGCAGTCCTCCACTCCCACTCTGTGAGCCGGTGGTCCAGATGGTTTCGGATTGAATCAGTTTCGGCCAAGCAGTCGACTCTCACATCGTGTGATTTTGATGAACCGCATTAGAATACTCGAGAAAGGGGACCGAACTCTGCTCGCATCCTAGAGTATCAAGTACGTAGTCCTACCTTATATACTCTAAGTACTACAGAGTGAGGGCACATCAGCAAAACGGGAATTGGCTTTTCGGTCTTTGGAGGGGTTTAAAGTGGTCGGGGGTCGCGAAGGGCGTGTGCCCTCTTCTTTCAAAGTAACCTTGTGATTTTTGAGTCCTTTGAGAGTGATCTAGAAGTACCACAAAGCGACCGGAGTGGTGAGACAACGAATTTAAAGGAACAACAACGAACGTACCACTAGGGATCTGGCAGGCAATTCACCTTGTGGAATCCCATAGCGTTCAATGTCAACGCCTTTACGTATCCGCCGGGGTTGACACGGGGAGATTCGCATAGCATACGCGATATTTCGACTCTGTTGGGACGCCTGATTCAAGTCCGCAAAACGGAAATACAAGGGTTCGCCACGCAGTGATCGTGTACATAGGGTATCGATACATTAACAGGTGATCTGGTCTGAAGACCCATTTTAGTTTCAAGCCGTACAGCTGAACAGAAACGTGTGATGTCACCTCTACCGCTTGGCGAAGCGAAGGAACTTGGGCGTGATGACGACCAATATTGAATTGAAGGTTGATACCACCGAAGGCCGACATGATCCCGCCCGCCTAAACACGGCACATCCGACTCCCCGGTGGGCGAAAGTCGGCAAACTCGTTGGGCTTATACCGGACCTTGAGTCCGAGGGTGGCCACGACGAGTGAGTTATCAACGGGGCGGCCTGAACGGAAGGTGAGATAGCGCCGGCGGGTAGTACGAAAGGGCGCGACGAAGAGTTGGGATCCGGTTTCGTTGAGACCTACAGCACCTTGACCGAATCCATATGGTAGACTGTCTGCATCGGGACTCGGTACAGGATGGGGCAGAGGAATGGATTACAGAACCTCGGAGGCCAACTGGGCAGGTTCTAATCACCAGACATTTCCGATGTTAGCTGGGTATCGGAAACCCGTCTGCCCAGCGAGGCTCTAATATATACGGTGCCACCACAACGAAGGGGACCGCTAACAAGGAGAAATAATCCGGAAAGGTGGTAAGGGCGAGGTATCACAAGGTGAGAAAACGTGACGCACCAAGGGGATACCAAAACCGAAACGTTCAAAACGCGAAACTCTATCCCTCCGACCTCCTCTGATCGTTCTTACGCAAGGCTTTTAAACCGTGGAATTCTTCCCACCATCGTGGGGGACGGACGACCACTACGGTACTGCCATGTGAGAATTTGAGGCGCGGCGGCTCCGTAACCGAGCAGCAATGTCCTCTGTGCGGGGTTCGGCCAGGTGTGTCAAAGCGTTTCGTGGGGCCAGTGGAAGAACCGCAAGACTTCGGAGAGGCGTGGGAGGTATCTCTCGCTCTCAGGCCAGAACCAACTCCACAACCAGCGAGCGTTCTTCTGAACCCGAACCCCCCCCCGCTCGTTCCACAAATCTTGGAAGTCATAACATGGCCCAATCCCGACGCGCTTGGGAGATATATCGCCCCAGCCACACACCAATATGGCAAGTCAATCGCCATTCCGTCAGAAGGGGTTAAACGGCAACTCCCGAATCCATCTCCATTCTTAACTCTCATCTTAAAATTTGCACCCATCTCCCGTCATCCGCTAGCGCCGCACCCCAATCCCAAAGACATGGCTCAAGGGAAAGTTAAGGGTATGAAAACCTCGAAACAGAAAGCGACTCGACCAGCTTCGTCCTCTTCCACGACGAAGAAAGGGAAACGATACGCTGCGCCGAAAAAAGCGGACGCTATAAAGATCGCTTCGTTGAGAAAGGTGCGAATGCGATCTTTTTTGCTCTATTTCCCATTCTCCTACCCCTTCGGTGGTGTAGAGGTCTGTTAGGTTTGGTTCTGAACGTGGTTGTACAGGACCTCAGCGCGAAGATCAATCGCTCGATCGAGCGACACACCGTCGACGCTGCTTCGTCCGGGAAACTCACGATCATGAAAAACGTTGGTTCTGGAGATAACAAGAAAGCCTCGTCTTCTTCCAAGTGAGGCCCTCGAATCCACAACTGCAGCGATGATTCGTTCTGATCGCCGTCTTCTATAACGCACAGACCGTCCACTTCGAAGTCGAAGTAGGGATCCTCCCTCCTCCGCTTCAACCTCCTCCTTCACACCGATCCTGAATCACGTTCTTTCTGCTCCGTTATTTCCGTTCCCTTGACTCCTCACCGATACTCCCTGTCAAGCCGAGGCATTCCCCACTCTTCCCGGACTTCTCGAAAACCATGATAAACAGGTATACATTCATCTACATAAAACCAAACAAATGACGACAACGTATACCAACGTCCAACACGGACGCGCCCCGAGCAACAGAGGACATTCCGGTCGATTATTCTCGAAGGCGGAAAAACAGCACTATGACAAAAGCGTCTGACAGCGCCTCCTTTGTGACTTCACAAAGGGAAGCGTGACCAACACGAGGGACAGGTACTCGGAAAAGAAGCGTTGTGAAGGATATCGGGGGTAGCGTGCGGAGGTGAAGGGAGCAGCGACAGGAGAAAAAGAAGGTTGGTTTGATCAAGGTTTTGGAGGGCATATGGTTGAGGTGTTCTGGCGTGGGGACGGACGGACGGGCGGGTGTTGACCGCCTCGTGTCTGCCGCGGGGTACTGTGGGTGGTGCATCAGCAGGAGATGGGCGGTTTTGGGAACGCGATGGTCAGAGCGCCGGGATTTCCAGGTACGACATCGCAAGGGGGCGGTGGCATTGAAAACAGAAGCAGGAAACCGCTTTGTGGAAATGTGATGAACAAAAGAGCGTTTATGTTATAGCTGTGGGGGGACCGAAGATGGATTGAGGGAAAGCAAGATAAGTGAATGTGATGCTATAGGAATGAGAGATACACGGGGAACAACAACGAAAATGAAGTTCGCGGAAGATGCGGTATGCGGGAGGATAAGCTGGGTTCTGAATAGCAAAAGCGATAACACATCGGACAAGAAGATCATTACGAAGGGTCAGTATAGGGTGGTATGGGTGGTCGGTTGTATATAAGGATGCAGTAAGTTTCGGGGATGGAGAGCGAGAGAGGGAGGGGGACGAAAGTCGGAGAATATGAACCCTGTCGGTCGAGCGTGAAAGGCAAAGCGGGAGAGGATGCAGCGAAGCGAATATTAATGGTGCGGGGTTCTGTAACAAAAAAGGAAACATGCGCATGTGTTGTATGAAACACAAGTATAATGGACACAAGACCAACGAATAAAACGCGTACGAGAGGTGTAATAGAGATGGGGGAGAATGACGATCAAACCCGGGACTATGACGGGCAAGAATGGACCATAGAGATGCACACGCGCAACGTGGGGAAATGAATAGAGATGATGTCAACATGAACGAGGCGGGGGGGTGGGATGATATAATAGGCATCGAACCAGCTCGAAGTGGGAGAGGAGGGGGGGGGAGGCGGATATGTGAGTACGACACGGAACGTTGCAAGGCAGAAAGCAAAAAGGACGACATGACGACGGACAGATGATGAATCTGGAGGAAAAAACATCAAGTGAGGACATGAATGGCGGGGAGACATGGATGATAATGTGAATATGATGACAATGATAAGAGGGTTAAAGACGGGCCAACAAAACCCAGACGGATGAGAGAATATGAGTGAGAGCGGCAGGTCCGAATCATAACACTGTCCTGATAAGAATCGAAAACAAGGGTGAAAAGAGCCAAACCCCAGGGCCCTTCTGTCAGAGACCAATAGCCAATTACCGCTTGGCTTCTCTCGGAACTCCGGTGACGGCATGGAAGAGCGCGTACTTGATCTGCGTCAAGGCCTCTCTCTCCCCATTAGTGATAAAGCCGGGAGGTTGCGAATCAACAAAGCGTAGGACCTTATCGCATGCATCCTCAGCCTCGTTTACGGGAACAGGCTCGCTGTGACGATACAGCGGCGAGGGAGAGATGGGCGGGAACGGTGGTTGGATGGTGAACCTCCCTGGAACAGACTCAGGGCGGGGAAGTGGTGAAGAGGTGAGAGGATACATGCCGCCACCCATGTGAGACTGTATCGGATGAACATTTGGATCAGAACAGTCTTGGCTGGATTGCCCATGCGAGCTGTCATACGGAAGCGGCGGAAGCGGATGAACCGGTGACTGATTGTCCCACCCAGCCCTCAACGAGCTCAAAGACATGGCAGAAATCGAGGAGGATGTGTTATCGGACTGACTGTACGATTGGTCTGAAGCGTTCCTAGATGAGGGAGGCGTCTCGTGGATTGGAGAACGATCCGAAGCGTTCCAAGGTGGTCGAAGGCTCAACGGTGACCGCATGTGGCTCCTGTAATCCTCTTGGTTATGGTCGATGGGCACCTCACGCAGGGGGCTGAGAGTGTTGGAAGTTCGATCGTTCATATAATGACTGTCCCGCCGGTTAGGAAAGCTCGTGTTGAACGGAGGAAGTACCGCGCCGCGGTCCTCAGTCGAGGGGTCATTGGCAGGGAGGCTCGAGTTGGACAAGGGTCCTGGGTCACTGGGGCCGGAAAGCTTTGAGGCCTTGCCGTCCCCATGCCAGACACCGCGACGGATTCCGTGGCGATGCTTGAAGTTTTCAACCCAGCCAGAGCTAGCCTTAAACTTGTCCTCAGAAATCCTGAGGGACTTGGCGATATCCCTGGCCTTGTTGCGGATCAACGAGTCGGAAAGCGTGATATTCTGAGGGACAGCAGTCACAGACAACCAATCCACAAGTTGGCTCTCGATCTCGGGGAACTTGGAGGGTCTGATTTGGGAGAATATCAGTGTCAAGCAACAACGGAGTTGAAAGGGTGAGGGGAATAGGAATACCTGTGTTTGGCGACCTTGAACTCTTCCTCCGTTGGGACGTTCATCCACTTTTGTTTGTGCTTGAGAATTTTGCTGATAGTACTCCTCTCCACACCGTACTTGATCGCAATGTCTTCTTGTCGGGCGGTGGGGTTCTCCTTGTGATACAAGCAGATCTCCTTGCGGTCGACGTTGAAGAGACGTTGCTTTTTGTGTTTTCGGACCACTGGGGAGGGATTGATCTGGGTTTGACTGTTGGGTGGCCCGGTGGAAGAAGAGACGGACGTAAGAGCGGACGCCACGCTCAGGGCGGGGGAAGTGGATCTGGGGTTCGAGTTGGAGTTGGAATTGGACCGTGAATGCGAATTAAAAAAATTATAGGGGGAATAAGGGGACGTGGATGCGGGCGTGGCAGGATACTGAGAGGAAGCGCCGTTGGGCGGCAACCCCATCGAGGTCGCCGGTGGGAGATTTAAGGGCGGCAAGTCGGATTGTGGCGGTTGATATGGGTTGGCAAGATGATGGTAATCGTTCTGGGAATTTGAGCGGGAACCCGAAGGGTGTACGAACGGACCATTTCGCTAGAGAATGGGCGGTGAGACGGAGAGTGCGTTGGGGTGGGGCAATTGGAAACCGGCAATTGGAGTGAAACTAACCTGGGAATGATGACCACCGGAGTGCACAGCGCTGGGGAAGGGGCCAGAGTTCTCCCTGGAGTGACTGGATTGCATGGCAATCTGGGCCGCCTTCCGTCTTGTGACGATGCCGGTGGAAGAAGACTTGGTGCGAGAGGGACCGATGCTGCTCGGCAGCTGGACGGGGTCTGTGTCGGCGGGCAAGGGCTGCTGGGATGGATAGAGAGTAGCGGTAGCGTACGGACTGGGGTATTCGACAGGGGTGCGGAAGTTCTGTGACGAATACACAGGCGGGATGGTGGACGGGGAGGTGGAGGAAGGAGTAGATGACCAGTTGATAGACGAGGCCATTCTGGGGGAGAAGGAAGGAAGAGATAGGGGGGAACTGGGAGGAAGGGAGAGGGTTTGAATCGGATGATGAAGAGGAAAAGCGTTCAGGCTAGGCGATAACGATGAGGGCGTGTCCCCCACGTTCACAAGCCCCCGGGGGTAATAAAGGCTCAATAAGCCAAACCCAGACCAGCGTCGCCGAGTAAGATAACGACGGCCTGCCCCCACGACGAGCTCGCGAACGACAACAGCCAGCTCAGGTGATGGCGCGCCGGTGCCAAGGCTGGCTGGAGATAACCGACGACTATTTTTTCTTTCTTTTTTCTCCACAGATTTTCCGCCCTGCTCCTTTGCAAACTACATGGGCGTGCTGCAATTAGCGTAAATACAGAGACTTCTCCTTTGTGCCAACTTTCGTCCTAGGACGCGTCCCAGCCACAGGTGGCGTGATCGCGTCAGTACCAATCAGTGAGAAAACGTCGCATCCCCATCGGCCCCCGAACTCCCCACCCTCCTCATGTTCTCCGCCATGGAGCCAACTACGCGGATAATTGCAATTAGGCGAAGTAGGCTTCTCGGCCCCAACTATCCATCTCCATCACCGGCGCGTAAGAGAGAACTGGAGAGGCTCCGAGGGCACGCGTTTTCCGCGTTCACCCATACGCAATCCATACCAAATACATCATCCATGATTCCCAACACCTGTAAACCTCAGGGACAAACACGGGCGAGGATCTGATGACTAGATGTCAACGGACCCCTCCCCAGGCGGCGACTTACGGTTTTGTACGTTTCACGCCCATACGCTTGTCTGACAGCAGAACGAACCCAGTCCAGCGTCAACAGAGATCGGACCGTCTTGGATCCGAAGATCCTTTGACGGCGATGAGGCTGGTGGGCCACTAGATTTGCTTCACTCCTTTTCTTCCGAGGACGGAAACGGAAAGGTGACAGCGTATGATGTGATGCACGCTGTAGTGCGCACTGCCCCCTTTCAATGTGAAGCGGATGCGATCTCGGGTAGATCCCAACGCTTCATCCTCGGTGTCTAATGAAATGAACTGCGTAACCTGGGCCCATGCCCGGCCACAAACACACAGAGGAGAAAGGGGGATAAAGAGAGAGGGGCAAGGAAGCAATGAAATTCAGGGTACGCTATCAGCAGCTGAGTCTTGAGCGCAGACTTGGCGTAACCAACTCCGGCGGCAACATCTCCATAACCTGGGAAGGCGGTGGATTAACCCCGAGGCGAACGTTCAGGGTCACAACAAAGTATGGAGACGCACCTTTCTCAAACACTCTTCACCACCGACCTCCCAACCCCCGTCCGCGACGGGCACGATGAAAACATCCACCGTATGCTTTACCAAACTCTCAACTCCAGAGCTCTCTCCGGAATGCCTGCGCCACCTGAGAAGTGTTTGGACCAGCTTTACACGTCTGTTGAGGTACCTCTTGCGTGCGGGTATCGCTTCTGGATCAAACCGTGATTGATTCACGCTGAGGTAAGGCCCAAGCAGCAGTTCTTCTGCATCAACCGCAGCTTGGAACGCCGCTAATACGGATTTGAGTAGCATCTGGCGGCGAAGGCGGACAAAAATGAGTGACAGGGAAACCCGAATATTAAAATTCCATGTCAAGGCAAAATTGCGAGCATGGGGAGCGGAGGAAACCGAACAGGTAAATTCCTGACATGTACCACAGTCACCACGAGCCCAGCCCTCAAACCTTCTCCGCCGTGTCGGAGAAAGGTAGGGGATTCAGCGGCGTGCACTGGGAGAATCAGGGTTCAATTAAAAATGGGTTGTGTCCTCACCTGAAACTTCAAGTTCGCCGTATCTCGAACGGCTACTTCAACCTGTTCGACCAAGTCCGCCACGGTCCTGACATCCTTCATCGAGTAAGGATTGAATCCACCGCCCTCGACTATCTTGCACAACCTCGGCACAATTGCAGTCGAGACCATGGAAGAAGCGAGATCCCCTTCAGCGCTTAACCCCGCGCTGCCCTCAGCCGGACCACCGTTTTCGTTTGTCATCGAGTATTGATACAAGCCATTGTACCAATCAAAGCTGTCAAAACTTCTCTGATCCTACGTGGGGGTTGACAAATGGGAATATCAGCACTGTGTGCAAGTTTGACGAAACAAAACACGCGTTCCTTTGCAGGAGCGCGGGCAATACTGCGAGGCGCTCACCTGGAAAGGATTCCACCCTACAATCTCCAGCCTAGCCCAAAATTCCCAAGCCCCCACGAGCCCGAGTCCCCCCCAAGCCCCAACGTAGATGTCCTCGTATTTTTCTTTCCATTCCGCGAACCATTTGCCCAACCCTTGCGATGGGTGTCTGAATTCTCCGGCTCGGACATCGCTCAATACACCTTCGGCCTTTTCTTTGAGCTTCGTGATCGCCAGTTCGAAATCTTCCTCCTGGTCAGATGATAGGGACGAGTCCGTTGAAAGCCCCTCCTCGGCGGCTAAAGCAGCGCCCACCTGACGTCGTCGCGTTCTCCGGATCAGGCGTGCGGCTGAGCGTTCCTGTCGCGAGGATCCAGGTGACTCCTCAAACGCCGGCTGGGAAATGCGGCCCAAGAATAGTGATATGTCGTCCTCGTCTTCTGCTCTTCTACGCCCCGCGACCATGTCGAATTTTTCTTTGAGCAAAGAGAGATGTTCCTCCTCGAGTTTCTCCAGCGCGGGATACTAGGCATTACGTGGGCATTTCGTCTCAAAAAAGCAAAACACAAAGGACGCCCTACCTTTTCGTCGAGGAAGTGGGCAACGCCCTCAACGAACTCCCGAAAAGCAACAAACCAACTTCGCTGGGCCTCAGTCCTCTCAATCGCTTCCCGAAGTTCTTTTTCCTTTCCCTCAATCTGGATAAGTTCGTCTGCTGCGGAGGTCACCGCGGAAACGTTGGTCGAATGGGAGGTTGTGAGGTTGGAAAGTGTTTGGCTTAACCGAGCAATGGCTGGGTCTAGAGTTGGGATCGGTATCGTCTCCGGGACTGTACGAGTGTACAAATGTCAGAAGGTGCAGCATCCACCCCGCTGAGAGCACTTACCGGGTGACGGCTTGTACACCTGCGGCGCAGGTATCTGAGTCTCAGGAGTGTGGTCACGGTGACCTGCCCGCTGTATCTGTTTCTGCTCCCATTCCTTCTCCTCTTCATCGTCTTCCAACCTAAGCCAAGGGGTTAGTGGGCCACGCGCAACGGGAGGGTTTCCGTACGTGTCAGCGATCAGGCTCTCCATCTCCTCCCTCTTTTTCTTCGCTTCTGCCTTCCGGCCCTTCTTACCAAGTGCAATCCGTTCTTGGGCGCTGGTATACTCCGCGAATTCTGAACAGATCTCGTCGTTCAGCACAAATAGGACTCGCGGAGGGAATCCGTACCATCATCTGCTTCGCCGAGCTCGTCTTCCTCCCTCACTAATCGACTTTCAGGATGAGGGCCCTGTTCGACACGGTTCGTCAACGACAAGGAGACGTAATCATCCCCGATTTCGCCTCCAGTCTTTCGCAGAAGTTTCCTCTTCTGTTTGGCAGCGGCAATCGACGATGAGGTCGGTAGTTGAACCTCTGCAGCTTCAGCAACTGGACGTTACACGATAAGTTAACGGATAGAACCCCGGAGGAGAGTCGCGTGCCCTTTACCCATTATGTCATCCACGAGCATCATGTCATCGTCCATCGAGACATCGACGGAATAGGATTCTGTGCGGTTGTTTGTTGTAGGACGTGACCCTGGCGTGCTGGCCTTCAGCTCAGACAAATACGACGCGTCATAACGCGGCGTTGAAGAGTTGTTGTTATGGACTGCGGAGAGTGGATCATGAGATGATGCACTACATCGACACGTTAGTCCTAAGACGAAATCCAAAGCATAGGAACGGAATTTAACGTACGCATGGGATGGACCGACTTTAGCAAGCGCGATTTTCCTGCTGAGGATAGATTTCTTGATCTTGACCACTTCACCGTCTCCCTCCTGTTCCACCCACACATCCAAAGAAACATGAGTATCGGATCTGATGGGGAACCTGACACCCTGACCTCGTCATCTCCACCAAATCTGAGTTGTGGTTTCTGCCTTTGGCGGACTTTCTGTTGCTTTCTAAGTCTGGAGGCAACTGCGGCGGGGGAATCGCCGCTCTCCTGAGCAGCGCCGTCTTCCAGACCAACAGCGACTGTGACTTCTACAGGTCGCGTTCTCGACGACTGGGATGGTTTAGATTGTTTGCGCTTGAAGATGACCGGGGCGTCGTCGGTCATGGCGTTGAGGGAGATGGATCAAGGAACTGAAGCGAAAGTGATCTCCGTCTTTCCGCCCATCGCCACCACCATCCTTCCCGGCACCCGCTCGCAACGTCGACCGTTCGTCGTCGTCGTCGCCGCCACTTCCACTAGCCCCCATGTCTCGAATACAGGAGGTGTGGGCCCCAAACCTCGAGGCTGAGATGCGAGTCATTCGCGATCTCATCGAAAAATATCCTCACATCGCGATGGTACACTTCACAACTCCACGCGGACTTTGTCCCGTATGACATGTATGGCTAAAACTCTGCTGTTGGCGTGCAATAGGATACGGAGTTTCCGGGCGTCGTTGCTCGTCCAATCGGTTCGTTCAAGACCTCGTCGGATTACCATTACCAGACGATGAGGAGCAACGTCGACCTGCTCAAGACGATCCAGGTTGGGCTGACTCTCGCGGACGAGGAGGGGAACTTTCCTCAGGATACCTGCACTTGGCAGTTCAACTTCCACTTTGACATCCAGTATGGGCACGACCTTTCCAGCCACAGGTTTCCATTCCACTAACCGGGACCCAGGGAGGACATGTACACCCCCGAGTCCATCGATCTTTTGCGTGCCCACGGGATCGATTTCCAAAGACATGAAGACATGGGCATCGACCCAAACTATTTCGCCGAATTGATGATCACATCCGGTCTCGTTTTGACGGACGACACCAAATGGATATCTTTCCATAGGTGTGCAGTGTTTTACTGGTTGCACAATGAGCTAAAACTGACACGAGCTGACGGTCCCTTGCTTATCAGTGGTTACGATTTCGGGTATTTCATTAAACTTCTCACGGCCGTTTCACTGCCCACAAATGAAGACGCCTTCTTTGACATACTGCGTATCTGGTTCCCGACCGTATATGACGTCAAGTTCATGATGCGTGCCTGCAAGCAGCTGAAGGGTGGTCTGCAGGATGTTGCTGATGATCTCGGGGTCAGTTCTGGACGTCACACAGTTTAGTTTTGACCCTGATCTTTGGCCGGGGCGCCCCTCGCAAAAAGGTGCTACGCATAGGGTCCTCGCATCAAGCCGGTTCAGACTCGTTGTTGACCGCGTCTACCTTTTTCAAGATGCGGGAGATATACTTCAACGATCTCCTCGACGACACGGAGTATAACGGCAAGCTGTATGGTCTGGGCCAAACTTTCACTCCCACGAACGGAATCCCCGATCCTGGCCGAGGCTCAGCAGCCACCATCGCAGAACGGGAAGACCGAGGCCTGCCACGAGACCAATCGCAAACACCCGGTCCAATGGGCATGGGGGGCATGCACACGCCTGCCCTGGCTCAAAGTACTCCTTACGGCGGGTACATGCGGACAATGGTCACTCCTGGTCGATAGACCCTTCCAGAGGCAGACCTTCGAGGTTTCTGCGTTCCATGGTAATATTAGGGTGCCTAGCGCGGTCGGGGCCTTTGACCCTTTTTCTGTTCTCTCACGTTGTCGCACTGGGTTTTGTGTCCTGCATTCTGTACTTTTTTGGGGCATGTATTTGGGAATATTTGGATAGATCCAACAAAAGTTAAACGTCCGATATGCACGTGGGCGTTGGACGGTGGTGGATGGTGGGCTGAACGGGTGGAATCAAAAATTACAACACAAGTAAAGATGTGGCGTGTTCTACAGTCGAACGCCCTTGGCGACCTTGGAAATACCACTCTTCTCTCCCTCATAGTTGGCCGTGTTTCCGATACCGCCCTTGTACACCGCCTTCTGGGAACTGACTTTCTTCTTCGCCTTCTCGAACTTCTGACGCTTCTTGACCCTTGGGTTGCGAACCGACTTCGACCTGTGAGGGGTAAGCCCACGATTCTTCAAGATCGCTCTGGTCAGCGCTCGGGGACCGTCTGTGGTCTCCGGAGCCATCAGGGCATCCCTGTGGTTACACTGGTGAGCAAGGCGTGTGGGGGGCAAGAGGTCAGTAACACATACCGTTCAGCAGCCTTGGCAGCGTCATATTCGACCTTCTTCTTCTCCTTCTTCTCCTTTGCTGACCTCTCCACGAGTGAGTAATACTGGCTCGGGTCAAGCTCCCCAGCCCCCTCGCCTGAATCGCCTAGTCTTCTCTTCCTACCCAACTCACTCCTACCAAAGTCGTCACCAAACGCAGCAAAATCCACATCCATGCCCACTTCAGGGTCCCCATCGCTCAAATCGTCTCCACCCAGTCCTTTACCCTTCTTCGCGTTCTCCCTCGCTTCTCTGATCTCCTTCTGCTTCTTCCTCTCCCTGTAGGGTATATCGTCGTCGCCACCCATGAGGTTCTTCACGCCTTTGCCCCGCCGAGTGACGCCGCTCTCGATCTTTGATGTGTGGAACCGGAGAGATTTCTTCCTGGCCTTCTTATCGGCAGCGTCGAACGATTGGAGCACGGTTTGTTCCCCGAATGAATCGGCGACATCAAAGACGGAAGATGAAGGAACGGGTTTGGATGTGGAGTACTCGAATTCGGGCTCGACGAGATCAAAGACGGGGACACGAGCTTTGGCGGATTTCCTCGAGTCTTTGTCCTGGTCGATCTTCTGTTTCTTCTTCGGGGGTTCGGAGATGACCTCTGCCTGGTCGAGGGGGAGCGGTTCCTTCGCAGATTTCTTGCGTTTCCTCCCTGGGAAAGCAGCGCCGTTGGTCGCCGGGGTAATGTCGGATATGTCTGTTTCGGCATCCCTCAGTAACTCCTGAAGTTCATTGGACTCCAGTCTCGGCTTCTTCTTCTTCCCACCCTTCGTGCGGTTGAACAAGTCAAATACCTCTTCCTCCTCTTCATCGTCCAGTTCGAGATCTTCATCAGATTCATCAAAGTCATCCGCGAGACCACCGTCCTCCCCAGACTGAGAGTCAGACATGTCGAAGTCGAGATCTTCGAGGGTCGATAGAGATTGCTTTAGTGTGAGAAGGCGCTCGAGGACTGGATGAGACTTCGCGAGGTCGGGGTGGGCAGCATACTTGGGGGTTGACCGGAGGTGCAGGTAGAAAGCGAGCGTCGTGGCGTATGTGAGCAGGGTTTCTGTACATCGAATGTGATATCAGTATATGCTCCAGACCAAATGCGAAAAGGCTTACGATAGTGTAGGTGAACCATCCCGAGGCTTATTGCATCTGGGTTCTCAGACTCCATCCTGACAACAAAGGGTTAGATCTTATTGCCGAAGTCGAACAGCGTCACGAACTTCTTGAGTCGTTGACTGGCTTTGACGACCGTCACGGCAATATCGTCCCAATCACGAGCCAGAGCCAGGGTTTCGGGGCTGTTTTTCTCAAGGTGTCGTAGAAGGGACGGTTTATCCCGGGGAAGCGAGGGGGCAACCACAGGGTCTTCCACGAGGCCTCTATGGGAATATCAGGATTAGTGCCTCGAGGCGCAGAACAAAAGAAAACACACTCGATAACGTCTGGTTCCATTCCTCCATCTTCAGCAAGCGCTTGGAGGTTATCGAGACCGAAATCATCGTCGCCCATCCCTTCCCTAGCCTTCATCTGCAGCCGTCTGGCCTCCTTCTCTTCCAACTCGTTCGCCTCCTCATCATCGGAGTCAAAGTGCGCGTCGTTGGCGGAATAGTAGGCGGACTTCTTGGTGCCCCAAGTCTCCTCTTCCGATTGGTCCTCGCGCTCGTCCGAATCGGACTCTGGGGCAGAGGGTTTGCGAGCCTTGACAGATTCCACCTTGCGGCCTTTGGTGGAACGGGAAGTCGAGGGTCCTTCGTCAATGTCCATCGCGTAATCCTCCCCGTCTAGGTCCCCGTCCCCATCCTCTTCCTCCGAGGGCGAATCCACGCCTTTTAAAGCGAAAACTTCGTCCTCAGCCCCGAAATCGTCCTCATCGTATTGCATTTCGTCGCCATCGAGGAGGATTTGATCACGGCTAGCGTGGACTGTTCGTTTGTAGGGTGGAACGGGATGAATGCAAGTTCCGGTGAGTGTATGCGTACGAAAAACGCGTGGAATACGCACATTCATCCTCCTCATCCAAGGGAACGTCATCGACCGCGTTCCAGGGTTTCATCTTACCCTTTGAACGGTCAAAGGAAGGAGCTGAGCCGTTACGGTGGCTGGCTGACTGTTTCTTTGGTCGTCGCGGCATGGTCGGGGAAAACGGATTGTTGCCACAAGGCAAACCTCGTGCGGAGCAAGCGGTTGTTTGTCCTTGTTTGGCAAAGACCTCCGCCCAGTTCCGCTCATCCTCGTGCCGATCGCTTTCTCTCTTCCGCGACTGGACAATGCTAATATGAGACGGCGTTGTACGATAAAACCCCGGAATGCAATTTGTTGTCAAATACCCCCGGAGTTGCAGTTGGACGGCTGCAACTCCGCGCGTTGCTTTGGCCGCACGCCTATAGACTCTAGAATACTGCAGAATGGGCCGTATGCCTAAGCGGTAACCAGGCCTAAGACAAGCCAAGCGGCGAAATTTTGACAGAGAATTGAAGAGATGCCTCTCTCCCACCACAATTCACCAAAAGCGGCTAGATGTGCTGGACGATACGACGAAACTCTGGTGGCAGAAATTATCCCAAGTCAATAGTCGACTCCGTATACCTTATAGACATTCCCCTCCCTCGGTGTTCGCTTTCTATTGCTCGCGCACTGAGGTTTGTCACTCTTTATGTTATTTATGCTCGCACTCGTTCTAACCTTTGTATCTCGTCTGTTCAGGTCAGCTATCAATATAGTGTTCGCTTTCTATTGCTCGCGCACTGAGACTTTGTATCTCGTCTATTCAGACGAGTCCCGCACGCTCGCTACTTTTTCCGGCTCACAGCTCCCCTAGTGCCTTTCTCCCACCACAATTCACCAAAATCTGGCACTTTCAAATGAGCGTTTATCGATTATCCCTTACAGCCAAGTAAGCCGCTCTCTATCACTAGTGATGCATGATCAGCTTCGCGATCGTGTAAAACTTTAGCCTTTCTCCTCTGCGCGCCCAAGCGAGTGATGCAATCGATCCCCACCGTGACCATCTTCGGGACCTCAGCCACCTCCCTTCGTTGTTATGAGGTTTTCAAGGAAGTGACGCTTAATAGTTTATGGGTCCCGGAGAATCCTTACAAGCGAGGTAAGCTATCGTTCGGTTGCCACGCCTGGCTCGGTGGCTGATCTCCAACTGTCCCGGTTTTCCCCATGAATCCCCCGGCGAACATTGAAAAGAGAGACGACGGGCGAGCCGTGAATCCCTCACACTGCTACCTCAGGAATGAAATTCCTGTTCACTCTTTTATTTCTCTCGTCTTCGGCCTTCTGCTCCGAGGTCCTCTACGATGGCAGGGCCAAACCGGACTTTGACGCAGGAATCCTTGACAACAACAGTGGCCCCTACCTTGCGTATGCCATTCCTCCCCCCGCGGTGGGGTGCGTCTACTAAACGGTTTTGTGCATAGCGTTGTCAAGGGATCCGAGGCCGCAAGCCATGTACGTACTTCAAAATCTAGACCATTCATGTTCAGGCGTGCTCACCGGGCCAAACTCAGTACACCCAATTCATCCACGACGTATTTCTCCCCACGCCGCTCTGGAGCAGCCGGTCCAGCAATGCCGAAGATGTAATTGCTGTTTCCATCGACAATAGCTCAGTCTTTATCCCCGGAGGCAACGTAGGCAACGCGCAGTTCGGATTCCGAAGGACAGACCTGATCGCCTGGAAGAACTCGAGTATTCCGGAGCTCACGGCGATCTCACAAGTCAACACTACTGCCTTCCACTTCTCCATTGCTGTGGATGACAGTCGGCCACTCAACTACACCCACGAGTACCAAATCGTGTTTATCGAACCGAGTGATGGATCCCACGTCTTCGGAGTACAACTTGGTTTGCTTGCATAGCGGTGGACGCCCTTTCTTCCAGAATGCTAATTCGGATCCAGGGTCGCCTTTCACCAACCCAACGGGAGAGCTCCCTACGCCTGGAGCGCAGAACTTCAAGATTCTGGACCACGGTCTGAATGTATTATTCTCTACCCCTTTCACCTGCGGAACCTGGCACAACTTTGCCACTGTTGTCGATTGGGACAACCTCACGCTCGCGGTGTACTACTCCACGGGATCCCAGCCGCTCAAACTTGCCTCCCCAACAAAGAGCAACCAAGGAGTGAAGGCGGGCCCCGACGGAAAGGGCGAATTCCACTTTGGAATCTTGAAGGTACGCGACAACCATTTTGGTGAGACAATCCCGGCTGAAGAATGTTGGGAATAGTTGCCCTTGGTGAATCCTTCAGATCCTCCTCAGAGCAGAGGAGATGTAGTTCACCACGGGATTCAGGAGGGGACTACCGAGGGTCTGCTTTATTCTGGGATCTTTATCGAGAAAGTTAACCCGCAGTCGGGGCTTACGCTATCTGGGCCGCTCAAGGCGTAGTCCGAGGTATAAATGCCACAATTGATGTAGTCCGTTAAAAAGAATGCATGGGCCTTGGTCGCGTCGACATCGCAAAGATTGAGTACTTTGAGTGATGAGCTGAACCTCCCAGATCCGGACGATCGGTCTGACTGGAAATGTTCCCACGGGCACTACGGCTCTGACCAGTGCGATCATGGTCCTTTTCTTCTCTTCGGCAGGTGGTGTGACCCCAACGACCAGAATCTCCGCATTTCTAATACTTCTCTCACCTTTCTACGCAGCTCACGATCCCGCGGTGGTGATCTACATGGGCAAAGACAACCATGAGAGTGAGCTCTACCTCTCTGCTTGCGACTACCCACAACCGTGCTACGATCCAACTTAGATGAGGACTTGATTAAGTTTGCTTGGCCACAGGACGTTTGGTTCCATGTGGATAAACTCTCGTCAGCGCACGTGTACTTGCGGATGCCTGACGGCATGACCTGGGATCAAATCCCTGAGCCGTTGCTGGTAGACTGCGCTCAGTTGGTGAAAGCAAATTCCATTAAGGGTAGGACCGATCTCGTCATCAGCAGTTCGACCGATCCGATATCCCGGTACAATTAGGCAACAGGAAGGATGACATCACTATCATTTATACACCGGCGGATAACCTGAAGGTGTGGGAGATATGTTGGGTTTAAATTAACTCGACTTATGAATCTTCTCCTACTCTCAGAAAACTGGGGACATGGCAATCGGGCAGGTGTCCTTTCACAATGACAAGAAGGTCAGGAAATATTGTACATGATCACGGGCGGCATGGTTGTAGCTGACGAGAACGACAGGTGAAGAAGAGTACGTTGTTGCGATTCAGCCTTTCGAAGGGTTCATGGGACGGTGTTCCCAGTATATATCCAGAAACGGGAAAATGCGATCGTCAATCGCCTGAACAAGACGAAGGTGGAGCGTCAAGTAGACCACGAGCAAGAACGCCAGGAACGAGTCAAGAGGGAGAACGAAATCAAGAGAGTCGCGGCTGCCGCACAGGTCAGTCGATAACCAAATCCTCCGTGAAGAGTCACTCAAGCCCGACCGGGGCTTGTAGAGAAAGGCCGAAGCAGAACTTGCTGAGCAACGGAAGGCGGAAAAAGCTGCGAGGTCTTACGACACACTGTTTACGGGTGTGGATGAGGAAGACGCGCCGAGAAAGTCCGTCCGGGAGATGGAGGAAGACTTTTTGTGACTCCACACATGTCTTCGATTCATTTGCCGTGTTTTTGGCAGGATCCTGCAGGAATTGATTCGCTTCCAGATGCAATAGTTCGAAGCGCCCTTCTACCACTGGCCACCTGATCTTGGTCCATCCATTGTGGCGCGATAGGCGGGCGTCTCATCGTGAACCCTTGTTCCTACGTGCTGTGCACTTCCCTGGTATAAAACATGCACTCTTCTCGGGGTGCTCAGCGACTAAACTGCCTTCCCTCCTCTGAGCTATCATACCATCATGCGGTCTCACTTCGAGTCCTCTGATAGCGCCTCTATCATGTCGTCTTCGACAATCGCTCCTTCCGACTATACCGCCGGGTCGTCTACCACCACATTTGTACTCGAAAGCCCCCCCAAAGATTCGGAGAAGAGCTCGAAGTCTAAAGATAAGAAGGATAAGAAGAGCAGGAAGGACGATAAACCGAGGTCCCGTACCCTCTGCCCACCTATGATCTTCGCATAACAATGTCCGGTAGACATTCTAACTTTGTCGTCCTATGACAATGCTGCTCACGGGTTTTCTAGCTACGCCTTCCCCCACGACCTGTTCGCTGCGTTCTGAGTTTGATTTTACCCACGCTCTATGCCCTTCAATACTTCCGAAATCTAATAGCACGACGCGGTTGTGTGTATCCACACTTATCTCCCTATTTTTATTTCTCGTGTACGTTCTTGTAGTTCATCCTGTACCCTAAGGCGCTAATCTTATCGGGCGCGTCCGTGTCACGAGGTGGTGATGACGTGACCGTCACGTTCCCGCGCAGTCGGTCACTTGCCCTTTCCCACTCCGCGTTTCGAGCCGGCGTGAACGACTTCCGGCTTTTGTCAAGCCACAAATAACCCCCCACAACACCGACGACTAGCCGAGAGGCACCTAGGGTGACACAACAAAATGCATCCAGCCCCTAACCGACTGGGTCTCGGCATGCGACAACCCTTACCTTCATATGGTCAGGGCCCCTCGATGGGTGCGTTGGCGCATCAACAACAAATGCTACACCACCAACAGTTCTCGCCGCCCCCAAAAGTTGTGCCAGTATTTGTCGGTTCGATCTCCGGCGGAATTAGCGACGCCTTTTTGAACGATCTCCTCAGTGTGAGTGGTGGATGATTGGTCATGTCGCAGCCACCCGGATTGACGAAAGTGAAACTAGGCTTGCGGCCCCACACAACCTTTAAAACGGCTGATAACCCCAGCCGGGAAACCCCAAGGATTTGGATTTTGCGATTTTCAGGACCCTGACGGTGCGTTGCGGGCTCTGGAACTTCTGAACGGAGTTGAGCTACCGGCTCTGGAGGACGGGTGCGTCAACAAAAAGCTACTGGTGAGCGCTACAGTCGAGTTTGTGGGACTTTGCCTAACCGTGCCCCAGGTCAAGGTCGATGAGAAGAATAAAGTATTTTTGGATGCGTATCAAGCTCAAAAAATGAAGACCGATGTGCGTCTTTAGTCGTGAATATAGAAACTGTCACTGACGTCAGCCCAGGCCGATGACCAGTTGCTTCAAGCCTGTCGGACGAAAGTCCAGACGCTTGTGACGGACATCAACAAGACATCACAGGAGGCAGCTCAAAGGGGCCTCCTTGATAAAGAAAAATACGTTATCCCTCCTCATCTGCATGACCTCCAAGAAGCGGACTTACCTGAGACCCAACGAGGTCTTGTAATGACCGAGATCGCCCAATTCCGAGAACGCTCCGCCAAGCGCGAGCGGGAGAAGATGCGGGACCTGAAACAAGGTATGCCTGTCTTGGGGGCTCCTAGCGGTCCTAAAATGAGAGAGTGGGGCAAGCCTCAGAACCAAATACAGGGGTCTCCGCAGCCTGGGAAGGCAGTGGGCAAGGGGCCACAGTCTTACGACAAGCCGGTTGGGTTTGTTAAGGCTGGTGAGAGTCCCGCACAGGATGAGAGGAATCTAGCTGGGAAGACGAACAAGACTGATGAGGAGTTGGAGGCTGAGAGGAAAGAAGCGCGGAGGAGGGACGAGGAGGCCTCGTTCAGAGATGTGAGTTTCCTCTTGTGTCTGATTACTAACCAACGTCCCACGTCTACCACCTTTTGAACGTCGCTAACCACTTATCTCACCTCTTCCGCCCATCATCAATAGAGGGAACGTCGTTATGAGCCTCGGGAGCGCGTCAGGATCCAGACGCTGGAGCGCACCCTGGCAAGGGAACGAGCGGTCAAGGAGGCCGAAAACCGTGATAGGATCGAGATGCGGTCGCGTCTTGACATCTGGGACGACGACGAGAGCGACGAACTCTTTTACACAGACAGGTGCGCCACAAGGTTCATCATCCGTTCGTGATATTGATTGCGTTTTTGTTAGGCCCCGTTGGCGTACAATGCGGGCGCGCAGGGTTGCCGCTGAAGAAGCCGCCGACAATGAATCGCGGGTGTTCGAAGAGAGGGAAGCGGAGAACCTTCGTCAGGAGTCAGAGCTTTTCCTCGCCAGGCAGATGGACGAGATGCAGGCCCTTCAAGACGAGCAACGCAAGGCTGGGATGCTCTTGGACGATGGTGCCCCCGTCCGTCTGAACGTTTCGTTGGCTCCCGCTCCCAGCGCCAAAACCGAAGTCGCCACAAAAGAGAAGACATTAGTGTTTGGCGCAGAGGAGGAAGAGGAGGAGGGTGTCAGAAAGAGGAAAGCGCCGTTGGTGAGGCTTGACCTTGTCGAAGGAGGAGAGAAAGCGAAGGAAAGATTGGAGAAGATTGCTGCGAGTGTGCCAGCGGAGAAGGAAGGATTGTTCAAGGGAAAGGTCAGGTGGGATGGTCTTTCAGATGTGAGTGTATCCTGTTTTTCCAGGTTGTATCGGTCCTGACCAAGTACTAGGGCATGATCGACAGGAAGCTGGAACCGCTGATCAAACGCCTTATGACCAAGCACCTTGGAGAGTTGGATGATGACGATCTTGTCATGTTCGTGGTGGAACACTTGAAAGATCACAAAGGTCCACAGAAACTCGTCGAGGGCCTCGAACCCGTGAGCAATGACGTTGACGCGTACCCCATCCCTGCGCTGACACCATGCCCTCTAGGTTCTGGAGGAAGAGGCTGTAGAATTCACGATCGGTCTTTGGCGACAAGTAATTTTCGAAAGCATGGCCTACGGGGAGGGATTGCACACGGAGAAGATGATGGTTGAGTAAGAGGCAGAATGTCTGTGCCCACGCACAGGTACGTTTTGTATGCACCAGATTTCGACCCCGTTTTTTCTACAGTACGTAGAGATGATTCTCCACCGTTTCACCTGCGGTTAGATCCTCTGACCCTGACCTGGATGTGGGGAACCCACTACCACTTTCTTGCACGGGGTGTTTTCATGTTTTCGTGAGTTGCACATTATTCAGCGGGCGGTAATACAGATGATATTACACTCTTCCCTATTGCACGAACAAGACGTGCCGTGAGGACTTGGTCGGGAGCTGGGCGGTTTGACGGAGCTGGGTTGTTTATGACTGACGATGAGTACCACACTCCCGTGCACCCTTCCGGTTGATGGCTCCGTCTCGTATAGACTGTTCCCAACCCTGGCGTCAGGGGGTAGATGACTTTCGAGCCCATCCTGATGTGAAGGTTCTTGGTGCTCTTGTCAATACGTGGTATTCGCCAGGTGGCACACAGAACGTCCCCACTTCATCTGGCCCGCCATATCTTCAATTTCCAACGGTGGTCTTCCTTCGTGCTCGTTATACTGCACTCCAACCACACAATCATGCCGTTCGTCCCTTCCCACTAATCGTCGATCACTCCTGACCTACAGGGGGCGGGATTTTTGAGCGCTCATTATTCTGACTCTACCTCAACCCAATAGGGAGGAAGAATCCTAGAACGCACGGGTCTGCAATGGGAGGTTTACATAGGGTATGCTGAACTATCTGGCCGTATCCGATCGCATCCGTTCATTCGAACCTACGGAGAACTGCTGACGGGAGTATGACCAACTGCCCCTCGCTTGTTGTTTCGAGGTATCTGTTCCCCCATTTACCACCGGGGGATCTACCCTCTAATACCGTGGGTTACTCAGGCGGGGTATAAAAGTTGGAGGTCACGCTTGGGCGTTGATTCTCCCCTCATGCCTCCCCCCCCTTCCCGCGAAGGATTGTCCCTGTTTGGTCATCTTGGCGCAGGGTTTCATTTTCGACCTGTTTACCAGAAAACGGCCAGAGGGGTATGAGTCCCTTTCCATCCTGCTTCGCTCGCATCTGGCTTTTTAACTGCCTTCCGCATTTCTGCAGTGCGTATGTGCTTCGCCTCCCAACTCGACTCCCTCGTTGAGCTCTAGTACCGGTCTGTTTCGTTGGCTGTCTGGATTCAAGCGCAATGCGGGTCCGTTTGTGTGTGTCGGCGGCTGTACCTTTGGTCTAGACCTCTCGTCCACGTCCGCTGCCCCCAGCGTATGCTGCACGTTGAGAACGGTCGCCTCCGCTCGCTGATCGCCGTACTGAGCCCACGAGGAATGAGGCACAAATCGTGAGTTTATCCTGAGGCGCGAGCCGGGTGCCCTCAGAAATTCACAGGTGAAGGAACGCAAAGGAGCGAACACTCGACGGGTATACTTATCCCTCTTTCTCTCTTTACCCGTAGTGTGTCCACAAGGCTGTAACCATGTGGCCGCGAAGATCCGAGCACTCCCAACCAGTCCCAGACTAACGCGGATCTCGGCATCTGGCACCCTTCTACGAACCCGAACGGTATTAGGAGGGGGGCCGTCGGAGCGCTACTTATTGCATGGAGCATGGTTTACCTCCGCTCCCCTGTACGGCAAAGTTTCCCCTTCGAATTCAATCCGTTTTAAGCCCCATGCCTAAGAACTTTATGCGAATTCATATGATTTCTACCGTACATCCGAACCCCACCGTGGTCGGACTTCCGACCCCCTGCGACTGAGACCTGAGGCCTGAGGGGGTGATTAAACCTCCAGACGTCCCATAGAAACGGGTTTGGATCCAAGGTCCGAATATCTTTTGCGAATAGCACGCGCGCGAGCTTCCCCGTGATTGTCTATAAACCTCCTGACCTGCATGACCGCTCATTCGGCCGAATATAAACGGACCACGCACTCATGACCCGCCCGCCCTCCTTTGCCGGCACCCCTCATCATGGCCCTGCCACCCTTTGGATTCGACAATGCCTCCTGGACGACCAGCCTCCTCGCAACTGCACTGGTCGTTTCGGCGGTTCATTTAGTGCCGTATGTGGTCGACACACGTGGAGTCCGGACCATTCCCGGACCTTGGCTGGCAAAGTTTACGGACGCTTGGCTGGGTCGGGTTGCCGCTAGGGGTCACAGGTCGGAGGTCGTTCACGAACTGCACAAGAAATACGGTGAGTAACCCACTACCTCCGTTCGGTCTGTGCCTCGGAACTAACTCGTTTTGCAGGAACCTTCGTCCGGCTCGCTCCAAACCACGTCTCAGTCGCTGACCCAGACGCCCTCCAAATCGTTTATGCCCACGGGAACGGAAGCTTGAAGAGTGATTTCTATGACGCATTCGTGTCCATCCACAGAGGTCTTTTCAATACCCGCGATCGGGGCGATCACGCGAGGAAACGCAAGATCGTCTCTCACATCTTCTCCCTCAAGAGCGTGCTCGAGTTCGAACCCTACATTCGCCTACATATCGGAGAACTGCTCACACAATGGGATAAACTCGCTGAGGGTGGAAAGAAAGGTCTTTCTGGCAAGGAAGGTGAAAGTGGGTGGTTTGGAAAGGACGGATGGGTTTGGTTTGATTGTCTTCCATGTGAGTCAACCCCATACTGGCTGGGCTTCAGGGGCGCGTACTGATTCACTTCCAGGGTACAACTACCTCGCGTTCGACGTGATTGGTGACCTCGCCTTCGGTTCCCCCTTCGGTATGATCAAGGCTGCAAAGGATATCGCCCCTGTAGCCAAGTCCCAAACCAACGCAATGGCCACCTATGGGAACGAGAAAGCGGAGGTCGATGTTGAATACTTCCCCGCTGTCCGAATCTTAAATGACCGAGGGGACTATTCCGCTTCGATGGGTGTGCTCCCTCCTTGGCTTCGACCGTTTTTAAAGAAATTCCATCCGTGGTATCGTAAGGGAAGCGTTGCGACCGCGAATCTCGCCGGGCTCGCCATTGCTGCGGTCAGCAAGCGTCTCAAGACCCCCACGGATCGGGTGGACGTTCTCAGCAAACTCCAGGCAGGCAAGGACGACGAAGGGAAACCCATGGGACCCCCGGAACTCACTGCCGAGGCTCTCACTCAACTCATCGCCGGCTCAGATACTACCTCCAAGTAAGATCCCCGTCTCCTCTCCGCACAGTTTGCTGAAACGGTATTCGAGCTCTTCCTGCGCTATCACTTACTATCTCGCTCTGAACCCCATTGCTCAATTAAAGCTGCAGGAGGAGCTTGACGAAGCTCTCGGAAACGATGACGACCCAATCGCATCCCCAGAGATCGTTAAGCGACTCCCCTACCTCGAAGCTTGCATCAACGAAGCTCTTCGGTTACATTCCACCTCCTCCATGGGTCTCCCTCGTATCGTTCCCGAGGGTGGGTTGCACGTCTCGGGGAAGTTCTTCCCGGAGGGTACGATATTGAGCGTGCCCAGTTATACTATCCATCGGGACCCGGAGATTTGGGGGAACGATGTTGATGCGTTCAGGCCCGAACGGTGGTTCGAGCAGGATCAAGCTGGGATCCAGAAGACGTTCAATCCGTTCTCGTACGGCCCAAGGTCAGTGAAATGATAAAACTGCTCGTACCACTCACGAGGAAGCTGACCACACAATTGTTATGCACTATAGGGCATGCGTGGGTAAGAACCTCGCGAACATGGAGCTCCAGATTTTCATGGCCACCATCTTCCGCCGCTACACGTTCGTGCTCGAGAGCCCCGAGATACGTGTAAGCCCCCATCTCACTTCGCATGCCCATGCACGATTGATCAAGTTTTTTGTGTGTGCGTAGTTCGACACTGTCGAGGGATTCCTCCGTAAACCGATCTCATGCCGAGTCGGGATGAAGCGAAGGGATGTGTAAGGACCTCGTATACAAGGTTTCGATCATCGTCGTCCCCCCCTCTGGTCGTCACGAGTTTGACGTCTCCTTCGAGTGAAATCTCCGGACAATATGCTTCATCTATTTCTCATTACTGTTGTTGTCAAATCTAATCAATTTGTACATCATTCGTGCCCCTCGATTCTGGGTGACCGTCTGTAAGGTACACACAAGTCTAGACAAATGTACGGAGCCCGTTGAGGCGGGACTCCGCCCATTGCGTCGGGTCGTGGACGTTGTCTGAAAACCGCATCTGGAGCGGTAACGTTACTGCTGTTTCGTTCAAGACTCAGCTAACATCCAAAACACCAGGGCTGGGAGGGCTACAACCCCATCCACGTGAACCACCATGCGCTGGTGTCACTCCGACGCTTGATCGTTCAATTCCATCGGTGTACGCCATGTGGAAGTTCTCAGGTAGCCTCCGAAAAACGCCCAACAGACCTCCTCACCAGCCTGGCGGCTTATGCGCGTCCCGTCCACCGCATGTACGTAACATTCCCTTCTCCTTGGCTGCGTCCTTTGAACCTGACCTCTACCACCCTACGACAATGGCAACGCGCACGCGCAAAGCCAGAGTGTCGTCCTTTGACGACAGAATCGATATCCTCAGGCTGAAAAGTATTGCCGTCGAAGGCTCCCCCGCATACCAGCTCTTCAGAACGGTTAGTGTTATCTTAGCACTTGTTCGGGTTTGTGCTCTCATTCCGTGTCCACCTGTGAACTATCATTGATAACCCAGCCAGGATAAGATGATTGACGAAGAAGATTCCGTGCAACTGTCTGAATATTGCTTCAATGTGTGCGAGGTGCTGGAGACCGCAACGCAAGGAACCAATACGGATGGTCTCAACGAATTCGTGAGGACGGTGCTCGGACGTTTGGAAAGGTGTGTATGTCAACCTTGGCCATGTATGCCCACTAAGTAACTCCAGGGTTATGTGCGAAATCGAGCGGACTCTCAGGAGGGGGACAAGCACACCACCTATCAAGTACAACAAGGGCAAGGTTGAGGGGCACAAGCAGGAGATCCAAGAGATACTCGACATCCTCGACGCCCCAGGCTCATCCCCCGATGACAACCCCAGTATGGGCGAACCTGTCCTCCACTCAGCGCCCTTTGTTCCCCGCAGCAACGCTACAACTTCTCTACACGAGAGTGGTGCGTCCCTTACCCCGCCTTCGCCGACCTTTTACGGAATACCAATTGCCCTCCGATTCCTTCTTCTTCCTCTACTTCAACGCTATAGCCTGTGGACGTTTGGTCAGACGTGCATTCGGTCTGCATGAACTCCCCTCCCTGATCGAGGCGATCTTCTTGAGTAGGAGTGAGATCGACACCATCCGCTGCCTCCATGGGGACGACGCACAGGTCTTTGTCGATGTGATTGACGAGGTATGCTCTTGTTCGTAATCCCTAATCTGTTATTTGAAATTTACATCGAGACGTTCTGTCAACTAGGCACTGGATAGACCCGATCTTCTACTTGCACGGACCCGAAAGAATTGTCTCAAATCGTTGTACAGGATGTGTGGCCGCCAAGCGATTCTTCCAAGAGCCTTGAGGATTCCGGTTTGCTACGACCGGACCGGTGTTGCGTCGTACAGGGGTGGATTTGCGGACGTATGGAAGGGGAAACATTGCGATCGGGACGTCGCCGTAAAGGTCATAAGGACATACTCCAACAGTGAGTTGCAGAAATTAATCAACGTGAGTCAAGTCACTTGGTGTGCTCTCTTCTTGCACTCTGCACACTGACGGTGTCCTGTGTAGAGGTTCTGCAAGGAGGTTGTGGTGTGGAAGGCCCTCCGGCACCCGAATGTCCTGTCGCTGATAGGAGTGATGATGTCCGAGGCTCAGTTTGCAATGATATCAGACTGGATGGTGAACGGAAACATCAACTACTTCGTGAATGCATACCCGGATACAAACCGGTTGAATCTGGTAGGCTTTTCACCCAGAAGTTTCACCGGTTTCGTTTGAAGCCCATTGACGGTCGATAACCTATCTAGCTGGGGGGCGTCGCAAACGGATTGATCTACATCCACAGCCAGGGAATGATTCACGGGGATCTTAAGGGGGTGCGTTTTTATGGCCAGAGTCACTTTCCTCTCTCACGAGTGTACCTGTCAAGGCCAACATACTGATCGACGAAACTGGCTGCGCCCGCATAGCAGACTTCGGTCTGCTTACGATCCTCTCGGACCCTGCAAACCTTCTTTCATCGAGCTCATGTACACCTGAGGGTGGCACGGCCCGATGGATGAGCCCGGAACTTATCGATCCAGAGCAGTTCGGGTCCAAAAAACGCCGCCCCACGAAAACTACGGACTGCTATGCTTTTGGGATGGTCATATATGAAACAATCAGTGGGAACTTGCCATTCCACGAACACGCAGACCTGGCTGTCCTCGTGAAGGTATTGAAAGGCGAACGTCCCCCTCGTGGGGCGAGGTTCACGAACAGTCTATGGAAGATGTTGGAATCCTGTTGGGCCCCTCAGCCGAACGACCGCCCAAGTGTCGAAGACGTTCTTCAGTGTTTGGAGGCGGTCTCAATTTCTTCGGAGGCACCTTCTGGGGTGGATGGAAAAACGGAGGGTTATAGCGATTGGGACTCAGCGAGCAGTTTGCCTAGCGTGGGCCACGACCGTGGCGCCGACACCGGATCTTTCCCAGATTTATCTTGCCTTTCTGTGGGTTCGCTCGCCCACGATCCTGACATTGATATGGACCGGGCAACTGGTACGGCAAACATGATACCGACGTTACCCCCTCCCGTGTCCCCACCAATACCTCACCATGCCAAGGGCAAGCCAACGTCAGGTCACGAAACACATGACAATACACCCCCCCAGGTCAAATTCGGAGGATTATCTACCGCCATACCGGAAGGAGTTGCGCCCAGGAACTCAGGTTCAGGAGCCACAAGGCATCCGACGAGGAAGATCGGTACAAAGGGACGTATTGCCCAGAAGGTACAGAGAAGCAAAGGGGTTTCTTCCTTCAATGGGCCAGTACCTGGTAGCTCGAATGTGTCGGAGAATACCACGGACTCGGGGTCCAGGAAGGGCGGTAACGGGGAGACCAGCGCACCCCCCACGGTGCATAGCGACTATCGGACAACGAACACCCCGTTCTTGGGAAGGGTTCAGTTCGGTCTACGCTCCGTGAGTTCTGTTCGGTGTCCTGGTTTTTTCGTAAGATCCGTTGCTGATTTACTAATCACCCCCATTGCATCTACAGCTCGTAGGAATTCGTGCTCAACGCGACGGGGGAGCTGGAAACCCCCAAGTCGTCAGCAGTTCTACGCTTCCCCCACCACTGCACCCCCGACACCAGCCCGCCTTTCAACCGACCACCGTGGTCGACACGGGTGTACCGTCGTGCTGCGAAAGATCTTGTAGAAGGCTTGTCCCGCTGGTTGCCAACAGGAGCTACAAGTGTGAGCTTGGTGGAGGGGAAACTCACGTCACTTTCAACTTGTCTGGCTCCCCATGGTGTGGGATCCCAGTCGCCAGTGTCCTCCGCGGCAATCTAGAGGGCCTAATAGGACGCAACGACCTTGCCAGGTTGAACCCGGAGTCGGGTTCTTTCCGGTTGCGGATCGAGGTCAGTAATCCTTCTCCTGTTGGGTCCTCTCAGAAGTTGAATTACGTCGAAAGTGGCCCGGCTACGAAGTCTATAATCCAAAGGTCAGCACAAGGGCGAATCATTATGTACATTGTTTTGGCCCGGCTCACCCTCGGCAACGCAGATGAATGCACCCATCGAAAGGTTCAAGATCGAGGACCTCGTGCGCAAGGTGTGTTTGCAGGTCGAGAAATTCATTGTGAGTCCGTAAGTTCCAGAGTCTCAGCCCATCGTTGGTAACCTCTCGAAGGCCAGGAACGCTCGGGTTGGCGGCGACCCAGCTCGGGAATGGACGGTTGGAGAGGGTGGGATCTCAGCCGAGCAACTCGTGCTGGTATCCTTGAGGCGCGTCAGCGTTGGGTGCTGGGCCCCCCATATCTCCCTTGGGTTTGACTTTCTTAGTGGGGTTTGATCTCTGACTCCAGTCTCGGCGGCTGGCATTGTTTGAAGTATAATGTAAATCGCGTTTATCCCGGTAACGAGCGATTTCAAGTACCTACATCCAGATTCGTGGCAATAGTCCCCGGCTTGGGATAATTCTCTGCGCGAGCCATTAGACCCCTCCGTGGGAAGCCGGTTCCAGTGCTCAGAGGTTTCACGCATCACGTCTAATACCGTCGAGTGGCTCTGATACGAAGTTGTTGGGCACGGTATTGAAAGTCGAAACCCGGCAGTGGACCATCGTGTTCTGGAGACGTTCGCTTCTCATTCCCGGGCCCACATAACGAGCATCTATGGGAGTCCCAGTTATAAAGTCACCTTTTCCATTCCGATTTGATTCTCAAATAACCTGGAATTGGAGTCATATGGCGTGTGATAGGATACTCACTCCTCCTGAACACTGACACCCTCCTACAACATTTAGAGGTACTAGATCTACTCTCACAGATGGTATCCAAAAACAAAAACCAGAATGAGTGACTTTCCATGGCCCTTTGAACTTTCTAAACCTTGAATATCCAGGCTAGATAAGGGGACTGTCAGGACCCCAACCGTTGTCTGGGGCTCGAAATAATACAATTCGTGGTGACTGGCACCCGATATGAATTTGCAAACCCTTCTAACTTGCCACGGAAAGTCACTCAATGACCAAGCCGAATATCGTGGCCGGGTTGGAAACTCCGATAGATGGGGGTAATATACATAGACAATCAGTGTGCGTGAGGGAGGGAGAGTCATGCGGAAACGAAAGATGAGAAATGTACAAATGGTGATCGTGAGCGTGAGCATACAGAGAGAGGAAGGGGGCCGCGTGTCCCCGTCACAAGGTGCGAAAGCTGAGGAGGAACCCAGAAAATGGGGTTGGATCATTCGGGGACTCATGAGGCCCCGACCCCAACGAGTCCTGCCGATGAGTGGTGGTGAATCGTCAACGTATCCGTAGACTTCGTAAGCCTTTCCCTCGTCCGGTTCAGGTATACATCCGCTTCTGATGACGACGTGTCGTCCGTGTCCACCCATGAGTCCGTGACGTCCGTATCGAGTACGCGCACGTTCGTCGAGGACGTCGGCCGTAACGGCGACCTCCCAACGGATTTCCTCCTTGAGAAGTTTTCACCAAGGATAGACGGAATGTGCATCATAGCCTCCGTTTCTTTTTGTTTCCCCTTGTTCGACCCACTCCTCGAGGAAGAATCGTCTGGCGTCTCGATCTCAGCCTCCGACTGAGACGATATTCCACTGTCCGCACCCTTCCTCTTGATCTCGTGGACGTGTGCGGTCCTCGCCCACCGTTTGGCCGACCTGGGTGCTGGACCGATAACACTAGAGCTCAGGCTCTGGCTGACCCCATGATTCCCGTGCGAGCTAGCCCGAACGATGCTGGGACGGAGGAACGATGGGGGGGTAGGGGTAGACACCCTAGCTATTCTAGGTGTCCTAGTCTGTGGAGTCCTCGCCCGACCCTCATTCCTCTTCAGAGAGTTAGGTGCAGTCTGTGTGCCGTTCTGTTTTCTTTGTTGGGTGCGCTCTACTCGATCCAACGTCGGTGTCACGTCGGGTATAGGCGGGAACTCGATCTTCCCATCATCCGATATAGCTGCGATGTAGAAATTAGAGACATGGAGACCAACGGTATAGCGGTGCGAACACCCTACCTCTCGTCTGCGCAGTACCCCCACCTAATTGTCGGGTCGGCAGCATTGGGTTGCTTCCAGTCCTAATCCTGCGCATCCATTCCCCGCTGAGGCTCGTCGTTCTACTTTGCCCTGTCAACCGGGGTAAAAGAGCGCGATCCATACTATCACCACGAGATCCGCGAGTCAGAGCCATAAAGACCAGTACCGCGACGAGGATGCACAGCTGAGCAATGCCGAGCCGTTTTTCCATGGTAATCTGACACCCATGAGATCAACCTGCCGCCAGGTGCGAATAGGGGAACGCACCTCTTCGGCGAGGTATTGGACACGGGACATTAGTTCCCCGTGTTCCAACTCCAGTCTCCTCCGATGTCTCTCCATCTCCAACAGGGAACGCTGATATGTCTGCGCTTGCACTTTCCCCTGTGAGCGGCGTGAAGAATCAGTGTGGTGGATCCAACGTCAACGGATGATCATCTTACAATCCCCTCCAACCTTCCAACCTCTTCCGTCAGCCTCTTCAACAGCTCTCGAACCCCGACCGTGTGTTCCTCCGCATATCGGGCGTGCAGGGTTGCGTTGAGCTCTAACATCGCAATCCTGTTCATTATTGTTCGATATATGGACTCTCCGCCACTCCCGCCAACGTGAGGGGGTGGAACTAAGGCTTGTGTACCCAGCGATATAATTGGGGTTGCCTGAGAGGAAGGAGGGGGTGGTGGGGACCGAACTGTGACACTCGAAGCGACTTCTGTTGTCTGTGGAGTTGGGATTGAGGTTGATTGCGACGAATTGGATGCGGGGTGGGACACAACCGATGGTGGTGGTTGTTGTGGGTTGGTAGCAGCGGTCTGGATGGATTCAGCATTCACAAGAGGGGTCAAATTTGTGTTATGTCGCGTGTCCTGAGGTGTCGACGTGGGCTCCAGAACAGGCGCAGCAGTGTCCCCAGAGGGTTGAACGTCCGCCTTCGTTTTGGTATGTCGAGTTTCGAAGGATGGCTCTGTGGGTAGATCAAAAGTCTGCGTGACTAGGAGGGTCTCCACAACCGCATCTGTAGTGGTAGGGGTCGGCGACAGGGGCTCAGCATCGGGTTGTTGGGGAAGCGCGTGAGCAGGGATTAGAAGTTGTTCGTAACGGTCGGCCCTGCTATCCCATTTCCACTCTTCAAGATGGGTGAGACCATAGACACGTAGCAGCGATACCGGGCAATAGAACTCGCTTCCGTAGTGGGAGTGGAAGTCGACCCGGATGTACCGATAGAAATCACGTAACGAGGTCGGAGGGTGGAACGACTGCTCATCAGGCATCATGATCAGGTATCTGAAACAAACCGCGAGAGTTTCCCGACTACGCACCTGGACCCCACGAATATTCCTCGCCCGGTACATCCCCACAGTAGTCCATTCCGGCACGTCCGGGGTATAGGTCTTCGCCACGCTGACAGTGAAATCTTTGAACGCGCCGCTGAAGAACTCGAAATTGGCGAGCTGGACGGTATCGATCCGGATGTCCTCGCACAACTCCACAATTACGAAATGCTTCTCCTCCTTCCCGTCAGCGGTTTTGGTAGTACAAGGACTGAGCATGTATCGATCCTTCTTCGACGAAAGAATAGATGAGGCCGACTTGGCTGACTTGTGGGCCTTGTGTATGCGAGCTGAGCACTCCATGCTGGCGTAGTTGAACCGGTCCGTCAGGGGGATTCGGAAATGGGGTAACATGGGTTCCCCAGATCCGAAATCGAGTTGGTCTTGAGGGGGTGTCTGTCCGGAGGTGTTGGGTACGATGTTCAAATGGGAAGCGGATGAGAGATCCGTTTTATCGTCCCTGCCTTCCGTACCCCCGCCCTCGTTTCCTCCATTTCCTGAGCCGTCTACCGCCTGAATGGGATCCGTCTTTGGTGTGTGACGCAGAGAGTCGGTATCGGCGGAGGACCCGGTGGCGGAACTGGACCTCTCTTCAGCCAGCAGCCTCGCCTTCCAATCCTCGAAAGAGAGAAGAAGTTCGTCCTCCGTCGGTTGGGGTTTGGTGGGGGGTGGGGGTATCAGACAACACATTGGACCTCCCCCAGGCTTGGGCTGTTTGAGGGCGATCGTGCGGAACGGATCGTTGCGGCTGGTTTGCGCGGCGAGGATAGGGTACGCGAGGAGGAGGAGAAGGAGAGGGCGTGGAAGTGAAAAGGACTTCATGGCCGAGAGGTGAACAACCTCCTGCACTTGCTCAGTGGGAGAGACAAAAAGTCATCAAGGAGAGCGGCTTCAACGCGGGGCGAGTGTGGTCGTGGTCGGTATCAATCAAAATGTTCGGTCACGACCAAACCCAACTTGATCCCTCCCACCACAAACTGGCTTGGGGAGACCTACGTTCAAATTCTAAGTCAACGTCGTATATCGCTTTGCGAATCCCGACCACGCTTCCCACAGGTACGTTGGCGATATCCTCGCTCGGGCTGTGTTACAGTTTTCGTTCATCTTCATCTTTCCCCAAAGAAATTGCGCAACATCCTCGTAGGGGAATCATTCCCAAGTCGCGTGCCCACGCGCGGAAGGAACGCCATAGGACCCAGCACGGTTAAACTGAAAATAAAGCCATGGGTTTCACGTTCTATTACCGTACCACCCCTCTCAACGCGAACCAACGCCGACATCAGTCTCTTGAGACCGTCGAAGGAGTGGAAGGGTCCGTGATAGATGCAAAATTATATTTGTTTTGGTCATGTGTGTAAGCATAACGACAATGGCGCACAGCATTCGAAACATGCGGCGTTTGAACCAGACGGGACGCGAGTACAAGGCTATCCAGCACCTGCTGGGCAGTGAGGTTGCGTGCACGCGTGCGACTCCCCACCGCTCAGAACAGCACCTGACATAGCGTCGAGGTTTCATGCTGGATCCATAGTCAACAAATTGGGTTCCACTCCAATTCCTAAAAGCTTCCGGATTTCGTCAGAGCGGTGCTCACCGTGGCCACCCAGGGGTTGCCCCCAGTGAATATGTGCCCGGAGGCCCTCCTACCGAACACCGGGGACGGTTCCGAGGTTGGATGACTTAGTGGTGAAACGGTCTGACAGATTCAAGACTTCGCAGTCAATGTGTGTCTTTGTTTCGAGCATCACTCCTAGCACGAGTGTGCACTAAACAAGAGGGTGGAGGGGTGGTGAAAGTGCCAGACATTATAACCCATGGTCAGACCCCCAGGTTGAAAGGATCCCCATAGAGGCCGAGTAGTGTAATGTGGTGCAGGGACCCTGTTGAGCATCAACTGCTGGATTCATTCCATTCTGTGGGCAGATAAGTGGCATGGTACATTGCCAATGAGAGGGGTGGGGAGGAGGGCAATTGGCTTGTACCTTACCACAGAAGAACGTCATGTGCTGTCACAGAGAATGTCAGGGTGTGGTTTATACGACCTGAATGTTCCACACAATGATCCATTGATGCTGACCTAAGTGGTTGATCTGTTGATCATGTTGGTTACTTGAGGGGCGTCTGGCCTAAGAGAAGTGATCACAGGTTTCAGTCACATGGCTTCCCTTCTACCTCTGAAGGTGAGAGTGGTGAAGAACAAGAGAAGAGAATGAGGGGGTTGACCTGGGTTCACTCCAAGGAGTTGTTCTTTGATTAGTCATCTAGAGTCTGCTGTTGTAGAAACCGAAGGATTCCAGAGTTATCAAATCTGGGGAGGTACATGAGCTACATACCGAAACAGTGTAGGGCAGGACTTGTGCACAGACCAGGGAACAGGGAAAGGGATCAAACAGGTATGGACTGAAATAGATTGCATGACACATAGGGCATAAGGATGTAGTGGGCATGAGGCATAGCAGGTGCCAGAATGAATAAGGAGTGTAAGTGGTCTGGTGTAACGAGACCAAAGATTTTAAAGGAGTGAGGTAAGCGTGATTATCTCATCCCTGGAAATTGAAATTGGCTTGCTGAGGGATTGGATAATCATGCTGAGTCAGCCAGAATTTTTTTTGCCAGAGGTTGGTTTATAAATAGGAACTGAATCAAACTCATTGGGTTATGTTAGGACCTATTGTGGGTTGTGGAACATGGATAGACCAGAGGTCATGTAAGTGTGTGGAGGTGGGGAGAGGTTTATAAGGCCTTTCGCTCTGCCAGAGGGACAACCTGTGAAGGGTTTCCATCCTGATAGTCTTCTCTCTCCCTTCCTCATCTCCTTACTCGATGGCTTCCTTGTTGACTCTCAATGCATCCTATCAATGTGCGATCGGTGTGATCAACTTCAACCTCAAGAGGCACCAGTTTGCCAGAGGTTCTCACTTGACCCCCTATCCCCAGGCTAGGGATGTCTATGTCCAGTCATCCTTGGTGAACCCCAAGGATGACTTCTCCAATCTCTACATGAACAACTTGGTCCATGTTGGCAAGCACATAGCTTGCAAGAAATTGCGCACATTGGAAACAACAAAGTTCTTGTTGGTGTTGTTGGCATGTGGTTCAGTGGTGCAAGTTCATGATAGTCTGATGATAAGTGTGGCTGATCTTCATCCTTAGGATTGTCTGGATGCAGTGGATAACCAGCCGCTCTTGGTCACCTCTTTTGGCTATACCTTGGTGGTGGGTACTGTGATAACAGATCAGGTGGCTGTCCTGGGTGAACAGGTATGCCTGGTTCCAGATCTTGCTATCTAGAGACTGATCAAGGCTTAGGTGGATATGGTGGAGGGATCTGTTGAGAACATGATGGATCAGTTGGCCACCTTGGGGATGGGTGTGGACCAGGAGTGAATTTGCTCTGATTGGTTTGAGGGACAGATTGGGAGGTTGGAGGCAGAGTTGGATGTGGAATGTGCTCAAGGAGACCACCTCACCAAAGACCTTTGACAGGCCCTTGACATGTGCAACATGTGGGCAGACCATGCAATAGAATTGTGTCGGGATGTCAACATGTTGAGGGCATATATAGAACCACTTCCCTCTGTGTCTTCATCAGAGTCTGATATGGATATCTCAGATGAACCTTCTTGCAATGGTGGACAAGGTGGAGGGGAATTGGATAGTGGACGGGCTCCTTCTTGGCAGGTCTCTGAGTCTCCAATGGTTGAGGAGATGACAACAGTGGTGCTTCTGATAGCACCTACTTCTCTGATTCTTCATCTGAGGGTGGCGGCACTTCATTGGTCAACAGATACACTGGGGGCAAGGGGTCACTTACCCGGCAGGCCCATTGTGAGTTCATTGTGGGTTCTGAAACAATTCACCCCCACTTTACCTGGTGGGTCCATGCTGGGTACTTTTTGAAAGTACCCACCAATTCACCCCCAAAGAACCCACCAGGTAAAGGGTGAAAGAGCCCAGTGATTTGCTCCAAACATACCTGGCAGGCATATTCTGGGTACTTGTTATCGCACTGGTTGCTCTCCAACAAATTCACAACTATCAGCTCAACTCAAGTCATTTGCTAAGTCCACATCTTATCTTATCTATGTCCACGTGATCACCAAAAACATATAAGATAAACACACGAATAGCAAAAACAAGAAGATAATCATATTCCACATCATTGCCACTACTCTAAGATTCTTCATAATTATCTCCCCAACCATCAGGTCTATTCTCAACCCTGCAATGCCGTGCACACCTAGCACAAGGCGGTGGCATGATGAACCTGTCATCACGGTGATCATCGTAATCAGGAGCAGGACCCCCAGCCTCCTGGATCACCTCCACCTCATTCAACACCTCCCCATTCATCTCATCCTCTATCAACACCAACCGGTTGACTCCCCCACAACCTTGAGGATGGAAGTTGTAATTGGGAGGTGGAGGCTCTGCGACCAGACCACCAATCTGCACCACATGACCCTCATCCATCACCGCCAGCCACACTGCCCTCAACTGTCTCCTACGGAGAGCGATCGCCTCTGGAGACAAAGGATTGAACACCAAACCGATATCATACACCCCTTGATCCCCAACGACCTCCCCATTTTCTAACGCGTCGACCGACGAAGCGCGGCTACCCTCAGATGAACTATTGGAGAACTTGGTGTGGTAACCAGCTCCGTCGCTACCATCTCCTTGACCATTGGAGGACTTGGAGACCTGCCATGAAGGAGCCCATCTGCTATTGAGTTCCCCTCCACTTTGTCCACCATTGGAAGAAGAGCCATCTGAGATATCCATATCAGACTCGGACGATGACGAAGAGGGAATAGGCTTGATACGTGCCCTCAACATGTTGACATCCCGTCACAATTCTATCACACGATCTGCCCACATGTTGCACATGTCAAGGGCTTGATGTAAGTCTTCAGCAAGATGACCCCAGGCCTTCCGCTCCGCATCCAACTTGGTCTCCAACCTCCCAACCTGTTCCTCCAAGCAATCGGAACGAACGTGCTCCTGATCCACATCCAAGACCATGGTGGCCAGTTGATCCACCATGTTCTCGACAGATCCCTCCACCATATCCACCTAGGCCTCGATCAGTCTTGACAATAATGAGATCTGGAACCAGGCATACCTGTTCACCAAGGACAGCCACCTGATCCATTATTGCAGTACCCACTGTGGAGGTATAACCAAAAGCTGTAACCAGAAGTGGCTGGTTATCCACTGCATCCAGACGATCCTAGGGAAGAAGATCAGCAATGTTTACACACAGGGGTATCTTCGACCCATACCATAGAACCATGCAACAACAACACAGTCAAGAACTTTGTTGTCTCCAAGGTGCGAAGCTTCTTGCAAGCCATGTGTTTCCCAACATGGACCAAGTCGTTCATGTACAAGTCGGAGAAGTCGTCCTTGGGGTTCGCCAAAGACAAACGAACGTAAACATCCCTAGCTTGAGGATAGGGGGGAGAGCGAGAGCCTCAGGCAAACTGGTGCCTCTTGAGGTTGAAGTTGAACGCGCCAATCGCATGTTGGTAGGATGCATTGATGGAAGACAAAGAGGCCATTGAGTGAGGGGAAGAGGAGGGAGGAGACTATCAGGACGGCGACCCTTCACAGGTTGTCCCTCTGGCAGACAGAGCGAAGGGCCTTATAAACCTCTCTCCACCTCCACATGCTTACGTGGCCTCTGGTCCCATAATGCCCCATGACCCACAACCAGCCCTGAGATAACCCGATGAGTTCAATTTACTTTCTATTTATAAACCAACCTCTGACAAATCCTCAGTCAGATTACTAAAGACCACTTACGCTCCTTATTCATTCTTGGCCCCCGATATGTCACATGCCCACTACATCTTTATTCCGTGACTCATGCGATCTATTTTCGTCTACACCCGTTTGATCCCCTTCCCTTGTTACATGGTCTGTGTGTGAGTCCTGCCCTATACTGTCTTGGTATATATACCCGCTAGGTAGCTCATGTACCTCCCCAGATTTGATAACTCAGGAATCCTTCAGCTTCTACAACAGCAGACTCTAGACGACTAATCGAAGAACAACTCCTCAGAGTAAACCCAGGTCAACCCCCTCGTTCTCTTAGCTTGTTCTTCATCACTCTCACCTTCAGAGGTAGAAGGGAAGCCACATGACTGAAACCTGTGACCGCTTCTCTTAGGCCGGACGCCCCTCGAGTAGCCGATGTGATCAACAGATCGATCGCTTAGGCCAGTGCCAATGGATCGTGCACGGAACATTCAGGTTATATAGGCCATGCCTTAACAGTACTTTTTGACCCAAAAGTACCCAGTGGGTAAAATTCAAGTATTTCCTCAAAGAACCCAGCGAATTGCTCCAAACTTAGCCAGGGGGTAAGATGTGGGCTATTTTTAGAAGTACCCACCAATTCACCCACAATTCAATCAGTGGGTTCTTTGTGAGTTTATCCTGAGTTTGTTGAGAAATTGAGTATATTGTGAGTTTTTGGTGAGTTCATTGCAAAGAACCCACTGATTAAATTGTGGGTAAATTGGTGGGCACTTCTAAAAATAGCCCACATCTTACCCCCTGGCTAAGTTTGGAGCAATTCACTGGGTTCTTTGAGGAAATACTTGAATTTTACCCACTGGGTACGTTTGGGTCAAATTGGTGGTTTTTGAAAGTACCCACACCTTACCCACTGGGTGCAGTGGGAGTGAACTGGTGGGCACTTTCAAAAAGTACCCAGCATGGACCCACCAGGTAAAGTGGGGGTGAATTGTTTCAGAACCCACAATGAACTCACAATGGGCCTGCTGGGTAAGTGACCCCTTGCCCCCAGTGTACGTTCCCCAAAGAAACACCCAAGTCTTAGACAAGACTCAACAGGAGATTTGAAATTTGTTCCCACTGACATACACTCACTTACTTT
>Ga0307516_10000956_pt1 | contig 39870 bp, 38 predicted proteins | sample 19_EM_MG_FD_203310 | JGI IMG/M metagenome (GOLD analysis project Ga0307516, IMG submission 203310) | Populus trichocarpa ectomycorrhiza microbial communities from riparian zone in the Pacific Northwest, United States - 19_EM | ecosystem: Host-associated > Plants > Roots > Unclassified | place... | reverse complement strand
CGATGCATGGATCCCCATTTGTTCAGCGCCTCGAGAACTTCCCCCAGGGTGTTGCTGTATTCGGTCAATTCGTACTCGACGATCACCGGGGTCTGTGTATAGATTGTGCGTTTGACAAATCCATTCATCTCCAGTTGCTTCAATTCATTGGAGAGCACCCGCGCTGAAATGCCTTTTACGGCACGTTGAAGCTCATTAAATCGTTTGCTGCCGCCCTCCACAAGGGCAACAATGATCGGTAATTTCCATTTTCCGCCGATCACATACAGGGCATCCCCTATGGCATTCATGGCAGCTTTGCATTCTCTTTCAGTGGGCTTTACCCCACCATTTGTCATTGAATACTCCATATACAGTGATTTAACTAACCCAAAGGTTACCACTAACCTTTAGTATACTACTAACTAATTATAAGTAAAGGTAGTTAGTTTTGCTATATGAAAACAATCCAAATCATCCCCCCGGTATAAACGTTTGCCCCAGGCCGATCACCGGTTCTCTTAAGCCCCATTATTCATAAACTAAAAAAATCGCTGTTAGGACGGCCGGGCACTCCTATGCCCAAATCCATACGTAAACAATTTAATTATATACACAATGAAAAAGATCCTTCATGTTATTTCAAGTCCGAGGAACGGCGCCAGCTTCAGTATTCAACTGGGCAATGCGATCATCGGGAAGATCAAGGCCGCTCATCCCGGTAGCACGGTAAAAGAGACCAACCTGGCCAAAGATTATTTCCCTCACCTGGAAGAAGCCCATCTCGCTTCTTTTTTCACGCCCCCGGAGAACAGGACCCCGGAAAATATCGAGGCCGTCCGGCATTCCGACGAAGCCATCCGGGAGATCATGGACGCCGATATCATCGTCATCAGCACCCCACTCTATAATTTCGGCATCCCTTCCAGTTTAAAGGCCTGGCTGGATCATATCGTCAGGGCCGGCAGCACGTTTAAATATGATGCCAACGGCGCAGCAGGATTGGTAAAAGGGAAAAAGGCCTATATCGCCGTGGCCTCCGGGGGCGTCTACTCCGAAGGTCCGATGCAGCCCTATGATTTCGTCGTACCGTATTTAAAATGGATCCTGGGTTTTATCGGTATCACGGATATCACCGTCCAGCGGATAGAAGGCACATCCATACCCGGCATCCAGGATACGGCCGTGAAAAAGGGATTGGAAAGTATTGTTTTGTAAGTTTTGGCAATAAGATCGAAAGGCACTGTTTATCGAAAGGCTTTATCACAAAAAGGGCGTCTCAAAATATTCGGGACGCCCTTTTGTAATATTTTCAAGCTGCCGCCTACTTATACAGTACTATGCTTGAATGTATACAGGTTGAAAAAACATACAGCGGCCACCCGGTGCTTCATATCCCATCGCTGCAATTGGAGAACGCGGTCTATTGGCTACAGGGCTCCAATGGCTCCGGTAAAACGACTTTTTTACGGATGATTGCCGGCCTCCTGCCTTTTCAGGGTGAGATTATATTGGATGGGATCAGCCAACGACGCGATCCATTGGCCTATCGACGTTTGGTGAGCTGGGCGGATGCCGAACCATTATATCCTTCCTTCCTTTCCGGTCAGGACCTGGTTTCCTTCTACCAGGAGATCAGGAAAGCCCCGGATGAACAACTGGCAAAGCTCATCGGGTTTTTCCAGGTGCGCCCTTTTTTGCAGGCGGCGATCGGCACATACTCCAGCGGCATGATCAAAAAATTATCGCTCCTGCTTTCCTTTATCGGATCACCGGCCTGGATAGCCCTGGACGAACCCCTGGTAACCCTCGACCGCGAGGCCATTCCGATCTTATATTCCCTCATCGGTGAATACCGGCTTCAACGGGGCACGGGTTTCCTCATCAGTTCCCACCAGGATCTCGAACGGGAGGCGCTTGGGGAAGACAGGATCCTGGTCGTCCGCGGAGGGACCGTTCTTCCCGCTCAACAGATCGTCCCCGCATGAGAACCCGCATGAGAAATAGTTACGCATCGCCCATTCACCCATGACCCTTACCGCATGAGAAAAACGCTTTCCATCCTCCTCAAAACCCTCGTTAAGCCATTCTATCGACGGTATGCAGGCCCCCTGCTCCTGGTCTTTATCCTGTTCTTCGGGGCCGTCGGCGAACTCAGCGGCGACAAACCCGATTATACGGGCCCCTTTCCCCAACTGCATTATCAATATGCCCTGATCCTGGGAATATTGACCAGCCGTATTTTCGACCTGCTCGTGTTGACAGCCTGGCTGATCTATGGGGAGAAATGCGCACAGTTCGTACTCACCTCCTTTCAAAGTCCCGGTTATCGTTTCCTGCAGATCCTGGACAACCTCGACAGGAAAAGGTCCTTTACCGTACTGCTGATCGTGCAATCCTTTCTGTACTTACCCGTATCTCTATACGCCATCGCCATCATCGCCGTCGCAGTGTATAAAGGATGGATCGGCGCAGCCTTCCTCGTAGCTGCGATCATTCTTCTCATATGCCTGGTGATGGCGGCCCGGTTTGAGCTCCGGTTGAGAAGTCGCCCACTCTCTCCCGGACTCCAGGATCACCTCTCCGGCGGTCCGCGAATACATACGCTGGCTCCGGGTACTTCGACAAACACTCCTGAGTTCCTGCCTCTGAAAGAGACCCGGGCGCTCCTTCACAAAGCCCTGGTACGGCCTTACTACAAGGAAAATGCCGGTCTCTTCCTTTTTATCTTTATCCTGCTCTTCGGGGTGGTCGCTCCCTCCCAGCAACTGAATTATCATTACCACCTCATCCTTGGAATGCTAAACACCCCGGCCCTCTTCGGGCTCGTCATGCTCGTCTGGTATTTCTATTCAGAGAAGTGTACCCGGTTCATCCTCGCCCGACTGCAATCCCCGGAGCTTTCTTTCCTGGACATCCTCAATGCCCTGCCTGCCGGGAAGATCTATCGGCAACTGTCCCGCGTCTATGTCGGACTGTTCCTGCCAGTCTATGGCTATACCCTTGCCGTCCTGGGTGTCGCCTTCTACCTGGGTGCATCCGGGACTATGCTGCTCATCGCTCTCACGCTGGCATTGCTGCAGGGGGTCCAGGTTCGCCGGATACTGCAACGGTTGCGCAGTCCGGGAAGACAGCACCGGATCCCTCGCCGGTTACGCTTCTTGTCCGGCAAGCGGAGAGCATACGGTCCATCGTCCCTTCCTTATTGGAGGATCTTTATACGCTATTTGGTAAAGGAGCAGAAAGGATTGTTCCTTGGCATCAAATTGTTCAACGGCAGCATACTTTATTTACTGCTCCATGCCCAGGGTCAGACGCCCGGAGACTATGACCTCCGGATGCCGATCTTATTTTATAGCATCGGGCTCTTCGGCCATGGGGTCCTTGTGTATCGACTGCGGGCGCTGGAAGAGACCCGGCTGGTATTTTACAGGGGATTGCCCATTTCCCTCCCAAAAAGAATGCTGCAATACGGACTTCTTTATTTAGTAGTACTAATACCTGAGATGATCCTTATAAGCTGGCTATCTCCCAAGCTTTTACACTATGTGGATGCGATTGAGTTCGTAGGCTGGAGCTATGCCGTCCTGCTGCTCCTGGACAGCCTGCTCTTTGTCCGGCCCTTTCCGATGAAAGGCTATTTAAAATTACTCTTTTGTATTTTCATGATCGTATATGGCGGTGTCCTGGGCGGCTTTTTCCTCCTGCTGACTATACTGACCTTCCTGGCCGCCACAACCCTCTTTTTTTGGAGTTACTACCGCTACGAGGCATGAGCGTCTGATACAGCCGGCCATCGGGCTCCGAAAACGCCGGGGAACTCCGGATCATCGCACCATCCCGTATCATCTGCCATGTTTTATTCTGTGATCAGGTCAGCGGATTTCACTTTCTCCGGAAGCCAGACGGTCATCTCACCCTTCCCCCGGTTGGCCCAGGTATAATAAGGAATAGCCGTGATCGTCTTCTTTTCCGTATGGATATTCACGCCGCTCGGGTCGATGGCCACCTGGTAAGCATCTCCTTTCAGCACCATGACCCCATTCAAAAGGTCTTTTTCAAACACCGGTTGTAGGCTGCTTTCGCGGGGCAGGATCAAGGTGCTGGTGCTGCCGTTATTATCCTTCCATTCGGCGCAATACATCAGCGGGCCCCTTTGCAAGGCCACTTTGCCGAGATCGTCTTTTAACAGGGGATTGTTGGCCAGTACTTTTTTTATTTCCATCGGCAGCGTAAGTTCGATGCGGTCATTCTTCGTCCAGGTCCTCCGGATCACGGCGTATCCGTTCTCAACGGTATAATCCAGGGGCTTCCCGTTCAGTTTGATCTCCACGGCTTCGGGTGATGGGTTTCTGAAGACATAGAGGTCTGTCGGCATGGCCTTGCCACGGGCCCAGCCCGGGATACGGATCTTCAGGGCGAAATCCTCCTGTTTCACCGGCTGGATCGTAAAAGCCAGGGCCCCATCCCAGGGATAGTTGTTCTGCTGGAGGATGGACAGCGGCCTGTCATGGATCTTCAAGGTCGCATTGCTATTGGCAAAGAGGTTCACATAAATGTCGTCGTCTTTCTGCGCATACATATAACCGGGAATGGACGGCAGCAGCCGGGTCATATTCGTAGGGCAGCAGGAGCAGTCAAACCATCCTGATCGTCCCGCTTCCATATCCGCATGGGTAAAATTACTCCGGATCTGCATCGCATTCGTATAGAAAAAGGATTTGCCATCCAATCCCACCCCGGAGATCAATCCGTTGTACAGGATCTTTTCGAGCAGGTCCATGTATTTTGAATCCCCGTGCAGCAGGAACATACGATAGTTCCAGTATACATTCGCGATCGCGGCGCAGGTCTCGTTATACGCGGTGGCATTCGGCAATTCATAGTCGTTGCCAAATCTTTCCCCGTTGCCGATGGCCCCGGTACCCCCCTGTACATAGATCTTCCTGCCCGCCATGTTTTCCCAGATAGTGTCGATGGCTCCCAGGAGTTTGGCATCTCCCGTCAATGCCGCTACATCCGCCATGGCGGAATATAAATAAGCCGCACGGACGGCGTGACCTTCCGCCGCATATTGTTCCGTCACCGGCTTATCATCCTGCCAGTAGGCCCCGTTCTTCCAGGGGTCCTTGCTGCTGGTATCATATCCGTTATAATGACCACGTTCCCCGATAAAGAAACTGGCCGTTTGTAAATACTCCTGTTTGCCGGTGATACGATAGAGTTTGACAAGCCCCATCTCCACTACTTCATGACCCGGGGCCACATGTAGCTTGTCCGGACCGAAGACGGAACAAACGAGATCCGCATTTTTCAGGGCGATGTCCAACAGGTTCTTTTTACCGGTAGCATAATAATGAGCGGCCGCCGCTTCGTACAAATGACCGGCATTATAGAGCTCGTGGCTCAATTGCCTTTCTTTTTCCCATCTCTTGATGCCGGACCAGGCATGCGGATGCTGGGGATCGATCGTACGGGCCGTGTATAGATAGCCATCCGGCTCCTGCGCCCTGGCGACTTTAAGGATCAGGCTATCGATATACGATTCCATTTTCTTGTCGGGAAAAAGGCTTAGCGAATACGAAGCCCCTTCGATGGTCTTATAGATATCCGTGTCGTCAAAAGGGAAGGTCGTGCAGAATTTACCGGAATGAGCGGCCGCCATTTCAAAGTTCCTGACCCTACCGGTGCTTTCGCAGCGCTCGAAGGAGGCGGGAATAGTCACGGTATGATTGGTGCGGATACGGGGCAACCAGAAATCATCCGTTAGTTTTACTTGCGTAAAGGTCACTGTGTGGATCGGATAATCTTTTTTCTGCCCGAATAAAGTGGTGGCGCATAAAAGAGAAAAAGGCCATAGTAGTTTTTTCATACGTAGTAAGTGCGTCTGTAAAATGTAAGCAATCTGTGTTTGCAGTTACAAGTTAAGGTAAATACGGGATTGGAAAATAAAGAAGGGGAAATAATTGTCAATTGAACAATTGTTAAACGGGAGCCACTGGAAACTTAGTCCGGGACGTTCATCATTTTCTAAAAATGGCCAGCCTGACAGGATCGATAACGTCTTTGGGGATAGAGGTCTTGTCTTTTGAAAAGGCTTCGCAATCGGCCAGTCTGAGGGTAAGCGTTTGTTTCTTTTTTCGATGGATCCGGGTGGTAGTTTCGAAGCGGTCATGATGCATACCCAAACATTGGATACTGACATAGTAACTGCCCGTTGGCAGATCCCCGATGGTGATCTGGTTGTCCTTGTCCAGATGGAATACCCGGTAGACAGTACCCGGGCCCGAACGATTCCACCGGTCGAATATGATAAGGACGGAATCTTTTGGAACAAATCCCCGGTCCCTTGTCAGGAAACGGATATTTGCCGTTCCATGTTTGGTGATCTTATTGGTATCGGCCTGCGGAGATTGCTTTCCCGCGGCATAGAGGGAAAAAAGAAGAGTGATGGGGGCGATATAATAGCATAATCGTTTCAAGTATGTTGACCTTATCAACATAAGATCAACAAAAATGCCATTTTATAATATATTGAAAAACAAATAATTAGTAAAGCGCGTACGCGCGACAACTTTCCCATAATCGGAAGAGATTCCGTGATCTGGAAAATTTTCGTCCTCCGCAGGCTGCTATTTCAGAATGGTATCGATTGTTTTTAATTCCTCGGCGCTGAAAGAGACATTCTTAAAACATTCCAATGAATCTGTCAGTTGCTCGGGCTTGCTGACGCCGATCAGGACGGACGTAATGCGTTTGTCCCGCAGTACCCAGGCCAGCGCCATCTGTGCGAGCGTCTGGTCTCTTCTGATCGCCAGTTCATTCAGCTTTTGTATTTTTTGGACGACCTCCGGGGTCACCTGGGCCAGTTGCAGGAAGCCCGTGGATTTGGCCGCCCTTGAATCTTCGGGAATTCCTTTCAGATATTTATTCGTCAGCAATCCCTGCGCCAGCGGAGAAAAGGGAATGCAGCCCACCCCTTCTTTTTCCAGGAGGTCGAGCAGGCCATCCTCTACCCAGCGTTCGAACATAGAGTATTTAGGCTGGTGGATCAGGCAGGGTGTACCCAGTTGCCGGAGGATCTTCAGCGCTTTGGCTGCTTCTTCCGGCCGGTAATTCGAAAGCCCTACATACAAGGCTTTGCCTTGTCGTACGATCAGGTCGAGGGTCGCCATGGTCTCTTCCAGCGGCGTATCCGGATCGGGACGGTGATGATAGAAAATATCCACGTAATCCAGTCCCATCCGTTGCAGGCTTTGATCGAGGCTGGAGACCAGGTATTTCTTCGAACCCCATTCGCCATAGGGTCCTTCCCACATATAATAACCCGCCTTGGTGGAAATGATCAGTTGGTCACGGTAGCTTTGAAAATCCTGCCGGAGGATGCGACCGAAATTTTCTTCCGCCGAACCCGGAGGAGGGCCATAATTATTGGCCAGGTCAATATGCGTAATGCCCGAATCGAATGCCAGGTGAAGGATCTTGCGACAGTTCTCCAACACGTCTACATGCCCGAAATTATGCCAGAGGCCAAGGGATACGGCGGGTAGCTTCAGGCCGCTCTTGCCGCAGCGGCGGTATTCCATCGATTGATAACGTGCAGGACTGGGTGTATAGCTCATAAGGGAGAAAAGTTGAAGGGTAAAAATAGTTAACTTTATCTTCTCCTCATGGACCTGTATCAATTATTAATAGAAGAACATTCGAAGCGGCAATGCGATCGCATCGTCCGGTATATCGGCAAGGATAAAGATCGCTTTGCCGTATTGATGGACCTTTTTTTTCAGGGCGAATACCGTATTACACAAAGAGCGGCCTGGCCCATGAGTTATTGCGTCCGGGCTCATCCCGAACTGATCCGTCCTTATTTCAAACCTTTGCTGGACAACCTTCCGGAATTGAAGCTTATCATTGAAGAACAATGGCCCCGGTCCACCCCTGCCTTCCGGTCGCGGGCGAAAAAGATTCGGACGCTGACCTGATAGCCCTCTCCGTTTGAATGGGCCGTTTAATAAAGCAGCCTGGTCTTCAACGTACCCTTCACTTCCTTCAGCAATTGCAGGGCCTGGTTGGACAGTTTCTTATCGATATCCAGCACCACATAGCCGATCTCGTCATTCGTCTTCAGGGACTGGCCGAGGATATTGATATGGTGTTGGGACAGGGTCGTATTGATCTCCGACAGCACGCCCGGCACATTCTTATGGATATGCAGGATCCGGTGGGTGCCTTCCTGGGGCGGCAGACTGAGGGAAGGGATCGTATGGCTGCCGAGACTAATCCCCATTTCCAGATACTGAAAGAGCTTGTTGCTCACATCCCCGCCGATATTTTCCTGGGCCTCTTCCGTGGAACCCCCGATATGCGGGGTAAGGATCACATTGGGCAGGCCTTGCAGGGGATTTTGGAATCGGTCGCCGTTCTTTTCGGGCTCCCATGGAAAGACATCGATGGCGGCGCCGGAGAGCTGCCCTTCCTGCAGGGCTTTTGCCAGTCCTTCGAGGTCCACGACCTCTCCGCGGGCATAATTCAGGAGGATCGACCCTTTTTTAAACTGTTTGATCACCGTCTTATTGATCATATTCTTCGTCTGGGCCGTCTCCGGAACATGGAGGGTGATGATATCCGCCTGGCTGACGACTTCTTTGAGGGTCTTTTTAGCCACGGCATTGCCAAGGGGCAGCCGGGTCACCGTATCATAGTAAATGACCTTCATTCCCAGGGCTTCCGCCAGGATGCTTACCTGGGTGCCGATATTACCATATCCTATGATTCCCAACGTTTTACCTCTTAATTCATAGGATCCTTTCGATTCTTTCAGCCAGATCCCTTCATGGGCAGCCTTGCTTTTGTCCGGGATGCGCCGGATCAGGAGGATGGAAAGCCCGATCACCAGTTCCGCTACCGAACGGGTATTGGAATAGGGGGCGTTAAAGACCGCAACTCCCTGTTTGGTGGCCGCTTTCAGGTCCACCTGGTTGACCCCGATACAAAAACAACCGATCGCCTGCAGTTTATTTGCGGCTGCCAGGACTTTGGGAGTGATCTGTGTTTTAGACCGGATCCCCAGTAAATGGACATCCTTTATTTCGTTGATCAATTGCTCTTCCGATAAGGCCCCGCCCAGCTTTCGTACCGAAGCGTACCCTGAATCCGAAAAGTGTTTCACCGCCGCGTCGCTTATATTTTCTAAGAACAAAATCTTAATCTTTTCTTTCGGATAACTGGTAGTTTTCTTCTCTGCCATAATTTCGCCCTTCTTTTTACGTTAATTTTCTGAAATCGTAGTGCAAAGTACTACCGGAAATTTTTACTTTTGCCGTTTTATAACTAAAAAATTTATTCCTGTTGAAAGTCCTTGGGTATTTGATATTCTCCGTCACCTTATTCGTATCCTGTGGCCAGGCCGCACAGACGTCTAAAATGGTTCAGCGGACCGACACGGTCCAGCCTGCGCCCGCACCCGCGCTTACGGGTCCTGAATTACATCATTACACCGGCATCTCCGGGCATTTCTTCGATTCCATCATTGCGGGCCGCTTCAATGGCAGTGTGCTCGTAGCCAAGAACGGGGTCATCGTATATGAACGCTACAAGGGCTTCAAGTACCCGGACAAGAAAAAGGACTCCCTCGATCTTCATACGGCCTTTCACCTGGCTTCCGCTTCCAAGACCTTTACGGCGATGGCTACTTTAAAACTATGGCAGGAAGGCAAATTGGACATCCACGATCCGATCTCAAAATATCTCACCGGTTTCCCGGCGGATGGCACTACGATCCAAATGCTGCTGAGTCATCGCAGCGGGCTGCGGAACTATGTTCATTTTATGGACCGTTCCAATTGGGACAAGCATAAATTCCTTAGCAATGGGGACGTGCTGCAATACATCATCGACCATCCGAAAGACGTGCGGGGTACCCCGCCGGGAAGGCATTTCGAGTATTCCAATACCAACTATGCCTTGCTGGCGCTCATCATCGAGAAAGTTTCCGGCCAATCCTATGGGGATTATATGACGCAAAATTTTTTCCAGCCGCTCCAGATGCAGGACAGCTATGTCTTCAGGCTTGCCGATACGGCCACTGCCATGCAATCCTATTACCAGACGGGCCGCAAGTTCCGTATGGAATTCCTCGACCTGGTATACGGCGACAAGAATATCTTCAGCACGGTCCGGGATATGTATAAATGGGACCAGGCCCTGCGTTCCGGCCTGTTTACAAAAGGCGTCCTCGACAGCGCTTACTCGGGCTATAGCTTTGAAAAGCCCGGTATCCGGAATTATGGGCTGGGGTGGCGCATGCTGATGATGCCGAACGGGAAGAAACTGATCTACCATAATGGTTGGTGGCATGGCAACCGCACCGTTTTCATCCGGATGCTGGACGAGAATGCTACGATCATTGCACTTTGCAATAATGACTACAAGCGGGTCTATTCCGCGAAAAAGCTCTGCGATCTCTTTGGCGACTACCGTCAGGGCAATGAAAGCTTCGATGAAGGCGAGGCCGACCTTTCCGGCCGTGCGGGTGAACCCACCGAAGCGAAGGCGGTAGCAACTCCTCCGCCTCCGGTTGTAAAAAAAGCGCATACCCCTGTGCATCGGGCCCCGGTGAAAAGGGCCGCGAGAAAGAGGGTGGTACATCGCAAGAAGCCCGTTGCACAATCCTGATAGCCCCCAATCCCTAAATATCAAAATTTCGCAATCTCAAAATCCTCCCTCACGTGGCCGAAATTGAGTAAATTTCCGCATGGAAATTTTTTCTGCAGAGCAGATACGCAACTGGGATGCTTATACCATCCGTGAGGAGCCAGTTTCCTCCCTCGACCTGATGGAGCGTGCCGCTGCGGGCTGCTTTTCCTGGTTGGAAAAGAAAGGGTACCTGCGGCATTCTTTTTCGATCTATTGTGGCAAGGGCAACAATGGCGGCGATGGACTGGCATTGGCGCGGATGCTGGCTGCCCGGCAATGTTCCGTCACGGTGTTCATCCTCGAATTCGGTCACCTGGGAAGCGAGGATTTTCAGGCGAACCTTGCCCGTCTGCATCAGACGGAAGTCGGGATACGGTTCATCCAGGGGGAAGACAACTTTCCTCCCATCGCTCCCGGAGCCATCCTGGTCGATGCCATCTATGGTTCGGGATTGAACAGGCCCCTGGACGGGGTCGTCGCCGAACTGGTAGCCTACCTGAATCAATCGGGTAACGAGATCATCGCGATCGATCTCCCCAGTGGGATCTTTGCAGATAAAAGCTCTAAGGACCATCCCTCGGTGAAGGCAACGCATACCCTCAGCTTCCAGTGCTATAAGCCTGCCTTCCTGGTGGCGGAGAATGAAACGCAGGTTGGCGAACTGCATATCCTGGACATTGGCCTGCACCCCGGCTATTTAAAAGAAGTAAAGAATGAGCTGGAATTATCGGCGCTTCCCCTGATCCGGTCGATCTACCGGCCCAGAAAAAGTTTTGCTCATAAAGGCAGTTTCGGTCATGCCTTGCTGGTAGCCGGCAGCTATGGAAAGATGGGAGCGGCTTCCTTGGCCGCGCGGGCCTGCTTGCGGAGCGGCGTCGGATTGTTGAGCTGTCATATTCCCCGCTGCGGGTATACAATTATGCAAACGACCTTGCCGGAGGCGATGATCCTCACCGACGAGCAGGAACAGATAAACACTTACGTTTCCGGCGACCTGGAAAAATACTCCGCCCTGGGGATCGGGCCCGGCATCGGGACGGAATTCGGGACGAGAACGATGTTGGAAGACTTGCTGCGGAGATACCGGAAGCCCGTCGTATTGGATGCTGACGGCCTGAATTTGCTGGCGCAGGATACCAGCCTGTTTTCTTCTTTGCCCCCCTACTCTATTTTGACGCCTCATCCGAAAGAATTCGAGCGTTTGTTCGGGTCGGCTGCCAATGATTTTGCGCGGCTGGAGAGGGCCCGGGAGGCTGCGCGGGAGCATCAATGTGTGATGGTATTGAAGGGGCATTATACTTTTATCGCCATGCCCGGCGGTAAGGGCTATTTCAATTCCACGGGCAATCCCGGGATGGCGAAAGGCGGCAGCGGGGATATCCTCACGGGTATCCTGACGGCTCTTTTATCACAGGGTTATTCGGCTGGCGAGGCGGCGATCCTGGGCGTCTATCTGCATGGACTGGCCGGGGACTTGGCGGCAACGGCCCTTTCACAGGAAGCAATGCTGGCTTCCGATCTGACCGATCACCTGGGTAAGGCCTTCCTTTCCATCGCCTCCCCCCCACCCCCACCCCTCCGGGTCCACTGATTTCAATTTTGCCAATTTCCGGGAGGAACCTATTTTTGTATCCCGGTGTTTTTCGGGATGTAGCGCAGCCCGGTAGCGTGCTTCGTTCGGGACGAAGAGGTCGCAGGTTCGAATCCTGTCATCCCGACTTTTTGTATTGATTATCAATTAATTAAAAGCTGTTCGGACGTATTCCGGACAGCTTTTTCCTGACACACAAAAATTTGGTTATTTGGATAGCTTGTAAAAAACGCATACTTTCAACTGTATATTTACTTGTTTATATGAAGCCTGATTATCCCAACAAACTCTTTAATGATAAACGCGTCAGCTATGTATTGCTGATGGTATCACTTGCAGAAAATTCACGCATATAGTAATTACCTCCTTCCAGAGATTTCATTGTCATAAGGTTATCGCTCATCTCTCAAGATTTTTGCCGTATGGGTAAGTCATTTGCTATTTTGCATATTTCCGATCTTCATCGATCAATCATAGATCCAATCTCAAATGATGAGCTTATTTCGGCACTGGTTAGTGACCGGGATAGGTACATTCGGGAGGATCCGAAGATACCGGCGCCTGAAGCCATTATTATTAGTGGTGATATTATCCAGGGTGTCCCTTTAGGCACGCCGGATTATGAAGCGGAACTGATTAAACAGTATGCAGTAGCGGAGGAGTTTCTTGATGAACTAGGACGGCGCTTTGTTTCTGGCGATCGTTCTAAGATAATTATAATTCCAGGTAATCATGATGTTGACTGGAATACTGCTTTTAGTTCAATGGGAGAGATTGATATTAAAGACCTTCCTGCTAATCTTGGTTCCTTGCTTTTTTCCGAAACATCCCTCTATAGGTGGGATTGGAAGACACGTACAGCATATCGTATTATCGATAAAGACCTGTATTCAAAACGCTTGGACGTATTTTGGCGATTTTTCGAACGGTTTTATGCGGGAGTAGGAGGTCTTTTAAAAGTTGATGCTTTTTCCGATTCTAACCTGTTTTCCCTGCATGAAGGGAAAATAGGCGTGGCCGCATTCAATTCATGCGAAGGGAATGATTGCTTTGCCTTCCACGGGATGATCAGGAAAGAGGTCATCGCAAGAAGCCACCTCGAGCTGCAAGACCTCGGAGTGTTCGACTTACGGATAGCAGTATGGCACCACAATATTGAAGGAGGGCCATATAGGACGGATTATATGGATATTGACACCGTTCGGGGAATGATTGGCCGTGGATTTCGCCTGGGGCTTTACGGTCACCAGCATAAAGTGCAGGTGGTCCCCCACCAAATATGGTTGCCCGATATGGAAAGAATGGCGGTGGTCAGCGCGGGTTCTTTGTGTGCTGGCAAGAATGATCTTCCTACAGGGATAACTAGGCAATACAATATTTTGGAGCTGGCAGAGGACCTTAGAAGTGTAAAAGTGCATGTCCGAGAGATGTCTGTCTCCAATCTTTTTTCAAGAGGTAGATTTATGGAACTTGGAGGTAGTAGCTTTGTTGAGCTTAATTGGGAACCGGGTAAAAATTCAGTCGGAGCTCAGGATAATATAACGCTTTTGCGTAACCAATCTATAATTATCAATGGTGAACAAGCGGTGAAGTCGGGGAATTATTCCTTGGCAAAAAGCCTGCTGGAAAAGATCGACCTGTCTCCCAACAGTTATGAACGGGGACTTTACCTGGATGCGTTAATGAAAATGAAAGATTGGAAGGCTATTATTGAAATTACAAAAACTCCTAGCAGTATTGATGAATTGTACAAAAGAGTAGATGCTTTTATAGAAACAGATAACTTTTCTGCGGCCTCCAAATCTATAGAGGCCTTTTCAGAAATGCTTAATTTGCCCGAGTCTGATAAAGTTAGCCTGAAACAAAGGATTTATATATTAAATCAGATGAAATTATGACAGAATTACCGGATAAAATTCCATTTGCAATAGAAATCAGTAGAGTAATTGAATTACTCGCCGCGCAAATCTATCCGACTCCTTTCGCGCTCTTGAGGGAAAATGTACAGAATTCCTTCGATGCGATCTTATTGCGCAAGCATACGGGTGTAAATTTCGAGCCTTCCATAGTCATTTTGATAGAGGCTAAACAAGTTCAAGTTTCAGATAATGGCATAGGAATGTCTAGAAAGGATCTGGAGGAACATTTTTGGCGAGCCGGTTCCAGTAGCAAAAATACGAAGGAGGCTCGCGAGGCAGGTGTTGTCGGAACATTTGGTATCGGTGCCATGGCCAATTTCGGGATAGCAGAGGATCTAATTGTCGAAACAGAAAGTGCTAAAACCGGTGAGCGAACCTTGAGTTCTGCATCAAAATCCACATTATCTGTGACGCAAGATTGCATTTTAGTTAAGGAACTGAAATCTGTAGGAGAGCCCGGAACGAAAATAACTGCAACTATACAACCACAAAAATCGATTTCTGTAAAAGATGCTGAAGCGTATATTTCACAATTTGTTTCCTTTTTGCCAATCGATGTAATTGTCAACGGGAAAATAGCAAGTAGACGTTCAATTAGAGAATCGGTACCTCAATTAATCTCAACTTGGAGTGTTACAAGAGATAGCGCTGACCTAGGAGATGGTATTAAAGCGAATATAGCTATATCTGGTGCCGTGAATGGTGAAGTTAGGATTGAACTTGATAATATTGTCTACGGGTCACAACGATTAGAGGGGCTGATGGTGCTGCGACAGGGTCTCAGTACGATAAAGACTTTTAGAAGTGGTTTTGGATTGGCAACGACCGGAGTTGCCTCAGCCTATCAGTTAGGTGGGGTTGCTGACTTTTTATTTTTGCAACCTACGGCTGGTAGGGAAGCGCTCACCTCGGAAAGTATATCGGTTTTACAAAAAATAATAACACGAACGGAGGAGTTGATCAGCCTGGAATTATCTAACCGACCGGAATGTAATTCAAATGCATATTTTGTGACCTGGGTTGCACAAAGAAAAAGATATAACCTTTGCTCTTATCTGCGGGTTCGTGTTGAACCAGGGGACTCAATGCCATTAATGGATATAAAAAATAATACAAGTAATACACCAATGCTTGTTTATTCCGGGACAGATCAAGCAACCATTAAACATGCATCGGAGGACAGACCCATCCTCGTGATTTCGAAAGGAGTACCGCGTAGTGAATGCGAACTGGGGTACTTACGGACATATTGTAAGATAGTAGAATTGTCAAATGAGCAGAAGGTATTAAAACCAAAGTCTGACGCAGAGACAAATTCCGCGGAGAAAGCCCTGTCGTTTAGAATTGCCTTTACGCTTTCGACGGATTATTTTATTGATGCTCATATTAAATATGGAACCATCTCACATGGCTTACCCATTCTGATAACGGACAAGAAGATTCCTGTTGAAATTTGTCTTGACCCTGAAGGCCCGACCGTAAGGATAATATTAGAGTTGTATGAAAAAGAATATTCGGCGTTTGGTCACATGGTAAAAGATTTTGTAAGGAATATGATATTCCCGAGGATAGCAGACCTCGTTCCAAGTGCTACCCGGCAAGGATCGGAGGCTTTCCTAAAAATGATTAGTCGGGCGAAGGAAATATTTGAATATGATGTGCAGGATGAAGAGAGCCTGTCCGCATTATGGAATAAATACTTGAAGAAGGAAGTTTCCTATAATGAAGTAACAGAAAGAGCAAATGCTGCAGTCAGAAGTTATCAGGTTCTCGATTCTTCTGTGGCGGCTAGTGTAAAAGATGTAGTCCCTGATGTCATTGAAAATGAAAAAATTACTGAACAGCGCGATGAAACTCATTTTGGAGCACAACCGCCCATTCAGCGGTTCGACATTCCAACTCCTAAAAAAATATTGACCATCAATGAGTCCGAACCTTCCCTGAAAGGATATCGTTGTTTCCTGGCATTAACGGATCGAATTAGGGAGGAAAAAGGGGACTTCTTTCTTCAGCCACATCGAACCTCCGTGGTCTGGGGAGGTCAGAAGGCCTTGTTTATATTTGAACATCATTCCGGTAACTATGGATTATATTACGACTTGCAAACCCAGAACTTGATTAGTGAAGATTCAGGTGGAGGGACTTTTCAATCCTGTACCATCGTAATGAAAAATCGGATTTTTATTCCAATACCACCAGCGATACAAGGGAGCTTTTTGCCAAAGGAAAGCGAGCGGAAAAGATTTGAAGTGAAATGCGATATTCTCTATATCGACAAAAAGTAGATACCTTGAAAAAAGATTTGGAGCCAGGCCCTTTCTTCCAAGGAATTCTTCGCTGAACACTATCCTTTTATTTCTGGGCCTTCAACGACACCAGCCAAACCGTATTTACTATCAATGTCGATGACAAGGCGATCTTAAATAGGCGTGCAACGTTTAAGGCCTAACGGTGCTTCAGGTTTCTCCATAATATTTCAATTTCGGGACTAATTGTTCCTTAAATTAAACATACAAATTGACGTAGATCTAACCAAAAAGGGTTCGAATTGTGCCCTGAGCTTATTTTATTTATCCAAAAAAGAGACTGTAGATTATTTTCGAAGCTCAATAAGTTTACTTTCACATGACGAAATTATTTTGTCTAATACAGTTTTTTTAATGTCATCGTCGTCATCATATTCTAAAATATCCAATACCCAAGGATACTTTTTAAAATGTTCAAACATTCCGTATTCAGAATGCCCTGTTAATATAATTGGCTGGACGGGTAAGGATGTCATATGTGGCACGATTTGACTAAGTTCTTGCGGAATACTTTTGGGGTCTGTTATGTCTGCGATAACAAATTTGGAAAGTAAAGCTAGTGTTGTAACTGTTTCGGTAATATCTCTGTTTGGAGAATTCTCAAAGTCAAATAGAACTGGCAGATAGTTTTTATGCCGTAACTCGTCTCTTAGTAAATTTAATACACGCATTCTATCTGCAGTAAATCTTCCAAGGATTAAAACAACTTTTGAAGTGATTGTACTAATAATGTTTCGTAATTTCTCATTGTTTATCAACAAATAAATAAATTGAGCAACTTCGATATTGTCAATCGTTATTTTGGGTTCGTTTGAATCCGATATGCGTAAATCTTCTTGAATTGTATCTATAAGTGAAAGTTTCCAGGCTGACACTCCAAATATCTTACTATTTGAAAGGTCACACTTTGTAAAAGTATCGGCTGTCAACTGAGTATTCCTGAAATCAATTTTCCTAAGTATTGTATTATTAATTTCAGAGTTGTTGATTTTTCCTGAGGTAAACATCGTTCCTGTCAAATCGCATTTTTCTATTTTGCAGCCATCAATAATTGAATTATATAGCATGCTATTATTAAAATTACAGTTCGTAATTTCCGTAAACAAAAGCTGAGAATCGTTTAGTTTAACAAGCGACATCTCCGAGTTTAATATTTTAGCATCCCGAAATAGGCTTCTTTCAAAATGTGCTTTTATTAGATTAACATTGTCTAGCTGTGTAGAACAAAAGGTGCTTTCACGAATATTGGCACTAGTAAAGAATGCATTTTTGATTTTGCTACCGCTAAAATCAGATCGATTAAATAAACAATTACTAAAGTTAGAATCCTTAATAATTGTCCCCCTTAGATTAGAATCCCGTAAGTCGGCGCTTTGAAAGTTTGAATTGTTGAAATATGAGTTTCTGAAATTTGCCTGTGTTGCAATTGAGTTTTTAAAATTTGCATTTCCTAGGTGACTTTTTTGTATGTTCGTTCTTGTTAAAATGCAATTAGAAAAGTCGTAATTCCTTAGATCCTTGCAGGATAAATTTAGACCTGATAGGTCAATTTGCGAAGTTGCGATTTGTTGTCTATAGCTATTCCATTTTCGAAACCCATCCTTAATTATTTCTAAGAGTTTATCCTGTTGCATGTAGTATGAAATTGTGCCTGACGCAGTAATTTGTGAGATAAGACGCGGTCAGCGAAGCCTACATTATTTGTCATTCTTCCTTTTAAGCTTCTTTTTTTTGTGTGTGGGTAATGGCAATTTAGCTTTGCCCTTAAGGTTTTTTTGTGCTTCTAGTTGTTCAATATACACTTGAACATCCTCTTCGGATACCTGGTCATATACGGCTGAAAGTTCTGTGTATGACATTTTAAAGGCATTGGCGATGGCAATACTTGTTGTCAATACTACATCTACTTTGCCAACTGAAATTTTTTGAATATGGGAAGGCTCCATGCCCGCCGCTTCTGCTAGTTTTTTCCAGCTTTTTATACCGCTTTTGTCTAGCTGCTTGCTTAGAGCTGCAGCGAACCGCAGTTTTATTGCAGTCTTATCTGATTTTTCAAGTGCTTTCATATGTTTTGGCAAGCTGGATGAATTTTAAAAATAATCCGACCTATAATAATAGGTCGGATTAAAAAATCACGTATATTTGACGTGATTAATAATATTAACTAACGTTGCAGGTCCTTCTACAAAATTGAAGGGCTTCGCTATAAGTCTCACGCAGAAAACCGCGAATTTTCAAGAAGTTGAGATGATAGTCGAATGCCCATTCTATATGTATCATATAGGGTGGGCCTCTATCAGCTTATCAACTTCGGGCTCTTCGCGGTGCCTCTGCGTGGTAAGACGAGGCCCGCCCTATATTTTTTCTTTTTTCCCCTCCGGGCCTCTCTTACATCAGACTTCCATTTTGTCATTATAAAAAATCATTCGTATGAACGACACGAACAGGGTAGGTATTGGCCGATATGTTCCGCTGCGATTAACGCAGGAGCAAACGGAAACTCCCATGGAAGTTGTAAGTGAGTTTTTCCAGACTTATACAATGGACGAGGTCAGAGAAAGCCAGTGGTTTCTATTCTCAAAAACAATCAGCCTGGATGATGAGGAATTAAGCGGCATTAGTCGAAATGATCTGGTATTTGACTATGAAGAGATGGGAAAGTTGATCGAGGCGATTTACCTCTTTGGAATTCAAATAGGGAAGATAAAGCCAGGATCTGGTCCTTCAAAGAGTTAATTCTATTTGTGTAAGAAAGGCAAATAGCCTGGACAAATCACAGTATACCATTAAATAGATAGGTATGAAAACTTCTTTAGACCACCTTCCCCATCCTAAACGGCAGCAACTATCAGCGATTACGAACATCGTGATCACAGCAATTCACCCGGAGAAAATCATTTTGTTTGGCATGCATGCTAACTCCTTATCGGGACAGGAGCTTTTTGAAGATGGGAGTCTTCCGTTCTGTCTGCTAAACTATGATCTCCTGGTGATCACCCGGCGAGGAGATCGCCGCTACGATTATGAAGTGCAGGATATTGTTGAGAATCGTTGCCATTGTTCTATTCCCGTGAATGTATTGGTCCATGACATCGATTATGTCAATGGGCAACTGGCCGCCGGACACTATTTCTTTTCCCTACTACGTCAGGAGGCTATACTCCTATATGATGCTGGGGCCGTTCCCATGGCAGACGGCCGCGATCTGGACTTCCATGCCATTCGACTGACGGCGGAACATGATTTCGAGCATTGGTGGCTCCGGGCACGCGTTTTTTTCCGAAGCGCACAATTCAACTGCCAGCACAAGGAGTGGAAGATTGCCGCATTTCTGTTGCATCAAGCCGCTGAACAGGCCTATCAGGCGATCCTGCTTGCCTTCATGGGGTATAAGCCGTGCACCCATAACCTGGATAAACTTCGACGGTATACGAACCGGTTCTCCATCGAGCTCGGTCTGCTTTTCCCCCGCAACACCCCCGAAGAGGACTGGCTTTTCCGGTTACTTCTGCAGGGCTATGTAGATGCCCGCTATAAGGAAGACTACCGTATCTCGGAAAAGGAAGTCAGGCAGCTTACCGAAAGGATCGAACGCCTCCTGTCTATTGCCGAAAGGGTATGTCGCAATCGATTCGTCAGCCTGGGTAAGATGGCGGGAATGGGTTTTAGTAGCCCGAACGCTGCAAAGTCGTCCTAATCTCAAAAACAGCACTTTGTCATCCAATAATTATGTTACATATGATACAACTAAATAATACCTCCGGCCAACGAGCCGTACTGAAAACTCAAATGTCCTTTACCATCCTGGGGACTTCGACACATAAGCCCCGATTGTCAAATTCAATAGCAAGCTATAGGTTCCTGATGCAGTATTGGAATATGGACATGATTGGGGTGTATGAAAGTTTCAAGATCCTGTTCCTTGATTGCAAACATCGCGTCTTCGTGATCTATGATCTTTCAAAAGACGCGATGAATACTATGGCGGACAAGCAACCAGCGCTGCTGGTCTCCCTGCCTGATGTCGATTTTGTTTATATGATCGTCGCGCACAATTGCCCTGCGGGAAATCCCCGACCCAGCCAAGTCGATTTCACTTTAGTTCAAAAGCTCGAAAGATTCCGTGAGGAGTACGACATTTCAGTGCTTGACTACCTGATCATTAACAGGCAGAAATATTTTTCCTTTGCAGATCGGGGGCTTTTATAGCAGTTCCTATTATTTTGGTTAAGGCTTAAAAAACCGGGCATTTCGATGTCCGGTTTCTTTTTGGGTGGGATGTTGTTTCCTGCTATTTGCTACCATGCAAGGTTTTTTCCCAGGCTTCCTCCATGGTCTTTTTACCTTCTTTTGGCTGGTGCTTATATAAATAATTCCAGGCTTTAAAACATTGGTCGTTCACCAACTGTCTTTCGTGAATGGCCGACGATTCTTGAATATACTGCTGACCCAGGGAAAAGCCGTAGGTTGCCAGTATTAAGCCCAGGGTCCAGGGAATGAGCCGCCCGAATACGATCCGGTAATACTGCCCGGCATTGGTTTCCGGAAAAAGCAGCAGCCGGACCTGCCGGATCACGTTTTTGGGTTGACTTTCTACCAACGCATGGATGGCCTGCATATGCTGATCGACCATTTTTTCAACGGGTGCCAGGTCTGCCAGGGGCGCTATGATTTTTTGCTTCCCCAGCATCTCCTGGAATGATTCTACTTTTTTCTCCAGCTGACCTACTTTTTCAGTTAATTCCCGGTTGAGCTGGTTACTTGCTTTCTGCTCGTCGAGCAGGTCCGTAAGGACGGTCTCAATAATTTCTGTTTCCATACTTTAAAATTTTAGATTGTTCTTGTTTAGCGGCCTAAGCCCTTTTTCTTTTTCCTCTTCCTTCTTTCCTCTTCTTGCTGCATCGGACTGCCCATTGATTCTTGGTTAGGTGTCGGTTTCATCAGCTCGTTTAGTATTTTGACCAGGCCATCCGTGACATTCAGGGAGAGCCCGGCTCCCAGGTGCAGATCCTTGTCGGGTGGCTGCCAATGGTCCAGGTCCTGGGAGATGACCTCCCGGGCTTTTTGAGTCTCCCCTTTTACCGTTGGATGATTGCTCACAGGTTTTTGTACTTCCTTCCTGTTCTGCTGAATTTGGAGGATACCTTCAATTTTTTGCCAAGAGTATCCGACCTCGCTGCCTTTGGTCCGGACCTTCTTATCATCCTCAAAAGCGATCCCCCTACCCTTGTCCACCTGGTATCCCTTTGCCTGCATCTTTTTTTCAAATTCGGGATAAGTTCGGGAGCTGTTCAATGCTTCCCGGATCGCTGCTTTTAGTCGTTCTTTGCGCTGATCCTGCCGTTGGATCTGCCTGTCCTTGGGAGATAAAAAGGGCCGGGGACTGAGGACTTTTTGCAGATCGTATTTCTTTTCGAGTTTCCGGCAGAGTTCGGCCATCCGGCGATAATCCTGGCTATCGCTGGCGACCTTTCCATCAAAGCCGACGCGGTTGCCTACGATATGGATATGTTGCTCTTTGGTATCCTTGTGCAGGATGCAGACATATTGGTTTTGGGCGATCCCAAATTCTTCAGCCGCAGCCCGGCCAATTTCTGTCAATTGCCCGTTGGTCATGTGGTCTCCCGGGGCTACCCGGATCGCCAGGTGGAGGACTGGTTTTTCAACCTCGGTATTTAATTTCCGAACATCTTTCATTTGACTGGCGAGGTCTCTTTTATCTCCGTAACATTGGTTGTATTCCAGGACCTCTGCCCGGTCTTTATGCTGCACTCCCTGGGCAAGAGACAACTGCTTTTTTTGCTCTTCGCTCAGGCTTCTTTTGTCCTCCAGACAATAGCTGATACAGTGATAAAAAGACTGTCCTTTGGTGACCATTCCGATCATTGTAAATAGTTTTTTACAGCCTGGGCGAGCTGCTTCACCTGCTCCGATTCGTGTTTCAAAACGGCCCGCTCCATGGCGTTTAATTCTTCATTACTATTCCTTTTTTTGGCGATCTGGTTCATGTTCGCGGCCAGGTGATTGAGCGTCCCGGAAAACTGTAATACCTCTTTGGGAAGCATCTTTGTCAGCCTGTCAATTTTTCCGGTGAGGCCCATCGTGCGGAGGTATTCAGAGACGGACAGGTTCACGGATTTGGCTTTGGTTTCGATGGCACGGCGTTCGATCAGGCTACACTTTACCCCCAGCAGTTGATCCTTCTTCACTGCCTTGCGGGGTCTTCCTCCTTTCTTCTTAGTATCGTTTTTGCGCGTGTCCATGTCTTTGCTCTCCCGGTTTTCCGAATGCGGAGCATGAGGAAAACCGCCCCCCTGAATGCGTAGCATGAAGGGGGCCAGCGTTTCGGTTATACCGAAACATAGCTGGCTACCGAACTTCAAAAAGTCATTTTGCCATGCATGTCCCGAATGTTATCGGTGTCTACGAATATGTTTGCATACTTCCTTTTGCCGGACCTGCTCCTGTAGCCATTCATTTAAGTCCTTGTATCGAATATAAAAGTCGCTTCGATCGAGGTAGTTGGCATTCCTTTCCAGGGCCTTTTTGGTGCAGTTGCTGCCTGCCGGATCGCGGTCAAGGAACAGGTGAATCGGCGCGTGCTGCTCCATCAGGGGATAGGATTTTTCAAAGAAGGCCAGGGAATTTAGGACCAGAAAATTTGTCAGGTCCTCTGTCGGTTGCTGGTTTATTTTTTGGAAGGACAGGAACGAAAAAAAGCCTTCGAAGACGGCGATCTGCGGCTTGCCATTGTCGAGGAAGCTGACATCTTTGGGCGAATTGCTGCCTTTGAAATTCGGGTTGCGCAGCTCGTATCCACCCGACCGGTTAGGAAATCCCAGGGCCGTGATGGTTTTTCCGTACAGCTCAAAATCGATCTGCTTACAGTATTTTTCGGCCAGGGCAACGGGGATACTCCGGGAGGTTAAATACTCGATAAGCGCCGGTGATTCGATGGCCTTTTCCGAAATGATTTTGATCTTGGATTTGCCAGGATCAGGATCTTTTTGCACAGGTCCTGCCTCTCCCGAATTTGGGGATGGCTGACCGGTTAACGGATAATTTTTTGGCTGTTGAAAAGAAAGAGGGCTACTTAATTTTTGTAGGAATTCTGCCACGGTACACCCGTGATATAATATCCCGAAATCGATCAGGGTGCCGCCCTTTCCGATCCCATGGTCATACCAGATATTAAATTTCTTATTGACCTTGAAAGAAGGCGTTTTTTCCTCCCGTAACGGAGATAGGTACCAGTGGTCGTTTCCACGAATCTTTTGCGGTTGATGGTCCAGGCTGGCCAGGTAGTCCACCAGGTCTTTTTGTTTGGCGTCCCGGCTAGATATAATACGGTGGTGCATAGTCTCTTTTTTTGATGATTTGATGAAAATGTCATTAAACTACATGTCTTTCTATCTCTTACGGCTTCATCGGTTTTTCATCCGGGTTTCATCGGCTGTCATCAGCCATTTTTTTTGATGAAAATTTGATGACGGTTTTGATGACCACAGTTTTTTCTTTTTCAAGTACTTATACTGTTTTCATCAAAATCATCCAGATTATTAAGGTTCAGGACCTCCTTTTTGGACAGCGTATAAAACCTGCCCTTCTGGTTGAATTCATAGATCACGCCGTCCGTTCCGATCCGGTATTGGAGGTAAGCGTTGGAATTTGGGGAAGGCTGCAATTTCCAATGATCTTGCAGCAGGCGCCGGATCGCGGCGCTATCCTGCCCCCGCCACCCTTTTTTCAACAGCCAATCCTGGACATCTGAAAGGCAGAAATGGATAGCATCGACTCCTTCCCGGTTGTCCAGGATAAAAAGCAAGAGCTGGGCAACCTCCCCTTCCAGTTTGTTACGATGATAGCGTTTGACCCGTTGGAGGGCAGGCGTACTAATTTGCTCCGGACGGAACCACATTCGGGAACTGGCCTGGGTAGTAAACGGCCGCTCGATCAGGTAATGGATGAAGAAAGGAATCTCTGTTCGCAGCTCGGCCAGCAGACCCTTGTTATCCTGTTCTAAGGGAGGAAGTCGCCGAATCCAGTAGCGGATCTCTCCGGGATCGATCAGGATAAAATTGTCTTCATTATTACTGCAGAGGACGAATTTTCCAAAAAACTCGATTTCCTGCCGGTCCTGGCCCTTCGCCTCGATCTTGTAATATTTCGAAGTGCTGAGGCTTTTGATTCGTTCCGAATCTTCCTTTCGATCCAGGAAGGTTTCATCGACTCCTATAAGGAGCTTATGGGCCCATTCAGCGTTGAAGTTGCTCCGGAAATCCTCATTGCTGTTGATGGTCATATTATCGCCGAAAATCGCCTTCAGGAAGTTCAGGAAGGTGGTTTTGCCGGTGTTCCGTTCGGTGCTTACCAAACAAAGGATCGGGAGCATCTGGGTCGGATAAAGGAGTAATACCTTCAGGTAGTCCAGGCCCAGGTCGAGCTGGTCCCCGAAGACATGGTTCAGAAATAGTAGGATTTGCTTCGGATAGCCAGGGCGGGGCTCATGGGGGAAAGGATGATAACTGTTATAAAACCGTCCGATCTCCCTTTTGTAGTCCAGATGACCAGGGACAAAGCAAAAGCCGTCATACTTAGGAATGGAAGAAAGGAAGGACTTTCCATGATCCTGCTTGATGCACTCCACCGACCAGGCTTGCAGGCTAACGGAGAACTTTCCGCTAACCAGTGGTCTTTTAACGTGCTTGTAATGCACTGTACCGATCCTCACATAATCGTTTGTAAGCATAGAAATTTCTTTTCCGGCGGGGCCGGGTTAGTTTCGTTTGAGGACATTATGTTTCATGGAGGCAATGACTTCCGACCGTTTGAAGTAGACCCGACCATTAAGGCGCAGAAAAGGCAGGCCTTTCTTCATCCAGTCATTGAGCGTTACCAGGGAAATGCCTAGCTCGGTGGCAATCTGCTGTCGGCTGAGTAGTGGCTCCTCCGGCGCTATTTTTGGCGGCTGACCGCCTGGTTGTTGCAATTCTTCACGAATGGACTCCCGGATCCATTTTTTAAAGTCCTCTTCTTGCGGGATAAAGAAACTGGTCATATCGATTAGGTTTTGACCAAATGTCTTAGGAAATAGTAAGAATAGCTATGAGGGATGAGGAAGGGATTTATGCAGTTTTTAGCGATCTGACTTTGAGCTAATTACACAATCAACTTATCGTCTGATATTTTGAAAAAAGGTGTGGGTATATAACCCCTGGCTTTCGAATAGTTAATAATTCCTTAACATCAATCGTAACATCGCATTAACGCAATAAACCAATATTTGCGCAGAAAATAGCTCTAGCGATGAAGAAACACCTTTTTTTACCTCTCACCTTATTGATTTCTTGTCAAATAGCCCTTGCCCAGACAGAAAAGATCTCCGGAAAAGTAGTGGATGGGGAAAACGGCAGCCCATTAGTGGGGGCGTCCGTAACTGTAACAGATAATTCCAAAAAGGGGGTCACAACAGACGCAGAAGGGGGTTTCTTTATGGTTCTTGAAAAGAATAAAAAATATACGCTCAGTATTACCAATGTCGGGTATAACTCTAAGCAGGTCACCGATGTCGAGATTGTCGGGAGTAATATTCCGGTACTGAACATCTCCCTGGAGAGGAGTGGCAAGCAGCTCCAGAATTTTGTCGTAAAAGCCTCCGCCCGTAAGGAAGCCCAGGCTTCGTTATATGCTGCACAGAAGAATAGCTCTTCCATTTCGGATGGAATTTCCGCAGAACTGATAAGAAGATCCCCCGATAAGAATACCGGGGACGTTCTAAAAAGAGTAAGCGGGGCCTCCGTTCAGGATAATAAATTTGTAGTTATCCGGGGCCTTAGCGAACGTTATAATGTCTCATTGCTTAACAATTCCGTGTTGCCCAGCACCGAAGGCGACAAAAAGGCATTTGCTTTTGATATTATCCCATCTTCAGTAGTGGATAACCTGGTGATTTACAAATCTTCTACCCCCGATCTGCCCGGTGACTTCTCCGGTGGCGCCATCAAAGTGATTACCAAAGATTATCCCTCCAGGAAGATCAGCGAATTAGCCCTTTCAATAGGCTATAATTCATTGACTACCGGCAAGAATTTTTATTCAGGTCTCCCTAAAGGTTCTCTGGACCCTATTGGCTTTTTCGGCGATTCGAGATTGATCCCCGGCCCATATTATCGCAACAGGAATGGCTTTATTAACAGTAGTTCTGAATTTAAAAGGGAAGTCACTAAACTTTTCCCCAATACATTCGGGTATGAGGCGGCGAATAAGAGCATGCCAGCCATCAATGCCTCCTATACGGGCGGCAATACAGCCTTGTTAAAGAACGGTCACAAACTGGGCTATGTTTATTCGGTAGGGTATAGCAACAGTAGAGCGGTTTCCGATAAAGAAAGGTCGGAATACGACATTGTCAAACGGTTTATATACGATTATGGTACAACAAATTATGAGGAGAGAAATAACCTGACGGGCTTGCTCAACCTGACTTATTCCTACGGGAGAAGTAAGATCTCCTTTAAAAACCTCTTCAATAACAATTTTGTAAAAACGGTAGCTATCCGGTCAGGGGCTAACTATGAAAACGGCGTTACCTCGCCATTCTATGTTAAAAGTGTCAATAGCGAGGCCACGGGTAACGGGCTCGCAAATTCCGTGGTAGAAGGCCTGCATCGGGTTAACAAGACCTGGACCATCGACTGGAATACTTCTTTTGGATATACGTATAAAAACCAGCCCGACCAGCGGATACTTTCTTTTCGCTCTCCCGAGAATGACAATGGGAATTATTATTTGAAGTTAAATAATGAGAACTCGCCGGAAATACGCAATGCAGGACGGGTATATTCCTTTCTATCCGAATATATCTATGGCGCATCGGCGACTGCCTCCAAAGATTTCAAATGGTGGGGAAACACTCAAAAACTGAAGTTTGGAACGATGAACTACTATCGGGACAGGAGCGTCGAAGTCGAAGCCCTTGGGTATGCGTCGTTGGATCCTATTGGATCGGGTGTCACCATAACGGAATCCAAAGGGACTACCTTTAATACTTTATTCTCTCCGCAAAACATCGATGCATACAATCTGACTGTCGCTAATATTGAGACAAATTCAACAAATTACACGGGCAACGCCCTGATGAATGCAGGGTTTGTGATGCTGGACAATAAATTCTCCGATAAGCTCAAATTGACCTGGGGAGTTCGGGCAGAAAAATACCGGCAGGAACTAAGCGCCAAAGGGAAAGGCACAAAAGTGTATGATAATACGGATATCCTTCCGTCCTTGTTATTGACCTATTCACTGAACAACACCACCAATATCAGGCTGGCGGGTTCTGAGGCAGTCAACCGGCCCGAATTCAGGGAGCTGGCTGATTACAGCATTTTCGACTATGACAATTACCTGGTGATTCGTGGAAATCCGAACCTGCAGAGATGTAAGAATACGAACGCCGATCTTCGCTACGAATGGTTTCCCGCAGCCGGTGAGATCATCTCCGGCAGTTTGTTCTATAAATATTTTGATAAGCCCATAGAACAGACCAACCAGGGTAATGACGTTCTCTCCTATCAGAATGCCGACCATGCTACGGCCTACGGCGCTGAACTGGAAATACGTAAAAAACTTGATTTTATTGGGGGGCGTTTTTTTAACCAGCTTACCTTTTACACCAATGCGGCCTATATAAAAGGTTCGGTGCAGTTCGGCGGCATCAACAGCAATAGCCCCCTGCAGGGTCAATCGCCCTATCTTATCAATGGCGGGTTGAACTATTCCTCTTCCGACGATGGATTTTCTTTCAATGTTCTGTATAACAGGATAGGCCCCCGGTTGCGTTTCCGTGCAGTGGGTGGCGGCGCCCTGAACATATTCGAAAGGCCCAGGGATCTGGTGGATCTTCAGGTGAGTAAAAAATTCATTGGCAAAAGGCTGGAAGCTAAGATCACGGTCAGCGATATATTTGCCCAACCCTTTTCCTGGTACTACAAATACCAGGTCGACCCATCCAATACCAATTATAAAGCTTCAGAAGATAAACTTATCTACACGAGTAAATATGGGACTACCGCTGCTTTGTCGCTCAGATATAGTTTCGGCAAATAAAAGGGCATATAAATTATTTAACAAAATAAATCAAGTTAATCATGAAAAGACTTTTTGTGGGCTTACTATTAGGCTCCATCGTGATGGGTTCGGCTTGTAAAAAGAGCGACTCTACGCCTAACCCTTCTAACCCTGGCGGTACCCCCGTCGATAGTAAAACGCCCGATATCCGCGGAATAATTACCACGGACCAGCATTGGACCAAAGACAAGACCTATCGTTTGAGAGGTTATATCTATGTTTCGAACAATGCGATCCTGACGATCGATGCCGGCACGAAGATCGTTTCGAATAAAGATTCTGCAGGCGTATTGGTCATTTATCGGGGTTCTAAGATCAATGCAATAGGTACGGCTGCCGAGCCCATTGTATTTACATCCGCCGAATCTGCGCCTAAGGCGGGTGATCTGGGCGGAGTGGTCATCGTTGGACAGGCTACCGGTAATGGGAACCATTCCGTGATCGAGGGTGGAGTGGACGCGGCCTTCAGCGCCTTTGGAGGTACCAATGACTTGGATAATTCAGGAACCTTAAAATATGTCCGTATTGAATACGGCGGTAAGGCGGTCAACCCGGGCGACGAGATCAATGGATTGTCCTTATATGGAGTAGGATCGGGCACCACGCTGGATTATATCCAGGTCATCCGGGGCCTGGACGATGCCTTCGAATTTTTCGGTGGTACGGTAAATGCTAAACACCTGGTTGCCTACAATTGTGCAGATGACGACTTTGACATGGACGACGGCTACCGCGGTAAGATCCAGTTTGCCATCTCAGTGAAGGATCCCGCATTTACCGATGGGAAGGGTACCACGGGTGATGTATCCAATAATTTCGAAGTGGATAATGTCAATCCGACCAATGGTTTTCTTTTATCAAGGGCGCCTATTACTTTCCCGGTCTTATCTAATTTCACCGCCATCGGTCCTAATAATGCAGCCGGTACCTCCGCCGATTATGGTTGGGGAATGCGTTGGAGAAGGGGATGTAAATTTATCCTGGGAAATTCCATCGTGTTAGGTGGGCAAAAAGGCGGCTTACGTCTGCAGGAAGATTCTTCTATCGCCTATTATGTAAGGGATACAAGCGCCTTTTATAACAGCTACTTACTTGCCGTGACAAATACCATCGACGTTGAGCTTGGCAAGGTAATAGTTGGTGTAACTTATGATAACGCATCCATTACCGCATTGACAACCGGGACTTATAAGTCGAAAATTCTGACGGCCAACAGCGATATGAAATTGACCGACCCTTTTAATAATGCATCGCCAAACCTTAAGCCGGCCACAGGATCACCGGCCCTGAGCGGCGCATTGTTCGATTTTGGCAAATTAAGCGACCCCTTCTTTGACAAAGTGACCTTTGTTGGTGCTTTGGACGGCACGAACGACTGGACAGCACAGTGGACAATTTGGAACAAATAACCCTATAGGATCGAAAGAAAGGACCGCTTTGACACCAAAGCGGTCCTTTTATAATATCATTAATCGTATTATTGCAATAAAACGCTATATTTAGTTATCGATTCTATGATAAGGGTTGCCTGCATATTACTACTGTCACCTTTGATGGTTAACCTTGATCCGGCATACAGACCTCCTGCCGGCCCGGATTTTTTTCCCCGTATTGAACATTATTTCAACTCCCTGGATCCCGCTTTGATGGATACCGGGCGGGTCGCTGGATTGTGTTCTTTAAAGGCGTCGATCACCTCCGGGATCACCAGCGGCAGGAATATAGAGGTCTTATTTATAGATCCCGATAATTCTTTCAGAAGCCAGGAAGCGCAGATTGTTCTGCAAAGTCTCGTATTGGCCGCTCATATGGATAAGCTAAGGGTTTTATCCGCCGGATATACTGTTGGTAAGCTCGATCCCCGCCTGCTCAGATTGCTGGCCCTCATAGGTTACCAGGTTAAATTAATTTCCGGAAAGCAGGATAAGGAGCCTGTTTATTCGATACAGTTTTCTAAAAGATCGCCACCCGTTATCGTATTCGCAAAAAAATTCGATGATTTCTCCATTCCCAGGTCGATCTATCATGTAATAAAAACATGCACGGCGGACGACGAAAAATGCTCCGACATACCGGGAGCCCTGTTTACAACCGAACAGCCTTATAACGATCCAAATACGATCCGGGACCCAAAAGCATTGGAAAACGAATTTAATAAAATAGCGGCTGAAATATATTTCACTTTCCGGGATGCAGGTTTACAAGCCTCCTCTTCCGGCAGGATCATTAAAACAAAGGCATGATGAGTTATTCAGAAGACTATATTCGACAGTTGTTTTTGGAATTTCAATCACTGAAAAAATACACAGATAAGATTGCTTTTTATGACAAGCAGTTCAATATTATCCCTTTCTCATTCCCTCCTTTTCAAACAGATATATTAGCCTTTTTCGGCGAAAGGAATATACAGGAACTGGCCTTAATCCTGCAACAGGAGGGCAAAAGCGCTGCCACACTGAAAAAAGAGTTTTGCTTTAGGGAAAGGAATTATGAGTTCAATATAAAACCAGCTAACTCGAATAATGTCCTGTTGAACAATTATATCATCGCAAAATTCATTGGTCAGGCTTCTCACGCCAGTGAAATTATCCATAATGAGATAAAAGCCTCTCTCAAGGCAGGTCAGAGCTTACCCGAATTGCTCTTGGCTACGAAAAAGATGCTTAAGTTTATAGAGAAGAAATTGCACTATGAATATGATCGAAGCCTTATGATCAAGTGCATGAACGTGTTCAATAAAGGCTTAATGGATTTTTTTGTGCAGAACGAACGGCCTCCTTTTACCAAAAGGAGAAAATTTACCGAACTGTACCTGTATTCTCAAGGGTTTCTTTTCGGACAATATATAGAGATGCTCCGGAAATTGGATAATTCAAATAACGCCATGGAGATGAGTGTGACAAAGTCTTTCAGGAAGAAGCAGGATCTGTCTCAAAAGATCCTCGTGTTAAAGGATCTGGGGATTATTGATGCGATCAGGAAAAAGTATGTTTTTTTGGGGAAGGCCGAACTGGACAATAAGATGATCGAACTGATCTGCATGATCACGGGCGCGAACCCTGCCAATCTCCTAAATACCATCGACATCTTGACTACTTCCGGGATACAGGCCAGCCTGGAAACCTTTGGTCAGGCGCAAAACCCTAGAAAATATTAGTACTTATTCAAAATCAGTAAATATCACATCTATATTTTACTAATATATGGCTTGAGAAACATAAGATTTATAACTTGTTAACATTCAAATAACGCCTCACGCCCGATTTAATCGTATTATTGCCATATATAAATGAAGAATGGGCGTTACCAGAACGGAAATTTTTACTGAGAAACAAAATAAGATGGCAGGTATGATGAAGGCACTGGCTCATCCGGCCAGGATCGCCATTATACAATTCATCATCAAATCTGAATCCTGCATCTGTGGGGACCTCGTCAACGAATTAGGCCTGGCACAGGCCACCATTTCCCAACACCTGAAAGAGTTAAAAAATATAGGTCTTATACAGGGCACTATCGAAGGCACCAGCGTGTGTTATTGCATCGATCCGAAGACCTGGAAACAGTTCAAGGCAGCTTTTGAAACGTTTTTCGTAACCTATGAGCAGAAAGAAAATTGCTGTTAAACTGTTTTTTTTACAGTATTAATCGTAATATTGCGATAATATAATAATGCAATAAACTATTTGTATGGATAATGCCGCTGCGATCAAAGATCTCGTTAAGCAAAAGTATAGCGAGATCGCCTTACAGGATAAGGAGACGAACCAGTCTTCCTGTTGCGGAGCCGGTGGATGCTCTACGGAAGTATACAATATCATGAGCGAAGGATATGAGCAGTTGGAAGGATATAATCCTGATGCCGATCTGGGTCTGGGCTGCGGACTTCCTACACAATTCGCCCGGATCAAAAAGGGAGATGTCGTCATCGACCTGGGTTCGGGTGCCGGGAACGATTGTTTTATTGCAAGGGCAGAGACAGGTGAGACAGGAAAGGTCATCGGTATTGATTTTACACCCGCCATGATCGATAAAGCGAGGGTAAATGCCGAAAAACTGGGATTTCACAATGTAGAATTCCGGCAGGGCGATATTGAAAAGATGCCGGTCACTTCCAATACAGCCGATGTGATCGTCAGCAATTGTGTACTCAACCTGGTGCCGGACAAGGATCTTGCCTTTAAAGAAATTTTCCGCGCTCTAAAGCCGGGCGGACATTTTAGTATTTCAGATGTAGTATTGGAAGGTGATTTACCGACACCTATTAGGACCGCGGCAGAAATGTATGCGGGCTGTGTATCCGGAGCTATCCAGAAAGAAGTCTACCTGGAGATCGTCAAAGCCTCCGGCTTTCAAACGATCACGATTCAAAAGCAAAAGCCGATCATCATTCCGGATGATATTTTATCCAATTATCTTTCAGCCACCGAAATCGCTCAATTCAAACAAAGCGGAACAGGAATATTCAGCATCACCGTTTATGCTCAAAAGCCTTTGGATGCACCCTGTTGCGGACCGGGCTGCTGCGATTAAAGCGTTTATAAATTACATAACCCTATAGCTTTCCCCAAGATCATGAGCGCAAATAATGGCAACACCACCCCAAAAAGAAAACTTAGCTTTCTGGATCAATACCTCACCCTGTGGATCTTTCTGGCGATGGCCATAGGCGTCGGCCTGGGTTATTTCATTCCCGGAACGGCTGGCTTTATCAACTCCTTTCAATCAGGGACAACCAATGTACCCATCGCTATCGGGCTGATCTTGATGATGTACCCTCCCCTGGCGAAAGTCAGGTATGAGGACCTTGGAAAAGTATTTCAGAACACCAGAATCCTTTCCTTATCCCTGGTGATGAATTGGGTCATCGGACCGATCCTCATGTTTCTCTTGTCAGTCATTTTCCTGAGAGATAAACCCGAATATATGGTTGGCTTGATCATGATTGGCATTGCACGTTGCATTGCGATGGTCATTGTCTGGAACGAGCTTGCCGAAGGCAACAGGGAATATGCAGCAGGTTTAGTGGCTTTCAATAGCATTTTCCAGGTCCTGTTTTACAGTGTATTTGCGTGGCTGTTTATTACGGTTTTACCGCCATTCTTTGGTTTGAAAAGCCTGGCTATTCATATAAGTATCGGGCAGATCGCCCAAAGTGTTTTCATTTACCTGGGCATTCCCTTCCTGGCCGGTTTCCTGACCCGGTACACGCTGATAAAGGCAAAAGGGAAAGAATGGTATGAGCAAAAGTTTATCCCACGTATCAGCCCCATTACCCTGATCGCCCTGCTTTTCACCATTATCGCCATGTTCAGCCTGAAAGGACAGTTGATCGTGCATATCCCCTTTGACGTTGTACGGATCGCCATACCGCTTGTGATCTATTTCGCCATCATGTTCCTTGTGACCTTTTTCTTTGGTAAGTCATTGGGTGCCGATTATTCGCAAAATGCCGCTTTATCCTTTACCGCTGCCGGCAATAATTTTGAATTGGCGATTGCTGTAGCGATCGGAGTCTTCGGTATTAATTCGGGTGAAGCCTTTGCCGGTGTGATCGGACCCTTGGTGGAAGTCCCTGCACTGATTGCCCTGGTGAACGTAGCCTTCTGGTTGCGGAAGAAGTATTATTCCGGTATTGCCGTCTCGTAAGGGCAACAGATAAATACCGGGTAGTCATTTTTAATTTGTAATTATATAAATATATAGGCATGAAAACAATAATAGCTCTGATAGGCTTGGTAAGTATTTCTGTGCTTTCTTCTTTTGCTCCTGCAAATGAAAAAGACAGGTCAGCCCTCTATTCCCCCCTTACCGCCTACATTCAACAGGCAGAAAAGGGTTTCGATAAAATCCCGGAAGACAGGAAAGTACATTTGAAAGAAATAGCCGTTTTTTTACACACGAAGTTGAGCACTGAAGAAAAAGCAAGCCTGGTATATATCTGCACCCATAATTCCCGAAGAAGCCATATGGGTCAGCTTTGGGCCATGGCAGCCGCCGAATATTACGGGATAAAAGGAGTTTCCTCTTATTCCGGGGGGCTTGAGATCACTGCATTTAACGACAACGCCGTAAAGGCCCTTACAAAAGCGGGATTCAGGATCGCTAAAAAATCTACAGGCTCCAATCCTGATTATGAAGTTACGTATGCCAGTGACGCTGCCCCATTGACCGTTTTTTCAAAAAAATACATGGATGCGCCTAACCCTACCAGTAACTTTGCTGCAATCATGTGCTGTTCCCACGCCGACAAGGCCTGCCCCCTTGTAAGGGGAGCGTCTGCAAGAATATCCACGCCCTATGAGGACCCCAAAGAGGCGGATGGCAAACCCAACCAGGATCAGGTGTATAATGAACGCTGCAGGCAAATTGCTACGGAGGTGCTTTATTCCTTTTCGTTGTTAAAGGGCATGAAATCTAATTAAATGTATAAATCTAAAGATGTATGAAAATTGCATTGTTCTCGGACATACATGCCAACCTGCCCGCCCTGGAAGCCTTCTTTAAAGATGTAGAAAGTCGTAATCCCGATGCCCTTTATTGTTTGGGTGACCTGGTAGGCTACAATATCTGGCCCAATGAAGTGATCCATGAAGTCCGCAAGCGGCATATCCCTACCATTGCCGGGAATTATGATTTTGGTATCGGCAGGACCAGCGATGATTGCGGCTGTGCCTATAAGACCGACCTGGAAAAATCCAATGGCAGTGTCTCCATTTCCTTTACCAATCAAATTGTTAAAACAGACGAAAGAGCCTATTTACGGACATTACCGGCACATATCAAGGTCGAATTCCAGCTAAATCATGATAAACTCAACCTCCTGCTGGTGCACGGCAGTCCCCGCAAGATCAACGAATATCTTTTCGAAGACCGGGAAGAAAAAAGTATGCTCCGCATCATGGAGCAGGCGGATGCCGATATCATGTGTTTTGGCCATACCCATAAACCCTATCATCGTATATTAAATTCGGGTGTGGATGGAAACGACCATTTTCGACATGCTATTAATATCGGATCAGTGGGTAAACCCAAAGATGGTAATCCCCAAGGCGGTTATGTGCTGCTCACCGTGAATGATCACAGCAGCATTTTGCAGGCGGATTCCATCCGGGTGGAGTTCATCCGTTTTGACTATGATATTGAAAAAGCGGCCAAAGCCGTAGAAGATAGCCCTTTGCCTAACAACTATGCAGAGAGCCTGAGAAAAGGAGTGTAAGATGAAAATAGCACTGATTTCCGATATACATGCCAATCTGCCTGCCCTGGAAGCAGCCCTGATCGATATAGAGGCTAGGAAACCGGACGCGATCTATTGTTTGGGGGATTTGGTCGGATATAATATCTGGCCTAATGAAGTCATTGACCACATCCGGAAAAGAGGCATTGCAACCCTTGCGGGAAATCACGACCTGAAAGTTGTTCCCGGGACGGGTAGCCATAATGCAGAAACGGAAGGGAAGCCCGGAAAAAACTATGGGTATGAGATCGTAGGAGAAGATGAAAAGGAATATTTAATGACCCTCCCTGCACATATCCGGCTGGAATTCCAGATCAAGGGAGAAAAGATGAATTTGTTATTGGTGCATGGCAGTCCCCGTAGCGTGAATGAATACCTGTTGGCGGATATGGAAGAGGCACAGATACGGGCTATTATGCACGAAGCCAGCGCAGATATTTTGTGTTTTGGACATTCCCATAAACCTTATCACCGGGTTATAGCCATTACAGAAGGAGAGCAGACCCTTTACTGGCATGCCATAAATATCGGATCGATCGGCAAACCAAAGGATGGGGATGCCCGCGGGTGTTATGTGATCCTTCATCTTCATCAAAACAGTAGTCTTTCCGTAGCGTCCTCCATGCAGGTAGAATTTATCCGGGTGGCATACGATGTGGAGAAAGCTGCCAGGGCGGTTGAAGACAGCCCATTGCCGAATGAATTAGCAGACATGCTCAGAAAAGCATATTGAATCTTTTGAATACATTAAACCAATTATTATGAACTTTCCGGCAGACGTAAAATACTCCAAAGATCACACCTGGTTAAAGGTGGAAGGAGAAACGGGCATCATCGGCATTACAGAATTCGCGCAAAGCGAATTGGGTGAGATAGTTTATTTGGATCTTCCAGCCATTGGTAAAAATTTTCAAAAAGATGAAGTATTCGGCTCTGTTGAGGCGGTAAAAACGACCTCAGATTTATTTATGCCGGCCTCCGGGGAAGTGGTGGCCGTTAACACGGTATTGAAAGACAAGGCAGATCTTGTAAACTCTGATTTATTCGGTGAAGGCTGGTTAATCAAAATAAAATTAACTTCGCTGCAGGAGACAAATGCGCTTTTAAATGCGGCTCAATACCAGGCAATTGTTGCCTGATAAATTTATATCTCATGGTTAAAGACATCGCCTATATACATGAGCAATTCAGTGAGCAATTGACCGACTTTGTTTGTAAAAAGGTGGGTCACCTCGATTATTGCAACGATATTTTGCAGGAGGTCTATATTAAGATAATACAGAATATAGATAAAATTACAAAGGCAGATAATATAGAAGGCTATTTGATTAGAATCTGCAATAATGCCGTAATAGATTATCACCGGGCGAAGCCTGCAAGAATTGAATGGGCAGACCCTGAAAGCGATGCCTTTGGTGAAGAACAGGAACCTAAACGAGAGCGTGCCCTTCAGTTGGCAGATTGTTGTTTAAGACCCTTTATTGAATCCCTGGAGCCCATTTACCGGGAGGCCCTTGTATTGACTGACCTGGAAGGTATGTCTCAAAAGCAGTTAGCGGAGAAATTGGGTATTTCTCTTTCAGGCGCAAAATCAAGAGTTCAACGGGCCAGGGAAAAATTAAAGGGGGCTATCCTCCAATGTTGCCAGTATGAATTTGACAAATATGGCAATATCGTTTCCTGTTGTGAGAACAAGAGTGGTCAATGCCAGCCTATCGATAGCAACAAGGCCGTCAGTAATAAAAAGTAAAAAATTCTCCTTTTTCCTGCGTCTTTTTTTCACTTACTCCGTCATAGTATTGAAACTGTTTTTTGAAACTTCAATTCTCTACTATGACAATCAATCCCTTTCAAAAAAAAGGAACAATAGCGGCCTTGTTATTTTGCGCTTTTGTATTCTTTTCGGCCTTTTATAGCTGGCCTTCCTCGATCTATCCCTTAGAGCAGGTAGATAAGCATTATAAGACTCTGGCAGCCTTAAGCCCGGCTCCGAATGCCGCCCGATCCAATTTGGACACCGTTCAATTTCCTTGGGCGGAATACAGTAAAAATGCCATGCTGAATTCTCTGATGCGTTCCTATTATTTAAGCGAAGAGCAGGAGGAAAAACTGCCTTTTTTAATCACTTGTCCGGCTAATAGTTCTGACCAGACAAGAGGCGATTTGGATTATTTATTGTCGTTACAGCAAAAACGATCCCCGAAAGAGATCGAAAGAGCGAATTACATTGCCAATATCGGCTCCTGGCCGGGGATCGAGAATCCTACCGATCCGGATTTTACGGAGAACAGGAAGGAGCTATTCTATATTGCAGGTTCCATGGGTGAATGGTTTAACAGCGATAATTTTCCCGCCATTACTCAGTTATTACTCAACTGTATCCAGGATACAAGGGCTACGGAGTTTAGGTTAAAAAGACATTTTAAACGGCCAAGACCCTACCATTTAGAGCCCAAATTGCAACCCCTCATGCGGATCAATTCTCCATCGTTTGCCAGCGGCCATTCATTGTGGGCCTTTACCCAGGCTTTTATCTTTTCGGAAATTATTCCTGAGAAGCGAGAAGAATTTATTCAGAAGGCGGAAGAAGTCCGGTGGTCAAGAGAGCTTTTAGGGCTTCATTATCCCAGCGATAACGAAGCCTCGCGGATCATTAGCTGGAATTTACTGAACGATTGGTACAATAACCTCCAGTTTGCGAAGGATATGGAAAAGGCCAGGGTCGAATGGGCAACTAAAAAGCATTTATATCTATAACACATAAAACCACGTAAAATGGAAAACGAACAAGCCATTAAAGAAATGGTAAGGCAGAAATACAGTGAAGTTGCTTTAAAGGGCAAGGAAGACAACCAGGCATCCTGCTGCGATACCGATTGCTGCTCTGAGGAAGTAAACAGTATCATGAATGATAGCAGTATAATGAGTGACAATTATGCTGAGTTGAAGGGATACAACCCGGACGCTGATTTGGGCCTGGGATGCGGACTTCCTACGCAATTTGCCCAGATCAAGAGGGGCGATGTGGTCATCGACCTGGGATCTGGCGCCGGTAACGATTGCTTTATTGCCCGGTCGGAGACCGGGGAGACTGGAAAGGTGATTGGTATTGATTTCTCCACCCCTATGTTGGAAAGAGCCAGGATCAATGCGGAGAAATTGGGGTACAACAACCTGGAATTCAGAGAAGGGGATATTGAAAATATGCCCGTATCCGCTAATTCTGCCGATGTAGTGGTAAGCAATTGCGTGTTAAACCTGGTGCCCAATAAAGACGGTGTATTTAAAGAGATATTCAGGGTATTGAAGCAAGGGGGACATTTTAGCATATCGGATATTGTATTAATAGGAACCTTACCGGCTAAGATTCAACAAGCTGCTGAAATGTATGCCGGTTGCGTAGCTGGAGCCATCCAAAAAAATGCTTACCTGGAATTGATAAATAGTAATGGTTTTCAGAATATTACTATCCAGAAAGAAAAGCCAATAATTTTGCCTGACGCTACGTTAAGCGAATATTTGACACCGGCGGAAATACAGGAATTCAGACAATCCGGTACAGGCATTTACAGCGTTACCGTTTTTGCCCAAAAACCTAAAGAGGCGGCCTGCTGCTGACCTGATTGTTGTTAAAAAAACGATACAATCTGACGGCTGATGAATACATATAAAGTTGGCATATTGGGGAACATAAATGAAAATTATGAGCCCCATTCTGCTATGAATAAGTGCCTCAAAGATTTGCAGGAGACCACTGACTTCGATTTTGAATGGGTCCCTACGGAAATCCTTACTAGGAATGCCCCGGAAGTTTTGAATACTTTTCATGGAATTATTGCAGGGTCCGGCCCTTACAAAAGCAAAGAAGGTGTCATTCAAGGCATCCGGTGTAGATTCTGTTCATGATGACCCACTATTCTGGGATGTTGCCCCACCTGCGAAGCAGGCAATAAGAGTAAGAGCTTGATGCAGGTTAAAAATACGAAGGTTATTGATTTGTCTTGGCTTTTTTTC
>Ga0307516_10000955_pt1 | contig 39872 bp, 55 predicted proteins | sample 19_EM_MG_FD_203310 | JGI IMG/M metagenome (GOLD analysis project Ga0307516, IMG submission 203310) | Populus trichocarpa ectomycorrhiza microbial communities from riparian zone in the Pacific Northwest, United States - 19_EM | ecosystem: Host-associated > Plants > Roots > Unclassified | place... | reverse complement strand
TGGGGTGTGTTTCGACTCCGGAGTCGAAACTCCGAGGGTGGTCGATTCTCACGTTCCCACGATTCTGGGAGCAAGAATCTGGTTCGAGAATCGGGTGTCAGAATCGGGTCAATTTCCGAATCTTGACCTCCCCTATTGCTTCAATCGAACAGGACGGCGTCTCTCACATCTCCTTCCACGAGACTCAGTCCGTCCCCCCCCCACACACACACACTTACCCGAGCAAGCTGACCAAATTCTGACCGATTTCCGACAGGACTGACGCCCCTTGGGGTCTTGCTAGGATTTCATCTGTGGAAAGGTTGACCGGAGACAATGACACCGCCTTGAACTTTGAGTACAGGTACGATAGCACGGCTGGGAGTTGCACGACTGTCTACATTATCGGCACGCCCCTTTCTCTCACGATCTACCGCTCCTCCACTAACTGTATCTAATAGACACTGGTATCCTCATCGATCACCCCGCTTTCAAAGGACGTGTCTCATGGGGGGTGACCTTTGGCGGATACAGTGATCGGGATGGAAGTGGCCACGGCACTCATTGTGCTGGAACCGCTGTTTCTGGGCCGTTCGGTGTTGCAAAATCTGCCAGAGTCATCGCTGTGAAGGTTCTGGGTGATGATGGCTCTGGTCGGAACTCTGACGTGTAAGCCTTCCCTTCTTTCTTGTCACTGGTGATGATCGATCCGTGTCACCGAACTACAGTATCTCTGGCATTGACTGGGTCGCCGAAGAAGCAGCGAGGTCCGGCAAACCCTCAGTCACCTCGATGAGCTTGGGTGGCGATGCTTCTGACACCGTCGACATGGCTGTTAAAGCGGTACGCGCAGAGGGACGGAACTTGACGGCAGAACTGTTGACGAATGACCTCCATCTTTAGCTTTCCAAGAGCGGCGTTACCGTCGTCGTGGCCGCCGGAAACGATAATAAGGACTCAAGCAGCACCTCTCCCGCCCGCGTTGAGGAAGCAATCACTGTCGCCGCTTCTACTTTCAACGATACAAAAGCCAGCTTCTCCAACTTTGGTGCCCCGGTTGACATCTTCGCTCCTGGCTTGCATGTCACTTCCACTTGGAATGACGGGCAGACCAAAACCATCTCTGGAACTTCCATGACTGCTCCTCACGTCGCTGGTTGCGCCGCATACCTCCTCGGCTTCGACAGTTCTTTGAGCCCAACTGATATTGCCTCGGCTATTGATGGGACAGCACTTGATGGTGTTCTCAGTGGTATCCGTGAGTTTTTTGCTTGATATTGCCGCACTTTTGACCTCGGACGCTGACGTCAGCGTCACCCGTACCCGACGGCACCGTCAACAAGTTGCTCAACAATGGGCTGTAACAGCATCGTTGGTTTTCCACCCACTTCGTTCTGGGGAACGAGGATACCCACGCCCATTCAATATTCAATATTTGTAACTATTCCATTCCAACTTTCCCCATTACACCAACACTCCTTTTTGGACGAATGTGAAACTGCTCCCATGACTGCATTTGTATTCCTCTTGGGCTGGGTAACCTTTCCTAACGTAAACTGTGGAATGTGGAATGGACCCAAACCATGCTGGTCCCAGTCTCACCTCTGGCGCCATTAATGACGAGCAGACACGCACGACCTCGGCGGGTGGTTCACCGTAATCGAACCAGACCGTGACCTGCTCGGAATTCTGGTCCGTACTCTCGACGTGCGGGATTTCTCTTTCACAAAGGAATGAGAGCGATGCCCCACTTAATACAGGACTGGACCAAGGTAGGTTGTGGCACGGTATTACTGTGTCTGTTTTAAAGCGGCTGGTTGTGGAGCATACTATGCTAAACCGCACCTTCAAACAAAAAGACTGGGCGCTCCCGAAAACGAGCCGCCGAGTAGGAAGGGCGCACGCGAAACAGTTACACTCCCAAGAGTAATCTCCTCCCTTCTGAAAAGCAATGAACCTGTTCAGGTATATCATGGTCTGACAAGACCTCGTAACCAACCGCCGACGATGGACCCCTAAACTGGGGACCACCACCTTCTGAATTCGTTGACTCAGCAGACAAGGCGCCAAAAGCTTGCATACCGCTCCAGCCGGTCATTAATTCTTGATGAGCTGTGGCCACTATGATCAAACCCGCCACTGTCAACTGCTGCGTGTACACGCACCAGCCAAAGGAGAGAGATGAGTACCACAATAATCGCCCAAGAACGAGTCAGTCTCCTGGACCGAACTGTCATCCCACCCAACGTCTGGGCGGAGATGATCAGGATAACCTTCCAAAGTCGGGTCCACAGATTCCAGATTTGGAGGATCCCCCCGGTCTGGGGTTGACATACGAGGAGTATCTCCGCGGAGGCTGGAACAAGACACACGCTTGGAAAAGAATCTTGACGCAACACGAGGGGAGGAACAAGAACACTGGTCCGGGCCTCTAGTCAGGCATCGCGGTTTGCCACAGGGGTCCACGACGACCTGAAGGGATTGTTGTATCCTTTCCTGGAGATTCCAAATCCCCCCTGTGTCGATCACGACAGTCGTGCCACAGGTAAGCGATGAAGAATCGCTCGGGAGAATGCCATCCTCGTGTTCGATATCCCAGGTCGTAGAACGATTTTCAAGTGCCCCTCCGGTTTGCCCGAGCTGTGGCGTCACATCTACCGCAATCTCCTCCATGGATTTGGGTGTGGGCTGTTGCTTTCCGAAATAGGCGAGGTCACTACGACCATGTCCCCTACTCAGTGGGACTGGAGGTGTTTGTGAACCTGTCGCAGTAGATTTTGGCTGCCCGTGGCCCACGGGTCGGGCTTGGAATGAAAGGGATCAGTGACAGTGACAGCGCCGGGCGGAACCAAACCTACCAGTGAAGTCTGGCAGTGAGACGCCGGCTATGGTAAATGATGACCTTCCTTTTCCAAAAACACCCCTATCACCAGCGGGTATCTGGACGTGATCAGCGCCCCAGCGTTCCAAAGTGGTATCAAGGCGGCTCACCGTCAGTCTTGACTGTCCAACATTTTTTGGGGCGAAACCGTGGAGAAACGAAAGACCGGTGGGAAGCCTTGGTTTCTCACGACGACGACTTCTCTCCCCCCGCACTGGAGTACAGTCTTTCGCAGCCTCGCTCGAAGAATCGGGGTCAGGAGTCGCCCGGGTTCCTCTTCTTAGCCGTAACGGTCGCTTCCGTTTTTTGGCTCCAAAGTGATGTTCCGCCAGTCGCTTCTTTTGGTTTTCACTGGATTTTTCCGTCAGCAGGGGTCCGGTCTGGATTGGGACACCACTCGGCCCTTCAAGATGGACAGGGGCAGACAGAGAGTTGGGTTCCGGTTGGATGGTCGGCAGGGGATTACGAGCAGTCAAGACGGGGGTTCGCGGATCGAAACCCTCGGGTAGGGAGTCACCAAGATCAAGGAGATCTGCGCCATAGAAGGGAACGAAAGCTAGCTGAGCGTGGACGTAGGAGCGGACGCGCTCACCCTTGTCGATGTCCATTCGTAACTTTCGGGCGTGGGAAGTTGCAGCAGGCGACGGAACAAATCGCGGTCGGACGCGCGCCGCCCCAGCTTCCCATCCCTTGTCCTCTCCCTCCACCCTTCTAAAACTCAAAAAATGCTCGCAAGACACGCCGCTCGCAGCCTTTCTGTCCATGGCCGTTGGTTCTCCTCGTCTGCCGCCCGTCACACCAAGGTTGCTGTCCTCGGCGCGGGTGGAGGAATCGGCCAGCCTCTCTCTCTCTTGCTCAAAGCTGATCCTCTCGTTACTTCCCTGAGCTTATACGACATCCGTGGCGCCCCCGGAGTCGCCGCCGACGTCAGCCACATTGACACACCAGGAGAGGTAGGCATTCCATCTCCGTTGCAGCCAGCTCTTGCTGAATGACGTGCCAGGTCAACGGTTACCCCGCAGACAAACTCGACGAGGCCCTCGACGGTGTTAAGGTCGTCGTAATCCCTGCTGGCGTTCCCCGCAAGGTACGGTTCTACCTTTCATCGTAACGATTTCAATGATTCATGCCATTTCCCACCATAGCCTGGCGTAAGTCCCCATCTCGGTGTTCCTTTGGAGATGAACTTCTCAATCTCTTTCATAATAGATGACCCGTGACGACTTGTTCAATGTGCGTTCAGCCCCCCCCCTCACTTACTTTTACCTTGCCTCACAAAAAGCTCTGGCAGACCAATGCTTCTATCGTCCGTGACCTGGCCGCCGCGGTCGCTCGCATCTCCCCAGAGGCTCACGTCCTCGTGATCTCTAACCCTGTCAACTCAACCGTTCCAATTGTCTCTACCGTCTTTGAGGAGGCCGGCGTTTACGACCCACGTCGAATCTTCGGCGTGACGACGCTTGACGTCGTTCGCGCCGCTCGTTTCGTGTCTGGTATTGTAGGAACGAACCCGGTCGACACTCCGATCACGGTCATTGGTGGACACAGCGGTGCAACTATTGTCCCTCTTCTCTCACAATCATCCCCCGGAAAAGGCATCTCCGGAGAGGCCTACACCAAGGTCGTGAACCGTATCCAGTATGGTGGTGACGAAGTCGTCAAGGCCAAGGACGGTGCCGGAAGCGCGACCCTATCCATGGCATACGCTGGTGCCAAGTTTACCAACGCCTTACTCCGCGGTCTTGCGGGTGAGAAGGGAGTGATTACCCCGACCTTCGTCAAGAGCCCGTTGTTCGCTGACCAGGGCATCGACTTCTTCTCATCTAATGTCGAACTGGGTGTAAGTGCAGAGAGCCTTGATCCACCATGACCGCGCTGACATGGCGCCCTCCCAGCCCAACGGTGTTGAAAAGATCCATCCCATTGGAGAATTGACTGCGGAGGAGGAGAAGCTGTTGGATGCGTGCTTGCCTGAACTCAAGAAGAACATCGAGAAGGGCAAGGCCTTCGTCGAGTCCTCTCCTTGATTTTACTACTGCCTACACATGTCTTAAGGATATGATTAGAACGAGACCCGCGAGATGTGATGAACCATACCTAGCGGTGTTTGGGGTACCTGCTCCTAACCGTTGTGAAACCATCCTCGTCAACCTCTGGAGGTTGGAGGTCTGGTGCGTGGTCTGAGCCATTCCCACCATCGTCATCCGACACCCAATCGCCCTCTTCCTCATCACTATCCGTATCCAACCCCCCAGGAGGACCGGCTTGGGCAACTATAGGTCTACTGGAAATTGTGTCGGCCTGTTGCTCCAAATGCTGCACACCGGCCAGATCACCCAGATGGATATCCTTCCACAGTTTCGTGATGTCTTTTGCAACCGACTCTGCGCTCGCGTCCTCTATAACGGTTTCGAACTCGTCGTCCATGATCTGAAGGAGCATCTCTTCGATGTATTCTGGGTCGGGGGGTGCTGACTGTTCTTCGAATGTGTCGACAATGACGGATGCCATCCACGTCGGCTTCCGGGTGGAATCTGGGCCGCCCCAACCATTTTGTACGGCGATCCGCAGAGCTGGCCACAACGCGAGACGAGCGATGACACCTTTGGCGAAGGAGAGGGAGGTGGAAGAAGGAGACTGATTGGACATGTTTTGCGTGGTGGATGATCGATTGGAGTTGAAATCACCAGTCCCTCTTGTTCGATCTCTCATCATCGATTCACCTCCTACCGACGGTGACCGCGGCGGCGACGAGGGATGGTCTCCTCATCACCTACAGAGTCCGAGTCCGTAGAGACCAGCCGACCACCTGCTGTCAGCAGCCTCAAGTCCCATTTCGAACAGATTGCCAACGCCAATTCTCAAACAGCCACTGGCAAGAAGCCCACAGTTTCTGGCCTTGGCTTACCCACCAGTACCAGTGGTCTCTTGACAGCCGACCACAGGGTCAGCTCCCGCCAGAGACTATCTTCTGGTGATCTTCACCCCCAAGCCGACGACCGTGATGATGACCACCGTCCCGTGGGTCACCTGAGGTCTTCCTCGTCGTCGTCAGACCTTAGGTCTCCTAAACGGCCCCCTCCCCCCCCTCCAACCCGCTCTTCCAAACCAGCCTCTCCTGGCGCATCTCCCCGTTCGCGCCCCACTCCGATTCCCTCTCTCCCTCCTCCCAATCCGTCCGCCGGTCCAACCAAGCGTCCCCCTCCTCCAATACCCCCATCCCCCAACCCCAAATCAGACCTACCCCTCCCACAAACCAGAAATGTAGCTTCCATGCGAGAGAGGTTTTCGAGGTTTGGACGGTTCGGAGTATCCCGCTTTAGCCATTGCTAATCACTGTGTCCCGAATACAGCGATACCCATCAACCTCAATCCATCCACCCACTATCGAAAACGGTTGATATTACCCACCAGTCTGAGACCACGGATAGCTCACAGTTCTGGAATGGAGATAACCTCCTCCTCCTCCCTCCCCCGCTTCCTGTGAGAAAGATCGGGCACCCCTTGGCTTCTGATGACACCAAACCGACCGCCGGGGGCGGTCTTACAATCCAGATCGACTCGCCCCAGGATCTCAAGTCTTCTCGTACCCTTCCCCCACGCCCTCCACCACGCTCCAAAACCGCAGTCCCTTTGTCACAATCAGCACCTCCGTTTAGTACCCCTCATACCCCTCCACCTCTACCAGCTAGAAAGACTACTACTTCCGTTTACGAGGACGTCATTCCCCCTTTATGTACCCCCGCCCCCCGTATCTTGGAAAATACAACACCCCCAGAAGTCATCATAGAACCTTCCCCGACCGTCACTGAACGGAAGATATTTGGAAGCCTCCCCCCTCCCCCAAAACGGCAAATTGGCCTGAAGGACGACCTCCCAGAATTCAAGCGCCAGCAACAATTCTCCGACTCTTCAGACGAAGAGGAAGAAGAGGAATCCAAAACCAGAATTGACCTTCCAGACTCTAGCCGTTCGTCGCGGAAGCCACCCTACGCAGATTTTTATCCACACCCGGAATCACATATTTCTGTCCCTCATAACGGAGTTTATGCAGTAGCCGGCAGCATCGTTGCTATTGTTTCATCCCATCATGCCATCAAACTGTTTGACCTTACCGTCTCCGAGTTACCCCTGTATGCCTTGGACTTGAAGGACATCACCCCCGACCACCGTTCAAGAAAGCCCACAAGTCTCTCATTCAGAAACTCGCGTACCCGTGGCGAAAAGGCTACTATGCTCTGGGTAGGAACAAAGGACGGTCACCTGTTTGAAGTGGACGTTCGTTCCGCAACCCTCGTTTCCTCGAAGATAGCTGCTCATGCGCAAGCTGTCACCCACATCTTCTCCACCGGTCACATGGTGGTCACCATGGACGATAACGGAAAGGCCCTCATCTTTGCTCCGGACGATTCCCAAGACTTCGTTCTATCCAGCGCCCAAGCACGTGTAATACGAATCGCTGATAAACAAGATTTCGTGAAACTCATCGCAGGAAGGCTGTGGACCTCAGCCCGGGAACCATCCTCCGGAACCGCGAATTCCTCCCGTGGGCCGATCGTGCGCGTGTACGACATCCTCTCGTCAGGAAGCTCAGGGAGGTCACTCTTGCCAACCGAACACGTTGGGACGGTAACATGCGGAACCATGCTCCCCTCCAATCCTGGCTATGTTTACCTCGGGCACGAGGGCGGCACAATTACAGTCTGGACGCTAGATGGGGGACAGGGCGCACCCGAATGCTTTGATGTGGTCAAGGTGGCGATGTCTGATATTCTCTGCCTAGCTGGCGTGAACGACAGACTGTGGAGCGGTTCGAGAGCCGGACAAATTTCCGCCTACGACACCTCGCAGAAACCGTGGGTGATGACCAACTCTTGGGTGGCTCACAAAGACGTCCCCGTCACACACTTGTCTGTAGACCCTTGGAGTATATTATCGGTTGGGAAGCTGTGCGCTATCAGTGTTGGCAGAGACGAGAAGATGAGGTTCTGGGATGGCCTGTTGGCCGTGAGTTGGATAGGTCGGTGCCAGAACCTGTTTGTACCTCAGCAGTCCGCTGATACTCATCTTTACCAAGATCACGAATTAATGACCCGCGAATACGAATACAGTTCCTACCGCGAGCTGAACACGCTCATTGTTTCTTGGAATGTTGATGCCAACAAGCCAGATGCACTGACCGGCGATCCGAGCAACATCGACTTTCTAAAGGACGTTCTCACCAGCGCAAACTCACCGGATATAATTTCCATCGGCTTCCAAGAGGTCGTTGATCTCGAGAATCGGAAAGTAACGGCCAAGTCCGTCCTCCTCGGTAACAAAACCAAGGCACACGATGGCACGATGTCGCAGAAAGTATCCACCTCCTACAAGAAGTGGTATGATTACCTCGTCCTTTCCGTTCGCCTTGCGCATCCCGGCACACCATACCATGTAGTCCATTCCGAAAACCTCGTTGGCCTGTTCAGCTGCACATTCATCAAGGTATCCGAACGGGCTTCAATCAAGGATACACACCTCAATGTTATCAAACGTGGTATGAGAGGTAATTTTGGGAATAAGGTAAGGAAAGCCCACGCCTTTTATGGACCTGAACTCACGTTTTCCTAGGGCGCCATCGTCTGTCGGCTCATTATTGATGATTCCTCGGTGTGTTTTATCAATTGCCACCTGGCGGCAGGTCAGCATCAGGTCCGTCAGCGGGGAAGGGATGTCGCTGCGATCTTGGAAGAACGCGCCCTGTTCCCCGAACAAAGTAACTTCGATCCCTGTGCCTTTGTCAACGGAGGAGACGGAACAATGGTTCTCGATCACGAGATTGTCTTTGTGAGTATCCGCTCTCGTTACGGCTTGCTTGTCCTGAAGGTCTCTCAGTTCAGCGGAGATATGAACTACCGCATCGAAGCCCGTAGGGAAGTGGTTATCGCCTCCGTACGCTCTGGGGAGCATCAAAACCTTCAAGTTTACGACCAGCTTCTGAAAGAGATGAAACTCAACCGCGGGTTTCGCCTTCGTTCATTCCAGGAAGGGCCAATCGACTTTATCCCAACCTACAAGTACGACCCTAGGACAAACGAGTTTGACACGTCCCCAAAGAAACGAACCCCTGCATGGTGCGACCGTATTCTTTGGAGAGTACTCAACAGTTCTAGGACCGTGCAAACTCAGTATTGCCGTTGGGAGGCGAATATATCCGACCACCGGCCCATATCCGCTGTGTTCGACTTGACGGTCAAATCTATAAACCCGGCCTCAAGGGCTACTGTCAAGAGTGACGTCGAAAAAGAGTGGGCGGGTCTTCAACAACGACTTTTATCAGACCTCGAGGAATTTTACATTGACTGGGGAATTCTCTAAAACACACACTCACATCCCCGTTCTCGCTCTCACACGGACTTCTTTCAGACATACCCCCACGCCTCATTTGTACCACACCCTCAAGAACACTAGCCATCCCCATTGTAACCCCGTACGGACTCCTTTAGTTGTTAACTACTGACTGTACCCTAATCCACCCCCTCTTGATCCAAATTTCCACCGTCCTCGCTGCTTGAGGAGTCTGAAACCTCGGCGGCTGCGCCACCTAGGAGGCGGTTTACTATGTTGCGTAGGATCCTTACCGGGAGCGGCTATTGACGGCGGGTGCGAGCCTCAGGAAAACGACTACTGGAAATTATTTCCTTCACGCACCTCGATATCCGCCTCGTCATCGCTCCCGTCTCCTTCTGCTCCTCCTACAACAGGGGCCCTGTCGGCGACATCTCGCTCGAAGTCGAGTACCCCCACTTCACCCTGCAGCTGACCCGGCATATCCCCGTTGGGGTTCGGTCCTCCATTGTCATCCGCTTCCGCGATCATCAAATCCTCCAGCGCATCTTCAGGCAGCTGCGCTGCTAACTGCGCAAACTGAACAATACCACCAGGAAATCGCTCGGCAAAATTGGGGTGTGCCCCGAAAAAATCCTACAGGACCATTAGTCTCGGGTGGGGCGGGGCGAGGCGAGGCGGACCAACCTGTAATTGCCTACGAAATACACCATCTGGTATCAGCCTCTCTAGGAACCGTTCTTCTTCCCTCGCATTTCGTCTCCGTGGGCGGTATCCTAACACATCTTCGACGCCCTGGAAGAATTCCGTGTTGTACTCGCTAACCTTCAGGTACGGTGGCAGAGGGTCGCACGCAAGCTGTCTGGAATTGAGGATTTCTTTCGGGACAAAGGAGAATAAGGACCGGCATGTTTTTTCAAGGACGATGGCGTGTCGGTAAATCGAAGTGTGGATGGTCGTCGCAGACAGCACTGTGGATCGGTCCTTGTTTGAGCTCGTTGGAACCGAACCCAGGGGTGGAAGTGATTTGATACACTCCAACACCCAGGAGGAGTGATTTCCCCCAAACCACAGGTCCCCCCACCTCTGGACATAGAGGTGGCAAAGGAGCTGCACGACTGCATCCGTCGGGGTCGGGAGAGAGCTTTGAAAGGAGGTGTGGCGTCAGGTGGGTGAACATCACTTGGAGACATTAGGGGCGCCTCACGATGAATCAACATGCACTTTGAAAGGGTATTCGGATCGAACCCCTGCAGGTAGTGTGACATCTACCTTGTCTGCGAGAAGCGGGAGGAGAGAAGGAAAACGCAACACCGCAGCTGCAAACGCCCGGTTGCTCGATGAGTGATCCTAAACTTCCAATGATATCAAAGAGTTCGCAAAAAAGGTAAGCGATTCCACTAGCCTGCAACCCCGTAGCATCCTCGCGGATTTTCACCGCCAATGCTCTGGTATACCACCACCCGGGTAGAACCGTTGGGGTGAGCCTGCCCGGGAAGGCGTCTTGATTTGTTTCGAAGTATTCCCAGACATCCAATATCCAATCATACATTCCTGCCTTTATTGCGAGGCCATCCAGGTGCAGCAATGACCCATGTGGGTCGGTCCATGGATCAAGCGAATACAACAACTTGGCGAACTCGAACGAAGTTCGGGTGCAACCCCGACGGTGGAGGTCGCTGTCAATTGTCAGGTTACAACACACGGTATGAATGCGACCACGACCCACACCAGTTGCCGATGGAGGGCCAAAAAGAACGGCCGATTCTCGACACGGTCGAAATCTAACCGGTGGCACCCCCCCATGAAATTGAACGCCCCTACGAATGCTCGCTCGTAACTGAAAAGGGCCCTGTCGATGAAATCAGAGGCGGTGCTGTATTCTGATGTGCGTCAGATGAAGGAAATGACAGAGAACCGGATGCAGCACCCTCCCGATGACTGTACACTTCCGCCAGCTGAAGCAAGGTGTCGGCGTGGTAAGGTTGGGTGCGTAAGAGGTGATTGAAACCCTCGGGATCTGCAAACCGTCAGACTAGATTTTGGACCACCCGTCGTATCACCTACCCCCAGACATGACGGTTTGTATGAAAGCCATGGTAATTGCCCGATACTTTTTCCCGTACTCCACAGTCCACCACACCTCTTCTGGACGTTCTGACCATCCGTAGCGAAACATTTTATCCTCGCGTTCATCAGGAGTAAGCTGGCGAATTGACAGTCCTTCACGCAACTGCGCCGGCCACCAGTTTGGGTTGGGATTTGTCAACGTTGACCTATGGGCCACGCCCACCCGTTTTGAAGCTGAGCGGGAGGTGGTCTTCGAGGAAACGATTATCTTAGATCCGAAGAATCTACGCATCTCAAGTTCACCATCGAGGTGTTGTGGGGAGATGCATAAAAGAGCCGCGAAACGCTTGTAGAGCGATGGACCCGGGTGCGAAGTCCCCCCAGCGACCGACTGGAGCCCGCGCGACTCGAGGGATAACTCGGCCAGAACTTTGTCGAAATCTTGGCTATCACCGGATTGCGCTGCTTTAGCCTTCTGCTTCCTGGACTTCTTGGGAGTATTGGATCGGGGCGGATTTTGAGCAATCGGGTCGGCCACAGACTGTTTCTTTTTCTTCTTCCCCTTTCTCACTTGGTCAGCGTGGCTCTCGGTCGACAAGTGATGGCGGGTCCACACACTTTCTTAGGCTTTGAGGGCTTATCAGTTGGTTCCTCTTCCTCGAGATCCTCGACTACGAGCGTGCCAAACTTTTGGGGTTCCATTTAACCCCCAGGCCAAACATTTACTACAAAACGCACCATTGCAGATTTATCCACAGGTGTTGCTTCGTCACCGACGTCGGGCCCATTGTCAGTAGGACGCAGGGCAGAAAGTTCCTCCTGTTCCCTAAGTTGTCTCTTGTTCAATCGTGAAGGCATGGCGAGGGTTAACGTCGGAAATGATCGACTCCAGTAATCGTATCAGCGACAAATTATCATGATTTACCGGGAGTGGGGGAAAATGTTACACCAGGCTTGTAAAGTACGAACAAGCCAAATCGCTTGCTTAGTTTTCGTGGTCGTATGCCCGTACCTTCAAATTTGATGTGGAGACAACACCGTGCTCAACTTTATCACGACCAACTTCCTCCACAAGCCATTTCTCGTTCACTTTATCGTTCAATATGGCAGTGATTGAAGGGATATCTAGACACAGTTCATTGGTGATGAACAGTCCGACCTCTGGAACAAATTGAGCGCAATTCACGGGGATAGGTACAAAGATATCTCACCGGTGTTATCGTGATTGCCCCTGATTTTCTCCAGGTTGGCGACGGCCTGCCTGGTGGCATAACCAATCAAATTTACGTCGACAGCAGAGTGGCCAAGCTGTGCAATTGTTAGGGTCTCGGGAGACAATTCCAGTGGTATACTATACATACAGTTCCCCACTTGGTCAATGCTCTCCGGTTCATGGACTGACCAAAGTGGATCCCAACATCAGTGGCAGAAGTCTTGAGTGCATTCGCAACAGCAATTTCAGTGGAACTGTGCAGGCAAACTTCAGTAAAAAAGGAGGGGATCCAAGAGAAGCATGAACTTTGCGTCTGTGATTCCATACTGAGAAAAGGTCTCCAACAAGAAGCCCTGAGGATCTGATCCATCGTATGCGCTCCAGAGGCGACCAAGATAGTCAGAAGTGTGCTTCGCGGTGGCAACAGCCCCGACATTGTATCTGGCATTGGGTGGTTACCAGGTGTTAATAATGAAACACATGGAAGTCTTACTGGTATTCGCCGGTGTTAACAATTCCTCCGAGGCTGAGAGCGCCACACTCATGGTCAGCTGTACCAAGAAGCAAGGTCTCGTCTAAAGCAGAATCAATGTATTCTTTCAGGTAATCAATTACTTGATTATACTGGGGATGCTCGACGTTAGGACAAAGCCAGGAATCAAGGAGCGGCTTACCATCAAGATCTCGTGCAGGTGACCAGCGAGGTCGTTTCCGTGACCAGCGTGGTCGATTCGCTAGGTAGGGCTTAGTGTTGCGTTGTTTGGCAGCCCCGCGCTACACACCGAAGCCTCAACCATCTGACGTCGCATAAGCATCACGAAGATCTGGCAAAAAACAGGCAACCTCACCAAGAAGAATCCCTTGTCCGAGTGTCGGGTAGCACGTTCCAAAGACCTGATTGCAGTCTTAGTCATCTCCAGCAGACTTGGTTCCTTGGAATTGTCTCGGTCCAGCTGCCATAGAATGTGAATCAGACGCCACATACCAGTGAATACGTGCGTGACTTACTTCGTAACTCATGTGATCGGCAGTGAAAAGACCGAGATAAGGTTTGGTAGCATGTTTCGCATTACCGCCTTGGAGGTTGTCGAACTCGGTACGGTTTGTGAAGGTATAGTAGCCGTTTTTAGCCGCAAGTGCAAAGATGTCGACATCATCGGGTCGGCTGGAACCTTTCGTAGTGTTTGGAAGAAAGAATCTTGTACCGCCCCCAAGGAGGATGTCAACAACCGGGCCGAGTGGAGTTCCACCGACAAGGTGTTTGGCGATGACTACCTCATCGTCGCGATCATACACGTGGGAGGCAAACGATGCAGGAGTTGCGTGCTGGGCAAAGGTTCAATAGATGTAAACATTTTAGATACAAAAACCGACCGTGATCCTGGATGTGACGACAAGACCGGTGTGATATCCTGCGGCTTTTGCGGCTTCGAGGACGGTTCCACAAGGATTTCCATCCTCATCAATACCAATGGCACCATTGTAAGTCTTGGAACACGAAGTGAGAAACAGGCCAGGCTTGAATCTGTGGGGTTTGGTACCTTAATCGCGCAAGAGTAGGCGGTGGCGGAGGCCGCAGAGTCGGTGACCCAGGAATCAGAAGACCTGGTTCGGATAGAACCGATTTGGATGGTGTCAGATCCAAGGATGTTGTTCCAGCCGTTACGGCTGTTACTCCATTGGTTGTAGTTCCTTGCGAAGACTTCAGAAGCAGGGCCAAAGCCATCAGGGATGGCCAGAATAAGCTGATCGTTGGCGATTCAGACCCGGAAATAACCGGTGGACACAAGAGGGGAGCGCACATTTTTCAATTTAGCTGGGCCATGGGGGCCGCCTTCCCTGGGTTGACCGTTCCAGATCTTTCCCTGGGGGACGCTTGGGGCACCAAAATCACGACCACCGTTGTTGATGGCGGGATTGAAGGGCCAAGAAGTCTGGAGAGGCGCAACAGGACAGGTGGTGCTCTGAGCAGAGACAAAGCGAGAAAGGAGGGCGGCAATGACGGCGACTGCAGCGATAGAGCGCATTTTCACTGGCAGTGGTCAACAACAAGGAGCGCGCAGAGGGGGTACTTGGTCAACAACAGCGGGGAAAACTCACTCGGCATTGATATTGAACATCGAAGCTTTGGGCTTGAAGGAGCACATGGAGTGAACCGCGAACGTGTGTCGGGAAGACGAATTCTCGATAGGCGGTTGGATGGTATCTCAGGGTCACAGATTTGCATTTGTACGGCGGCTCACGCGGAGATAGGCGCGTCACGCGTATCGAGTGGACGGTTTTGCGAGCCTGGGAAGCAGAAGCACCGGCCAAATGTACCACATAGTAGTGTGTACGGAGTTAATACGCAGCGTCGTAACTATACCTACACATCGTATGCGACCCTGGCCGACGTCCACGCGTACTGGTAATTGTGTTGGTAGAAATTCCGCAACGTTCTCCTCCCAGCCAGTCGCGGTGGCGTTGCGTATGAGCCACCAAGCTGGATGGGTCATCATGTATCATTGGTCACTATCGGTGAAATTGAATAGAGAGAGGGCTTGGCACTTACCACAACATGATGCTTCTGATCAAAGAAATCTGACGAGTATCCCGGAAAGATCGCCGTCCCAACGAAGTCATCATGTGTGTCAAACACAGTCGACGTCCATTCCCACACGCCCCCATTCGATCCACGGCCCTCGTCAATCGGTCCTCCAGTGGTTGCCCTGGTTGGCTGTCAGCGAAGGCGAGCGTGCAGAGCACACCCCGAAACACCTACGGGCATGGGTGCCAGTTCCTGAATCCCACGTTCGCTCCCTCCTCATACCCGACGTTGAACCTGTCCAAGAACAGCCGGAGTTCATGCTCTGTTGGGATCCTACCCCCTTTCGATTCAGCGTACGCTGATAGCTCATCGAACGATCCAATCATTGGCCACTTCATCGCGACCCTCATCGGTAACGGGCCGTAAACCGTGCGCACCTAACACAGCTTATCATTCACTTCCCCAAGCGAGGAGATGACCGAACCCCACAAACCTTGATTTCACCCGCATCCTCGACCCAGCTAACGGGTAAGCTGTTTGATGCCGTTTCACTGGTGCCACCCACCCAAAACTCGTAAAACTCTTCGATAGTGATTGGCCGGAAATCGACTCTGAATCTCCCGACCTCCACTCGCCGGCGAGGATTTTCGTTATCCCACCCAAAATCGTGGGATTTGACGTCCACGCTCTCGTCTACGATGTAGTCACCTGGTTCACGGTCATCCGTCCCAACTGTGATTACCTCGGGACCCAGCTCTACGCTCGACTGCACCGGCGTTGGGATTGCGTCCCATTGTTTCACCAATTCGTCCCACGCCGGTGAATGGATACCTGGAGGCGGCAAAGTTCCGGAGGAATTCGAGTCTGCTTTCTGGATAAGCATATACAAAAGTGTCTGGACCGGTGTCAGTATTGGTTTCAGGGTAGCGTTGGCCTCCCACCTCGATATGGAACGCGTCGTGCTCCAGAACCATAACGAGAGTGCGTGCCAATCGCCAAGTGAGGACGCGTTTCCCGGAGTCTAGTTCTCGATAAAGGTCGAACACGCGTTCCCTGACTCGATCGCGGTACCTGACCACCTCTGAGAGGGACGGCCAGTCTTCATCCCTCTCAGGTACCTCGGAGTGGCCCTAAAACACTTTGAGCGATGCGGGCCATCACTAGAGTGAGGACTAACGTGACAGTGGCCTGGGTCATCGACATGGGGATCGATGCCGCGCTGCAGGGCTGTGAGAACAACCACGATTGTGGGTCACGGGGGGACTAACCTCAAAGATAACCGTGAATTTCCGCGGCTCGACGTACGGTTGTCGAAGGAGTTTGCTGAGGAGTATATTATAGAAGCTACAGATCAAAGGGAGATATGCGTTATCCAGGGCAACCCTAACGAAATCGGGGGGCGTACTTACGTTGGAATGTGGCCGAGATAGAACAGGCACTTGTGCCGCAAGTCGATTGGTTTTACGTGGAGCAGGTGTGACGGTACCATGCCGAGTGAAACAAGGTCCCAAGCCTTCCACATCTCACGGAACTCTTCGATGGTCGGCACGCCAAAGTGTGGCCCTGGTTTCGACGACAGGGTGGTGAAACTGAAGCTCGGGCGTTCCACGACATGCAAAACAATATCGCCTCGTTCGAGGGCAAGCAAAGAGCGAAGCCCGCAGACAGCCAACGAGTTCAGTGTGTTGACAAGTGAGTACTGATTGAGGTGAGCAAAACGACGGGGACAGGGAGGTAAGTAGGGGTACCTTGGATCCGGAGGTGCTGACATGTGAGGGCTGAATGTCACCCACGGTGACGCGGCCATGAAGGGATGCACTGTACAACTCCGAACCTAGACCATGGCGTGTTGAACAATTGAGGTGTCGTTATATAATTGCCCCGGCGTACCATCACAGTTGAGCACTACCCAAGTACGGTGGCAGCCGGTGACCGAGAGATGTAAACTTTCCTGCGCGTGTACCAACAAAGCGTCAAAATCCAGGGCAGAACCTTGACCGAACACTGCAAAGAGGAGATCCGAAGACCCGTCCGCGAGCGGCACGGCGTTGAGGGTGTCGGTGTTTGGGTTTATGGCCACAAAGCACGACCCGCTTGGGGAGGGGAGGATGAACGGAGAGGTCGTTGTGGAGGGTAGCGTCGACGACATTTGGGATCCGAAAGCGGTTGCCGGGGAGGAAGGAGAGAAATGGGTGGAATTTATAGCAAAAAAATTGGTAGTAATTACAGGCGAATTGGACCGCAAACTGCACCTGCGAACCGGACCTTGCATCTCTCCGCTTATCTCGAGATCTTGGATTTGTACGTAGAAAGGGGAACACGATGCGCCGAAGTTCACGTGTCCAGGCAGGTTGCCAGGGCTGCCAGGGGAAAAACAGATATAGAGCACCCGAAACCTGGAGCGACAAACAAACTGTGACAATAACCTTTGTCACAGTTTGTTTGTCGCCGTCACGCGCTGGCCGGCCGAGCGATTAGGGGCGGCCACTCTGTTCTGTCCCAGCCAGAGAGTACGAAGGCAGGTGAGGGACTTGGTCCGTTCGGGGATATGCAAGAAGACAGCTACAGTATCTTGCCTTCACCCATGAACAGTGAGATAGGCAGTTCAACTGATGCCGCCACCGCCACGGGCGGCCAAGAACCGGAGAGAGGCCCTACTCGTGACGAGGACTCGCAAACGAGGGTGGAGGGGATGGACATGGTAGATCCTCCGCATCATCTTGGAATGCAAAGTATATATACCCCTCCCAACGACATCGCAATCGCAGCATGGGATGGCGCAATCGCGGTCACGTGACTATGAGCACGTTCGCCAACTCGTCCGTTACTATTCAGCTCGACCTTTCAGGCTCGTCGTGGCCGCGGGTGACCGGTCACCTTCGATTCCGGCGGGTGGGAAAACGACACGCTAGATAATTTTGGCAGAGAGCTGCCTATCCCCAGTTTGTAACTTACAAAACCAGCTACACTCTCAGTCTCCGTATCAGTAAAATCATTTGTTGACAACAGAATCCGGAACGCCTAACGGATGTTGCAGAACCGAAACACCCTCATCTGTTGGTCGTGTTCCCGTTCAAGCGATTGAGCCCAGGCTAAGGTGCCTTGGAGATGACGAACAGGACTCACCAGAAAGGATATGGCTGGCAGGGGGCGGGCCAAGGGATCCCATTACTGGTTCATCAACATCCGACATGTCCCCGAGCTCAACCCCTCCTGTAATTGAGACGTCGTTGACCTGATAATCTGGAGAATGGACACTCGTTTGTCCCAAAGCCCCACTAACGTCCATGTTCCTCGTCCCCATCATCTGTAGGCCCGTGGCATAGTGGATGTCGTGTATCATCGCATGCCTCTGGGGGCCCTCCGAGCCTTCGTTTTCCGCAGCAGCAGCCCCATCCAGCTTTCTCCTGCCTTCGACCTGCTTCACGAAATTTCCCCAAACAGCCCTTTCATCGGTCCCCATGCTTTCAAACGCAGACTTGACCCCGTTGTCGGCTCTCCTCCAGACGCTTCGATGCCGGCAAACTGTGCTCTTGACGTATCGACAACCGAAAACCTTTTCAAATGCGCATTTTTGAGTCAGCGTGGGCTGTTGAGTGACCAATGAATCCATCTGCTTGAATCCATCCGAGACCTCAGCGACGGTGTAATCGTTCGGCCATCGTTTCAGAGGAGGGTGGGGGTGGTGGGGGAACCCAACGGACGAAGAACTACTTGAGGAAGGGCCACCCTGTAGTGATTCCTTGGGGGTGGGGGCGTACGCAAAGATTTGGTCTGTCGCGACCCGTTTGGAGACCAGAGGGGAAGGGAATGGTGGAGGGCTGGGGTACGCTTGGTTGGAGGTGGATGATGGGGAGGGATATGGCTGAGGATCGGTGGAAGGGACGATGAAGTTGTTCCCTGGGACCGTGGCTGGAGAAAACGTGACCCGATCAACCCGATAATACTTGGCAGAGTGGCCCCCCTCGTCAAGGCTGTCAGGAGCCGAGCGTTTGACGGCGGTCGTAGGAGCGAGAACAGAGTTATAAGATACACTTTGGTGAAGGGGTCTCGGTTGGAGAGTGATCTCCTCCCTCAATCCTGGACACTCGTCATCAGAAAGCCCCTCGAGGAAACTCTTCCGGACCCTGTACAGGACACGTTGCTCGCTTTCCACTGTCCTGACGGTAGAGACGGCGTGTTGTTCCCAGTGACCCGAGACGGGATTGTAACAATCGACCAGGCACGCGGGATTCAATCCCAGGTCTGAGACTAGTTGGGAGAAGTGGGAGAGTTGGAACAGGGGAAAGGTCGCTATCTCTTGGGTAAGACGGATCGGATCGTAGTGTGGCTGGAGTGCGAGGTTAGGCGGATGAGCGGGGGACCCGAAAACGTGGGGCTCGAACCTTGTACCAGAAGACGAGGGTGATGGACCGCCTGAGAGACTCTTCGAGAGCCTGTCTGTCGAGGGTGTGCAGCTGGACTTCCTGGCCCTGGAGATGCTGCTGGTACGCCGTCTGCTGGGCGAGAGACATTGCAGCTGACGAAACATTGAGCGTGCCGTACGAGAGCGAGAGTCGATCAGATAAGATACCTGTGTGGAATGGAGAGACTGTGGAACCTTGCTCGCCCTCGTCCAGGGACCTCTTTCCTGTATTATCTAAGCCGGTCTGCCGGACCTCCGCTCCCGTCCCAAATCATTTGCCTCCGCGATCACGTGCTCCTCCTCCTTCCACTCCGCCGCAGTCCCGTCCACCTCCTCATCCCTCAACATGCGGATGTTCAAGGACTCGATTCACGGCTACAGTGCGCTCGCCTCCTCTGTGTCTGCCTTTGCTGATGATCCCGCGTTTCCAGTGCCCTTCTATCCCAAAATCTGCTCATTTATCGACACGCAAGTCGCCGCTTCTCCGTCTGTTTGATTGATCCGTTCATCCCCTTTCTCTGCAGCGCCCATTTCCAACGGCTACGGCTCGTCAAGCAACTTGGCACGAGTTACATGGTCTGGCCTGGTGCAGCGCATAACCGGTTCGAGCACTGCCTAGGTCCCTCTTCCACGACCCCCTCCACGTGTTTCCCACCCGCTAAACACTCCCTCCAGGTGTTGCCCATTTGGCCCGTTGTCTGGTCGAACACCTTAAGGATCGGCAGCCAGAACTTGGTATCACGGACAGAGATGTTGAGTGTGTTCAACTCGCCGGTCTCTGTCACGATCTTGGGCACGGCCCTTTTTCCCATGTGTGGGACGGCCGGTTCATTCCAGCTGCACTGTGGGTTACATCGCCTGCATTATTCCCGGTTTCGCATCGTCCTGACCGAACAGCTTAGCCCTGGAAAGCATTGGCACCACGAGGATGCTTCCGAGATGATGTTCGACGATCTCGTCACCAAGAACAATATTTATCTGCCAAAAGATGACACTCGTCTCATCAAAGCTTTAATAGCAGGTGATCCTGACCGTTGCTCGTACGCATTCTAGGGGTATTGCCTTTTCCGTCTGTTTCATGTGTTATTGTCAGGGACAGCGACCCCCCGGAGAAACCGTTTTTGTTTGATATCGTTGCAAACAAGAGGAACGGTATCGACGTTGACAAGTGAGCACCTCCCACGCTCCCGGATCTTGCACCCCTGATCTCTCCACCAGGTTTGATTACATTGCCCGTGATACAAAGGTCACAAGTGACATCGCATCGTCGATATGCACGGATAGGTTTGTTGCTGAGGTACATACCCTGTGACCACTACTGATACTCGGTCCAAGGCTCATAAACTGTGCTCGAGTCATCGAGGACCAGATCTGTTATGATATCAAAGACGCAAACATGCTCTTTGAGTTATGTCACACTCGCTACAGTCTCCATAAGCTGATATACACACACAAGACAGGTAAAGCACAGGAGTCAACTATCACCTTTCCCTTTCTCATCACCTGCACCAGCCCGGGCGATCGAGTACATGCTCGTAGATGCCCTCCTCGCTGCAGAACCCACAATGCACTTCGCAGGCCATGTCACTAAACCGGAGAAGTACCTGCACCTTACCGACAGCATCACCGAGTTGATTCAGATGTCCGATGACCAAGTAGGCCCCATCCCATCCTTTTCTCGGTTAGGACTGACCGTTTCCAGAACCTCGTGGGAGCGCAGGCGATCTTGAATCGTATAACGTCAAGGGACTTGTACAAGATGGTTGATTATAAGGTCTTCACGTGGGACTGGAAAGGGCACCTCTATAGATTCTTCAATCCCGAGGAGATCGTATCCGCTGCCAAATCCCACAAACCTGAAAACGATGAAGAACGGGCCGCCCTCGAGGAGTTGTCCATTCAGCATATAATCATTGACGAGGCGGTACTTCACTACGGCATGGGAAACAGTAATCCCATTGATGAGGTTCGGTTCTATTCCAAGAGGAAACCCAACGGTATGCACCCACCCCTCCCCCCGGCAGATTCGACTGAACCTGGGCCACAGAGTGTTCCAAAGCAGAGCCCGGTGATATATCGTCATTGATGCCTGCAAGCTTTGGTGAAGTTCTCCTCAGGATATATACCCGCGATGTCCGGTTCTTTGGGTTGATCCAGCACGGATACCGAATTATCCTTCAAGACTTGCCTTCGTCGCCAGAGGCTGAACTTTCGACGTTCACACCCACAAGAGTTAGGGCCGTATCCCCGGTGCGATCTTCTGGTGGGCGGGTGTTCTCGAACAACTCCTTTACGACGGTGGAACCAGGATACATGCCCCCCTCACCAACCGCAGAGCATGCAAAAAGGAGGCGGGAAGACGGTAGCGTTCTGTCGCCCCGCAAAAAGCTACGGTCCGGATGATACTACGTTCCTCTATCCACTCCATATCATTTGACGATCCTCACCACCATATAGACTATCCTCCGTTGATGACCATTAATTAGCAACGTACTGAACATATGAATAAACTACAAGCTTTCGCATTCACATCCGATGGAGAACGAACGCCTCGTAACATTACCCGGACCCTCCTCCGGTTCCGTTCTTCTCAAGATCGTTTACGCCACCACCGCCGCTGCTTCCCTCCCCGATGAAGGGGGAACTCACTGGCGGTTCCGCGGGTACCTTCCTGGACAGACCCCTACCTCTGGCCGCAGAGGATGTTCTGTCCCCTTCGGGAATTTGGTGCGAGTCAGACAATTCGGTGAACGACCCGCTATCGGTGCCGTACTTTTTGAATGTCCTGAGAATCATCAGAAAGTTGAGGAGTCCAAGGACCACAAGGGCAGTGATTGCCAGGCGAGGTCCGAGGGCTTGAGTGGGTGTGAGACGAGGCCAACCACCGTTCTCTGGGTCGTTCGTCGCCCCACTTCTCCAAACATACGAAAGTATCGAAACTATGAATGCGATTACCGACCAGGCCAGCCATATCGAGGGGGTCGCTAGGAGGACCCATACGTTCCACAGGATTGATGTCCGCGTCTTCTGCGCCTCCTATCAGGGGTTCAGCGATGTGCATACTAGCTGCCCTCGTGGGACTTACCCCCGCCCAGGTCGAAGCACGATACATACTCCTCATTGTGCCGAACCGGATGATGAAGAGACAGCCGAAGGCGAGGCTCATCAGTGCGCACACTAGGGACACGAGGGCAGCAGTTCGTGTGACTGGGTCGTACCCCATTTCTGGTACCTGGAACATGGTTACGATCGCGCTTCAACGAAGAGGGTCAGTACAGTGAGGACTCATCCAACGGAGAGACGACGGACGAGCAGAAAAGGGCAGAGACGAGGTTGAGAGTTTTCCACTCTCTGAGGAGTGAATCTATGAATTCTTCCCAGGAGTTCTTGAACCTTGCTAGAGCGGGAGACACAGCGGGAGGAGTCCAATCTTCCGGGAATGGAAGCACTTGTGGCGCTGCATTGTTTATGATGTGACGACTTGCAGCCGACAGCTTACTTGGCCGGCTGGATTCGATGATTCGTTGCATATCATTCCTACTAACCTCAGCATCCTCAAAGATACGGGCGACACGGGAAAAGTATACCGCGGGGAGGCGGAGAAGAAGGCAAAGGTATAGTTGGCGTGGCAGTGTATCAGAGAACAAGCCTCGGTCGTCCAAAACTGGAGTCATGGGGATGCAGCATGTGAGTGGAAGGAGTGATTGTTTGTCGGTGCTTCTGGGAGAACAGATTTTAAAATGCCATTTGAACGGGTCAATAGGGATGAAGGGTTCGTCTCGCGAGTGGGTACGATGGAGGGCCCATTGTTGTAAAAACCGTAGCGGAGAGGCTGCGCGCGAAGCGGATCGACTGGGAGTTAACGAGCCTGGCGTATCACTTCGTGGACCGGTGGGGTTGTTATCCCCCAGCAGTTTCACAGGGCTATGGTTTCGTGGGGTATTTCCTGTACGCTTTGCAGGGCTGGGGCTACGCGGGGCGTTTCCCGCATTCCCTAAGGCTTTCAAGAGGTGGAATGAGGTCGGAGAAACCGCCTCGTTAAGGTGAATACATACTTGGATGTGCATCGCGGGAGGTATTACCAATGCAAGGGTCGCTTTCGAAGGAGACCCGTGGTTGCTTTGGGGAGTGCTCTTTCCCTACGAGGGCGCCGTCTGACATACTCCCTTGGAAGAGATGGGTTCCCGGAAAGGTAGGGTCGGAACGATGTTGAGGGTTGGGGAATGGTTGGGTGTAGGGGTTACTAGACACGATCCCACGCTGCTCTGGAGTCGCCATTGGGGGAGGTGATGCAGGCGGTTTGGCTGTTCCGAGGGAAGAGAAACGTTGGTATCTGGGTGACCAGGGTTCAGCCAGTTGGGCAAGTAGTTGGTGGTTTACTAACCAAGGTGGTATATATCCTCCCTTGGAAAGCCGTGTGGAAGGAAAGTGGGAGAGGCTGAGCCAAAAGGGGTTGCGGGTACGGGCCCGTGTGCTAGTTCAGCAGACGAGGACAGTGGCTGCACGGCGCGAAGCACAGCTTATACTGGTCGTTGACTCTCGTCGACTGTACTGGCCACCAATGCGTAATTTCGCAAACGCAGCCTCCCCTGGGCCGCAGAACCACCCCGCCAGTTGCTCTCAAGTCGTGGGATTGGGTCGGTTGGGTTGAGAATTTGCACGTGATCAACGCGCCCCCCCTCACCGCGACCGCGATGTCCCCCATTCCGACGATCATCCACTTGGATGAACAGCATTCGATATCGGAATCTATGGCCGCGAGACTGACCGCGGCCGTTGTTCAGCACGTCTTGTTCTTGAAGAATCAGATCCCCTTGTAAGCCAACCAAATCCCCTCCCATTTGGTTGCCTAAACTCGCTACAGCCCGGTTGCGCAGCTTGGTAGGCTACCGATCCCCCCCAATTCCAAATCCTCCAAGAAGCGCACCGACCTGCTGGACACTGTTGACATGCTGTCTTGTCATTTGCATTCTACCTTTTCCGCCCTTTCTTCCTCTCTCGCCCTCAATTCAGTCAAATTCCCCCACAAATCCGGGCATGCTCAAGCGCACCTTCTTATCCTACTGGGTCCCAGCCTTTTTGGACCACGAGCTCGTATTCTCCTCACGATCGATGGCTTAAAAGTCCAGGCGTGGAACTATAGGACCGAGGGAGAGACCTTGACAGAATGCAAGGACGAAAACCAATGTAGCGGAGGGAACGCTGATAACAAACTGAATCGCATGCACAGATTGGACCACATTCGCTCACCGCTCTCTTCAATACCACCCCCTGCAACCAATATTCTATACGGAAATGATCCCACCAACCCTGAGCACAGCGACACGGGGGACCGAGCATCACTGGTTTCGAGAAACTCGTCTGACTCCCCTCCTTCCCCGGATGGACCCCTTACTGGCTATCCGGGAGAACAGCAAGCCCTCTCTGCTGCAGAACGGTTGCTTTCCCGCTCACTAGCGATGGCATGCGCTGAAGATGGAGTCACGCTCAACGCAGAACTAGGTCCCGACTATCCTTCCACCGTTGAGCCTAAATTCTGACCTCGCACCAGAACCTACCCAGATGCACGTCCTTGTACGGGCCCCGCGTAGATTCCATCACCCGTCTTGGATACCAAGGCAGAATATGTCACCTGGGCTGGACTCCGTCCTAGATGGACTACGAGGCCACAAGGGGATAGCCAAGAAGGGACGTGCAGGTATCAATACGGACGAGGTTGTAATTCGTTGTGACTACTCAAAAGCTTCAGAAGCCGCGAGGGACAATCTGGAGAGTGCAGAAGCTGATGACTTGATATGGTGGAGCTGGGATGAGAAGATTGTGGGGTTCCGTGATTTGTAGGTTAACCCACCGTTTGGGCTGCTGGTGCTTTTTGTTTACTTTTGTGCCCTGTACAACCACCCACCCATCTGTGTATTCCCGCGCGCATCATGATTGCATGTAATTAATGTGTAGCAGATGTCGATGAACGACTAGCGGTGAGTGGAAGAACGCATTGTTGGACGAAGTAAGCGTGAAAACGATCATCCTTCGTCAGCTCTGGGTGAAAGCTAGTGAAGAGGTGATTGCCTTGTCGAAAAGCGACGATTGTTCTAGGGTTTGAAGGGTCGGTATGATCATGACTACCTGGAACTAGATGCTGTGCGTGTGGCAAAAGCTCAACAGGTACACGAGCAATGACCTGCAGGGGAGGATCCCCGGGAGCTGGATCAACGGAGAGCACAACCTGAGGAGGACGTTAGTTTGAGGGTTCAGCGAGTAGAGATGGGGGCAGTACTGGAGCGCGAATAAACACTCCTTGAAACGGTCTATCTGGTTGTGGCAGGGACTGTACAACGAGGGGGGCCTCAAAGGATTCGACCTGGGTGGATGATCAATCGCAAGTGACGGTGCCGCGAACCCGAACCGGTCGCCCACCTGAGATCCCCATCCATTTCTGGCGGTGGTGACGGAAAGGCCGCCGAGGAGATCCTGGCCCCCCTTCTTGGCATTTATGACATTGCGAGACATGAGGACCGCACCAGCACACGAACCCCAGACGGGTTTGGTCTTTAGGAACTCCCGTAGGGGGTCGAGGAGACCGGAGAGCTTGGCCAGGAGAGCAATCGTTGTCGATTCTGCGAGACGGGAGCTGAGCATGGGTAACGGTCGACGTGAGGTGAATGGCATACCCCCTCCAGGGATGACAAGGGCATCACACGTCTGAAGGTCTTCTATGCTTCGAACGAGGTTTACAGATATCTTGGCCTGGAGACTCAGCTTTTGCAACATGGAATGATGCTCGAGGAAAGCACCCTGAAGAGCTTTTGGACCAATAAGATAAGATGGTAAGTAAAGAATGAAACCGCACCAAGGATCCCGATGACTATAGCCTTGGGTCCATCCTGGACGGGTTCGCTCATCGGCACAATTTGCCTCAGTCTGCGGGACGAAGTGGAGGAACGGTCTGGCCCGGATCACAGCTGCCCAAGTGAGCACAGCCACTGTAAATGATCCTCTCATCTTCACGGGGTGATAAAAAAATACCAAAAAAAAATGCGATGAGCACTGGGCTACGAACCGAGTGATCCAGGCGGTGAAGGGGGGTACGCGGGAATATATGCAAGGTGTGTGTACACTATGCGTAGTCCGTTCAGAAACTTCCGATCGAATCCGGGATGGTCTTAGGGGGTAACGCAGCCTGTCACATCGTCACGCGCGTCGTTCCCCCTTGTCCTCTTCCCACCACCAGACACTTTCCATCCCTCCCGCCATGGCTGAGCTCGATACTGATCTCTATGGTGGTCAGTACCCCCTCTTTTCTTTTCCTCCTGTATGGCTGACTGACACGACAAAGACCTCTACGGCGCCGACGACAACGACTTCGCCAGCGCGACTGAAACTGCCCAGGATCTGTCCAAGCTCGACCCCCAGGAGCTCGACGACGGTGAAGAGCTCCCCAGTCCCCCAAAACCAGCTGAACCCGCGTCAAAACCTCCCCCCAAGTTGGAACCAGTCCAACAGTCTTCAACCGCTCCAAAACTTGAGCCCTCTCCACCACCCCCCACCCAGCAAATTCCTACCTACCAGCAGCAAGCCTCTGACTACAACCAAGCCTCGACGCCTCGAACCGATGACTACCAGAACATGAATAGGCCCGTTCGGCCCTCGGAGATGAAGGAGGAAGGGTAAGTCTTCCACCCTGTCTTCCCCTCGCTGATTCCTCCCCTACGGTAAGACTACTCGGTGGCCATCCGCCGAAGTAGTCATGGGTCGTAGTGGCAAACAGCGCACGTAGCACATGCGTCGTTCGTAGTTCTGTCGTCGTCGTCGTCGTCGTCACCGCTCGCCTATCAGTCTAGCTAGACCTAGGATATCACCGTGGCTCCGTCTACGTCTAGGCTACTCTACGCTACAAATCACTCGGCCACACTTCTGTGTGTACGGGCCCTCCTGTTCCCAACATCTGTCTCCTCCTTTTGCCTACAACGTCAATTACTAATAACAATCCTCGTTCTCCCTCCCTGGTTCCTCGGCCATCTTTCCCTCACTGCAGCAAAATGTTTATTGGCGGGCTCAATTGGGATACAACAGATGGTATTTTAGTTTATGCTATTTGTACACCCGGGAGCTAAAGTCGTGATTTCAGAGGGATTGAGGAACTACTTTTCCCAGTTTGGTAAAGTCGAAGCTTGCACGATCATGCGCGACGCTGGTGGTCGGTCTCGCTGCTTCGCCTTTTTGACCTTTGAAGATCCTGCGTCGGTCAACGCTGTCATGGTCCGCGAACACTTCCTCGACGGAAAGATAGTAAGCATTACCGACCACCCCCACCGTCCTTCTCCTTTTCTCACCTCGGTGCTCCCTCAGATTGACCCTAAGCGGGCGATCCCCAGGCAGGAACACCAACGTGCAACAAAGTTATTCATAGGCGGACTCGCCGGCAGCGTCACCTCAGAGTCCATGCGAGAGTTTTTCTCCCAATTCGGCCGGGTTGTTGATTCGACGGTCATGTTGGATAGAGAAACCGGCCGCAGCAAAGGATTTGGGTTCGTTTCCCTCGAGAATGCGGACGTTGACTCTATCCTTGGCTTTGGAAAACTAGAGATTGATGGGAAACTGGCAAGTCCTTTCGGTAGTGTCCCCCACGCGACCTTTGCTGATCGGTGAGGTCCGCAGATTGACGTCAAGCTCGCCCAGCCTAGGTCTGCGAGAGACGGGACGGGCGCTGACGGAGGCAGCACTGGTTTCTCCAGCAACACGGGGGGATTTGGTGGTCAAGGACAGTTTGGCAACGTGGGTACCATGCAAAACGCCACAGGCGGCAACACGCCTTTCGATGCCAACGCCCTGGCCTCGTTGTGGACTCGCATGTTCCAGCAAATGGGAGGCGGTATGAACCCAATGATGGGTGGCGGTGCCATGAATCCTATGATGGCTGCAGGTATGGGTGCTGGCAATATGGGGATGGGGATGGGGATGGGCAATATGGGTGGTATGGGGCGTGGTGGGCCGATGCAAGGGATGGGCAATATGGGGATGCAGGGACCTAACGCTGCAACTTTGGCAGCGATGGGGCGTGGGATGAACCCAAACATCCCTCGAGGTCCACGCGGGGCGCCTGGAACTGGACCCGGTACTGGTTCTGGGACAGGGGTTGGGCCCCAGAGGACCGGCCAGCGAAGCCAGCACGGTTACCACCCATACTCTCGTTAGGCAGTTTCCCAGGCGTTTCCTGTTTTTAAGTACTACTTATTATGTATTTTCACGACGTTCAGCTTGGCGTAAAGTACCATTCCCCTATTTCTGGCTTTAATGTAACATCCGCTACCGTCTACCGTCGGGCCCCGACCCTTGTTCGATCACTGCAAGGTGTTGATGCGAGTCGGCGCTTCTCAAGGCGAGATTTTTTGGCAATCGATTTCATTCAAATACTGCGTACGAACGTGGAACGACAACAACTAGCCTGATATGTCACCGAGTGTTGAGCATGGCGGATGTTTTTGCGTCGTAGAAGAGCTCATCCAGTTCCGACACGTCCTCGAGCTCGATTTGGGCGCGGCCGGCGAGAGATGCGAGGATAGAGGCGGGGGTGAGGAGCTGTAGGACGTAACGTAGCGACCGAGCGTCTCCTTCCTGAACAAGACGGTCGATAACACCGGCACCGAGCCTAAGACCTTCGATATTTGCCCGAAGTTGTAATACCTTTGCGATCTGATTCGAGTCGTAGATGTCCGCCTTGACGATCAAACAGCTACAGTGGGTAGCGGTCGTCAGGATGGGTAGATGGGACAAATGCGAAGGGGCATACCGGTCCAGGAGGTCGACAGGGATTCCATGTGGTGCAACAATATCAGTCGTTCCACGGACAAGGGTTTTGCCTCTGTTGGTGGCCAACACAACGGTAGGTGCCATGGGGGACTCGAGGAGGGAATTGAGGTAGGTGAAACACTCGATATCGAGCATATGAACCTCATCGATGAAGACGACTCCTGGAATGACCTCTGCGACACCCTGGTCAACGTAGCCCTTGACGACTTTATTGACTTCTCTGCGAAGTTTATCGGTGATTTCTGTCCTGCCACTCTTGACGAGACTGCCCATGACGCTCATAATATCTTGGCCGCCTTGTGGTCGGGCGTTTGCGGCGTCAAGATCACCAAGGGTGACGTCCTGAACGAGTTCCTTGCGCTTGTGAACATCGCCCTTGGGCAGAGGGACATAGGTTTCGGACTCGAGGTCGTATGAAGATGCATAGGCATCCGAGCGGCCGACACGTTTGACGGCACCAGTGTTTGCCTCGATGTAGATGACGTCGCCGACGACGATTTTCTCCTTGAGGATGGCCTCGTAGATGCTAGGGTCTAACCGAAGCTGTTTTGTGCCTTTTGCGGTCTTGAGGCCGACGACGACGTGAGAGACAGTTTTTCCGTAGCCACTGAGAGGGTTTTCGGACTCGGTGGGGGTTAGTTCTGTGACCTCTCCCTCGTAGACCTCTTTTGTTTCCTTTATCCGGAGGCCTTGAGGAAGGCGTTATTAAGGAGGGAAGAGATGAGGGGTGGAGGACACGCACCAATCGCTCGTCGGAACGATTCTGCAAGGACCTCGGTCTTTTTCACCTCTGTGCTATAGACCTCGGAACCGACCATAGGGCAGAAGGGGACTTTTGAGCCGAGCTCTTGCGAGATTGCGAGAGCCAAGGCGGTTTTTCCGGTTCCGGGGGCACCGACGAGAAGAAGGGCGCGGCCGGAAAATTTACGCGACTTGATAAGGTCCACAACGACGCCGCAGGCCTAGGAGAGCATCCTGACGATTGGTTTTCATCCAGGACGGGATGGGAGAGGGAATAACGGTACCTCTCGGGCGTTGGCCTGGCCGATGAAGCCAGCGGCATCGGAGGTGGCGTAGCCGTCCTGGGTGAGACCGAGGCCTTTTATGTGGGAGTGCACGGATATACGGGATGAGCGGGCGACGGTGGAGGAGGAGGGTGGAGGGAGGGCGTTGTGAGCGACGGTGGTCGTCGTCTGCTGCTGCTGCATGGTCGGTCGGGTAAGTGTGCAAGCCGAAACACGTGTTCCGATGGGGAGAGGGATGATGTCAACGCTGCTGTCCGGGAGAGGGTGCACCGGAATCTGACTCTCGGCCCACAGCCTTTCCACTCATCCTCTCTCCGTGTTTCTGACGGAAGGGAGACTTTAGCAGACGGCGAGTCATGACGCTGTGCCATCCGATGCCTCCCTCGAGCTCTCTCCTCCATTTCCACCAAGCACATTCGACGTTTGTGCGGCCCGGCTGTGCGAGTCCTCCCTCCGCGACTCTCTCTGCTCGCTCTCCCGGTCGGACGCCCGCCTCTTTCTTATCCCCTGGCTGTGTTCTCTCCCCGTCCTGTCCACTGGCGCTCGACGGTCCCGGCACACGAATCCTCCCCCCCAGTCATCCCTCCCTCCTCCGGCTCCATGCCGGCCCCCCCATTGCCGGTGCTGTGTCTTCAACTCTCCTCTTATACCTCTCGTCCCCCGATAATCCCTCTTTGATGAATTCGCTTCGTGGATCCACACCTCACCACACCGCCAGCAGCTGACGTCCAATATATATGCCTCTTTCTCCCCACTTTGCCCTCCCTTCTCCCTGTACATTTATGACATCCCGCCTCTCCCGCCACGGTCAGTCTCTCCCCGGTGTCCGCGAGCTCTTCCCAGGTCCGTACGCCCTCTGCTGTGTCCCCGCCGTTTGCTGACATGCGCCACAGACCTTTTTTATCCGACCACGCCCCAGACCCTTCCGTCGACGACTCACGACCGACAACGTACCGCTTATGACGTGAGTTCCACCTCTCTTGCCCGTTTATTTCCCTCGTCTCAAACAACCTACAGATGACGAACCTGCCATCCGTATCAACCCCCCGCCACCCCCAACTTGCACCCTCCCACCGATCCGATGCTCAAAACACTGCAACCCGCACCGCCGATCACCAGTATCCACGTGCTCGTTTCAACAACCCGGCACCCTCGTCCTCCCACACGCAACCCCGTGGAACACAGCAGTGGCCCAACCCCGACGTTGTTGCAAGCACACCCTCCCCTCACGTGTCCCCAGAACTCTCCTCCCCTCACCATCAACCGGTCGAACGTGGGGAGGTCCGCCAATCTGGCACCGTCCCCGATAACGAACAACCCAGCTCTCCCATGACGTCACCACCGCACACGGCGTCTAACCCACCAGAATTTCTACCCCAGCCCAGTCCTCTTGAGCAAAAATCGGTGGAAACCCATTCCGGCAAAAAGCGGCACAGGTGCAACGTCTGCGGTTCGCACTGGGGACGTCCCAGTTCTCTGAAAATACATATGGTCAGCCACACGGGAGTCAAAGGTGCGGACCTACCCCGTCTTTCCAAATTGCAATAGACCTGACGCTCGACCGCCTAGAATTTGTGTGTTCCATCTGTAAGCAAGACTTTGGGGTCAAATCAAATTATACCAGACACATCCGTGTCCACCACAAGGATTCGAGTGAAGGGATCCAGACTCGGGTCGCTGGTCGGCGGCGGCGTGGCTCACGTCGGAATCAGGACGGTGGACCCGTACGGTTCGTCGACGAAGGGCCAAGGTTCCAAGGACAGTGACACGACACATTACGTTCCAGGCTTGACGTTGTTTTGAGGAGTCGTCAACTGCTTTACTTATTCGCTTTCGGTCCTTTGCTATCACCCACGAATCGGCTCTTGGTAATTGCATCTATAGACGGTCTTGGTTATTATTACAGTATGTAGCCTATCGCGCAGGGTTTATGTAGTATTTATAATCTACTTATGTATGTGTACTAATCTACCGACGGGAACCGGAAAACTTCTGATCAATGCTACCTCTGCCTGATACCCTCGCTATAGATCGTCGATAGGAATGTCGTCCCCATCCAGCGGCGGTGAGTAGACTCCCAGTAGGTGGTCGGACAGCGGGCTGAACGTGTTCTGGTTCAGTGCTCGTCGGCGTCATTGGAGGCAGCGGGCTCTATCACCTTGACAATCTCACTCTTGTGTACGTCGCGCTTGCTCTCACCCGATTCTCTGCCATCGTCTGATATCTTCCAGCGAGACGGTCAACCCGGAGACGGTACGCGATTTTCTGCTCGATCCGTTGTCCATCATCCCATCGCGTTCTCCCTCTCCAGCCTTGGGGCTTTCCTAGCTCACCGATAACCATCTGTTCCTTGTCATCTGGGATAAAGATCGCCTTCCTAGCTCGCCACGGTAAAGGCCATACCATCTCCCCAACCAATGTCCCCTCACGAGCAAATATCTCGGCTCTCAAGTCGCTCGGTGTGAAGGCAATCCTCGCCTTCTCCGCAGTTGGTTCGCTCCGAGAAGAGATCGCACCAGGAGACTTTATTCTCCCGTCCCAGGTCATCGACCGTACGAAAGGCGTCCGTCCGGTAAGCTTCTTCGAAGGGACGAGCGTCGTCGCCCATGCCGCGTTTGGGGACCCATTTAGCACCAGACTCGTTGCTTGGTTGGAAAGCCGGGTCGCGCGGGTGTTGGGAGAGGAAGGCAGGGGCCTAAAACTCCATACCGACAAGACCATTATCTGTATGGAAGGGCCCCAGTTCTCAACCCGTGCGGAGAGCATCATGTACAGAGGCTGGGGTGCCGACTTGATCAACATGAGCGTCCTGCCTGAATCCAAGTTGGCCAGAGAAGCAGAGCTGGGGTACGATCGCCCGTACGAGGTCCTTTGCGTTACCTTTGCTGACTCCCTCTTCATCGCCAAGGTACGCTCTCGTTGCTACCGCGACCGACTACGACTCCTGGCGGCCGGACACAAAGGCGGTCACCGCGGCCGAGGTGTTCAAAACCCTGCAGTCCAACGCAGACACTTCCAGACGGGTCGCTGAAAGGATCCTTGGGGATCTGCACGATGCAGCGAGTAAGGGCGACATTCTGAACGAACAGGTTGGGTCTATGAAGTTCTCGATAATGCCCCGGAGCGAAGGGTCAAAGGAGGAGGATATTCGCAAACTTGGTTATGTCCTCCCAGAGTACTTCCATCCTGTGTAGCACGTGACTCGATAGCTGTGACCTTCTCTCCCTTTCATACTCGTCCCGGTCCATGGCGTCCGTCCTGGACTCGACGACAACGACGACAAATAACCTTGTAGGCAGTCCAGGTCAGGCGAACGTCCGAGCGTAAACGTAACCTTTGGACTAAAATTTGATTAAGCAGAGCCACCGCGTTTGTCTCTTGTGATTGATAAACCACCGTCGTCTTCGCCCTTTCCCTCCCCATCTTCGTCGTTTTTACCTCCGCCCAGACCCGGTGCTCACGAATTTGCAAGCAAGCCACCAGCTTCTGCAAGATTCAGTCGGAAGAAGAGTGTTTTGAAAGAGGACATCCTTAGCGACCAGCCCACACAGGACCAGCAGCTGCAACGAGGGACAATGACGGACAAAAATACCAATGAGCTCCGGACCTCCCTAGCATCTACCCCCACTCGCGATCCAACCCTTGTATCGTCGAGACCCGCCCCACCTTCCCCTGCGATCTCTCGCCGAACATCTGCTGCCCTCTCACAGCAGTCGACCTCGTCCGCGTCAGAAATCGCTCGCATATCCTCCTCTTTGAACCCCAGGCGACTTTCGAAACTCAATCAGGAGCTCAAGTTCGAAACTTCCTCCGCTGAACCTCAGCAGGCGACCACTGAACCACAGCGATCACTGCTGGTCAAGATTCGTGATTTTGCTTTCCCCACAACCGACGCCAGATTCAGTGGTCGGGGTCCAGACGTACCTCGGGCCAACAGGCACAATACTAGTGGATCTGACGTGTCCTCAGATGATGACAGCGATTCGGATGGGAGGCGTAACAGCGGCTGGGGAGGCTTCTCTTGGACCGGGTTCGCCAATCGGCTGAGTTGGTCCTCATTCGGCAGTGGCAAGCACCAGCCGACCGAGGGTGCAGAACTCCCATCTAAGACGGACTTCGCCCGCAATTTTGACGTTTCTTCTCCCGCAGAGGAAAAAGGTGCATTCTCGTACGGTGGGGCTGATGAAGATGAAGATGATGGGAATTACGACGGGGAAGAAGAAGACGAAGAAGAAGAAGAAGGAGGACCGCTCATCCCTGGCAGGTACCGCGCGCTGTATGCTTTCGAACCTGAGGGGACGGCAGAGATGGCGTTGGAGGAGGACCAGATGGTGCACGTTATCGGCCGGGGCGGTGGCGTTGGTTGGGCCGTGGTAGAGAAGGAGGACAGGGGTCATGCGCTCGTTCCAGAGAGCTATCTTGAACTTGTTGAGGCCTCTCGAGAACACTAGTTTGCTTTGTTTTACGTCTCTTATCTCGGAGTTCTTGTTTGCACACTGTGGTACGATATCGTACAATACTCTGTTATTGTCAGCGTGTGAAACATCATCCGACCTCTAAATAGTTCTCCCCGCCTTGTCTCCTCCCTGCTCCCCAACATCCACCAGCCATGGCCAGACAGAGATTTGAGGATGTGTTCCCTCGCATTAGATCCGAGCTGATCGACCATATCACTGCCCAAGGCATGCCCAAGGAAGCCATCCAGTGGTATACCAACGTACGTGCCACCGCCGCCTTGCAGCTTTGCAGCGTGTGCACACATTGCACAGAACCTCAACTACAACGTGCCTGGCGGAAAGCTAAACAGAGGCATCTCTGTTGTGGACTCGCTCCAAGTCCTCAAGGGGTCGACCTTGACTGAGGATGAATACCAGAAGGCCGCAATCCTCGGCTGGTGTGTGGAATTTGTACGTTTCGCCTCATTATCTCTTCCAGGTATGACCTCCCTTTCTGACTACCGCTTAGTTGCAAGCGTTCTTCCTCGTTGCGGACGATGTCATGGACTCTTCCATCACCCGTCGGGGGCAGCCGTGCTGGTACAAGAACCCCGAAATCGGGATAATCGCTATCAACGACTCGTTCATGCTCGAGTCTGCGATTTATCACCTCATCAAGAATCATTTCAGACAAGAGAGCTATTATGTTGACCTCCTCGAGCTCTTCCACGAGACGAGTTATCAGACGGAGATGGGACAGCTCATCGACTTGATCACTGCCCCCGAAGATCACGTAGATCTTTCGAAATTCAATTTAACAAAGTGCGTTAACCGTGGTTACTGATCGCACCGCCTGAACGACGTTCGTAGGCATCGGCTTATCGTGGTCTACAAAACGGCCTTCTATTCGTTCTACCTCCCGGTGGCTCTCGCCATGCGTATGGCCGGGATCCCTGACTCGTATCCAAGCCAAGTTTTGCCCAGCGAGACCATCAAGCCCTTCGACGTCGCCCTTGCCATCCTGCTCCAGATCGGAGAATACTTCCAGATCCAGGACGACTTCTTGGACTACCATACTCCACCTGAGCTGTTGGGCAAGGTTGGTACAGGTACGAAAGCCAATCGCGGAGGCGGGGTCAGCGGTAGCTAACGCGCGACCAAGATATTTTGGACAACAAGTGTTCTTGGGTGATCAACACCGCCCTTGCCGTCCTGGACACTACGGGGACCTCTGCGTCTGCGACGCCTCCATCATACGCATTGGAAGGTAACGGGGCATTCAATAAGGTCAGAGAGACTCTCTCTACAACGCGCAAGGCGGATATTCGCGCCATTCTAGATGAGAACTACGGGCGAAAGGACGGAGAGAAAGAGGAAAAGGTGAAGGCGGTCTTGAACGAGCTAGACATTGCGGGGATCTACAACGAATACGAAGAGGGCATATACGCCAAGCTGGTGAGGGAGATTGAGAAGATACCAGAAGGACCAGGGCTTGGGCTTCGACGGGATGTGTTTACAAAGTTCTTGAACAAGATCTACAAGAGGCAGAAGTAGATTACGTAATAGCAATCGATCCCTTTCCTCTCCAACTCGACCATCACCCCGCCACCTTAAGCCACTGCCGCCATCCCCGCCACCGCCGCCGTCGCCGCCCCCACCGACGTCCTCCCTGCTTTTGACGACGGCAATGATGGTCTCCGACATGTCTTTGGGTTTCCTCCCTGGTACAGACGCCAACTTCTTGTCTCCAGACGAATCCTCGAGTATTTCTCCTCCGCAGGATGCCACAATCGCCCCCTGGGTTTCTGCCCAGGACAATGAACCAGTTAGTATCCTGTTCTCCCCCTTGTCACCCCCATGTCTTCATCCTCTTTCTAGCCCACACCGCCCCCAAAACCCAACCAGCGGCTCATACCTAGCAAAGCATCTCTATCTTCTCTCGTCTCGGGTGGATCCAGCCGTTCGGGAAGTCTTGTTAACCTTCCCTACGCTCACCATCGCACCGGCAGGCTTAGTGATGCCCTCAGTTTCGACTCATCTGTCGCCGAATCGTTCAACTCCTCTTCGAGCCTTCCTCATATCGATTCTCGCGCAGAATTACGGAAACCAAAGTCTTCTATCAACTTGCTCACCAACATGATGAAGAAACGTTCCAAGAGCAAACTAAGGGATGATGCCTCTTCCTTCCGTTCTTTCACCCATCCTCCCGTCCCGCTTTTACCCCTTCAAACCACAAGGAAGGATAGATCGGCCAAAGGCAAGAAAAAGGTCACCTTGAGCACCCATTCGGATTCCACCGTTTCCCTAAACAACCCCGCCACCTCTTCTGAGGCTGTTTTCCGGCTCGACACAAACCTGGACCAGATGGAAGGAATCGTCGACCTAAATCACCGTCACGACAGCAGCTCACTCAGCAGCGGCGTTGACACCCACCTTTCCGACGTCAGTTTCCGCCACGTTCCATATACCTCCCCTCCAACATTCAGTGACCCATTCCTACCGTCGTCCTCCGTCGTGAGGCGAAAGCACTACGACAATAGGAAGATCTCCCCAAACACCGTCCCACCAGACATCAATATCTTTAGGGTGGGTGACGGCGCATCCACTTCTTGGACGGCTCCAGAGAGCTGGGCAGTCGAGAAGGAGGGCGTGACGAAACCAGAAGAATACGGGTCGAGTTCTGAGGAGGATGCTTCTGCGGTCACCTCCCCAACCCCCGGTCCCATGAAACGAAAATCCCGCCGCAAGGGACAATCGCGGCTCAACGGTGGGAGACCCGGCTCGTCGCACGGTAAACCGTACAAGATACGAATATACAGGGCAGGCAACACATATCACGTCGTCTCAATTGGCCTCACCGCCACGGTTGCTGATGTCACGTCCCAGCTAATTAAAAAGTTGCCCGATTCTGACCGTGAGGTTCACCGAGTTTATTTAAAGGAGAGGAATCGGGAACGGATTCTTGCCTTGACGGAACGTCCCGCAGACATCATGCGACGGAGGCTTGAGCAAGCCGGCTACATTGCGGCCGACGGACTCGACATGCTTGGCGCCGACGACATGCGTTTTCTCTTGACGTTTGTTTATAAAAGCACCCTCCTTGGTCCTGCGGTAAGGTCCCCTTGCTCCTTCTATATCTATATCTCTCGCTCATCTGGCCTCCTTTAGGAGGAAGAGTTGACTTTTGATGACTTTGAATACGTTGACCTCACAGGGCGAAGTCTCAAGACAGTACCTGTGGTTCTGCACAAGCACGCTGATACAATCAGCGTCCTCAATCTCTCGAGGAATCCCATGCTCGAAATTCCCCTTGACTTCATTCAAGGGTGCACAACTCTTCGCGATCTACGACTATCCTACATGGCCATGAAGAAGGTTCCCCAGAGTGTCCGGCATTGCACCACCCTCCAAGGCCTTGACCTCTCCTGTAACAGGATCGTTGACCTCGAGGATGCCGGTCTGGACCATCTATCCGGGTTGACGACGTTAAAGGTCCAGAACAATAGGATGGAACGACTCCCTTGGTATTTTCCGCGTCTGCGGTCGCTCAAGTTCCTTAACATCTCGAACAACAAGTTCAAGGCGTTCCCAGAGGAAGTCACACAAATGGAGGGTCTTGTGGACCTGGATCTCTCCTTCAATATGATTTCCGAACTTCCTGATGGTTTAGGACGTCTGCGGTCGTTGGAGAAATTGGTCATGGTTGGGAATCAGGTTTCGAGGGTACCCGATGACTGCAGTCATCTGTCGAACCTCCGCATTCTCGACTGTAGGAGAAACAACATGGTCGACCTCACGGCCATTTGCCTGCTTCCGAAATTGGAGGCCTTGCACGCCGACCACAATTCTGTTCATACGCTAGAACTGTCCCTTGGGCCCTCGGTCACAGAGGTAGACGCATCTCACAATGACATCACTCAACTAACGCTGGTTCCCGGTCCAACCGGACAACCATACGCCCTCTGTACCCTCGATGTATCCTACGCCAAGTTGTCCACCCTCGACAACTTCGCTCTCTCAAACCTCACCTCCCTCCGATACCTGCGGTTGGACCACAATCGTATCCGTTACATCCCAGATTGTGTCGGGGACCTTCATTCCTTAATCTCCCTATCGTGTTCGAACAACCAGCTTATAGCCCTTCCGTCAAACCTCGGGCAATTACAGAAGTTGGAGATGCTCGATGCCCACAACAACAGCTTAGAAAACGTCCCCGTAACAATCTGGAACTGCGCATCTTTGACTCACATCAATTTCACTTCGAACCTCATTCACACATGGCACGAGCCCTCCGCAGGGACTCCTCTCTCAGAACCGTTGCCCTCGTTACGATCAGGTAGCATCGCTTCCATCCGAAAGGGGTCGACTGCTGGTTCTGTCTTGAACGAGCTCTCGTCCCCTTCTCGCCCCCCTTTGGCCTACTCATTAGAACGATTGTTCCTGGGAGAGAACAAGTTTGGTGATGAGACCCTCGGCTTGCTTGGGTTCTTCGCGGAACTCCGTGTCCTGAATCTCTCGTTCAACGAGATCCAGGAACTGCCCCCATCTTTCTTCAGGAATCTTACCAAACTGGAGGAGCTATACCTCAGCGGGAACAGCCTTTCCACCATTCCAACGGAGGATCTCCACCGGTTGACGCGGCTTCAGGTACTGTTCCTCAACGGCAACAAGTTGCAGACTCTCCCACAGGAACTGGGTAAAATCCAGAGCCTTGCTGCGCTGGATGTTGGCAGCAACGTGCTCAGGTACAACATCAACAACTGGGAGTTTGACTGGAACTGGTGAGCGAATTGAATTACCACCACAGAATCACACGAACCATTACATCAGGAACTTCAATCAGAACCTGCGGTACCTCAACCTTTCCGGCAACAAACGTCTCGAGATCAAGCCGGATACAAGTCCGAAACTCTCCAGGGACCAAAACCAGCGCAAAGTACTGGCAGATTTTTCCAGCCTACTTCAACTGCGGGTCCTCGGTCTTATGGACGTGACAACAATCTTCGTCCCAACGATCCCAGACGAAAACGAGGACAGGCGCGTCCGCACGTCGTTATCGGAGGTCAACCAAATGGCTTACGGGATTGCCGATACGCTCGGAAAGACCGACCACGTTACCATGTTCGACCTAGTTCAACCCCAATTCCGTCAAAGTAGTAATGAAGCCGTCTTTGCGCTCTTCGGAAGGGCCCAACCGAT
>Ga0307516_10000954_pt1 | contig 39876 bp, 31 predicted proteins | sample 19_EM_MG_FD_203310 | JGI IMG/M metagenome (GOLD analysis project Ga0307516, IMG submission 203310) | Populus trichocarpa ectomycorrhiza microbial communities from riparian zone in the Pacific Northwest, United States - 19_EM | ecosystem: Host-associated > Plants > Roots > Unclassified | place... | reverse complement strand
CAGCGGACCACCACCAGGGCGGCGGCTATCGACAGCCCGACCCCGGCCGTCATCGACACCCCGGTCGCGACGCCGCGGTCGCCGAGCAGGGCGAGCACTGTGGCCACCGCCCAGGCCGAGAGCGCCGCGGTGAGCGTCCACCACGCGTAGCCGGCCAGATCGCGGCCGATGCTGCCGAACAGCACGAACCAGACCAGGGTCGCGCCGACGCCGGAGAGCAGCGGCCCGACGGCGATGGGATGCGGCTCACGGTAGACCGGCCGCGGGGGCGGGCTCAGCGGCGCGGCCGGGCGGTCGGGCAGCCAGCCGGCGGGCGGGTGCGCAGCCGCGGACCAGGGCCCGTGCTGTTCGGCCATGTCGCCTCCATCCGGCGGGTCTGAACGATCCCCACCAGCCTATCCACCGGCGCTGGGCGAGCGGAGATGGATGTCTTCTGCCAGGATGGCTCGGTGCTTCCCCTGCGTACCCTCTCGGTTCTGACCGTCGCGGCGCTCTCGCTCGCCGCCTGCGGCGCGCCCGGCGACTCGCCCGCGGCGACCGTGACGCCGCAGTTCGTGGAGCCGGCGCAATCGGTCTCGGCCCTCCCCGCGCCGAGTGCGGCCGCCGCGGAGAAGGCCCCCGCGGGCACCGTGACGTCCTCGGCCACCCCGACGAAGACGGCGACCGGCGCGCCCGCCGGGCTGAAATACACCTTCCCGGTCAAGGCGTCCAACGTGGCCTTCCACCCGACCCACGCGAAGTATCCGGCGACGGACATCTTCGCCGACTGCGGCGAGCCGGCGGTCGCGGCCACGGACGGCGTCGTGCTCGAGGTGAGCCGCAAGGACGCGTACGTGAAGGGTGCGCCGGACGGCCCGCTGAACGGCGGCCTGTCGGTGTCGATCCTCGGCGACGACGGCGTGCGCTACTACGGCTCGCATCTCCGCAAGATCCAAACCGGGATCAAGGCCGGGGTACGGGTCAAGAGCGGCCAGCGACTCGGCGACGTGGGCCACACCGGCAACGCCAACAACGTCTGTCACCTGCACTTCGGCATCTCCCCGCCGTGCGCCAAGACCGGCGACTGGAAGGTCCGCCGTGGCGTCGTCTGGCCGGCCACGTTCCTGAAGTCGTGGCGGGCGAAGGGCAACAAGAGCCCGGTCGCCACGGTCGCGAAGTGGAAGAAGACGCACGACTGCAAGGCCTGACGACAGCACAGGGCCGCATCCCTCGCCCAAGAGATGCGGCCCCGCCGTGCGGGTAAAGCCTTAGGACGTTTTGTCCCCGTACGTCGCATGATCACCGTAAGCTCCGCAGTCGTCCCCGGCCAGCGGCGAAACGGGCTAAAACCGACAGGCCCGTACGGCTGACGCCGATCGGGTGTGCGAGAGTCTGCCGCGTGAACGTCGCAGTCATCGGTCTCGGTCTCATCGGCGGTTCCCTCCTGCGCGCCCTGGCCGCCCACGGGCACCACGTGGCCGGATACGACCTCGGCCGGCACACCCGGGAGGCCGCCCGCGGGCTGGCGAAGGCGGCCGAGGTCCCACCGGCCGCCGATCCGCAGGCCCGGACCATCGCGATCAGGGGCGAGTGGCGGGTGGCCGAGAGCATCGCCGAGGCGGTCGAGGGCGCCGAGTTGGTCGTGCTGGCCGTCCCGCTTCCGGCGATCCCCGGCGTGCTGGCGGAGCTCGCGGACCACCCCGGCCTCATCACCGACGTCACCTCGGTGAAAGGCCCGGTACGCGACCTGCTCGGCGGGCGCCGGTTCGTCGGCGGCCACCCGATGGCGGGCAAGGAGACCTCCGGCTTCGCCGCCTCCGACCCGCACCTGTTCGACGGCTGCGCCTGGGTGCTCTGCCTGGAGGAGGACGGCACCGACCTGGCCGACTGGCTGGCCCTGGCCCGGCTCTGCACCGGGCTGGGCGCCCGCGTCGTGCCCGTCACCGCGGCCGAGCATGACCGGGCGGTCGCCGAGATCAGCCACGTGCCGCACCTGCTGGCGGCGGCGCTGAGCAGCGTGCTGGCCGGCAACCCGCTGGCGGGCACGCTGGCGGCCGGCTCGTTCCGGGACGGCACCCGGGTGGCCGGCACCCGGCCCGAACTGATCGCGGCGATGTGCGGCGGCAACGCCCCGGCGACCCGGCGGGTGCTGGCCGGGATCGTCGAGGAACTCGAGAGCTACGGACGGGACCTGGCGGCGGACGACCCGATCTCCGTCCTCACCGAGCGGCTGCGGGCGCCCAGCGACCTGCGCCGGGCCTGGCCGCCGCTGCCGGGCGAGGCGGTCGAGGTGAGCGCGGAACCAGGCGCGTTGCTGGCGCTGGGCCGGGCCGGCGGCTGGGTCACCGCGGTACGGAATGACAAGATCGAGGCAATGCGGCCGGAAAGTGACCGCAATTCTCCCTAGGCTTGACTGGTAACCCGGACAACAGGACAGGAGACAGATCATGCCTGGTCAGGTCGGTGCCATCGGCAACGAGCGGGAGGGCCTGCTCGCGTATCTCGCCCAGATGCGGTACGTGCTCAGGCTGACGGCGTACGGGCTCAGCCCGGAGCAGTTGCGCGCCGCGCCCACGGCCAGCCCGCTCACCGTCGGCGGCCTGATCAAGCACTGCGCGTCCACCGAGGAGGGCTGGATCGACATCGTCCGCCGCGAGCCCCGCGAGGTGGACTACAACGCGTACGCCGAGAACTTCGCGCTCGGCGACGGCGAGACGATCGAGGACGTGTTCGCGAACTACGAGCGGATCGCCGCCCGCACCGAGAAGACCATCACGGAGATCGCCGACCTCGGCCAGGACGTGCCGGTCGACCACTCGGTGCCGTGGAACCCGAAGGACCTGGACAACTGGTCGGTGCGCTGGGTGCTGCTGCACCTGATCCAGGAGACTGCCCGGCACGCGGGACACGCCGACATCATCCGGGAGGCCGTGGACGGCGGAACCGCGTACCCGATCATGGCCGCCGCCGAGGGCTGGCCGGAATCGCCCTGGATGAAGCCCTGGAAGCCGAGCTCCTAGAGCCGCTCGCCGCGGTCGAGGCGGACCACCCGGCGGTCCGTCACGATCGCGGTCACCAGGTCGTGCGGGGTGACGTCGAAGGCCGGGTTGACCGCCGCCGAGTATTCGGTGACCTCGGCCGCGCCGCGGTCCTCGATCTCCACCGCGGCGCCGGCCGGGGTGTCCAGGTCCACTGTCGACTCCGGGGCGACCACGACGAACGGCAGCCCGGCCCGGCGGGCGCCCAGGGCGTGCGCGTAGCTGCCGACCTTGTTGATCACGTCGCCGTTGGCGCAGATCCGGTCCGCGCCCAGGATCACCGCGTCGGCCTCGCCGCGGGCCAGCAGGAACGGCCCGGCCGAGTCCACCGCGACCCGGAAGTCGATGCCGGCCTCCCGCAGCTCCCAGGCCGTCAGCCGGGCGCCCTGCAGCAGCGGCCGGGTCTCGCTGGCGATGACCCCGGCCAGCGCGCCCCGGCGGTGCAGTTCGGTGACCACCCCGAGGGCCGTCCCGCCGGTCACCGCGGCCAGCCCGCCGGTGTTGCAGTGGGTCAGCAGCCGCGGCCGCGCGCCGCACAGCTCGACGATCAGGTCGGCGCCGAGGGTGGCCATCGCGGCCGAGGCGGCGATCTCCTCGTCGCGCACCGCGCACGCCTCGGCGAGCACCGCGTCGGGCCCGGCGGCGAGCCGCGCGGCCGCCCGCCGGGCACCGCGGGCGAGATTCACGGCGGTCGGCCGGGCACGCTCCACCAGATGTACGGCGTCAGCCCGCGCCCGCTCGTCCGTCGCGAACTGCCGGGCTGCCAGGGCCACCCCGAAGGCCCCGGCCACACCGAGCGCCGGCGCGCCCCGTACCGCCAGCGACCGGATCGCCGCGACCAGGTCAGCCACCGTGGTGAGCCGCAGGATGCGCAGCTCGCCCGGCAGCGCGGTCTGGTCGATGATCTCGATGGCGCCGTCAGCCCAGTCGATGGTCCGCATTTGCCGGAGCCTATCCGGCCGGCTCATACCGCCGAGCGTTCCGCGATCCGGTCCAGCACGCTGAGCAGCGCGTCGCGGCTCTCGCCGAGCTGTTCGGCGGTCCAGCGCTCCTCGATGGCGATCGCCTCGCCGCCGTGCGTCCGCAGCTCGGCCCGGACCGGGGCGCGCTTGCTGACGGTGGCCGCGGTGAGCTCCTCGAACGGCACGAAGCGGAACCGGGTGGCGAGCTCCGCGACGGGCCCGGACGCGAGCAGCTCGCGCAGCCGGTCCTTGCCGTTGTCGGTCGACTTCGGCGCGGGCACGAAGACCAGGCCGCGGTTCAGCAGCACCAGGTCGGTGTGCAGGCCGTCCACCTTGAGGTTGGCCATCGCGCCGATGACGTCGGAGCCGCTCGCGGTGGCCCGGCGCTCGACGATCGCCGCCGCCTCGACCCGGATGCCGGCCGCCGCCAGCCGGCCGCGGGCCTCCTCCAGCGTGGCGGGCGAGACGGCCAGCTTGGCGATCTCCTCGAAGTCGAGCACGGCGCCGTCGGCATCGGTCAGCTTGATCGGCTCGGCCCACGAGTGCCGCCAGTACGCCGTGCCGGAGCGGACCGCCGCGAGGACGAACAGCAGGTCCATCGCGTCGGCGAACCTGACCGCCGCCTCCTCGCGGGTGACGTTCGGGTAGAACTCCTCCGCCAGCTCACCGAGCCGGCCGGCCGCCACCAGGTCGAAGAGGGCGCCCAGCCCCGGTTCGGCGGTGCCGGTGAGCCGGCCCAGCGAGCGGAACACCCGGTCCGCCCTGCGCTGCAGGAGCGCGGTGGCCGCGGCCGCGGAGAACTGCGGCCAGGGCAGCACCTGCCGGCTGCCGACCTCGATGACCTCGCGCTGCAGGGCGATGCCGGCGACGGTGATCGACGGCACCAGCAGCGCGGCGGGCCGGCTGTCGACCGGGTGCGCGGCCTGCGGTGCGGTTCGCATGAGCGCGATCCGCTCGGCGTTCGACGGGTGGGTGTTCCAGCGCGACCTGCGCTCCTCCGGCTCGTCGTCGCGCAGCTTCGCCAGCTCCTCTCGCCGAGCCGCGACCAGCTGACCGAAGCCGCCGAAGAAGTCGTCCGGCGCGAAACCGGCCTCCCAGCCGCCGGAGACGTACCGGTCGAAGTAGAACCCCCAGGCCGCGCCGATGACCGGCAGCTCACGCAGCGCGGAGACGGCCACCTCCGGGCCGGCGACCCGCACCGACGCCCGGTCGGCGTCCAGCTCCTGGCGCCGGGAGGCGGCGTTGTCGACCAGCAGGTAGAGCCGGGCGTAGCCGCGGAAGACCCAGCCGATCGGGTTCCAGGGGCCGATCCCGCCGATCGTGTGCGCGATCGCGAGCCGGCCCCGGTACGCGACCGCGCCCACCCGGGTGTGCTTGCCGGAGTAGTGGCCGAGCTCGTGGGCGATGATCGACCGCAGCTGGTCGACGGTCAGCGCCTGCATCAGCGGCATGCCCAGGTAGAGCAGCCGGTGGCCGCCGATCAGGCCGAGCAGCTTGGCGTCCTCGCTGACCGCCGCGTTGACCTCGGGCACCAGCCGGATCTCGTCGGGCGTACGCGTGCCGACCTCGGCGGCCAGGTGCCGCACCAGGCCCCAGAGCTCGGGGGCGTCGTGCGGGGAGACGATCAGGCCGTGCATCGGCTCGGGGCGGGTCCGAATCGCCCGCCACAGGCCGACAAAGGTCGCACCCACCGCGATCAGCAGCGGAAACGCCGCCTTGATCCCGACGCCCAGGTGTCCCTCGACCGCGATCCAGACCACGAGCGCGAGCACCAGCACGGCCTGGATCAGGGCGACGACATAGAACCCGAGCAGCATGAAGACGGACGCGGCAGCGCGCAGCATGGTGTTTCCTCCCCCGTGGCAACGCCCGGCTGCACCGGACGGCGCAGGGACGATACCGACCCGGATCTTCGCCGGGCAACCCCCTTCCGGCCTGGTCCGGCGCGCGTCTACCATCCCGTCCGGAGCCGGGGAGGTCTGTTCGACATGTGGCCGTTCAAGCGCGCCGAGAGATCGGCGGCCGTCATCGACCCGTGTCTCGGCGACGCCACCGCGCGACGGCTCGACGAAGCGGCCGGCCGCGGCGACTGGCCGGCCGTCGCCGCCCTGCTGACCCCGGTCGCGGACCAGGATCTGCGCGCCTTCTACGTGGGGGTGCTCGCCGACCGCGGTGGTCCGCAGCCGTGGATCGGCCAGTGGCTCGCCGCCCGGCCGCAGTCGGCGCTGCCGTATCTGGTCAAGGGCGCGCACGCGATCCAGTGGGCCTGGCAGGCGCGCGGCAACGGCACGGCGAGCACGGTCTCCGAGGCGCAGTTCGCGGCCTTCTTCGAGCGGCTCAAGGTGGCCGAGGACAGCCTGGACCAGGCGGTGCTCCTCGATCCCGAGGACTCCACCGGCTGGGCCGAACTGATCACCACCGCGATCGGCCGCCGGCTCGGGCTTGAGGAGGCGGAGCGGCGCTTCAAGGAGGTCGTCGCCCGGCACCGCTGGCACCGGTCCGCGCACGCCCGGATGCTGCAGCAGAAGTGCGCCAAGTGGGGCGGCAGCGACGAGCTGGCGCTGGAGTTCGCGCGCGACACCGTCGAGCGGATGCCGGCCGGCTGCACCCTCGGCTCGATGGTCGCGGTGGCCCACTTCGAGGCGGCGCTGCTGGCGGACGGCCCGACCGAGGACTACCTGGCCCGGCCGGAGGTGCTCGCCGAGGTGCGCGCGGCCGCGGACAAATCCGTACGGCACCCGGACTTCCGCCGCATCCCCGGCCACCAGACCGCCGACGGCTGGTTCGCCCTCGTCTTCCACCTCGCCGGCGACCACGCGGCGGCGGCCGAGCGCTTCGACGCCATCGGGAACCTACCGACCGAGCTGCCCTGGGGTTACTACCGCGACGCGGCACGCGCATATGCGCAATACCGCGCCAAGGCCTACCGCGCCCTGAGCACTTAGTCTGACGCCATGGCATCTCGTGACCCGGTCGCTGACCTGCGACGCATCGCCTTTCTGCTGGAACGGGCGAACGAGGCGACGTACCGGGTGAAGGCGTTCCGGTCCGCGGCCGCGACCGTCGCCGCCCTGCCCGCGGCGGAGCTCACCGAGCGCGTGGCCGCCGGCACCCTGTCGAAGCTGTCCGGCGTCGGCGACGTGACCGCCCGGTGCGTGACCGAGTCGCTGGCCGGCGAGGAGCCCGTCTACCTGCGGCGGCTGGCATCCACCGAGGGCACCGATCTGCAGGGCGCCGCGGCCGCCTTGCGGGAGGCGCTGCGCGGGGACTGCCACGCGCACTCGGACTGGTCCGACGGCGGCTCACCGATCGAGGAGATGGCCCTGGCGGCGGTCGAAGTCGGCCATGAGTACCTGGTGCTCACCGACCACTCACCGCGACTGACCGTGGCGAACGGGCTGACCGCCGCCCGGCTGCGCAAGCAGCTCGACCACGTGGCGAAGCTGAACGACGCGCTGCCGCCGGGCTTCCGGATCCTCACGGGCATCGAGGTAGACATCCTCGCCGACGGCTCGCTGGACCAGGAGGACGAGCTCCTCGCCCGGCTCGACGTGGTGGTCGGCTCGGTGCACAGCAACCTGCGCGACGACTCGGCGAGGATGACCCGCCGGATGCTGGCCGCGATCGAGAACCCGCACCTGGACATCCTGGGCCACCTGACGGGTCGCAAGGTGGCCGCGGCCGGCGCCGGCGACAAGGGGCACCGGGCCGGGCGGACCCGGCCGCCGAGCGACTTCGACCTCGGCAAGGTGCTCGCCGCGTGCGTCGAGCACGGCAAGGCCGTGGAGATCAACTCACGGCCGGACCGCCTCGACCCGCCGAAGCGGATGCTCACCGTGGCGGTGGAGGCGGGTTGCCTGTTCAGTATCGACACCGACGCGCACGCGCCCGGCCAGCTCGACTGGCAACGGTACGGCTGTGAGCGCGCGGCGCTGTGCGGCGTACCGGTGGACCGGGTGGTGAATTCCTGGCCGGCCGATCGCCTGCTGGCGTGGACCGCCGGTCACTCGGGTGGGAGCTAAGGACCGCGCCGGGACGGCGGCTACCGTAGGGTCGGCCCGTGGGACAGATTGACGACCTCGCGAACCGATACGTCGACGAGTGGGCTCCGCTCAACCCGACCGGCGCCACCTTCATCGGCGTTCCCGACCACGACCGGGAGCTCGACGACCTGTCGCCGGAAGGCTTCGCGGCCCAGGCCGAGCTGACCCGGCGCACGTTGGCCGAGCTCGACCCGCTGGAACCGGAGACCGAAGCCGAGCACGTCGCCAAGGACGCCATGCAGGAGCGCCTGGGCCTCGAACTCGCCCGCATCGACGCCGGCGACGTCGCCAGCGGCCTCAACGTCATCGCCAGCCCGCTGCACGGGCTGCGGATGGCCTTCGACCTGATGCCGACCCAGGGCGAGGAGGCGGTCTCGAACATCTCGGCCCGCCTCGCCGCCTTCCCGCAGGCGCTGGAGCAGTACCGGCGGACCCTCCTCGAGGAGGCCGCGCGCGGCAACGTCAGCGCGAGCGTGCAGATGGTCGAGGTCGCCGAGCAGTGCGACGCCTGGACGGACCCGGCCCGGGACAACTTCTTCCACCGGCTGGCCGACGGCCTGGGTGCCGAGGGCGCGCTCGGGGCGGAACTGCGGCGCAACGCCGCGGCCGCGACCGCCGCCACGGCCGGCTTCGGCGGGTTCCTGCGCGGTGAGCTGGCCCCGCTCGGCAAAGAGAAGCAGGCGGCAGGGCCGGAGCTGTACGCCCGGGCGTCGCAGTACTTCCTCGGCGCGCGCGTGGACCAGGAGGAGACGTACGCCTGGGGCTTCGAGGAGCTGGCCCGCCTGGAAAGCGAGATGCGGGTCGTCGCCGGCGAGATCGCCGGGCCCGGCGCGAGCGTCGACGAGGCGGTCGCGAAGCTGGACGCCGACCCGGCCCGGCGCATCGCCGGCAAGGACGCCTTCCGGGACTGGATGCAGGCGCTGGCCGACAAGGCGGTGTCGGCGCTCGACGGCACCCACTTCGACATCCCGGAGCCGGTCCGCGACATCGAGTGCTGCCTGGCGCCGACCAGCGACGGCGCCATCTACTACACCGCGCCGAGCGAGGACTTCAGCCGCCCGGGCCGGATGTGGTGGGCCGTGCCGGAGGGCCAGAAGCAGTTTTCCACCTGGCGCGAGGTGACCACCGTCTACCACGAGGGCGTGCCCGGTCATCATCTGCAGATCGGGCAGACGATCTACCGCGCCGAGCTGCTCAACCGCTGGCAGCGGCTGCTCTGCTTCTGCTCCGGGCACAGCGAGGGCTGGGCCCTGTACGCCGAGCGGCTGATGGACGACCTCGGCTACCTCGCCGACCCGGGCGACAAGCTGGGCATGCTCGACGGCCAGGCGCTGCGGGCCTGCCGGGTGATCGTGGACATCGGCATGCACCTGGAGCTGGAGATCCCCCGCGACAACCCGTTCGGCTTCCACCCCGGCGAGCGCTGGACGCCCGAGCTGGGCTGGGAGTTCCTGCGGGCGCACACCCGGATGGACCAGGAGGTGCTGCGCTTCGAGTGGAAGCGGTATCTGGGCTGGCCGGGGCAGGCCCCGTCGTACAAGGTGGGTGAGCGGATCTGGCTGCAGGCCCGCGAGGACGCCAAGGCCCGCAAGGGTGCCGGCTTCGACCTCAAGGTGTTCCACCGGCAGGCGCTGGATCTGGGCGCCCTGGGCCTGGACCCGCTCCGGAAGGCACTCGCCCGGCTTTGAGTTTTTTGACCCCATTTGCCAGAACAGCCCGCCCGGCCTCCACCGGGCGGGTTTTCTCACGAAATCGTCCGTATCGTGAGACGGACACCGTGTCCGTCTCGTTACTCTGAGTGCTATTTTAGCGCTACGTAATGTGTTCGTTACCAAACGGAGACGGTACGGGACAGCGCCGAGAACTCCATTGTGGAACGCTCTCGGTGTTGCCGGACAAACGCCGAACGGGCGCACGAGGCCCGATTCCCGCGCGCCCTGCAGTCACCGCCGAGCACCGCCTTCTATCCGTTCCGATGCTGGCCGAGGCCGGTTTCACCACGCGGTACAACCACCGCGCCTTCCGGGCGTATCCCCCGATCAGCCGAGCCAACTCTGACCCTTGGAAAGGGGTCGCATGATTATTTCTCGGATAGATTGACCCGGATCGGTGCGCCCGCTTGGCTACGGAGGGTAGCCGCCAAACGGTCTATCGCGGATGCATGGCGGAGGAATGGGCAATGGCAGTCTCGGTGGACAACCGGCGAACCCGTACGCGCACTGCGCTCGCGGCTGTTTTGACGGTCTTGATTCTGGTTCCGGCGACGATCCTGTTCGCCAGCGTGTGGGGCACCATCTCCGACAAACGCGACAGCACGGAGCTGGAGAAGCGGGGCGTTGAGTACATCTCCGCCCTCGCACCCCTGGTCAGCGCGCTGGCCGAGGCTCAGTCCTCCGCGCTGGCGGGAGTCACGGCCGCGCCGGGCTCGCTGGGCGCCGCAGTCAACGGCGTCGCCGCCGTCGACCAGCGCCTGGGCATCGAGCTGAACACGCGGGAGCGCTGGACCGGCCTGCGCGCGAAGATCGACCAGCTCGCCAAGGCCACCGGCAACCCGGTGACGGTGTTCGAGGCGCACGTGGAGGTCACCGACCTCGCCCTGGCCCTCTACAGCTCCGTGCGCAACAACTCCGAGCTGGTCCGCGACCCCGACAACGACCTCTCGCACCTGCAGCAGGCCCTCGGCGTCGACCTGCCGGAGGCGGTCGTCCAGGTCAGCCGGATGGGCGACCTCAGCCAGCTGGTGGCCACCGCCGACGCCAAGGTGCGCGCACAGCTCACCCCGCAGTTCGGTGCCGCCGTCGAGTCGGTGAACTCGGCGGTCGGCGACCTCACCGACAACCTGCAGGCCGCGGTCGACGACACCAACAGCGTGACGCTGAGCGGCAACCTGGTCAGCGGCCTGGATTCGTTCCGCCGCGGGGTGGAATCGCTGACCCGCGGCGCGAACCCCGGCGGCACCCCGAACACGGCCACCATGGCGACCGCGCAGAGCCAGCTGCAGACCTCCCTGTCGAACCTCTCCGGCATCGTGTCCCGGGAGATGACCTCCCTGCTCGACGAACGGCTGGACGGCCTCGACACCGACACGATCGTGGCCCTGGTCTCGGCCACCGCGGCCGTCCTGCTCGTCGCCGCCGCCATGGTGACGCCCCTGACCGGAACGGGCCGGCGCATCTTCGTGCCGGTGCCGAGCGAGGCCACCCGCGATCTGAACGTGGGCCCGACCGCACCCGACCCCGGCCGCGCCGAGGCGGGCACCAGGGCCCCGGCGTACGGCGAGGCCAACCCGACACGGCGGGAGCAAACCGGTGCTCTTCGGTAAGTTCCGCATCCTCGGCAAGCTGACGCTGCTGGTCCTCATCCCCCTGCTCGGGGTCGTCGCGCTCGCCCTGCCCATCATCGTCAACCGCATCGACGTGGCCCGTCAGGCGCAGAGCACCTCCGACACCGCCCTGCTCGCCACCCAGGTCGGCTCCGCCGTCCAGGAGCTGTCGGAGGAACGGCTGCTCTCGGTCGGTTACCTGTTCGGCCTCGTCGATCGCCCGGATCTCGTGGTGCAGAGCGCCGAGGCGACCGACCGCATCCTCAGCCTCCGGGGCCTCGACCAGCCGCTCACGCCGCGGCTGAGAGAGGCCGTGGAAAACGTCAGAAAGCTCGACAGCACCCGCGCCAGCATCCTCGGCCGGACGATCCGGCCGGACCTGATCGTCTCCGAGTTCACCGCCGTGATCACGCCGATCATCGACGGGCTCGGGCTGCAGACGGCCGCCGACCTGACCACCTCCACGGGTCGCCAGGTCTTCGCGCTGGACCAGGCGCTGCGCAGTGACGACCTGATCAGCCAGGCATCCAGCCAGCTGACCAGCGCGGTCGCGACCCAGAACGCCAGCCTGATCAACCTGTTCTCGTCCACCCTGCTCCAGCTGCAGTTCATCATCGGTGGAGCGCAGTCGTATTTCACCCCGGATCAGTACAAGCTGTACGTGGGTGCCCAGCAGGCGTTCGCCGCCCGCGTGGGTGATCAGTTCTTCGCCCGGGCGGCCACCGATCCCGCCTCGGCGGTCAAGCTGCTGAAGCCCGGCAACCTGTTCCCCTCGCTGGCCTCCGTCGTCGTGCTCGGTGGCTTCGTGGAGAAGCGGATCGCCGCGGACGTGGACCTCGCCGTGGCCGACAGCCGGCGGACCGCGCTCAACACCGCCGGCCTGGTCGGTGGCGGTGCGCTGATCCTGCTGCTCATCGTGGTCGGGCTGTCGCTGATGATGGCCCGCACGGTCGCCCGGCCGCTGCGCCGCCTCACCGGCTCCGCCGACCGGATCGCCCGCGCCGCCGAGGCCGAGCTCGAACGGGTCGCCGACGACGACGCCGAGACGGTCCGGGCGATCCGCCTGGACGACGTCGACGTCGCGGCCCAGGACGAGATCGGCGACCTGGCCCGCGCCTTCGACCGGGTGCAGACCACCGCCGCCCGGCTGGTGGAGCGCCAGGTGCTCGGCCGCCGCAACGTCGCCCAGATGTTCGGTCACGTCGGCCGCCGTACCCAGAACCTGGTCGGCCGCCAGCTCGCCCTGATCGACAACCTGGAGCGCCGGGAGACCGACAGCGAGCGCCTGCGCGAGCTCTACCGGCTCGACCACATGTCCAGCCGGCTTCGCCGGAACGCGAGCAGCCTCGTCGTGCTCTCCGGCGCCGTCGGCGCGAACGACCACACGGCCCCGCTGGCCCTGTCCGACGTCGTCCGGCTCGCCCTCGGTGAGATCGAGGACTACACCCGCGTCGACGTCGAGGTGCCCGAGGAGATCGTGGTCGTGCCGGCCGTCCTGGCCGACCTGACGCTGCTGCTCGCCGAGCTGATGGAGAACGCGACGTCGTTCTCGCCGCCGCACACCCGGGTCACCGTCACCGCGGCGGAGCTGCGGGGCGGCGCCCGGCTCGCGATCATCGACCACGGCCTCGGCCTGGCGCCGGAACGCATCGCCGAGGAGAACGCCCGGCTGACCCGCCGTGAGCGCCTCGACCTGGCGCCCAGCGAGGTGCTCGGCCTGTTCGTGGTCGGCCGCCTCGCCCGGCGGCACGGCGTCGAGGTCACCCTGACCGACACCCCCGACGGTGGCGTCACCGCGTGGGTCGACCTCGGCACGACCCATCTCGTGGCCCGCCGCGAGGCCCTCCCGCCGGTGCAGCCGATCCACGCGAGCGTGCCGAGCCACGCCACCGAGTTCGCGCCGCTGATCGCCGGCTCGTCGGGCCGTTCGGCGCCCGGCAGCGCCCAGCCGTTCGACGCGAACGCGCTGCACCGGGCCACCAGGACCATCGAGTCGGCCCGGTCCTGGAACGCGTTCGCCCAGGTCCGCGCCGGCGTCCCGGCGCTGGAGGCGGCCCCGAACGGCTACCCCGAGCAGCCCGGGCAGCGGCCGGCCTACGAGGCACCGGCCGGCTACGACGGCACCCCGGTGGCCGGACGCTTCCCGGTGGCCATCCCCGAGCTGCCCTCGGCCGGCCGGTACGTCGAGCCCGAGCCGCCGCTCGTGGTGGAGGGCCCGATCGTCATGTCGGCGCCGTCCGACGCGATCCAGATCCCGCACCAGCGCACCGAGGCGGAGGCGTACTACCAGCACCCGGAGCCGCCGCGGTTCGAGCAGCCGGCTCAGCCCGTGCCACCGATGCCGCAGCAGGGCAACGGCCTGGAAGGGCGCAACGGCGCCCCGCTGCGCCGCCGCGTGCCCGGCAACCAGATGCCGGCGGATACCGGTCCGAGGCTGCCGGCCAGCCCGCCCACCTCGGACGACGCGCTCGCGGCCCGGGAGGCATTCGACGCCTTCGAGGCCGGCGTGTCCCGCGCCCAGTGGGACGTCATCGAGCAGGACATGGCCTCGCCGCCGGCCGCCGGCCATCCGCCGTTGACCCGCCGGGTGCCAGGCGCGACGCTACCGGTGGGTGATCCGCCCATGAACCCGGTGCCGGTGGCCTCGCCGGCCCAGCCACTCGACCCGGATGCTGCGCGCGCGCTGATGGAACAGTTCGAATACGGCGTCGCCCGAGCACTGAGTGAAACCCAGCCACAACCAGAGGGACAACCGCGATGACTTCCCCCTACTCCACCGACACCGGCAACGGTCGCGACTACGCGCACTCCCAGTTGAGTGCCGAGGCGAAGACCTTCAACTGGCTGCTGGATTCGTTCACATCCGGCACAGCGGGAGTCGTCGAAGCGATCGCCGTCTCCTCCGACGGCCTGCTGATGGCCATGTCCGCGATCAAGGACCGGCCCAACGCCGAGCGCCTGGCCGCGGTCGTCTCCGGCCTCACCAGCCTGTCCGGTGGCGCCGCGAGCTGGTACGCGCTGGGCAGCCTGAACCGCGTCATCATCGACATGGCCGACGGCTACCTGCTGGTCACGGCGATCAGCGCCGGCTCGGTGCTCGGGGTCATCGCGGACCGCACCGCCAACCTGGGCACCCTGGCGTACGAGATGACGCTCTTCGCCACCCGGGCCGGCGGGGCCCTCAGCCCGCGCCTCATCGCTGAATTGAAAAACGCCGTCCAGCAATGAGACATCCGGCCGACCCCGACGACCCGGCACACCCGGCGGCGCCAGGTGTCCGGCCGTTCCTGGGCAACTCCGGCTCCGGCGTGCGATACCAACAGCTGCCGCCGGCGCTCCCTCCCGGGCCCCCGCTCGGTGAGCAGGGCACGTCGCTACGACCGTTCGTCCTCACGTCCGGTCGCGTCGACGGGCTCGACCCGAACATCGGCTTGGAGACCCAGGTCAGCTCCCAGCCGGGCGCGCCCTCCACGCGCCTTTCGCCCGAGCAACGGGCGATCGTGCACCTCTGCGGCGATCCACTGTCGGTGGCGGAGATCTCCGCCCGGCTCCGGATGCACCTGGGCGTCACCCGGATTCTCGTCGGCGACCTGCGGGCCGCCGGACACCTTGACGTTCACGTGTTGGAGAACGACTTCCCCGACCCCGAGACCATCATGCGAGTGATCCGTGGACTTCGATCCATATCCTGACCGCCGCATCGTCGGCACGGCACGCGTGCCTACCGGGCCCACTGGGCCCAGCGGGCCGCAGCGAACCGCACCACCGGTGCCGGTCAAAATCATCGTGGCCGGCGGTTTCGGCGTGGGCAAGACGACAACCGTGGGCGCCATCTCCGAGATCTCGCCGCTGACGACCGAGGCCGAGATGACGATGGAGGGCGTCGGGGTGGACGATCCGGGCCAGGCGTCCGCCAAGACCACCACGACCATCGCGATGGACTTCGGCTGCGTGACCATCGACCAGACCCTGAAGCTGTACCTGTTCGGCACCCCGGGCCAGACCCGCTTCGCCTTCATGTGGGACGACCTCGTCCGCGGCGCCCTGGGCGCCCTGGTCGTGGTTGATACGACCCGGATTGACGACTGTTATCCCGCGGTGGACTATTTCGAGCGCGCCGGGCTTCCGTTCGTCGTCGGCGTCAACACCTTCAACGGACAGCTCGGCTACAACCTGGACGAGGTGCGCTGGGCCCTGGCCGTCCGCGATGACGTGCCGATTGTCCAGTTCGATGCCCGCTTCCGGGGCTCGGTGCGGGATGCTCTCCTCGTGGTCCTGGACCAGGCACTCGACAAGGCGATGAAGATGAGGGCGTCGTAGGTGTGCGCCGCGTCGCTCCGTAGCCGGTTCCCAAATGGGCCTCCGAACGGGCACAGTATTACGGGCGACTGCATGTGACGGGAGGACGGTGAGCGTGCGAGGCGGATTGGATGATGCGCTCGACAAGCTGGCGCGCCGCGACGAGCTGCGTCGCCGCGCCGCGGGGGAGGCCACCGGCACCCCGCCGGCAGTGGCCGAGCTGGTGGAGGCGATCGCCGCCGTGGTCGGCCGCAACCCCGAACTCGGGGTGACCGTCGGCGTCGAGGGCGCGGGCGATCCGGTGCTGCTGCACTTCGCGGTCGAGGACGGCATCGTGCAGGTCAGCGCGGACAACTCGGTGGCCGACCGGGTGGCCGAGGCGGCGCCGACGTCGCCCCGGCACGCCGACTTCGAGATCGACCCGGAAGACCCGGAGGCCTATCCCCCGCCGCACGGCTACCGCTTCGAGCAGCCGGCGCAGAACGGTCAGGAGACCCGGCGCCTGCACTATCCGGAGCCGGCCGACCACGACCGGTATGCCGACCACGCCCAGCACCGGCCGGATCAGTTCCAGCCGCACCCGTTCGCGGCGACGCCCCCGCCGGAGGTGCCACCGCAGACGACCCGGCGCATCCACCCCGAGCAGCACCAGGCCCCGACGGAGCCGAGCGCCGCCCAGCGCGGCATGCCCGCGCCGCTGCCGGAGCCGATCCCGCTCCGGGTCGACACGGAGGAGACGGAAATCGCCGCGAAGCGCCTGGCCGCGCTGCTCCGCGACAACCCGACCCTGCTCCGCTCCCAGGACTGACCCGCGCCGCTCAGGACGGGTCGGCGAGGCGGCTGATGGCCTTCTCCACGTCGCCGACGCGGTCGGCGAGCAGGCCTACCGCGCCCACCGCCCGGGTCATCGGGTCGTCCGACGCGCCGCCCAGCGCCTGCTCACGCAGGTAAGCCTGCTTCACCTCGGTCCACCGCCGTTCCTGCTCCGCGGTGAGCCGCCCGCGCAGCTCGGCCAGCTTCAGCAGGTTCGCCTCCGCGCCGGTCGTCAGCGTCTGCGCCTCGCCCCGGTAGTGGTCGTCGATGACCGTCTCCAGTTCGGCGTCGTTCATCACCGGGACGATCCGTTCGGCCAGCTTGTTCATGTTGCGGTACGAGCCCTGCAGCTTGAACGGCGGCTCGGTGCGCGCCCCGTCGGACTGCCCGGCCGAGGCGATGTACGCCTGGTTGTTGCGCAGCACGATCCGCTGCACCCGGCGCATCTTGCGCAGCACCGACAGCACCTGCTCCAGCTCGGTGGCCGAGTACGCGTGGCTGAGCCGGTCGGGGCGCACCGAGTCGTCGCCGTCGGCCAGGCGGGCCAGCAGGGGCAGGTCGGCGCGGTCGCGGGAGGAGAGCGGCGCCAGCACCTGGTTCGACGTCAGCGCGTTCTCCAGGTACGACAGCTCGAAGATGTCGTCGCGGCCGGCCAGCACGTCGCCGAGGTTCCACACGTCGGCGCGGTTGGCCAGCATGTCCGGGATCCGGAACCGCTGCCCGCTCTCCGTGTACGGGTTGCCGGCCATGCACACCGCGAACCGCTTGCCCCGCATGTCGTAGGTGCGGGTCCGCCCCTCCCAGACGCCCTCCATCCGGCGCTGCGCGTCACAGAGCGAGATGAACTTCTGCAGCAGCTCCGGTGACGTGTGCTGGATGTCGTCCAGGTAGAGCAGGACGTTGTTGCCCATCTCCAGCGCGAAGGAGATCTTCTCGACCTCCTGCCGGGCGGTCGCGTTCGGCGCCTCGGCCGGGTCCAGCGACGTGACGTCGTGCCCCAGCGCCGGCCCGTTGACCTTGACGAGGACCAGGCCGAGGCGGTTGGCGACGTACTCCATCAGGGTCGTCTTGCCGTAGCCGGGCGGGGAGATCAGCAGCAGCAGGCCGGACTGGTCGGTGCGCTTGGCGTCGCCGGCCGCGCCGAGCTGGCGGGCCAGGTTGTCGCCGATCAGCGGCAGGTAGACCTCGTCCAGCAGCTGGTTGCGCACGAACGCGCTCATCACGCCCGGCTTGAACTCCTCCAGGCGCAGGCGTTCGCGTTCGGCCGCGGCCAGGGCGGTCCGCTGCTTCTGGTACGCCCGGTACGCCGGCACCGCGGTGGCCCGGAACTCACTGGTACGGGTGAGCACCTCGTCCAGCCGCAACGTGATCTTTCCGTCGACGATCCGCGGGTGGTTGCCGAGCAGTCCGCCGACCGTCTCGGTGAGCGCCGCCGCCGAGTCGTACCTGGTCAGCACGGTCCCGGTCAGTTCCAGCGCCACCGCCTCGGCGAGGTCGTCCGGCGCGCCGGCGTCCGGCTGCGCCGCCTGGAAGGCGGTCAGCCATGCGGTGACAAGCTGCTTCCGGGCCGGAAGGTCATCCGCGAGCGCGCGCAGATCATCCGCGTACTCCCGGGAAGCCGCCGCCGGACCGCTGCCCAGCGCCCGATGGAAGCGCTCGACCAGCGTGCGCGCGCCGGCGCTGGTGACGAACCCGGCCGGAGTGCTCGCCAGCTCCTCCACCAGGTATTCGCCCACGGCCGGGTCCGCCCCGGCGGAAGCGCTGAGCTCGGCACACAGCTCGGGCAGCGCGGCACCGGCGGAGCCGAACATCTCCCGGGCCCGGACCAGCGAGCTGGCCCGGCGGGCCCAGGTCTGCTTGTCGCCGTCACCGAAGGCCCAGAAGAGCTGGGCGGCCGCGCGCACCGGGCCGGGATAGCGCAGCAGGCCGGCGGCGGAGTGCAGGCGGATCAGCGTCTGCAGGATCAGCGTCGCGTCGGCGTCGTGCACCCCGCGCTCGTAACCCTCGTCGTAGCGGGCCTCGGCGGCCCGGCGCACGACGGTCAGCAGCGTGCCGTCAGCCGCGGCGGCCGCGACCCCGGCGGGATCGGCGGCGAGCAGGGCGGCGGCGAGGTGCTCACCGCGGTAGACCGCGGCGGTCTCGGAGACGACGGTCTGGTTCCAGTACGCCCGGGTGGCCGCGAAGGAGGCGTCCCGGATCGGTGCCCGGTAGTCGGTGCCGGTGATGGCGAACGCCAGCTCAGGCCCGTCCGGCACCAGCGTCAGGTCGATGGCCTGGGTGTTCACCGCGAACGTGTGCCGGCCCAGCCGGATGGTGTTGCCGTCCGCGCCGTACAGGTCGAGGCGGTCGCGCAGCGCCCGGCCGGCCTCCTGCCGGGCGGCCTTGACCCGCCCGTCCAGCTCCTCGGCCCGGACGGTGTCGCCGAGGGTACGCAGCTCGCCCGCGACCGAGCGCAGCTTGCCGACCATCGGATCGGTGGCGAAGTAGGTGTTGACCTCGTCCAGGGTGCCGAGCCCGGCGACCCGGCGCTGCACGCTGGCGAGCGTGCGCTGGGCGGAGTCGACGAGCCGGTCGGCACGCCGGGCCCGGTCGTCGAGCAGCGACTGCCGCCGGGCGGCGAACGCCTCGTAGACCTCGGAGCGTTTGGCGCTGAGCTGGTCCACGAAGTCGTCGAAGTCGCCGAACCGCGACTCCAGCGCCTCCACCTGCAGCATCAGCTTGGCGACCTGCTCGTCGCTGCGTTCCGGGGTGTCCGCGACGGCCAGCCCGGCCGTGACGGACTGCCCCAGCAGGGCGAACTCCGCCGCGAACGCGGCCCGGCCCTCGACCGCGGCCAGCTCGCGCCGGCGGGCGTCCAAAGTGGCGCGGGCCCGGTTGATGCCGCCGAGCACCTCGCCGATGCGTTCCAGGATGGCGACCCGCACGGTGGCGTCGCCGATGTCGAGCCCGCCGACCACCTCGGTGACCACCTGCAGGCCGTCGGCCTGCTCGGTGAGCCGCTCCCCGACGGGCGCGGCCTCGGCGACGGTGGCGATGCCGGCCGCGTCGACGACCAGTTGCCCGACGGACTGCTGGTAGCCCGCGAAGGCGTCCTCGCGCTGCAGGAACTCGACGGCCCGGCGGGCGGTGGAGTCCACCTCGGCGGCCAGGTCGTGCTCGAGGCTGTCGAGGCGGGCCAGGTCGACGTAGCGCAGTTCGCGCAGGGTGACGATCCGGCCCTGGGCCTGGCGCAGCGAGGCGAGCTGCCGGATCCAGGCGTCCGTGGTGGTGGGCACCTCGCCCCGGGCCCGGCGGATCAGCGCGATGGTGGCCGCGCCGGCCTCCTCGACCGCGGTGGCGGCCTGGGCGGTCAGTTCCTGCACGGACTCGTACTCGTCCAGGACCTGTTCGGCGGTCGCGCGCACTTCCGACAGCGGGGTGCGCAGGTCGCCCAGGTCGCGCTCGCCGAGCCAGTGGTAGTGGTCGAAGAGCCGGCCACACGCGGCGATGATGGCCTCGAAGACCGCGCCGGACGGCGTCATCTCGTCGACCATCCGGGACACCGAGAGCGCGTCGGCGATGCCCCGCACCAGGTCTGCGTTGCCGACCCGGTCCAGCGGCCCGGTGCCGACCGGCTGCGCCGCCGCGTACGTGTCCGACACGTACGGCGTCTGCCACACCTGCATCGGGTGCACCCGGGTCGGCTCGTCCGTGACGTGCCGGAAGGCGATCAGCGTGCCGTCGTCGAACAGCGAATACCCGTGGCAGGTGATCGGGGTGGCGACCTCCTTGCGGATCACGTTGTACGGCAGCAGCAGATACCGCCCCGCCGCCCGCGCGTGGAAGACGTAGAGCACGTCCTCGCCGTTGACCGACCGGACCACCCGCTCGAACTCAAGCTCGCTGACGTCCGCGTCGAACGTCTTCGCCAGGCCGGTGGCCAGGTAGAAGCCGCCCGGGAAGATGACGCCCTGGTCCTCGGGCAGCCGCTGGCAGGCCTGGCCGATGCCGTCGAGGCGCCGCACCTCCCGGGTCCGGGTGTTGAAGATCAGGTAGCGCTGGACGGTCTCCTTGTACGGCAGCACCCGCAGCAGGATCAGCGGGCCGATCCGGGCGTACGCGATCTCCGCGTCGGCGAGGCTCTGCAGCGGCTCGTCGACCGGCTCGGAGAAGACGCCCTCGCCGTCCTCGGTGTTGTTCTCCACCTTGACGGTCAGGGTGCCGCCGACGGTCTCCACGAAGACCTCGTCCTCGATCGACACGTGCGGGTGCCGGCCGAGGATGTGCTGCTCGCGGGTGGTCGGCGTCCACTCGAAGTCGTGCGACGGCGGGAAGACGTGGTCGCGCTCGCCGCGGTTGTCGACGTACGCCACCGAGCCGTCGACGCCGACCTTCCAGCGCAGCACCTTCAGGTCATCCGCCCGGGCCCCGGTCTGGAAGACCGCCAGCAGCAGCCCCTCCAGCCGGCGCAACTGCAGCAGGTGCGTCTCGCGGTAGTAGCGGTACAGCTCCGCGAAGTCACGCTGGAAGACCGGATCGTCGAGCAGGCCGGGCAGCGCGGCACCCGCGTCGAAGCGGAACGCCTCGCCGTCGCGGCCGAAGCCGTGCACCGCGAAGACGTCGTCGATCGCCGTCTCCGTCTTGAGCCCGATGAACACGTTGTAGCCGAACAGCATCGAGCCGCCGACCTGCACGATGTCCCGCGGCACACAGTTGTTCCCGGTGCGGATGCGCTCCGCGCCGAGCAGCCGCATCTGCTGCCCGCCGAAGGTCTCCACCCGGCGGGCGTTGAGCGCCTCGGCCCGCGCGGCCAGTTCCTTGGCCTGGCCACCCAGCCGGGCACGCAGCACCTCGTAGGTGCCGGCGTCCAGTGCCGCGGCCTCGGGGGCCGCGGCACCTACGTGCGCGGTCGTCACTGCTGGGCCACGACCGTGCCGTTGGCCGGCACCGGGGTGCCGGTCAGGGCCGCGAGCCTGGTGTCGGCCACGCCCAGCTTCTTCGCGGCGGCGAGCAGCTCACGCAGCTTGCCCGCGTCCGCGCCGCCGGCCTTGATCTGCTGGGTGAGGAACGCGGCCAGGGTCAGGTTCGCCACGTCGCCGGTGGACACCGAGCCGAGCAGCCGGCCGAGGTCGTCCACGAGGGATGCTTCCCCGTTGAGATACCGCGTGCCCAGGCCCTGTGCCACGTTCGAGTGCTCGACGAAGCCGTCGAGGCTCTTGCCCATCGTGATCGAGCCGAGCAGCTTGTCGAAGAAGACCGAGTCGCCGCCGACGATGTCGATGTTCGCCTTCTCCAGGCCGGCCGCGACGACCATCGCCTGCGACGCGGCGATCTCCTTGTGCACGGAGATGCCGGCGAGCCGGATCTCCTTCTCCATCTCCAGCCGCAGCCGGTACTCCTCGTGCTCACGGGTGGCGTCGTCCAGCGCACCCATCGCGGCGGCCTTCTCGGTGAGGCCCTCGGCCTCGCCCTTCAGCTTCTCGCGGATGGCCTCGGCGGCGACCAGCGCCTTCTCCCGCTCCACGACGGCCTCGGCGCGGCCGGTCTGCTCGATCACCTCGGCGTTGACCCGGCCGGTCTTCTCGATCACGTCGGCGTTGCGCTCGCGCACCTGCACGTCGGCGAGGCCGGCGGCGGCCGCCTCGGCCTGCGTACCCTCGGCCAGCCGGATCTTGGCGCGGGCGTCCAGCTCCGCGGTCTGCTGGCGGGTCTCCGCCAGCAGCAGTTCCTCGCGGGACTTGAACTTCGCGGCGGCCTCCGCCGCCTCGGCGGCCTTGATGTCCTTGACCAGGTGCTCCTGCGCCTCGGCCTCGGCCGCGATGATGATGGCCTGGCGGGTGCGCTCGGCCTCCTCGACCACCCGCAGCCGCTTGATGCTCTCTTCCTGCTCGGCCACGGTCTTGTCGACGGCGATGCGCTCGCGGATCACCTCGGCGATGGCGCGCTTCTCGCCCTCGACCTCCTTGTTCTTGGAGATCGTGGAGAGCTCGGTCTCCCGCTCGCGGCCGATCACCTCGAGCATCCGGTCCTTCTCGATCCGCTCGGTCTCGATCGCGATGACCCGCTCGCGGTTCTTCTCGGCGACCGCGATCTCCCGGTCCTTGTTCTGCTTCTGCACGCCGAGCTGCTGCTCGGTGCGCAGGTGCGCCCCCTCGGCACGGAGCCGTTCCTCGGCCTGCGCGAGCTGGATCTCCGCCGTCTCGCGGGCCCGGATGGTCTCGATCTCCCGGTTCTGCTTGATCTCCGCGTCCGCCTGCCGGCGCTCCAGCTCGAGGATCGCCTCCTTGGCGTCCACGTTCTGCCGGGTGATCTCCTTCTCCTCGTTGCGCCGGAAGTCGTTGGTGCGGATCGCCTCGATCGCGGTCAGCTCGGTGATCTTCCTGATGCCCTGGGCGTCGAGGATGTTCTTCGGGTCCAGCGAGTGCATCGGCGTCTGCTCAAGGAAGTCGATGGCCGCGTCCTCGAGGCTGTAGCCGTTGAGGTCGGTGCCGATCACCTCGATGATCTGGTCCCGGAACTCGTTGCGCTTGGTGTAGAGGTCGACGAAGTCGAGCTGCTTGCCGACCGTCTTGAGCGCCTCGGAGAACTTGGCGCTGAACAGCTCCTGCAGCGTCGTCTCGCTGCTGGCCCGGGTGGTGCCGATCGCCTGGGCCACCTTGATGACGTCCTCGGTGGTCTTGTTGACCCGGACGAAGAACGTGATCCGGATGTCCGCCCGGATGTTGTCCTGGCAGATCAGGCCCTCGCGGCCGGTCCGGGCGATCTCGATGGTCTTCACCGAGATGTCCATGATCTCGGCCTTGTGCAGCACGGGGAGCACGACCGCGCCGGTGAAGGTGACGTCGACCCGGCGCACCTTCGACACGATGAGCGCCTTGCCCTGCTCCACCTTGCGGAACATGCGGCTGAGGAAGAAGACGACGCCGAGCACGATGAGCAGCACGACGGCGACGAGCACACCGAGCCCGGTGGAAATCACATCCATCATTGATCCTTCTTGCCGAGGGGCTGAAATGCCAAGGGGCTGAATGTCGGGGGCTGAATGTCGAGGGGGCTGGAAACTCTTGGCGCGCTACTCGGGGCGCGTTGCCACGTCGGTGGGGACGATCCAGAAGAACTCGCCCTCCACGTCGAAGTCGTAGAGCACGGCGACCGTGCCGGCTCGCAGATCGTCCGCGCCGGCCTGGCGGACCTGCACCAACGCCGACGACCCGTCGGGTGAGTGCACCTCCGCCTGGCCGAAGGTGGCGGTCACCCGGCCGGTGCGCACGATGCAGGTCATCCCGACGAAGTCGGCCCGCGACGGCTCGGCGCCGGCCGGCAGGAACCGCCGCAGCAGCAGCACGGCCAGCCGGGCGATCACCCACGCCACCACGATCGCGCCGGCCAGCACGAGCCCGGCCGGAATCGCGCCGAGCAACTCGCCGCCGGCCAGCGCGGCGAACCAGGCGACCGCGACGAGCAGGGAGAGCGCCACCGAGGCGGGCACTCCACCGAAACCGAGCATGCCGAGGAAGCCACCCTCGGTCTCGGCGCCGTCGCCGTCGGGGTCGGCGCCGCCGACGATGACCACGAGCCAGTAGCCGATGACGACGACCAGGAGCGGGGTGAAGATGACGGCGGGGAAGCTGAGCGCAGCCTCGAAGAACCCACCCATGCGTCCGCCCCGTTTCCCCGTGTGCCGACCGCGATCCGTCGCCCGAAAGGGTGGGCGACCAGTGCTCCTGCGGTGACATCGATGATGGCAGGGGCCGTCAACACATTGCGTCATCTCTTCAGTCGGAAGACCGACGACACCGAGCGCAGAGTGACCATCTCGGAAAAACGCCCGCCGCCACTCTGAGTGACATTGTCCTCGCTCCCGCATATCGGTCGCCCCGCTTTGTCGCCCGATGTCCTCACGCGGGGTGACGCGGCTTTTCATGGCTTTCAGGGTGATTTGCCATGCCTGGGATGTCTGTCATAGGCCGAAAGGTCAGTTCGGCGCGGCGGTCCGGTCGCCGCACTTGAATCACGCTGCGTAGCGTCCTAATGTCCTAATACGTCCGAGAGCGCGGCCCCGAAACGGCGGCCGACAACACGGGCAGTGACGAAGGGAGGCGAGCGATGACGGCAGCCGACAGCTGGTTCCTGGTGGTCGCCGGGTACGCGATCATGCTGGCCTGGCCCGTCTCGACGCTGGCCCTGGTGAGCTTCGCGGTCCGGTACGTCGCGTCGCATCGCACCGCCGCCGTCAGCGCCGCCCTGCAGCACGGCGACGGCACCCCGCAGCACTTCTGGATCATCGTGCCGGCGCTGAACGAAGAGGTCGTCGTCGGCAACACCGTCCAGGCCGCCCTGGGGCTCAGCGGCCCCGGCGGCACGCTGGCCCGGGTGCTCGTGGTGGACGACGGCTCCGACGACCGCACCCCCGAGGTCCTCGCCGCCATCGACCACCCGCGGCTGCAGGTCCTGCGACGTGACCTGCCCGAGGCCCGCAAGGGCAAGGGCGAGGCGCTCAACGCCGCGTACCGCTACATCGCCGAGCGCACCGCCGAGGCCGGCATCGCCGGGGACAAGGTCGTCATCGGCATCATCGACGGCGACGGCCAGGGCAGCCGCAACATCCTGCTCGAGGTGTCCCGGATGATGCGCGACACCCGGATCGGCGCCGTCCAGGTGCAGGTCCGCATCCGCAACCGCGGCAAGCTGCTCGGGGCGGTGCAGGACCTGGAGTTCGGCGCGATCGTCAACGCCTGCCAGAGCCTGCGCGACACGATCGACACCGTCGGCCTCGGCGGCAACGGCCAGTTCACCCGGCTGTCCGCGCTGCTGGCCCTGGGCGACGCGCCCTGGTCCGCCTGCCTGGTCGAGGACCTGGAACTCGGGCTGCGGCTGCACCTCGACGGGGTCGGCATCCGCTACACCGCCCGGGCCTCGGTCACCCAGCAGGCCGTGGTCGACCTGCGCCGGCTCACCCGGCAGCGCACCCGCTGGGCGCAGGGCAACATCCAGTGCGTCCGGTACCTGCGGCGGCTGATGGCCGCCAAGGGGATCAGCACCACCTCGCTGCTAGAAGTCACGCACTACCTGATCTCCCCGTGGATCAACGCGGTGGTCACCGCCGTCCTGATCGGCGCCGCCGCCGCGGCCACGGTGGGCCTGCTGGCCGGCCACCCGGTGCCGTACCTGCACAGCTGGTCGGCCCTCGCCGGCAGCGCCGGGATGTGGCTCGCGGTCACGGTCTTCCCCGGCGTCGTCTGGGCGCTGGTGCACCGCCGCCGGCTGCGCGACGAGACCCTGCCCCGGCTGCTGATCGCCGCGGCCGCGTACCCGGTCTTCCTGCTCCTCGGGCTGGTCGCCACCTACCGCGCCATCGGCCGCCAGGCCGCCGGCCGTCAGGCCTGGGCCAAGACCGAACGGCTCGCCGAGGAGCCGCTGCCCCAACCCCGGCAAGTAGCACTCGCCGCCTGAAGGTTCCCCCTCCCCCCGCTCCGAGGAAGGCTCCCCCCACATGTCGCTCCCCGAAGTCCACCTGATCGGCGGCACCCGCCCCGAGGCCGTCAAGCTCGCCCCCGTCGCCCTGGCCATGCGTGCCGCCGGCCTGGTCGCCCCGGTGCTGGTCGCCAGCGGCCAGCACCCGGCGATGGTGACCCAGGCGCTCGCCGCCTTCGACCTCACCCCCGACGTCACGCTGCGGGTCGAGCGCGGCACCGGCAGCCAGGCCGAACTGCTCACCGAGATGATCCGGCAACTCGACGCGCTCTGGGCCGAGCGGACCCCCGCCGCCGTGCTCGTGCAGGGCGACACCACCACCAGCCTCGCCGGTGCGCTGGCCGCGTTCTGGCGCCGCATCCCGGTTGTGCACCTGGAGGCCGGGCTGCGCTCCGGCGACCTCGACTCGCCGTTCCCGGAGGAGGCGAACCGCCGCCTGGTCGCGCAGGTCGCGGCGCTGCACCTGGCGCCGACCCCGCTGGCCGCGATGAACCTGCTCGACGAGAACATCGCCACCGCGAACGTCCTGATCACCGGCAACACCGTGGTGGACGCGACGCTGGCCGTGGCCGGCCGGCGGTTGCCGTTCGAGAACCCGCGGGTCGCCGCGGCGCGGGCGAACGCCGCCGGGCGCCGGCTGATCGTCGTGACGGCACACCGGCGCGAGTCGTGGGGCGCGCCACTGGACCGCATCCTGGCCGCGGTCCGCCAGCTCGTCGAGCGGTACGCGGACATCGACGTGATCCTGCCCAGCCACCCCAACCCGGCCGTCCGCGCCCAGGTCGAGGCCGGGCTCGGCGGCATCGAGCGGGTCACGGTCACCGACCCGCTGCCCTACCCCGACCTGTCCCGACTGCTCTCCGAGGCCTACCTCGTGCTCACCGACTCCGGTGGCATCCAGGAGGAGGCACCGTCGTTCGGCGTGCCGGCGCTGGTGCTGCGCGACGTCACCGAGCGGGTCGAGTCGCTGCACGCCGGCTGCGCCCGGCTGGTCGGCTCCGACACCGACCTGATCGTCAAGGAGGCGGCGGCGCTGCTCGACAGCAAGGTCCGCCGGGATGCGATGACCGCCGGCGGCAACCCGTACGGCGACGGGCTCGCCGCCGCCCGCACGGCCCAGGCCACCGCCGCCCTGCTCGGCCTCGCCCAGGCACCGTCGCCCATGCCCACCGGCTTCGCCGCCGCCACCGCCGCCACGTTCGGAGCGTCCAACTGATGTGTACCTCCAAGATCTCCCGCCGCACCCTGCTCGGCGCCGGTGCCGCCGCCACCGCGACCGCCGTCCTCGGTGTCGGGGTCGTCAACGCCGATGCCGCCGCCCGGACCACCGCGTTGATCGCCGCGAAGTCCGGCAAGGCCGCACCCGGCGGTGGCACCGCCAAGACGCTGATCCTCTACGACACCACCGGCGACTACGGCTGGCTGGGCGAGGTCTACGCGACCCAGACGGCGAACCTGAGCTCACACTTCGGCTCCTGGACCGCCGCGCCGGTGGCGAACTACAAGGCCGGCGACCTGTCCGCCTACACCGCGCTGATCTACCTCGGCTCGACCTACGACGAGCCGCTGCCGGCCGCCTTCCTGGACGACGTCATCGCCACCACCAAGCCGGTGACCTGGGTCTTCGACAACATCTGGCAGCTCGCCGCGCGGGACGCCGGCTTCGCCGCCGCCCGCGGCTTCACCAGCGGCACCTTCGACTTCGCCGCGGTGGCCGAGGTCGGCTACAAGGGCCGCAAGCTCACCCGCGACACCACCGACCGCTCCGGGATCATGAACCTGTCGATCACCGACCCCACCAAGGTCAAGACCCTGGCTACGGCGGTACGCCCGGACGGCTCCAGCTTCCCGTGGGCCGTGCAGTCGGGCAACCTCACCTACGTGGGCGAGATCCCGTACGCGTACGTCAGTCACGACGACCGCTACCTGGCCTTCGCCGACCTGCTCTTCGACTCGCTCGGCAACACCGGCGTCTCGCGCGAGCGGCACCGCGCGCTGGTCCGCATCGAGGACGTCGGCCCCGACGCCGACCCCGCCGAGCTCCGCGCGGTCGCCGACTACCTGTACGCGCAGAAGGTGCCGTTCAGCGTCGCCGTCATCCCGCGCTACCGCGACCCGAAGGGCGTGCAGAACAACGGCAAGGCCCAGGACTACACCCTGGTGCAGAAGCCGAAGGTGGTGGCGGCGCTGAAGTACATGCAGCAGCGCGGCGGCACCCTGATCATGCACGGCTACACCCACCAGTTCGACAACGTCGCGAACCCGTACGACGGGGAGAGCGCCAACGACTTCGAGTTCTACCTGGCGCACGTCGACGCGAACAACAGCGTCATCTATGACGGCCCGGTCCCCGGTGACTCGGTGGCCTGGGCGGCCAGCCGGATCTCCGCGGCGGGCCTGACCTTCGCGCTGGCCGGGCTGGGCGTGCCCAGCACCTTCGAGTTCCCGCATTACGCCGGCAGCGCGCTGGACTACCAGGCAGTCAACTCGGCCATGGGCAAGCGCTACGACCGTGGCCTGTACTTCCCGGGCGTGCTCACCGGCGCCAAGATCGACTACACCCGCCAGTTCGGACAGTTCTTCCCGTACACCGTCCGCGACGTCTACGGCTCGGTGATCATCCCGGAGAACCTCGGCAACGTCGAACCGGACGCTTTCAACAATCACCCGGCCCGGCTGCCCGCCGACCTGCTCAACTCGGCCGCCCGCAACCTGGTCGTCCGCGACGGCGTGGCCAGCTTCTTCTACCACCCGTACCTCGGCACGGGCCACCTCAAAGAGATGGTCACGGGCATCAAGGCGCAGGGTTACACCTTCGTCAGCGGTGACTCGATGGTGGCCGGCTGATGCCTGGTACGGCGGAAGTCGTCGCCTTCTACGCACAGTCCTGGATCAACTGCGATCCCCGGGCGGCCCGCCGGGTCATCGCCGGCGACGCCGAGATCGAGTGGAACCTGGACCTGCCGGTCGACGACGAGGAACTGGTGCAGACCCTGGACCGGATCGCGGCGTTCGCCGACTCGGTCACCATCGCCGCCACGACCTGCGTCGACGACCGGGCGGCCCTGCTCTACGACTGCGCGGCCCCGTTCGGGACCGTCCGCGTCGCCGAGTTCGTCACGGTCACCGACGGCCTGGTCAGCGAGATCCGGCAGGTGTACGACGTGGCGGCGCTGCGCCGCTACTTCCCGGGCCTGCTGGACGAGTGACCTCTCTCCCGGTCAGCGTGCCGGGGTGGGCAGCGCGTGGTCGAGCAGTTCGAAGAGCTTCTCCCAGTGCCGCTTCTCGGCCTCGGCCGAGAAGGCAGCGGTGTCGGCCATGGTGAAGCCGTGCGCGGCGCCGGGATAGATCTCCGACCGGAACGGCACGTCCGCCGCGTCCAGGGCGGCCTCCAACCGGTCGATCTGCTCCTGCGGCATCGAGGGGTCCTGGTCGGCGTGGGCGAAGTACACCTCGCCCTTGATCTCGCCGATCCGCAGGTGCGGGCTGTCCGGCTCCTCGGTGGCGAGCCGGGCGCCGTGGAAGCTGCCCAGCGCGACGATCCGTTCCGGGTAGGCGGTGATCGCCTTGAGCCCGTTGGTGCCACCCATGCAGTAGCCGACGACCGCATCCGGCCCGGCCGAGACGCCGTCCTGCGCGGCCAGGAAGTCGAGATAGGCCCGGGTGTCCCGGGTGATCGCGGCGGTGTCCAGCGCCTGGATCAGCGGCATGATCCGGCCGAAGATCCGGCCGCGTTCCTCCGGGTCGGCCAGTCCCTTCAGGTCGGCGATGGGTGCCCGGCCACCGCGGTAGAGCAGATTGGGCGCCAGCACCGCGTAGCCGCGCTCGGCGATCCGCTCGGCCATCTCATAGATGCGCGGCCGCAGGCCGAAGGCATCCATGTAGAAGAGGACGCCCGGGAACGGGCCGTCGCCCTCCGGCACCACGAGGTACGCGTCGGCGATCCCGTCCTCCGTCGGCACGTCCACCATCGTCTTGCGCATCCACTGCCTCCTCAAGTGCTCTGGGTGACCATCGCGAACGGTAGCCCGCCGTGGAAAGGGGACAGTCGCGGCCTCCCGACCTCTTACCCTCCGTGAGATGGATACCCCGATCCTGCGGGTCGCTTCAGCTAGATTTAAGGATTTTCCCCTCTTTCTTTAATGCACCCAGGGTCAGGATCAACGCCGTCGGCACCCCCGCGATCGGAGTCATCCATGACACGCAACCGCCTCCGCCTCTCCATTTATGTGGCGACAGCATTACTCGCCGTAGGCGGAGGTGCCGTCGCGGCGGTCGCGGCGACGGCACCGGCCGCCCCCGTCGGCAGGCTGACCGCCACGTTCAGCAAGGACTCCGACTGGGGCTCCGGCTACCAGGCCCGCTACACGATCAAGAACATCGGCGGCGCGGCCGTCTCGGGCTGGACGCTGACCTTCGCGTTGCCAGCGAGCGCCAAGCTCGGCAGCTTCTGGGACGCGGCCGTCACCACCACGGGCGCCACGTCGACCGCCCAGGACCGCGGCTACAACGCCTCGATCCCGGCCGGGGCGACCACCGAGTTCGGCTTCATCGTGGCCGGCAGCGGCGCGCCCACCGGCTGCACGATCAACGGCGCCGCCTGCACCGACGGCGGCACCGCGCCGACCACCGCACCGACGACCACGGCCCCCACGAAACCGACCACGGCCCCGACGACGAAGCCGCCGACCACCGCACCCACCACGACCCCCACGAAGCCGCCCACGAGCACGACCCCGGCCGGCGGCAACATCCTCGTCGCCCCGTACGTCGACATGGGCCTGCTCTCCAACGGCAGCACCACGCTGGCCCAGTTGGCCGCGAGCGGGAACGTGAAGTCGTACACGCTGGCGTTCGTGACCAGCGCCGGCTGCAAGGCCAGCTGGTTCAACGCGTTCGACCCGCGCGGCAAGCAGTTCGGCGACCAGATCACGGCGCTGCGCGCGGCCGGCGGTGACGTCAAGGTGTCCTTCGGCGGCGCGACCGGCATCGAGCTCGCCCAGGCGTGCACCGACGTGCGGGCGCTGCAGGCCGAATACCAGGCGGTCGTCTCGGCGTACGGCCTGAAGTACATCGACCTCGACATCGAGGGCGCGGCCGTGGCCGACCCCACCACGATCGCCCGCCGCTCGACTGCGCTGGCCGCCCTGCAGCGGGCCAACCCGGGCCTGAAGATCTCGCTGACCCTGCCGGTACTGCCGGAGGGCCTGACCGCGGACGGCCTCAACGTGGTGCGGTCGGCCAAGTCGGCCGGCGTCGATCTCGACCTGGTCAATATCATGGCGATGGACTACGGCCGGTCCGCACAGGACTACGGCGACCTGGCCATCAGCGCGGTGAGGTCCACCAAGGACCAGCTCAAGTCGATCTACGGCAACAGCGACGCGGCGGCCTTCAAGATGGTCGGCGTCACGCCGATGCTCGGCAAGAACGACGACAACGGCACCTTCAGCCAGAGCGACGCCCGCGACCTGGTCGCCTTCGCGACCAGCAACCACGTCGGCTTCGTGTCCTTCTGGGAGACGAACCGCGACCGCAACGCCTGCACCGGCGCACTGTTCCAGTGCACGAACGTGGCACAGACCCCGTTCGAGTTCAGCAAGATCTTCGCCGGCTTCAAGGGCTGACCGAGCCCGTCCCCCCGAGGGGTTCCCCGAACCCCTCCACCCGTCGCGCGGCGCCGAGGGCCCCCACCCTCGGCGTCGCGTCCCCACTCCCGGCGTGGCGCGGCGTGGCGCGGATTCAGGCGAAGCCGCGGCCGGCTTCCGCCAAGGCGCGGTCGACCAGGTCTTCCAGGGACGTGTCCGCCGGGGCGTCCAGCCAGATGTGCAGCGCCACCCGTAGCGAGGTCATGAACGTCGCGGCCGCGAGCCGGGCGCGTACCCCCGACGGGTCGGGCTCGGCCGTCCGGGCCGTGACCGCGGCGGCCAGCTCTCGCTCCACCGCCGCGAAGGTGTTGAGCTGCTGCGCCAGCAGCGCGGGCTGGCTGCGCAGCATCCTGGTCTGGGCCGCCCACGCCGGGTCGAGCTCGCCGACCTGCCGGTAGAACTCCCGGGCCGCCTCGGTCAGCGCCTGCCACGGCCCCTCGCCGGCCGGTCGCGCCTGGACCATGCCGATCAGCGTGCCGATCCGCTGCTGGTCGCCGTAGAGCAGCGCTTCCTCCTTGTTGGCGAAGTAGTTCGAGAACGTGCGCCGGGAGACCCCGGCCGCGTCCGCGACCGCCTCGACCGTGATCTTGTCGGCGCCGTGCGCGATCGCCAGGCGCACCGCGGCCTGGTGCAGGGCCTGCCTGGTCGCGGCCTTCTTGCGCTCCCGAAGACCCGCCTCGGCGATCGTCGTGCTCATGTCACGAGCCTAGTCAGGGTGTGACTCAATTCCCAGTGGGCAAACTTGCGCATTGGGCAAGTTCGTCCGATAGTTGTATGCGGCAACCATTTAGACGAGGAGGGCACATGGGCGACGACGTCGGCGCCGTGGCGCGTCATGGGCTGCTCGCGAGCGTTCGCGACCTGCTCATGGCCGTACGTGTGGCCAAGAGCGACCTACCCACCCGGCAGGAGACCGTGCCGACCGGCGCCGCCGGCGTGCTCGCGGCGATCAACGCCATCGACGGCGAGCCGGTCGGTGGCTGCCACCTCAAAGATCTGGCCGCCCGCTGCGCGCTCGACCCCTCGACGGTGAGCCGGGCCGTCGCCGCGCTGGTGCGCTCCGGCCTGGTCGCCCGCACGGCCGACCCCGCCGACGGCCGCGCCAGTGTGCTGACCGTCACGCCGCCCGGCCGGCAGGCGCTCGACGAATTCAACCGCCTGGCGGACGAGCGCCTCGCCGACGCCCTCCGGCACTGGAGCCCCGAGGACATCGCCGTCCTCGCGGCGCTGCTCCGGCGCTTCTCCGCAGACCTGATGACCCGTACCGATCGACCCCTGGAGGTCGCGCGATGAGCGCACCCACCATCACGCGCGCCGAGCCCGGCGCGATGAGCCACCGCCAGATCATGGAGGCCCTCAGCGGCCTGCTGCTCGTGCTGTTCGTAGCGATGGCCAGTTCCACCATCGTCTCCACCGCGCTGCCGAAGATCATCGGATCGCTCAACGGCAGCCAGACCCAGTACACCTGGGTCGTCACGGCCACCCTGCTGACCGCGACCGCCACCACCCCGATCTGGGGCAAGCTGTCGGACCTCTACAGCAAGAAGCTGCTGGTCCAGCTCGCCATCGTGCTGTTCATCATCGGCTCGGTGGTGGCCGGCTTCTCGCAGACGGCCGGCCAGCTCATCGCCGCCCGCGCGTTCCAGGGCATCGGCATGGGCGGCGTGCAGGCGCTGGTGCAGGTCGCGATCGCCGCGATGATCCCGCCCCGCGAGCGCGGCCGCTACAACGGCTACCTCGGTGGCGTGCTGGCCCTGGCGACCGTCGGCGGCCCGCTGCTCGGCGGCCTGATCGTCGACACCTCGTGGCTGGGCTGGCGGTGGTGCTTCTTCATCGGCGCGCCGATCGCCGTGATCGCGCTGGTCGTCCTGCAGCGCACCCTGCACCTGGCGACCATCCGCCGCGACAACGTGAAGATCGACTATGCCGGCGCCTCGCTCATCGCGGCCGGCGTCAGCGTGCTGCTGATCTGGGTGTCGTTCGTGGACAGCTCGTTTGACTGGGTCTCCTGGCAGAGCGGCGTCATGGTCGGTGCCGGTCTGGCCCTGCTGGCGATCGCGGTCTGGGTCGAGTCCCGGGCGGCCGAGCCGGTGGTGCCCCTGCAGATCGTCCGCCGGCGCACCACGGCGCTGTCGATCCTGGCGAGCCTCGCGGTCGGCATGGCGATGTTCGGCGGCTCAGTCTTCCTGGGCCAGTACTTCCAGATCGGCCGCGGCTACAGCCCGACCGAGGCCGGCCTGCTGACGATCCCGCTGATGGCGGGCGTGCTGGTCTCCTCGACGATCTCCGGCCGCATGATCAGCAACTCCGGCAAGATCAAGCCCTACATCGTGACGGGCACGCTGCTGCTGGTGGCCGGCTTCGCGGCGCTCTCGGTGATCGACCACCAGACCCCGCTCTGGTACGTCGGAGTGGGCATGGCCCTGGTCGGCGTGGGGGTCGGCATGTCGATGCAGAACCTGGTGCTCGCGGTGCAGAACTCGGTCGAGCTCAAGGACATCGGCGCGGCCAGCTCGACGGTGGCGTTCTTCCGCTCGCTCGGTGGCACGATCGGCGTCTCGGTGCTCGGCGCGGTCCTCGCGCACCGGGTGACCGACTCGATCACCACGCAGCTCGCGGCGGCCGGCGCCCCGGCCGGCAGCGGCGCCACCAGCAGCCTGAACCTGGCCGAGCTCCCGGCGGCGATGCAGCACATCGTCCGCGCGGCGTACGGCGACGCGACCGGCCACATCTTCGCGATCTCGGCCGGCATCGCGGTGGTCGGGGTCATCGCGGCCCTGCTGTTCAAACAGATCACGCTGCGCTCGACGATTGACCTGGCCACGGCCGCACCCACGGAGGCCGAGGCGCTGGTCCCCGCTGTGGCGGCCAGCAGGTAGCCGCAATGCGAGAGCGGCGGCGCCCGGTCCTCCGGACGCCGCTGCTACCTCGCCGGGACGTTGCCCGAAGGGTCGTCGTACAACGCCAGCTCGGCCGCGTCCGGCGGCTGGAAGAGAGGCACGTAGTCGACGAGCATCTCCCGGGTCAGCGGGACCGTGTAGGGATCATCGGAATCGTTGCGGGCCGCGACCCGACGCAGCAGTTCCTCGAACGGCACGTCCAGGAACCGAAGCTCGACCGGGATCCCGGCCGCCCGGGCGAAGGCCAGCTTCTCGTCCCGCTCCGAGCGGCTCCAGAAGCCGTATTCGAGGATCACTGTCTGGCCCTTGCCGAGCAGCTCGCGGGTGAGCTGCCAGAGCTTGCGCTCCAGCCGGTCCCGGGCGGGCACATCCAAGAGATCGATCGCCAGTTCGGTCAGCCACTCGTCCGGGCAGAACCGGATCGCCCCCAGCTCGCCGGCGAGCCGCCGGGCCAGGGTCGTCTTCCCCGCACCCGGCAACCCGCACAACAAGATCAACCGCTCATCGACCATGGCCGGAACCTACGCGAGCCCACCACCCACCGGTACCGATTTCGCCCCGAAGCGGGCGACCGCGACGGCCTGGCGGGTCAGGCGGCCACCGCGGCCTCGACCAGCTGATCCGATGTCGGGTGGAGCCGCGGCGCACCCAGCGCCGTCACGATGTTCGCCGCCGCGAAGAGCGCCGCGATCAGCAGGCCGCGCTCGAAGCCGCCGACCAGCGCTTCCTGCTGGCCCGCCCCGCCGGTCAGTAGGCCCTCGACGTGCGTCGTCGCCAGCGTGGTGATCGCTGCCAGGCCCAGTGCGCCGCCGACCTGGTAGCCCGCGTTCACCACGCCGGAGGCCGCTCCGGCCTGGTCGTGCGAGACGTCCGAGACGGCCGCGATCGAGGCCGGGGTGCCCACCGCGATGATGCCTACGCCGAACAGGACCAGCCCGGGCATGATCGTCAGGGCGTACGAGCCGGTGGCGTCCGCGCCGGAGAGCAGCAACAGGCCCAGCACGCTGATGACCGCGCCGCCGAGCTGGACCGGCTTGGTGCCGAAGCGGGTCACAAGCTGGGAGGCGAGCACCGCGCTGGCGATCGCCGCGATGCCCATCGGCAGGAACTGCAGGCCGGTCTCCAGGGCCGTCAGGCCGCGGACCTGCTGCAGGAAGATCGCGGTGAGGAAGAACATCGCGAGGAACGCCGCGCCGTTGAGGGCCAGCGCCACGATCGACGTGGTCAGGCCCCGCGAGCGGAACAGGCTCAGCGGCACCAGCGGGGCCGCCGACCGGGACTCCACCCGGACGAATGCCGCCAGCAGCGCCAGACCGCCGGCCAGCAGCCCGATCACCTGCGGGGACGACCAGCCCAGCGGCTCGGCGCGGATGACCCCGAGCACGATCGCCAGCAGACCGGCCGTGCTGAGCAGGGCGCCCGCGACATCGAAGGTGCGCGTACCGGTGGTGGTGATCTTCGATTCGCCGACGAAGAGCGGGACGATCGCGGCCAGGGCCACCGCGATCGGCACGTTGACCAGGAAGACCCACCGCCAGCTCAGCGAGTCGACCAGCAGGCCGCCGGCGATCACGCCGAGGGTGCCGCCGAGGCCGGCCAGGCCGCCCCAGACGCCCATCGCGATGTTGCGGTCGCGGCCCTGCTTGAACGTCACCGTGAGGATCGCGAACGCGGCCGGCGACAGCAGCGCGCCGCCGAGGCCCTGGATCGCCCGCATCACGACGAGCTGCTCGGGGGTCTGCGCCAGGCCCGCGATCAGTGAGGTCACCCCGAACAGCACCAGCCCCACGATGAAGAGCCGGCGGCGGCCGAGCAGGTCGGCGGCCCGGCCGCCGAGGAGCAGAAAACCCCCGAAGAGCAGGGTGTACGCGCTGACGACCCACTGCAGCCCGGACGCGGAGAAGCCCAGGTCCTGCTGGATGTCCGGCAGCGCCACGTTCACGATCGTCACGTCGAGCACCACCATGAACTGGGCGACCGCGAGTACGGCCAGGGTCGACCACGGGTTGCGTTGCATCGGTTCCACCTCCACCGAGCGCCGCCCTATGCGGCGTACATGTACACCGTAGATGTACGCCGTATAGGTGCGTCAAGCGATACCGGGAGCCGATCGGTGTGACGAAGGACGCGGCGAGCTACTCGCGGCGGATGCCGCGCACGCCCTGGACCAGCAGATCCAGGTTGAGGGCGAAGTAGTCGTCCTCGTCGCGGCAGACCACCAGCGCGGGCGCGGCGGCGATGACGTTCGGGTAGCTCGCCGGCGGCAGCGACTCGAGCCGGGCCCGCTTGTCACGCAGGGCCTGCTCACGCTCGGCACCGGCCTGCCGCGGCCAGGGATCGGGGTCCGCGCCGACCAGCGTGATGACCGAGCAGATCAGGAAGGTGCCCACCTCCGCCGCCCGGCCGGCCGCGAAACCGGCCTGACGGAGCAGGTCGAGGACCCGCTCGGCGATCCGCAGCCCGGACTCGGCGGCCAGGATGCGCCGCAGCGCGAGGCCGGCCATCGCGGGGTGCGGGCGGATCGCCACCAGGAACGCGACCAGGATGTCGCGCAGTTGCTCGTCCCACGGCGCGGCGCTCGGCTCGGGCAACTTCACCGCCTCGATCAGATATTCGGCGAGGCCGTCGAGCAGGCTGTCCTTGTCGTTGAAGTGCCAGTACATGGCCATCGGTGTGACGCCGTGCGCCTGCGCCAGCCGGCGGATGGTGACCGCGTCGAGCCCTTCGGCGTCGGCCAGCGAGACGGCGCTGACGATGATCGCTTCCCGGCTCAGCCGTCCCCGGGTCGCCTCGTTCCGCTTGGCCATTCGATAACTGTACGACGTACATGGCCGGCGACCCGCGGTCGTGGCGAGGTGGATCACGTCTGGGACGCTGGGATCCGGCACTCACGCACGGCTAGCATTTGGGGACACAGCGCAATGTTCCCGTACAGGTGGAAGGTTTTCGTCATTTCTCTTCAGCCGGGCCCGGTGGTGTCGATGATTCGCGGTGACGGGAGAGGGGTGAGCCTGATGAACGAACTCGAGAACGATGTCGAGCGGTTGTCGGCCGTCCTGACCGAGATCGAGGACGAGTACCTCTGGGACGCCGATCTCTCCCTCGCCACCGCCCGCGAGGTCGAGGAGCGGGCGCTCGCCCTCGGCGAGGAACGGCTGGTGATCCGCGCCCGGCTCTGCCAGGCCAACATGCTGATGCGCAAGGGCGAGGTCGCGGCCGCAGCCCGGCCGATCTGGAAGATCCATCAGTGGGCCACCGACCACGCCGACAACATCCTGTTGGCCCGCACCCACCTGGTGTGGGCGAACATCCACCGGCACCTGGGCGACGCCGCCCAGTCCCTGGAGCACTCCGTGCTCGCGGTGGAGCTGCTCGACGAGCACGCCAGCCCGCACATGCAGGTGTGGCACCGGGCCAAGCTGGCCGACGCGCTCGGCCTGGCCGGCTCGATGGACGCGGCCCGGTTGCGATATGCCCAGGCCGAGGAACTGGCCGTCAAGCTGGGTCAGACCCGCCAGCTCATCGGCATGCTCAACAACTACGCCTACACCGAGTACGCGAGCGGCAGCCACGAGCGGGCAGCCGAGGTAGCCGACCGACTCCGGACGACCGCCGAGCAGCACGGCGTCGAACTGGACCCGACCGACCTCGACACGATCGGTTCCATCCAGATCGCCCGCGGCCAGTTCGCCGAGGCCGTGGCCACCATGGAGCGATGCCTCGAGCGCCGCACCGCGGGCGTCCTGGAGAACGCCGACTCGATGGCCGAGTACCTGTTGACCATGACCCGGGCGCTGCGCGGGCTGGGCGCCACGGACCGCGCCCAGCAGACCCTGAACTCGTCCCGGGCGTTCTGCCTCGACCGTGGCCTCGGCGACGTGCTGGTCCGGGTGCATCAGGAACAGGCCGAGTTGCATGCCGCCCGGGGTGAGTTCGCGGAGGCTTTCGCCGTACACAAGATCTTCTTCGCCGCCCACAACGCGTTGCACTCGTCGCAGCGGGAGGCACAGGCCCGCACCCGGCAGGCGATGTTCGAGACGACCGAGGCCCGGCAGGAGGCCGAGCGGTTCCGCGAGCAGGCCCGCCGGGACCCGCTGACCGGGCTGCGCAACCGGCGCTTCCTGGACGAGGAACTGCCGGACCTGATCGAAGCCGGCTACCCGCTGACCGTGGCGATCGTCGACCTGGACCACTTCAAGCGGGTCAACGACCAGTTGTCGCACGACGTGGGCGACCAGGTGCTGGTGCTGGTCGCGAAGCTGCTGGAGACGGAACTGGCCGCGGTCTCACCGGACGGCTTCGTGGCCCGGATGGGTGGCGAGGAATTCCTGATGGTCCTGCCCGGCACGGACGTGCCCGAGGCAGCCGCCCAGTTGGAGGGCGTACGCCGGGCGGTCAGCTACTACGACTGGGCGGAGTTGACCCGGGGCGTGCCCGTCACTGTGAGCATCGGCGTGGCCGGGATCCGGGACGCGCCGGCACCCACCCAGGCCAGCCTGCTGTCCACAGCAGACAGACACTTGTACGTCGCCAAGCACGCAGGACGTGACCGGGTCGTCTCAACCGCCCCACTGGACGCGCGGCACCGGTCCTACCGCGACAGCGCATCTGCGGCCTGACACTCCCGGCCCGGCACGTGAACCGGCCGGGCGATCCGGCACGGGGGAACCGGACCGCCCGGCCGGAGCCGGACGGCGCGCCCTGAGACGCGCGTTCGGAGCGGCGCCTCGCGGCGTCGCTCCTTAGTGTGACGTTTTCACGGCCGCAAGCGCGGCCTCTTCCTCGACGGCGGGTGCGGCAGCCGGCCGGCCCGGACCAGCACCTGGCGGCGCGATCCCTCCCTGCCGGTCTGGTCGATCACCGTGCCTTCCACTTCGAGCCAGGTGTCACCCTCGTAGGGGATCGGCTTGGCCCATTCGACCCGGTCGACCCGCAGGGTCAGCGGGCCGATGCCGTAGCAGTAGTCCGCCTCCGCGAAGACGTGCACCGGCCAGCGCGGGACGCTCAGCTGGATGCGTCCGCTCCGGATGATCGGGGCGGCCAGCGCCCAGACCTTGCGGCCGGGCGCCGATCCGCTGCGCCGCCTGCGCGCGCAGCGGACGTGCTCAGTGACTCGCGTCGGGATCACCGCCGTCGTTTGGTTGGTGCTCGGCCGGGGGAAACCTGTCAGAGCGACACAGCGGGTGGTGGACCCCGCCGAATCGGTGGGACACAGCGGTAGCTCGGGTTGAGGCTGCTGCCATGCCTCCGGTCAGCGGCTCGTCCCGGTAGATGACAGCCGGGTTTCCCCGTCTGGCGTCCATACCCTCGGCGTCGGGGCGGTCTGGTTGCTGCGGGCCGGCGTTCGGGACCGACATGCTCTTTTCCTCCCGCTCGGACGCCCCCGCCAGGGAGCCTCGCGTCGAGGGTCGCAGAGGCC
>Ga0307516_10000953_pt1 | contig 39905 bp, 38 predicted proteins | sample 19_EM_MG_FD_203310 | JGI IMG/M metagenome (GOLD analysis project Ga0307516, IMG submission 203310) | Populus trichocarpa ectomycorrhiza microbial communities from riparian zone in the Pacific Northwest, United States - 19_EM | ecosystem: Host-associated > Plants > Roots > Unclassified | place... | reverse complement strand
TTCCGCCTGTTCGAAGCGCCGCACTACTTCCGCCGGCTCGGCAAGGGCAACTTCAAAAAGGCGCCGGAAGAAATCGTCAAGGCCGCCCTGCTCGGCATCGAACGCAAGAAGCTCGTGGCGGCACAGATCGATGCCTGGGCCGGCGAACTGGTGGCCGGGCAGTGCCCGCCCGCGGTGCAGGAGCAGCTCTACAAGCTGCTCTTCAAACCCGACAAGAACGCGCCGGAATACAAGGCTGTGGTCGAAGCGGCGCAGCGCTCGCAGCGGCCGCCGCTGGAATTGCTGAAGAGCGCGGGCGCGATCCATTCGCCGTACCAATTCCACTGGCGACGGTTCCTGTTCGAGAGCTTTCCGAAGGGCACGGCCTTCCCGACCCTGCAGGCACCGACGATCAAGGAAAACCTGCCGCTCGCGGCCGTGCGCGCGTTCTCGGTCGACGACTCGGCCACGACCGAGATCGACGACGCGCTCTCGGTGCAAGGCATCGGCACCGGAACGATCATCTTCGGAGTGCACATTGCCGCGCCCGGGTTGGCGTTCGCGCCCGAGTCGGCGCTCGACAAGGTGGCACGAGAGCGTTTGTCCACGGTCTACATGCCGGGCTACAAGCTGACGATGCTGCCCGACGAGGTGGTGCAGGCCTACACGCTGATCGCAGGGCGCGACTGCCCGGCCGTGTCGCTCTACGTGACGATGGATGAGGCCACCTTCGAGATCAAGGGCAGCGAAACGCGGCTCGAGCGGGTGCCGATCGCCGCGAATCTGCGCCACGACCAGCTCGACAGCGTCATCACCGAAGCCTCGCTGAGTGGCGAAGCGCCTGCCGACTACGAATTCGCAGCCGAACTGGCGCTCGCCTTCCGCCTCGCCCGCCACTTGAAAGCGCGGCGCGAACTCGCGCGTGGCAAGCCGGAAAACTTCAACCGGCCCGACTACAACTTTCGCCTGGTGGGAAACGACGGGCGCGAGCCGCAAGGCAGCGAGCAGGTGCTCATCAGCACGCGCCAACGCGGCTCGCCGCTCGACCTGATCGTGGCCGAAGCGATGATCCTCGCCAACAGCACCTGGGGCGGCTGGCTGCACGACTGCGGCGTGCCCGGCATCTACCGCAGCCAAGCCAGCATGGCACCGGGCGTGAAGGTGCGCATGGGCACCAAGCCCGCGCCACACGCCGGCATGGGCGTGGCGCAGTACACCTGGGCCACCTCTCCGCTGCGGCGTTATGTTGACCTGGTGAACCAGTGGCAGCTGATCGCCTGCGCGCGCCACGGCCGCACCGCCGCGCTGGCCGCGCCCTTTAAGCCGAAGGACGTGCAGCTGTTCACCATCATCTCGGCGTTCGACGCGGCCTATGCGGAATACAACGGCTTCCAGTCGGGCATCGAGCGCTACTGGACGCTGCAGCACCTGGCGCAGAACGGCATCACCGAGCTGAACGCGGTGGTGATGAAAGACGGGCTGGTGCGCGCCGACGACTTGCCGCTCGTGTTCCGCACCCCCGGCACGGAAAGCCTGCCGCGCGGCGCGCGTGTGCGCGTGGCGGTCGCTGCCACCGACCTGCTGACGCTCGACCTCCACGCCAGCCTGGTCGCACGGCTCGACGATGCGGCCTCGGCGGCGGCAAGCTCCGCGGCCAACGCAGAAGCCGAAGCCGAGGCCGACGAGGCCACCGAGAGCGCCGGGCCGCTGTCGCTGGCCATCGACGTTCAAGCCGATGGCGCAGAGAGCACCACGCAACCCGCCGACGCGGCCATCGCCAGCTGACACCGCCATGCGCCTGCCGAAAAAACTCTCGACGCTACAGATCGCGCTGATCGTTTCTTTCGGTCTTCACGCCGTGCTGCTCACAGTGCGGTTCGTCGACCCCGAGGGCTTCAACCGCGTGTTCCAGGACACGCCGCTCGAAGTGATTCTCGTGAACTCGCGCTCGGGCGAGCCGCCCGAGAAGGCGCAGGCGATCGCGCAGGCGAGCCTGGCCGGCGGTGGCGACGCCGACCTGGGCCGTGCCACGTCGCCGCTGCCGCCTTCGGCGCTGGTCGAACTCGGCGAGTCCAACGAAGACGCGCGCAAGCAGATCGAACAGCTGCAGGAAGCGCAGCAGCAACTGCTGGCGCAGATTCGCCGCGAGCTCGCGATGTTGCCGGCACCCGACCCGCAGCGCGACCAGGGCACGCCGGAAGAGCGCTCGCAGGAAGAACACCGGCGCCAACTGATCCAGCTGCTGGCCGAGATCGAAAAGCGCATCAACGAAGAGAACGCACGCCCGAAGAAGCGCTACATCAGCCCGGCCACGCGCGAAGAGGTGTACGCGATGTACTACGACCAACTGCGCCGCAAGATCGAAGACCGCGGCACGCGCAACTTCCCCGAGAACCAGGGCCGCAAGCTCTACGGCGAACTGACGATGAACGTGACGGTCGACGCCGAAGGCCGCGTGATCGAGACCGAGGTGGTGCGCCCGTCGAACTCGAAATTGCTCGACCGGCGCGCCATCGCGATCGTCAAGGCCGCAGCGCCGTTCGGGCCGTTCACCGCGGCGATGCGGCGCAAGGCCGACCAGCTGGTGATCACCTCGCGCTTTCGCTTCACGCACGACGAAGCGCTCGAAACGACGCTGAGCGCCACGCCGGGAAGCTGATCGCCATGGACCGTTACGTCGTGGCCGGCAACCCGGTCGAACACAGCCAGTCGCCGTTCATCCACGCCGAGTTCGCGCGCCAGACCGGGCAGGTGATGGAATACGGCCGCCTGCTCTGGCCGCTGGAAGGCTTCGAGCGTTCACTGCGGGCGCTGGTCGACAGCGGCGCGAAAGGCTGCAACATCACCGTGCCCTTCAAGTTCGAAGCGGCACGCATCGCGACCCGGCTGAGCGCGCGCGCGGCCCTGGCGCAAGCCGCCAACGTGCTCAGTTTCGACGCCGAAGGCTGGCGTGGCGACAACACCGACGGCGTGGGCCTGGTGCGCGACATCGAACACAACGCCGCGGTGCCGATGCGGGGCCAGCGCGTGCTGCTGATCGGTGCCGGCGGCGCGGCCGCCGGTGTGCTCGGGCCGGTGCTGCAGGCGCGGCCGGCCGAAGTCGTGGTGGCCAATCGAACGCCGGAAAAAGCGCTGGGTCTGGTCGATCGACACCGATCGGTGGCGGCCACGACGCCGCTGCGCGCGAGCGCGCTGGCCGACTGCGGCGAAGGCTTCGACGTGGTCGTCAACGCCACCGCCAGCAGCCTGAACGGCAGTGCGATTCCGGTGGCAGGCATCGTGCTGCGCCCCGGTGCCCTGGCCCTGGACATGATGTACGGCCCGGCGGCGCAAGGTTTCCTCGCCTGGGCGGCACGCTTCGGCGCCACCGGCCGCGACGGTCTGGGCATGCTGGTCGAACAGGCCGGCGCCGCGTTCGAACTCTGGCGTGGCGTGCGCCCGGACACAGCGCCGGTGCTGGCGGCGTTGCGCGAGCGCATGGCGAAGGCTGCACCGTGAAAGCCGCTCGGGCGCATCTGGCGCGGGGACTGCTGCTGGTGTTCATCGCGGCGCTCGCCTTGCAGCTCTTCTTTCTGGGGCGCATCGCACTCATGACGATCGTCGACCCGCAATCCACCACCTTCCAGCGCTCCGAAGTGTGGCGGCTGTTGACCGAAAAGCACCAGATCCTGTGGGCTCAGCAATGGGTCGATGAATCGCGCATTTCGGCGAACCTGAAACGCGCGGTGATCGCGTCGGAAGACGCCGGATTCGCCGAGCACAGCGGCGTGGAATGGGACGCGCTGGAAAAGGCCTGGGAACGCAACCAGAAGGCCGAAGCGCGGGTCGAGAAGATCAACGAACAGATCGACAAGCGTGTGCAAAAGGCGGTGGCCGCGGGCAAGCCGGTCGCTGCGGTCAAAGTGCCGGTTCACGCCCAACCCAAGATCGTCGGCGGCTCGACGATCACGCAGCAACTGGCGAAGAACCTGTTCCTCGGCAGCGAGCGCAGCCTGCTGCGCAAGGGCCAGGAGTTCGTGGTGACCTTCATGCTGGAAGCGCTGCTCTCGAAGCAGCGCATCCTGGAGATCTATCTCAACAGTGTCGAGTGGGGCGAAGGCGTTTTTGGTGCCGAGGCCGCGGCGCGCCACTACTTTCATGTCGGCGCCCATGGTTTGGGCGCGATGCAGGCGGCGCAACTCGCGGTGATGTTGCCGGCGCCGAAACGCTTCGAGAAGCGGCCAGGGTCGGCCTATGTGGTCGGCCGCGCCAGCACGGTGGCCGCGCGCATGGGCGGCGTCGAGTTGCCGTGACAGGCCGCTTGTGCTTTTCCAGAATCACGCATGGCTTCGACACTGACCGGCGAAATCGCCGCCACCGCCGCACGGCTGGTGGTTGAAGAGGGCATGGAGTACGGCCCGGCCAAGCGCCGCGCCGCGCGACAGTTGGGCCATTCCACTCAACGCGCTTCCGCCTTGCCTTCGAACGAAGAGGTCGAAGACGAAGTCCGCACGTACCTGTCGATCTTCTGCGCTGACACGCAGCCGGCTGAGTTGGCCGCACTTCGTGCCGTGGCCAAGGTCTGGATGGAACGCCTGGCCGAGTTTCGCCCGCACCTGACCGGCGCGGTCTGGCGCGGCACGGCGACCCGGCTCAGCGCCGTTCACCTGCAGCTTTTTTGCGACGACTCGAAAGCCGCCGAGCTGGCGCTGATCGATCGGCGCATCTCCTACGACGCGGGCAGCACGACCAGCCCGCGCGGCGCCGAGATCGATGTGCTCAGCCTCAGCAGCCCGAGCGCGGAACTGGGCGAACCGGTCACGGTGTTCCTGAGCGTGCTGGACCACGACGACCTGCGCGGTGCGCTCAAACCCGATGCCGGCGGCCGCTCGCAGCGCGGCGATCTGGCGGCCCTGCGCAAACTGATGGAGTCGACGTGAAGCGACGCACATTGATGTGGGCCGGCGTCGCGGCTTCGGCCGCCGCGGCCGGTGGGGGTGGCGCGCTGTGGCAGCGTCGGGCGCAAGCCGAGGCCGAGATGCAAAGCCTGCTCTGGTCCAGAACCTTCGCCAAGCCCGGCGGCGGCGACCTGACCTTCGCTGCTTTGCGTGGCAAACCGGTGCTGCTGAATTTTTGGGCCACCTGGTGCGCGCCCTGCGTCACCGAACTGCCGCTGCTGGACCGCTTCCACCATGATCAGCAGGCGCGCGGCTGGCAGGTGGTCGGCCTGGCGGTGGACAACGACGCACCTGTGCGGCAGTTTCTCGCGCAGCATCCGGTGGGCTTTCCGGTCGGCCTGGCCGGCTTCGAGGGCGTAAGTTTGTCGCGCGCCTTGGGCAACGCCGGTGGCGGCCTGCCTTTCAGCGTCGTGTTCGACGCCAGCGGCGCGGTGGCGCACCGCAAAGTGGGAGCCATCACGCCGGACGAGCTCGCGCACTGGGCCGCTTCAGCGCCGTGACGGTGCGCCGAGAGGCGGCCCGGCCCAGGTTCTTGATGGCGGATTAAATTCTTGTCAACAGAGGCCAATTGAATCCAAAGCGCGTAAAGTCCGCCGCTTCTTGGGCACAAGATGCCGAGATTCGACCGCCCACCAGAGGCAGAAACGGGCCAGCAACCAAGGCTGGCCAAGCACACGTTGGAGAGAACATGGACCTTCGCAAGCTGAAGACACTGATCGACTTGGTGTCGGATTCGAACATTTCGGAGCTGGAGATCACCGAAGCCGACGGCAAGGTGCGAATTGTCAAGTCCGAGCCGGTCGTGGCCGCCCCGATCATGTACGCGCCCAACCCGGCGGTGGCAGCCCCGGTCGCCACAGCAGTACCGGCGGCAGCGGCCGCGATGGAGCCAGTGGTTGCGCCGGTCGACGCGGGCCACACGGTGAAGTCACCGATGGTCGGTACCTTCTACCTTTCCGCGAGCCCGGGCTCCAAACCCTTCGTCGAAGTCGGCGCCGCCATCAAGGAAGGCGAGCCGATCTGCATCATCGAAGCGATGAAGATCATGAACGAGATCGAGGCCGACAAGACAGGCACGGTCAAACGCATCTTGTGTGAAAACGGCCAGGCGGTGGAGTTCGGGCAGCCCTTGTTCATCATCGAATAAGGCCGCCATGTTCAAGAAGATCCTGATCGCCAACCGAGGCGAAATTGCCCTGCGGATTCAGCGCGCGTGCCGGGAGCTCGGCATCAAGTCTGTCGTCGTGTACTCAGAAGCCGATCGCGACGCCAAGTACGTGAAGCTCGCCGACGAAGCGGTGTGCATCGGCCCGGCCGCCTCCAGCGCGAGTTACCTCAACATGCCGGCGATCATCTCGACCGCCGAGGTGACCGACGCAGAAGCCATCCACCCCGGCTACGGCTTCCTGTCGGAAAACGCCGACTTCGCCGAGCGCGTGGAGCGCAGCGGTTTTGTGTTCATCGGCCCGACTCCGGCGTCGATCCGCGTGATGGGCGACAAGGTCTCGGCCAAGCAGGCGATGATCAAGTCGGGCGTGCCCTGCGTACCGGGCTCCGAAGGGGCGCTGCCGGACGACCCGAAAGAGATCATCCGCGCCGCGCGCGCGGTGGGCTACCCGGTGATCATCAAGGCCTCGGGCGGTGGCGGCGGGCGTGGCATGCGGGTCGTGCACACCGAGGCGGCGCTGATCCACGCCGTGCAGACGACGCGGGCCGAAGCCGGTGCGGCGTTCGGCAACCCGGCCGTGTACATGGAGAAGTTCCTCGAGAACCCGCGCCACATCGAGATCCAGATTCTTGCCGACGAACACAAAAGCGCCGTCTGGTTGGGCGAGCGCGATTGTTCGATGCAGCGCCGCCACCAGAAGATCATCGAAGAAGCACCCGCGCCGGGCATTCCGCGGCGGGTGATCGAGCGCATCGGCGAGCGCTGCGCCGCCGCGTGCAAGAAGATCGGCTACCGCGGCGCCGGGACCTTCGAGTTCCTGTACGAGAACGGCGAGTTCTTCTTCATCGAGATGAACACACGCGTGCAGGTGGAACACCCGGTCACGGAACTGGTAACCGGCATCGACATCGTGCAGATGCAGATCCGCATTGCCGCGGGCGAGAAGCTGCCGTTCACGCAGCGCAACATCCAGATGCGCGGGCATTCGATCGAATGCCGCATCAACGCCGAAGACCCGTACAAGTTCACGCCGTCGCCGGGGCGCATCACGATGTGGCACCCACCGGGCGGCCCCGGTGTGCGCGTCGATTCGCATGCCTACACGAACTACTTCGTGCCGCCGAACTACGACTCGATGATCGGCAAGATCATCGTCTACGGCGACACGCGCGACCAGGCGCTCGCGCGCATGCGGATCGCGCTGTCCGAGACCGTGATCGAGGGCATTCAGACCAACATTCCGCTGCACCGCGAGCTGATGGTGGATGCCAAGTTCATCGAAGGTGGCACCAGCATCCACTACCTCGAAGGCTGGCTGAGTCAGCACAAGCGCTAGGCGGAGCAGGCGATGGTCGAGTTGCAGTTGCTGGCGCCCGAGGCATGCGTGGAGATGGCATCGGACGCGCTGATGGACGAGCTCGACGCCTTGTCGGTGTCGGTCGAAGACGCCGATGCGAACACGAGCGCCGAAGCCGCACTGTTCGGTGAGCCGGGCATGCCGCCGCCGCGCAGTGGCTGGCAGCGGTCGACAGTGAAGGCGCTGTTCGCCGACGAAGCCCAGGCCACGTCGGCAGCAGCCTTGTTGCTGGCGCAGGACTGGGCGGAAGGCATTCAGCTGCATGCGATCCAGGCCGTGCCCGAGCAGGACTGGGTGCGGCTGACGCAGTCGCAGTTCGCGCCGGTGCCCGTGACGCCCGACTTCTGGATCGTGCCTAGCTGGCATGAACCGCCGGCCGACGCGCGGCGCGTGATCAGGCTCGACCCCGGCCTGGCGTTCGGCACAGGGACTCACCCTACCACCCGCATGTGCCTGCGCTGGACCGCCCTTCGCGCACCGGTTGACGCCGCGCGCTGGACCCGTGTGCTGGACTACGGGTGCGGCTCCGGCATCCTGGCGATCGGTGCGGCACTGCACGGCGCAAGCGACATCGATGCGGTGGACATCGACCCGGCCGCGGTCGAGTCGACCCGACTGAACGCGCGCGACAACGCCGTGCAGCTTCATGCCGGCTTGCCCGACGCCGCGCGCGGGGCTTACGCGCTGGTCTTCGCGAACATCCTGGCCACACCGCTGAAACTGCTGGCGCCGGTTCTGTCTGCACATGTCGAACCGGGCGGCGACCTGGTGCTGGCGGGCATTCTCGAGCGCCAGGCCGACGAGCTCAAGGCCGCTTACGCGCCCTGGCTGACGCTGCAGGTGAGCGACACCGAAGACGGCTGGATCCTGATGACGGCGCGCCGGGCGGCCTGAGGGTGCATGGCATGAGTCTGGCCACACGCTGCACCTCTTGCGGAACGGTCTTTCGCGTGGTGCAGGACCAGCTCAAGGTCTCTGAAGGCTGGGTGCGCTGCGGCCGCTGCAATGAAGTGTTCAACGCGCTCGAAGGCTTGTTCGACCTGGAGCGCGACACGCCGCCGGAAGCCCCCCCGGGCCACGCAGGTGAGCCCGCCGCGGTGGGCGCCGACGCCGAATCGCCATGGAACCCCGACGGCTTCGTGCCGGAACCCGACCCGCATCTGGTCGACAAGCTCGACACGCGTCTGTTCGGTACGCGCCGCGCCGACTCGGACTCCACGCCCGCTGCACACGTCCGGGCACGCGACCGGCACGAGTTCTCGGATGCGCAATTCAACCCGGAGTGGGTGGCCGACGAGGAAGAGCCGTCGCAGGTGGGTGCGCTGTTTTCTGCGACGCCGATGGAAGAGGTGCACGTCGACAAACCTGCGCCCGAGTTTGTGCGCCGCGCGCAACGCGAAGAGCGCTGGCGCGGCTCCAAGGCGCGCCTTGTTCTGACGTGCATGAGTGTGGCGCTTCTGGCCTGTCTGGCGCTGCAGGCTGCACACCACTCTCGCGACCTTGTCGCCGCGCGCTGGCCCGTGCTTCGACCCGCGCTGGTGGCGTGGTGCGAAGCGCTGAGCTGCCGCATCGAAGCGCCGCGCCGGATCGAAGAAATATCGGTCGAGAACACCGCGCTCGCGCGCGTCGGAACGACGGATTCGTTTCGCCTGTCGGTCACCCTGCGCAATCGCGGCGCGATCGGGCTGGCCCTGCCATCGATCGAATTGAGCCTGACCGATGGGTCGGGCTTGCTGGTCGCGAGAAAGGCCTTGGCGCCGCGAGACTTCCGGGTCGCCTCGAATCTCTTGCCGGCCGGCGGCGAGGTGCCTCTGCAATTGCTGCTTTCGGCCGGCAGCCCGCGCGTGAGCGGCTACACGGTCGAAATTTTTTACCCTTGACGCCACTTCTTCCGCCGAGTTTCTGGCGGCCCGTTTCGATTCTTGACTTCTGGAGCAGCCATGTCGGCACTCATCTGCGGTTCACTGGCCTTTGACACGATCACCACCTTCCCGGGCCGCTTTGCGCAGCAGATCCTGCCGGAGCAGTTGCACATCCTCAACGTGTCGTTTCTGGTTCCCAGCCTGCGCCGCGAGTTCGGCGGGTGCGCCGGCAACATCGCCTACACGCTGAGCCAACTCGGTGGTGATCCGCTGGTGATGGCGGCGTGCGGTTCGGATGGGCGGGAGTACCTGGAACGGATCCGGTCGTGGGGCGCGAGCACCGAGTTCGTCCGCGAAGTCGCCGACCATCACACGGCGCAGGCGATCATCATCACGGACACCGACAACAACCAGATCACGGCGTTTCACCCGGGCGCGATGCAGTCGGCTCACCTAACGTCGGTGCCGACGAAACACGACATCGGCGTTGCCATCGTGGCCCCCGATGGTCGCGACGCCATGCTCGCGCACGCGGCGCAGTTGGTGGATGCAAAGATCCCGTTCGTCTTCGACCCGGGGCAAGGGCTGCCGATGTTTGACGGTGTCGAACTCCAGCGCTTCGTCGAGCAGGCGACCTGGGTGGCGCTCAACGACTACGAAGCGAAAATGCTGTGCGACCGGACCGGGCAGACGCTCGAAACACTGTCGCGCTCGCATCTGCGCGGCGTGATCGTCACGCTGGGCGCGCAGGGCTGCGACCTCTGGCAGCAGGGGGTTCGCAGCCATGTGCCTGGGGTGGCAGCAACTCAGGTGCTCGACCCGACGGGTTGCGGTGATGCATTTCGCGGTGCGTTGCTGTACGGCATCGAACGCGGGTGGCCGCTGGAGCGTTGTGTCGAACTGGGCAACCGCGTTGGCGCCATCAAGATCGCCTGTTTGGGCGGGCAGAACCATCAGCTCGATCCCATGGAGCTTGGCCTCTGACCGGCTTTCACCACGCACTGACTTGCTTGTTGGACACGACTCGGGGTCGATCGGACAAAGCCTATTGCTCGATCTGACTGAGCCTGACGTGGCTGGGGATCAAGGCGAAGCGCTTTGCAGTCCAGGAGATGGGCTCGATGGAATGAAGGGCGGCGTGGCGACGGTCGTAAGACATCGTCATGTGCGGCGCGCCAGAAGGCGTGAGGTGAAGCCCTACACGTCGCAACTCCGGCGCCTGCGATTGCCGCAGTCGTGCAACGGCTGCGTCGCTGCTGGCGTTGCAACGCAGGCGAAGGCCTGACTCTGAGGGAAAGTCAGCACACGATCGAAGACGATGGGAAATGACAGGCAGGTCACGCGGCCGGCCGTGCGGCAACGACCCACCGACGCGGCTGGCTGGCAGGCTCGGCAGTCGCTTCAGCACGCCCTTCAGGCAAGCGCAGAATCCATGCCCGTTGAGCGTTGTCGAAGGCGCCAGGCTCATGACCGCAGCGGCGCGTTTTCCAGCGCGAAGCGCCCCGGCGAGCATCCAGTTGCCGCGCTCGATCGCCATGGGTCGGGTCTGTGCCTCGACCCGTTGGTGACGGGCGCTTCGTCGTTGTCAAACCTGGCCATCTCCGCCACCAGGTGTTGGCTTCAGCGGGCGCACCTGTCGTCGCCCGTTGGGTCCTTGCACTCCACCTCAATTCCGCGCTGTAGTGCAAAGCGCCTCGGCGCCGTCGAAGGCCACCGGCGCCTCGTCAGCGTCGACCCCAGCATGACTGAACAGTTGCAAGCCATGCGCCCGCTAGCGGCAGCAACGCGGCGCTGCATTCGCCTACCCACGGCGCCGGTGCCGAACGCGATGGCCGGACTGGCTCACTCGATCTGCCTGCACGGCGGCAGCTGGTCGCCAGCGTCGCTCGGATCAGCACGCCTCGAAGGCACGGGGACTCGCTGACCGCCAATCGTGCCATGCTGGGAACGCAAGCGGTTCACGCTCACGCATGAAAAAACCCGGCCGCGGCCGGGTTGTTCACCGTGTCAGTGAACTTATCAGGGTTTGCTTCCCGTGGGGAAAGGCCATGCCGCCTGCGGGCTGAGCGCAGTCTTGGCGGGCTGGACCGGAGCTGCAGCAACGGCCGCAGCTTTCTTCGCGGCTGGCTTTTTCGCGGCTTTCTTCGCCGCGGGCTTCTTGGCGGCAGGCTTCTTGGCAGCGGCCTTCTTCGCCGGCGCCTTTTTGGCAGCGGCTTTCTTCGCCGGCGCCTTCTTGGCAGCGGCCTTCTTCGCCGGCGCCTTCTTGGCCGCAGCCTTCTTCGCCGGAGCCTTTTTGGCTGCAGCCTTCTTCGCCGGAGCCTTCTTGGCCGCAGCCTTCTTCGCCGGAGCCTTCTTGGCCGCGACCTTTTTCGCCGGGGCCTTCTTCACAGCGGCCTTCTTCGCCGGGGCCTTCTTTGCAGCGGCCTTCTTTGCCGGAGCTTTCTTTGCAGTTGCCATTTCGTTTCTCCTTGATCAAGTTGAAAAGAACTGTCGTTCACTGGCGGTAAGCCACTGTCCGACAGCTATTCATCGCCCCAAGTCTGCCCAGGAGGGGCGCTTCGGTACGATGAATCGGGTGGCAAAACGAATGGTCCGCTTCTGCGTCGGCCCAACACGTTTTGCGAATCTTGATCCTTGCCTGCGACCTGCGCACTCGCAGCACACGTCAGTCCCACGAGAGTGCACCACCGCTTTGATACTCGATGACGCGGGTCTCGAAGAAGTTGCGTTCCTTCTTCAGGTCGATCATTTCACTCATCCACGGAAACGGATTTTCCTCGTTCGGGAAGAGCTCTTCCAAACCGATCTGCGTGGCCCGGCGGTTGGCGATGTAGCGCAGATATCCCTTAAACATGGATGCATTGAGACCCAGCACGCCACGCGGCATGGTGTCTTCGGCGTATCGGTATTCCAACTCGACCGCCTTCTGGAAGAGCGTCTTGATCTCTCCCTTGAACTCTGGCGTCCAGAGTTGCGGGTTCTCGAGTTTGATCTGGTTGATCAGGTCAATGCCGAAGTTGCAGTGCATCGACTCGTCGCGCAGGATGTACTGGTACTGCTCTGCCGCACCGGTCATCTTGTTCTGACGGCCCAGCGCCAGAATTTGCGTGAAGCCGACGTAGAAGAACAAGCCTTCCATCAGACACGCAAAGACAATCAGCGACTTGAGCAGTTTCTGATCGTTCCCGAGTGTGCCCGTGTGAAAGTTCGGGTCCATGATCTCGCCGATGAACGGCAGGAGGAACTCGTCCTTGTCACGAATCGACTTGACTTCGTTGTAGGCGTTGAAGATCTCGCTTTCGTCCAGTCCCAGCGATTCGACGATGTACTGATACGCGTGCGTGTGGATCGCTTCTTCGAACGCCTGGCGCAGCAAGAACTGCCGGCATTCGGGCGCTGTGATGTGTCGGTACGTGCCCAACACGATGTTGTTGGCAGCCAGCGAATCAGCGGTCACGAAGAACCCGAGGTTGCGCTTGATGATGCGACGCTCGTCTTCGGTCAACCCGTTCGGATCTTTCCAGGTCGCGATGTCTCGCGACATGTTGACCTCTTGCGGCATCCAGTGATTGGCGCAGGAAGCCAAGTACTTCTCCCACGCCCACTTGTACTTGAACGGAACCAACTGGTTGACGTCGGTCTGGCCGTTGATGATGCGTTTGTCGGCAGCCTTGACACGCCGCGCGATCGCGGGTGCTTCAATCGGCGCGGCCTCTGGAAACATCGAAGGGACAACAGCCGCGAACGCCGGAGTCGCATGGATCTGCGAAAGGCTCGCTGCGTGCGTTGTCGAGGGCTTAGCTTCTTCTTCCCAAACCAACATGGTGAGTTTTCCAGTGCTTTCTAATTATGAGAGTGTTGCGCAAGAACCCCAAGCACTTATTGACATTCGAGCGCAATGCTTGTTGCGATATTGCATCGACTCGATCGAGTCGATGCCATCGCGCGATGGTCGGTTGTGCTGTGATTCACGATGCAGTTCATCACGATCATCACGCGCGTTCGCTCACTGACATGCTTCGCAATCGGGGTTGTCGATCGCGCAGAACTTGATGTCGGTTGCCGGCTCGACATGGCCGACACTCAGCGCCGCATCGATCGTCGTGGGAGCGCTTTTTGCACCGCCGGCCGAGGCACCGCCCCCGCTGGACACCGCGTTCATCTGCCCCGCTTTCACCGTCGACTTCTCGGCATGCGTGGCACCCACGGTGCGCAGGTAGTAGGTCGTCTTCAGGCCGCGCAGCCACGCGAGCTTGTAGGTCTCGTCGAGCTTCTTGCCCGACGCACCGGCCATGTAGATGTTGAGCGACTGGCCCTGGTCGATCCACTTCTGGCGCCGAGCTGCAGCCTCGACGAGCCATTGCGTTTCGATCTCGAAGGCCGTGGCGTACAAGGCCTTCAGATCTTCAGGCACACGGTCGATGCGGCGCAGCGAACCATCGAAGTGCTTGAGGTCCATCACCATCACGTCGTCCCACAGACCGAGCTTCTTCAGGTCGCGCACCAGGTACTCGTTGACGATCGTGAACTCGCCCGAGAGATTCGACTTGACCGACAGGTTGCCGAACGAGGGCTCGATCGAAGCGCTCACGCCGATGATGTTGGAGATGGTCGCCGTGGGCGCGATCGCCACGCAGTTGGAGTTGCGCATCCCGAACTCGCTGATGCGGCTGCGCAGCGCGTTCCAATCGAGCGTGGTACTGCGGTCGACTTCCACATACCCGCCACGCTGCTCTTCGAGCAGGTCGAGTGAATCGATCGGCAAGATGCCGCGGTCCCACAGGGAACCACGGTAGCTGGAATACCGGCCGCGCTCGGCCGCGAGCTCCGTCGAAGCCCAGTAGGCCTGATAACAAACCGCTTCCATCGACTGGTCGGCGAAGGCCACCGCCGCGTCCGACGCGTAGGGCAGACCCAACTCATAGAGCGCGTCCTGGAAACCCATGATGCCGAGGCCCACCGGGCGATGCTTCAGGTTCGAATCGCGTGCCTTCTTCACCGCGTAGTAGTTGATGTCGATGACGTTGTCGAGCATGCGCATCGCGGTCGCGACCGTCTTCTTCAGCTTGGCGTGATCGATCTGCACGACATCGTTCTCGCGCTTCAGGTGGTGCACCAGGTTCACCGAACCCAGGTTGCACACCGCGATCTCGGTCTCGCTGGTGTTGAGCGTGATCTCGGTGCACAGGTTGCTCGAGTGCACGACGCCCACATGCTGCTGCGGCGAACGCACGTTGCAGGCGTCCTTGAAAGTGATCCAGGGGTGGCCGGTCTCGAACAGCATCGAGAGCATCTTGCGCCACAGGTCACGCGCCGCCGTCTTCTTGAAGAGCTTGATCTCGCCGCGTGCGCACTTGTCCTCGTAGGCCGTGTAGGCCACTTCGAATTCCTTGCCGAACTTGTCGTGCAAGTCGGGGCAGGTGCTCGGCGAGAACAGCGTCCAGTCGGTGCCGTCCATCACGCGCTTCATGAACAGGTCGGGAATCCAGTTCGCGGTGTTCATGTCGTGCGTGCGGCGGCGGTCATCGCCGGTGTTCTTGCGCAGCTCCAGGAACTCTTCCAGGTCGAGGTGCCAGCTTTCCAGGTAAGCACACACCGCGCCCTTGCGCTTGCCACCTTGGTTGACGGCCACGGCCGTGTCGTTGACAACCTTGAGGAAGGGCACCACGCCCTGGCTCTTGCCGTTCGTGCCCTTGATGTGGCTGCCGAGCGCGCGCACGTTGGTCCAGTCGTTGCCGAGTCCACCGGCGAACTTCGACAGCAATGCGTTTTCCTTCAGCGCTTCATAGATGCCGTCGAGGTCGTCGGCCACGGTCGTGAGGTAGCAGCTCGACAGCTGCGAGCGCCGCGTACCGGCATTGAACAGCGTCGGCGTGCTGCTCATGAAGTCGAAACTCGAGAGCACTTCGTAGAACTCGATCGCGCGCGTTTCGCGGTCGATTTCATTAAGCGCCAAGCCCATCGCCACGCGCATGTAGAAGGCCTGCGGGAGCTCGATGCGCGCTTCTTCGATGTGCAGGAAGTAGCGGTCGTACAGCGTTTGCAGGCCGAGGTAGTCGAACTGCAGGTCGCGGTCGGCCTTCAGCGCGGCGCCCAAGCGCGGCAGGTCGAACTGCAACAGCTTTTCGTCGAGCAGCTCGGCGCGCACGCCCTTCTGGATGAAGCCCGGGAAGTAGTCGACGTAACGCGCGTGCATCTCGGCGTGCAACACTTCTTCGCCGAGGATCTCGCGGCGAATGGTGTGCAGCAACAGGCGCGCAGTGGCCCGTGTGTAGCCGGGGTCTTTTTCGATCAGCGTGCGCGCCGCCAGGATCGACGCCTTGTGCACTTCGTCGATCGGAACGCCGTCGTACAGGTTGCGCCGCGTCTCCGCCAGAATCGGATCAGGCTTGACGTCAGCCCCCAGGCCGGCGCAGGCCGAGTCGATCAGGGTCTTCAGATGCGCCAGATCGAGCGGAACACGTTGGCCTCGGTCGATCACGGTCAGGGCCGGCTCGATCGGCGCGACCGGCTGACCCTGCCTGGAACGCTCCTGCGAACGGCGCTCGCGGTACAGCACGTAGGCACGCGCCACTTCGTGGTGGCCACCGCGCATCAAGCCGAGTTCGACCTGGTCCTGCACGTCTTCGATGTGAAAGGTGCCTCCGCCCGGACGCGAACGCAGCAGCGCGCGCACCACCGATTCGGTGAGGCCGTCGACCGTCTCGCGCACGCTGGCCGACGCTGCGCCTTGCGTGCCATGAACGGCCAGAAAGGCTTTCATCAGTGCCACCGCGATCTTGTTCGGCTCGAACGACACGACTGCGCCATTGCGCCGAATGATCTGGTACCCCTGATAAACCGATGCGGCAGGGTTCGCAGCGGCCATCGGACGAAGCGCGGCGGCGGTGGATGAGATCACGGTGGAAGCAGTTTGCATGGATGCCCTCTTGGGTTTGGGTTCGCCGCCGGAGCGGGCTTGACTTGTTCTTTTTCTCGCGCCGTACTCACGTGCGAGAGGCAGTGAAAGATCGGCCCGCGGAACGACACTGCCGCAGTCGTTTTAGCCGGCCACCCCCGTTCCGATCAACGCCGCGCTGCGTACCGCCTCGCGGCGCGAAGCTGGGTCTGTCAGTCAGTCCGGGCGAGCTCATGGGGTAGGCCTGGGGCACTGTGTCGACGCTCTGAAGGATAACACGGTCACACACTATATCTGGGGTCTGACAGCTCAACAAGCACTAGCTATAGCGTATCAACCCTGATGCGCTCCGAACCACAGCGTGTGAACGAATTGACCTTTTCGCAGCCGATCGAGCGCTCAGCGGATGTGCGCCACCGCGTCTGGGAACCGCCCCTCGGGCCAGCCCAGCGCGGCGATGAACCGGGGCCAGTCGAAGCCGGCACCGGGGTCCTGCTTGCGGCCCGGCGCCACGTGCTCGTGGCCCGCCGCCGAGGTGATCGGATAGTGCCGCGCCAACACCTTGACGAGCCCCGTCAAAGCCTTGTACTGCGGCGGCTCGAAGGCCCCACCCTCCAGCCCTTCGAGTTCGACACCGATCGAAAAATCGTTGCAGTCGGCGCGCCCGCGCCAAGCCGATGCACCGGCGTGCCAGGCCCGGTCATCGCATGAAACGAACTGCAACAGTTCGCCATTGCGGCGCACCAGGAAGTGCGCCGACACCCGCATGCCGCGGATCTGTCCGTAATAAGGATGCGCGTCCCAGTCGAGCTGGTTCGTGAACAGCCGCTCGATCGCATCGCCGCCGAATTCCCCCGGCGGCAGGCTGATCGAATGGATCAGCACCAGGTCGACGGCCACGCCTGCCGGGCGCACGCCGAAGTTCGGCGATTCGCAGCGGCGCGCCTTGTGCCACCAGCCCGCGTTCCAGCCCACGGCACTCACTCGCGTTCTGAGCCGCCAGCGTCGCCGCCCACGTTGACGTGCAGGCGCGCCATGCGGTATCGCATCTGGCGCAGCGACAGGCCCAGCCCGGCGCCGGCCGCGGTCCGGTTGAAGCGGTGCAGTTCGAGTGCACGAACCAGAATGTCGCGCTCGACGTTGTCGAGATACGCCGCCAGGTCGTGCGGCAGCGGCTCTTCAATCGGCACCATGGGCGCCAGCGCGCGCGTCGCGTTGAGCACCTCGGCGTCGGTCTGGCCCATGATTCTTTCGAGCTCGATCGCTGCCGTGTCGGTGAACACGGTCTCTGGCAAACCGAGGTCGTAGACGTCGATCACCTCGCCGCCCGACAAGGCCACTGCGCGGTGCAGCAGGTTCTCGAGCTCGCGCACGTTGCCCGGAAACGAATAGCGCTGCAGGTGCACCAGGGCCTCGCGGGTCAGCCGCGCCGGCACCGTCACGCCGGCGTCTTTGGCGATGCGCTCGAGCACACGCTCGCTGATCGAGACCAGGTCTTCGAGTCGCTCGCGCAAGGGCGGCACGCGAATCTGGATCACGTTCAGGCGGTAGTAAAGGTCCTGGCGAAACTGTCCGGCCTGCACTTCGGCGCCCAGGTCCTTGTGGGTGGCACTCAACAGGCGAACGTTGACCGCCACCTCGCTCACCGCGCCCACCGGCCGCACCGAACGTTCCTGGATCGCACGCAGCAGTTTCGATTGCATCGCCAAAGGCAGGTCGCCGATTTCGTCGAGGAACAAGGTGCCGCCGTTGGCCGCCTGGAAGAACCCGGCGCGGTCTTCCATCGCACCAGTGAACGCACCCTTGCGGTAGCCGAAGAATTCCGCTTCGAGCAGTTGTTCCGGGATCGCGCTGCAGTTGACCGCGACGAAGGGTTGGCCGTTGCGCACGCTGACTTCGTGGATCGAGCGTGCGACCAGTTCCTTGCCGGTACCGGACTCGCCCGTTACCAGCACCGGCGCCATGCTGCGTGCCACCTTGTCGACGAGCGATCGCACTTGCTCCATCGCCGACGACTGGCCGGCCATGCGCGCCAAGGCCGGGCTGCCCGACACCGCCACCACCGGCGCCACAGCGGCCGGCTTGGGTGCGCGCAACAGCATCGCGCCGCCCTGCTCCGAAGGCAGGCTCGACGGGTCCATCGTCGGCACCACCACCGTTCCGCGGCCGAGCGCCGACGCCACCACCGCTCGGAACTGCTTCAGGTCGACCGGCTTGGTCAGGTAGTCATAGGCCCCGGCCTTCAGCGCCTCGACCGCGTTCTCGGCCGAGCCGTAGGCGGTGATGACGATCGCCTTCTCGCGCCGGCCACTTTCTTCGAGCCAGCGCAGCACGTCCAGGCCGGTGCCGTCGGGCAGCCGCATGTCGGTGATCACGGCGCTGTAGGTGCGGTCCTTCAGGTGCAGCAAGGCGTCCTGCACGGTGCCCGCGGTCTCGATGTCGTAACCCTCGCGCAGCAGGGTCAGCTCGTAGAGGGTGCGAAGGTCGGGTTCGTCGTCGACGACCAGCAGACTGAAGTGCGAAGCAGTGGTCATGAGGTGAGGTGTTGGCGGGCTTCGGCGGGGTTGAGTGCCCGGCGCCGCATCTCGACGAAGAACTCGTTGCGCTGCGCTTCGCCGTCGGCCCGCAGCCGGTAGTCGAGGCTCGCGCCGTAGCGCTCGCACAGCTCACGGCAAATATACAGGCCCAGCCCAGTGCCACGGCTGCGGGTCGAGAAAAACGGCTCGAACAAATAGGGTTCCACGTCGGGGGAAATCGGCGCGCCATCGCTGGCGATGCTCAGGAACGCCTGCGCCGCATGCCGCGAGTCCAGGCGCAGGTGGATTGCGCCTGGCGTCTTGGTCGCGTAGCGCCGTGCGTTGTCGAGCAGGTTGACGAGCACGCGGCGCAGATGCTCGGCATCGAACACCACGCCGAGCGGTTCGTCCGGCACGTCGATGCGCAGCACACTGCCTTCGCCCAGGCTCAGCCCGGCCGCTCGCGCCCACTCGCCGCACACCTCCACGACCTGCGCCGTCGCATCGATCGCACCAACCTCCTGCACCGTGCCGGGCGCCACTTCCATCACGTCGTCGACGATGCGCTTCAGGCGCTCCACGTTGTCGCTCACCATGCTCATCAAGCGGCGCTGCGCCGGGTCGGCCACGTCTTCGAGCAGCAAGGCATTGGCCTGCGAAATGGCGGCTAACGGGTTGCGGATCTCGTGCGCGATGCCAGCCGACATGCGGCCCATCGCCGCCAGTTTTTCCTGCCGGCTGCGGGCCTGCATGTTGCGCACGTCTTCGAGAAACAGCACGCAGAATTCCTCGGTCGCCTGCGGCTCGCGCTTGCGCGTGAAGCGGATCCGCGCGCGCAGCGTGCGCTGCAGGCCGGCCTCGAAGCGCAGCACCACGTCGCGCCCCGCCTCGGGCCACGAGGCTTCGACGAACGCACGCTCGACCGTGCCCACGAGCGAGCCCCAGGCCTGCACGCCGCGCAACTGGAATGGGGCCGGCCGGCTCATGCCGCTGGGCGCCAGCAGGCCGCGCGCCGCCGGGTTGGCGGCACGCACGCGGCCGCGCCGGTCGACCACCAGCACGCCCTCTTCCATCTCTTCGATCACGAGCCGGTTCAGTTGCGCCTGCTGGCGCGCCATCTCCATGCTGCCGCGGGCGGTCAACTCCTCGCGCGCCAGACGCCCGGCGAGTTCACCGGCCAGCACCGTGATCACGAAGAAGCCGCTGCCCGCCAGGCCCGCCTGCGTGATCTGCAAGGCGCTGTCGCCGCCAGAGTAACGCGCCAGCCAGGCGGTCACGAGCAAGGCCAGCGTGACCGCCGCCGTGGTCGCCAACGCCAGGACGCGCGGCGTCAACACACCGGCCATCAACACCGGCATCACGAGCAGCGCCAGATAGTTGAGGCTGGCCACCGGCGCCAGCACGTGCAGCGCCATGAAACACACCAGGTCGACCCCGATCGTCACCAGCCACTGCGGGCTGCGCAAGCGCACCAGGCCTCGCGGAGTGGGCGCCGGCCGGTATCGCGGCAACAACCACAGGCTGATGGCCAGAGCCGCGTACACGATGCTCGTGACGATCACCGGCAAGGTGGGCCGCGAACCGAACAACCCCGCCGCCGCGAGCGTGGCCAGCAGCGCCACACCGAGCGCGGCGCGCGCGGCGATGAAGGTGCGGTAGATGCGCTCGAACGCACTCGTGCCCGACTTGATGGCACGCGCCGCCTGGCGCGACAGGAAGCGTGAGTCCTTCGGCGCCGCAGCGGCCTCGTGCAGGCCGTTCACGAAGTGCGATTCGTCTTCCGCCGAGCCTTCTTCGCGGAGCTCGGTGTCGGCACCAAACGCGCCGAACCACGACTCTTCGACCACCGCCGGCTTGCGGCGGCTGCCCGATCGATCGGAGACGCGCCGCTCCAAGGTGCTCATGGGTCGGGGTGAGCCCGCTCGAACGCCGCGCGGTGCGCGTCGCCGCAGAACACGCCGCCCTTTCCGGGCAGCGCCTCGTCGCGTGGCAGGTGCACGCCGCACTGGGCGCAGGCCAGCATCGGCTGCGGCTCGGCCGGGTTCGCGGGCCGCGCGGTGGGCGGCGGCGCGCGGCGGCGTTGCCCGCCGCGCAGCAGCCACAACAACAGGAACACGGCGATCAGGAACAGGAAGATCTTCACGTCAATGCCTCGTCACGCCGCTGGCGCGCGGTGCAACAGCACCTCGAGCACGAAGCGCGAGCCCACGTAAGCCAGCAACAGCAACGCCGCGCCGGCATACACCCAGCGTGTGGCGGCTGGCCCGCGCCAGCCAAACGCGCGGCGCCCGCCGAGCAGGGCGGCAAAAACGACCCAGCCCAACATCGAGAACACGGTCTTGTGGTCCCAGCGCCAAGGGTTCGCGAACCAGGCGCCGAGCAGCAAGGCCGCCGACAGCACCACAAAACCCGCGGCCACGAAACGAAACGTCAGACGCTCCAGCCGCAACAAGGGCATGCCCTTCATCGCCCCGGCCGCCGCCACCGTGGCCGGCCGCATCTGGCGCTCGGCCCGGCTCAACATCGCGGCGTGCAAGACCGCGGCGCCGAAGAGGCCGTAGGACGCAATGCCCAGCACCCAATGCAAGGGCGCCCAGCGTGAAGCCACCTGTGGCCGCAGCTCGCCCGGAAACAACCACGCCAGCACCACCACGACGATGCCCAACAAGGCCAAGGTGCGCCGCGCGCCGGGCAAAGGCACGAAGCGGCTCTCGACGACGTAGACCGCCAACACGAGCCACAGCGTGACCGACAAGGCCGGCGCAAACCCGAAGCGCGCGACCACCACGTTGCTGCCGATGCCGGCGATGTCGACCCCGATCGCGATCGCGTGCGCGACCCAGCCGATCAGCAAGGCGGCACGCAGCGCAGCGCCAAATCGTTCGTTGAGCCCCACCGCCGCGGCATACGCGGCAAGCGCCGCGAGGCTGGGCAGGCCCAGCGCCAGCGTGGCCACGCCTGCAGCAGGGGTACCGAACGATAGAATCATGATGACAGTGTACTTTCGTGCCTGCACGCTCAAGGCTCGCTCAACACCGAATGGCTTCCACCCTCACCGACCGCCTGAGTCGGCTCGTCAAGACGATGCGTGGCCAGGCCCGCATCACCGAAGACAACGTACAGGACATGCTGCGCGAAGTGCGCATGGCGCTGCTCGAGGCCGACGTCGCACTGCCCGTCGTGCGCGATTTCATCGCACGCGTCAAAGACAAGGCGCTCGGCGCCGAGGTGGTCGGCTCACTCTCGCCCGGCCAGGCCCTGGTCGGCATCGTCAACCGCGAACTGGCGGCGACGATGGGCGAAGGGGTGTCCGACATCAACCTCGCCGCACAGCCGCCGGCCGTGATCCTGATGGCCGGCCTGCAAGGCGCCGGCAAGACCACGACCACCGCCAAGCTCGCCAAGCACCTGATCGAAAAGCGCAAGAAGAAGGTGCTCACGGTCTCGGCCGACGTGTACCGCCCGGCCGCGATCGAGCAGCTGAAGATGGTGACGAAACAGGCCGGCGCCGAGTGGTTCGCGTCGAGTGCCGACGACAAACCGCTCGCCATCGCCCTGGCCGCGCTCGACTACGCGCGCAAGCACTACTTCGACGTGCTGCTCGTCGACACCGCAGGGCGGCTCGCGATCGACGCGGCGCTGATGCAAGAAATCAGCGAACTGCACGCCGCGCTGAAACCCGTCGAGACGCTGTTCGTCGTCGACGCGATGCAAGGCCAGGACGCGATCAACACCGCCAAGGCCTTCAAGGAAGCCCTGCCGCTCACGGGCATCGTGTTGACCAAGATGGACGGCGACTCGCGCGGCGGTGCCGCGCTGTCGGTGCGGCAAATCACCGGCGCGCCGATCAAGTTCGCCGGCGTCAGCGAAAAGATCGACGGCCTCGAAGTCTTCGACGCCCAGCGCCACGCCGGCCGTGTGCTCGGCATGGGCGACATCGTCGGCCTCGTCGAAGAGGTGCAAAAGGGCGTCGACATGGCGGCGGCGCAAAAGCTCGTCGACAAGGTCAAGTCCGGCGACGCCTTCGACCTGAACGACTTCCTCTCGCAGATCTCGCAGATGAAGAAGATGGGCGGCCTGTCGGGCCTGATGGACAAACTGCCGACGCAGATGATGGGCAAGGCCGCCAACCTCGGCCAGGCCGGCATGGACCGCGCTGAGCGCGACGTGCGCCGCATGGAAGGCATCATCTGCTCGATGACCCCGCTCGAGCGCCGCAAGCCCGACCTGCTCAAGGCCACGCGCAAGCGCCGCATCGCGGCGGGCGCCGGCGTTCAGGTCCAGGAAGTGAACCGTCTGCTCAACCAATATGAACAGATGCGCGACATGATGAAGAAGATGAAAGGCGGCGGCATGATGAAGATGATGAAGCGCATGGGTGGCATGAAGGGCATGGGCGGCCCGGGCGGCATGCGCTGACGGGCGTGCGGTGGTACGTGCCCCACAAGGGCAAGGAGTGACGATGGACTTCTGGCTGATCGGCCTTTTGGTGGTGCTGGCCGCACTGGTACTTCTGTGGTGGTTGCGCAGGCGTGAGTCGGGCGGCATTCGCGTGGCCGAAGCGGAAGACCGCATCGACACGCTGACCGGCTGGCCGCCGCAAGCCACCCGCGTGATGACCACGCCCGAGCGCATCGCGTTCGGCACGCTGGTGCGGGCGCTGCCCGAATACATGATCCTGGCCCAGGTGCCGCTGTCGCGCTTTCTGAGCGTTCCCAAACGCAACTCGTACTCCGACTGGCTGCGCCGGCTCGGTTACCAGAGTGTCGACTTCGTGGTGTGCGACATGACATCGCAGGTCATCGCCGTGATCGAGATCCAGTCGGCCGACAGCCGCAACAGCGAGCGCGCGCGCAAGCGGCTTTCGCGCATCGGCCGCTCGCTCAAGGCCGCCGCCATCCCGATGCATGTGTGGACCGAGAACGTGCTGCCCTCGGCCGACGCCGCCCGCGAAGCGGTTCTACCCAGACCCACGGCCACCGCCACCGACGCCGCACCGCTGCAGTCACCGCTCAGCGGCCCGGCCTCGATGGCTCTGGGCAAGTCCAACGACCTGTTCGTCGACACCGACCAAGACGCGAGACGCGACGACAACATGATCGAAGCGCCACCGTCGACCTGGTACGACGAGTTCGACTCCGGTCCCACGCCGCTGCAGAAACGCTGAGGCGCGTTCGGTCGTCGCTCGTCAGGCCAGCAAGGCCTGCGCGAATTCGCGCGCACTGAAGGTCTGCAGGTCTTCGAGCTTTTCGCCCACGCCGATGAAATAGACCGGCAACGACCGGCCGCCGCCACGCACCCGCTCGCGTGACCACAGCGCCACCGCCGCGAGCACGCCGCCCTTGGCCGTGCCGTCGAGTTTGGTGATGATCAAGCCGGTCAGCTGCAAAGCCGCATCGAACACCTGAACCTGCGTCAGCGCGTTCTGACCCGTGTTGCCGTCGACCACCAGCAGCACTTCGTGCGGCGCGCCGTCCTGCGCCTTGCTGATCACCCGGCGAATCTTCTTCAGCTCTTCCATCAGGTGCAGTTGGGTCGTGAGCCGCCCGGCCGTGTCGGCGATCACCACATCGCAGCCGCGTGCCTTGCCGGCGATCACCGCGTCGAAGGTCACCGCCGCCGGATCGCCACCCTCCTGGCTCACGATCTCGACCTGGTTGCGCCCGGCCCACACCGCCAGTTGCTCGCGCGCGGCCGCGCGGAAGGTGTCGGCGGCGGCGAGCAGCACCTTCTTGTGGGCATCGGCCAGGTGGCGCGTCAGCTTGCCGATGCTGGTGGTCTTGCCGGCACCATTGACGCCCACCACCATCATCACCGTCGGCCGGTGTTCGCCCACGCGAAGCGGCTGTTCGAGCGGCGCCAGCAGGTCGGCCAGCGCGTCGGCGAGCAGGCCCTTCACGGCTTGCGGATCGGCGGCCTTGGCCTCCTTGACGCGGCGCTTCAGGTCGATCAGAAGAAATGCCGTCGCCTTGACGCCGGCATCGGCCATCAGCAGCGCCGATTCCAGTTCTTCGTAGAGCGCATCGTCGATCTGTGTGCCCGTGAAGACCTGGGCGATGCTGGAGCCGGTCTTGCGCAGGCCGCCGCGCAGCTTGTCGATCCAAGTGCGGCGCTCGGGCTCGGGCGCCGTGACCACGGGCACTGGCACGTCGGCCACGGGAAACGGCACTGTGTCGGGCACGGCGTCTGGCAGAGGCGCGGGCTTCTTCTTGAAAAAGCTGAACATGCTAGGCAGGAAGTCGATCCAGGAGGTGGGGCGGTGGAGGGCAAGCGCCGAGAACAGAAGCGCAGTTTCGCCGCGGCCAGAGCGGCGATATAATGGAAGGCTTAGGCGCTTTAGCTCAGTCGGTTAGAGCGACGGAATCATAATCCGCAGGTCCGGGGTTCGAATCCCTGAAGCGCCACCAAAATTCATTGAAGCCCTGCCGACCCCCAGTCGGGAGGGCTTTTTCGCTTTTCGGCCGGCGGCGGCATGGCTTGCCCTATCCTGGCCTGACTGACCCTCAGGAACTGCCATGTCCACTCTCGACCGCTTCGAGCTCTATTCCTTCTGGCGCACTTCGGCCACCTACCGTGTGCGGGTCGCGTTCAACCTCAAGGGCGTGCAGCCGCACGAGCGCAACGTCAACCTCGACACCGGCGAGCAGCGCAGCGAGGCCTTCCTGAAGATCAACCCGCTCGGCGCCATTCCGGCCCTGATCGACAACGAAGCCGGTGCCGCGGCGGCGCCCATCACCCAGTCGCTCGCGATCCTCGAGTTCCTTGACGAAACTTATCCGAGCCCCGCGCTGTTGCCGGCCGACCCGCATGGCCGTGCGCGCGTTCGCTCGCTGGCCTCGATGCTCGTGGCCGATACTCACCCCCTGATCACGCCGCGTGTCAAGAAGTACCTGACGACGACCGGCGGGTTCGACGATGCGGCCTGGCGTGCCTGGCAGGTCCAGTGGTTCACGACCGGTCTGCAGGCCTTCGAACAAAGGCTCGCCAACGAGCCGGGCACTGGCACTTACTGCCACGGCGAAGCGGTGACGCTCGCCGACATCTGCCTGGCCAGCATCATCGTCGTGACACGCGTGTTCAAGATCGAAGTGGCAAGAATCCCGACCGTCGACCGCATCATGGCCACCTGCGAAAAACACGATGCTTTCGCGAAGGCCGCACCGGCGCGCCAGCTGGGCGCACCGCAAGCCTGAAGCCACGCGCGGTCAGCGATCGGTCAACCCAGACCCTTGTTCGGATTGATCAGGAATTTCTCGCCGGTGGCGCGCTGGCCATAGACCGCGATCATTTCCGGCTGCAGCACTTCGGCCAGCGACACTTCCTTGGCGTAGTGGCTCGCGAAGGTCGTCGTCAACTCGGAGGCCACCCGCTGTTTCAGCGCCTGCGCCGCCGCCGGCCCGATCTTCTGCAGGAAAGGGAACAGCAGCCACCCGCCCATGCCCCAGGTCATGCCGAAATTGCGGTTGAACTCGGTGGGTCCGGTGTCCAGCCCGCCGTAGATGTAGACCTGCTTGTGCGTCGTCGAGCCGTAGCGGCTGTATTCCTTGGCCGTGCGGTTCAGCGCCGCTTCCATGCAACCGAGGATCTGCCCGGCCAGCTTGCCGCCACCGGTCGCGTCGAACGCGATCGTGGCGCCGGTGGCCACCAGCGCCTCGGTCAGGTCGTTAAGGAAGGTGGCCGAGCCGGCAATGCACACGTGGGCCGCGCCCATCGCCTTCAGCAAATCGGCCTGCTCCTGCCGGCGCACGATGTTGACCAGCGCCACGCCGTCGGCGATGCAGATGCGGTTGAGCATCTGGCCGAGGTTCGACGCCGCCGCGGTGTGCACGAGTGCAGTGTGGCCTTCACGCCGCATAGTCTCGACCATCCCCAGCGCCGTGAGCGGGTTGACGAATGATGACGCGCCGTCGGCCGGCGTGGCCCCGGCCGGCAGCACGAGGCACTGGTCGGCGGCTATGCAGCGGTATTGCGCGTACATCGCGCCCCCGAGCACGGCAACTGTCTTGCCCACGAGCGACTGCGCCGCTTCGGATGCACCCGCCGCAACGACGATGCCTGCGCCTTCGTTGCCCACGGGCATCGATGCGTCGATGCGCGCTGCCATGGATTTCATCGCCGCGTCGGGAACGCGCGCCGCGACCACCGGCCGCCCGGGCGGGCCGGAAGCCTTCACGGTACTCATGTCGGCCGCACCGAACAACAAGCCCAGGTCGGACGGGTTGATCGGTGCCGCTTCGATGCGCACGAGCACTTCGTTCTCTGCCGGGTCGGGGATCTCTACGCTGGCGAGCGATACCTCCAGCTCGCCGTTTTTCTTGACGAGAGAACGCAGCTGAAGCGCGGTGCGCGGGTTGTTGTCAGTGCTCATGCGTGCTCTCCTGAAATCGGCCGCGTCGAGTGTAGGCCGCACGGCGGGGTCACGCATGCACTGCTGCGTTCAACCCGCGGCCGACTGGGCTGCGGCTCGGAGCGCCACGACATGCCCGAGCAGCGGGTCGGCGCGGCCCGCGTGCAGATCTGCGATCAGCCCTTGCGCCGCCTCGAACCCGCTGTGCTCGGCCACCCGCAGCCAGCCCGCGTCGCCCACATGGCGGATGAAACGCTGCTGCGCTTCGCCGAAGCGCTGGTTGACGACGGCAGGGCCCCAGTCGGCATTGCGCTTCTTGATCTGCACCGGCGCGAAATAGAACTTCGGTGCCGGGCCTGGCAGCGCGGTGTCGCGCAGGAAGTTCGTGTTCTGTGCCGAGCCTGCGTAGCAGTCGTAGACCAACGCGGCGCCGAAGTGGTGGTGAACGCGCGCGCGCAGCGCTTCGTCGCCGGAAAAGTCGACGTACAACACCGGCGTGTCGGTCGGCAGCTGTTCGAGATCGGCGTAGGCCGTGCTGCTGCGGTAGCACCCGAGCCCGTCGACGAAAGCGCGGTTGCGCGGTGAGGTGAGTGCGAGCATCTCGACCCCGGGCAGGCAGAAGGCGGTGCCGTAGGCGGTCTTGCTCGACGCGCTCGACACGATCAGGCGCTTCGCGCCGAAGAAATTGTTGTCTTGCAGAAAGTCGGCGAGCATGAACGAGGTGATGAAGAGCGGGCGCAACAGCATCTGCAACGCTTCGTCGCTTTCGCGGTAGACCGGGTCGGCGCTGCAGCGCGTGTACTGGTTGTAGGCCGAGGTCAGCGCCTGGCGGTGCGGCGCGCCGTCGTAGAAACCACGCTCGCTCACGCGCACCGGTTGCACGCGCAGTTGGCTGGCAATCGGGAAGTAACCGTAGAAGCGTTCACCGACGTCGACGCCGTCCACCGTCGATGCAGCCACATCGGCAAAACCCCACACCGGCATATGCCCCCACTCGGCCTCGCCGGTGGGGAAGAAGTTCCAGTACTGCATCGCGTCCCCGAAGGCGGCATACGTGATGTTGTTGGTGGTCAGCGCCACGTGGCGGATCGCGAGCAGCGCCTCGCCCGCGGCGTTCGGCGCGAGCGGCAAGGTCTCGACGCGGCTGTGCTGCAATGCGGTTTTCTGCGTCAGCAGTCGGGTCAGTTTCATGCGCGTTCTCCAGTGATGCGGGGTGATTCAATGTACTAGCGGCGGCACGGCAGCGGGTTCGGTTTGCAGGCGCGGCCCAAGCCGCTGAAACGCCCGGCGCAGGCGCGTGCGAAGTTCACCGTGCAGGCGATCTACGACGCTTTTGTTCGGATATGGCAGCGCGCCGGATGGGCCGGCGTGACCACACGCGCGGTGGCGCTCGAAACGGGTGTCTCGGTCGGCACGCTGTACGAGTACTTTCCGAACAGGCAGGCGCTGTTGTCGGGCTACGTGCGGCACGGCATCGAAAGCCTGATTGCGGCGCTCGGCGAGCGGCCGCTGCCGCTGGAGCGCATCGTGCAACTGGTGTGCGACCCGCGGGCCCAAGGGCTGCCGCCGTTCGACGCACAGATGCTCGATCTGGAGCATCAGATCGCCGAACCCAAACACCACCGCCGTGCTTATGACGAGCTGCTGGCCGCGTGGCGCGCCGCCATCGCCGCTGCAGTCGAGGACGCCGACGCAGAGCTGGTCGAGAGCCTGTTCGTCGCCGCCTGGGGCGGCCGCCGCTACATGCTGCGCGTGCAGCCGCCGCTGGCGGCCGAAGCCTGGATCGCGCAGATGCAGCACATCTGCACCTCCGCGCTCGCGCCTACTTCGACAACGCGAGCTTGATGCCGAAGCCGATCAGGAACACCCCCGCCAGCTTCTGCAACACCCTCGAGACGATCGGGTTCGCGCGCATGCGCTCGGCCAGGTAGTGCGTGAGCGCGACGACGATCAGGCCATAGGCCAGCGTCAGCAGCGCGATCGTCAGCGCCATCGCGCCGAAAGTCACCAGCCCCTGATGCCGCAGCGGGTCGACGAACAGCGGGAAGAACGCCATGTAGAACACGATCGCCTTCGGGTTCAGCAAGGTGATCAGCAGCGCCTGCTTGAAATAGTGGCGCGGCTGGATGTTCAGCACCGGCGCGTCGCCGGGTTTGGCCAGCAGCATCTTCGCACCGAGCCAGGCCAGGTAGGCGGCGCCCAGCCACTGCACGGCGCGGAACGCCGGGGGCCAGGCGGTCAGCAAGGCCGCGACACCGGCGACCGCCATCCACATCAACACCTGGTCGCCGGCAATCACACCGAGGGTGGCGGCAATGCCGCCGCGCACACCGCCCTTGCTGGTGGACGTGATCAGTGCCAGGTTGCCAGGGCCGGGGATCGCCAGAAAGATGACGATCGCGGCCACGAACGCGGCGTAGTCGGCAATTCCAAACATGGGGCAGCTCCGGTCGGGCCAAAACGCGATGCTACGCGAGGCACGCTGCGTTAAACTGCGCCGCCTTCGACCCCCTCAACAGCCACTGGATGAACACCATGTACCGCTGTCTTTTTGTGGCCATCGCCACAGCCGCACTGGTGGCGCCCGCCGCTGCCCAGATGCAACGCAATTTCCCGTCCAACGCGCTGCGCGGCAGCATCGTGGTCGCGAGCACCTCCGAAATCAGGCTCAACGGCCGCAGCGCCGAATTCGCACCGGGCGTGCGCATTCGCGATCAAGACAACATGCTTCAGCTGTCCGGCACCGTCGTCGGCAAGAAGCTGCTGGTGAACTACACCATCGATATCGGTGGCCAGGTGAAAGACGTGTGGATCCTTCGGCCTGAAGAGGCGGCCATGCGGCCCTGGCCGACAACGACGCAACAAGCCGAAGCCTGGTCGTTCGATTTCGGCACGCAGACCTGGACTCGACCGTGAGTGCCCCCGCCGCGGCGAAGAAGGTCTTCATCAAGACCTTCGGCTGCCAGATGAACGAGTACGACTCCGACAAGATGGCCGACGTGCTGCGCGCCGCGCAGGGCTACGAGCCGACGAGCAATGTCGATGACGCCGACCTGATCCTCTTCAACACCTGCTCGGTGCGCGAGAAAGCGCAAGAGAAGGTCTTCAGCGACCTTGGCCGCGTCAAGCACCTGAAGGCCAAGGGCGTGTTGATCGGCGTGGGCGGTTGTGTCGCAAGCCAGGAAGGCGACGCGATCATCAAGCGCGCGCCGTATGTCGACGTGGTGTTCGGGCCGCAGACATTGCACCGGCTGCCAGAGCTCTTGAACCAGCGCGCCCAACAGCAGCGCCCGCAGGTCGACATCAGCTTCCCCGAGATCGAGAAGTTCGACCACCTGCCGCCGGCGCGCGTCGACGGCGCGAGCGCCTTCGTCTCGATCATGGAAGGCTGCTCAAAGTACTGCAGTTACTGCGTCGTGCCCTACACACGCGGCGAGGAAGTCTCGCGCCCGTTCGACGACGTGCTCGTCGAAGTGGCCGGCCTCGCCGAGCAAGGCGTGCGCGAAGTGACACTGCTGGGCCAGAACGTGAACGCATACCGCGGCGCGATGGGCCGCACCGCAGACATCGCCGACTTCGCCTTGCTGATCGAAGCCGTGGCGAGGGTTCCCGGCATCGCCCGAATCCGCTACACCACCAGCCACCCGAACGAGTTCACGCAGCGCCTGATCGACGTCTACGCGAAGGTGCCGCAACTCGTGAACCACCTGCACCTGCCGGTGCAGCATGGCAGCGACCGCATCCTGATGGCAATGAAGCGCGGCTACACCGCGATGGAATACAAGAGCACGATCCGCAAGCTGCGCGCGGTGCGGCCCGACATCTGCCTGTCCAGCGACTTCATCGTCGGCTTCCCCGGCGAGACCGAAGCCGACTTCGGCCAGATGATGAAGCTGATAGCCGACGTGGGCTTCGACTACAGCTTCAGCTTCATCTTCAGCCCGCGCCCAGGCACACCGGCCGCGAATTTGGCCGACGCCACGCCGCAGCTCGAAAAGCTCAAGCGCCTGCACCACCTGCAGAAGGTGATCGACGACAGCGCCCGGCGCATCAGCGAATCACGCCTGGGAACGGTGCAGCGGCTGCTGGTCGAAGGCCCGTCGCGCAAGGACCCGAACGAGCTGACCGGCCGCACCGAGTGCAACCGCATGGTCAACTTCCCCGGCGGGCCGTATGCAGCGCGGCTGGTCGGGCAGATGGTCGACGTGACGATCACCGATGTGAATTCGCATTCGCTGCGCGCAGAAATCCTGCAGAACGAACCCGAGGGCGCGCTGGCAGGCTGAAGGGTGCGCTTCAGCGGCGGCGCGGCCCGAAGCCGGCCCACCAGACGCTGAGCGCGCAGGCCAGCACCATCGCGCCGTAGGTGACCATCTTGCCGTCGCGGCCGAAGACGATCAGCCCGGCCAGCAGCGCGATCGCCGATCCGGCCACGGCCCAGGCGGTCAGACGTGAAAGGCTGGCGCCCTTGAGGCTGCGGCGCCACAGCAGCTTGGCCGCCAGCGCGGTCAATACGCCCACGCCGAATGCGGGGGCGAAGAAGTTCAACAGGTGCCACAAGGCATCGATCGGGCCCACGCAGGATCCTTTGGCAAAGGTGAGAAACGGGCGGCCGGTGCAAGGCCTTGATACGGATCAAGCGCGCTGCGAGGCTTTTGACATTCCGACACCCCTGCGGAACCAGCGAATTTTATAATCTGGCAATGAGCGTCTTCGCCCTCGGCCTGAACCACACGACCGCACCGCTGGATTTGCGCGGCCGTTTTGCGTTCACACCCGAGCAACTCGCGCCCACGCTGCAGGGCTTTCGCGAGCGTCTGCAGCGGGTCAGCGAGGTCGCGATCGTGTCGACCTGCAACCGCACCGAGTTGTACGTGGGCGCCGCACCGTCGCTCGTCAACCCGGCCGTCGACTGGCTCGCCGGCCTGGGCGGCGTGAGCCCGCAGACGCTGCGCGACCATTCCTACGTGCTCGAAGGCGGTGCCGCGGCGCGCCACGCGTTCCGCGTGGCCAGCGGGCTGGATTCGATGGTGCTGGGCGAGCCGCAGATCCTCGGCCAGTTCAAGCAAGCGGTGCGTGAAGCGCAAACCGCCGGCACACTCGGCGGCAGCCTGCACCAGATGTTCCAGCGCTCGTTCGCGGTGGCCAAGGAAGTGCGCAGCTCGACCGAGATCGGCGCCCACTCGATCAGCATGGCCGCCGCCGCGGCGCGGCTGGCCTCGCAGCTCTTCGAAGACCTGAGCGAAACCAAGGTGCTTTTCGTGGGCGCTGGCGAGATGATCGAACTCGTCGCCACCCACTTCGCGGCGCGCACGCCGCGGGCCATGGCGGTGGCCAACCGCACGCTCGAGCGCGGCGAAAAGCTCGCCTCGCGCTTCGGGGCCGAAGCAATGCGCATGGCCGACCTGCCAGCGCGCCTGGCCGAATTCGACATCGTGATCTCGTGCACCGCGAGCACGTTGCCGATCATCGGCCTGGGCGCGGTCGAGCGAGCCTTGAAGGTGCGCAAGAAACGCCCGATCTTCATGGTCGACCTGGCCGTTCCGCGCGACATCGAACCCGAAGTGGCGCAGCTGCGCGACGTGTACCTCTATACCGTCGACGACCTGTCGGGCCTGGTGCAATCGGCCGGCGAAAAGCGCCAGGCCGCGGTCGAACAGGCCGAGGCCATCATCGAAACCGGTGTGCAGAGCTTCGTGCACTGGCTCGACCAGCGGGGTTCAGTGCCATTGATCCAGGCACTTCATTCGCAGGCCGACGACTGGCGCAGCACCGAGATCGCGCGCGCGCGCAAGATGCTCGCCAAGGGTGAAAACGTCGACGCGGTGCTGGAAGCGCTGTCGCGCGGGTTGACCCAGAAGATGCTGCACGGCACGCTGGCCGAACTGCACGCCGCCGACGGCGCGCACCGCGCCGAGCTGGCGCAGACGGTGTCGCGCCTGTTCCTGCGCCAGAACCCGCGCCTGCCAACCGACGACCAGCGTTAGCGGGCGCGCAACACTCCGCCATTCGCGGAGCCGTTGCGCGCTGATCCGGCGCGTGGTGCTCCGTTCAGCTGATTCAGAGCACCCCGATGAAAGCCTCTCTCCGTCAACAATTCGAACGCCTCGCGCTGCGCCTGTCCGAGCTCGACGCGACGCTCGGCGACCCGGGCGTGGCAAGCGACATGAAGCGCTACCGCGAGCTGACGCGCGAGCATGCCGAGGTCTCGGGCCTGGTCGAGCGCTTTCGGCGCTTCGAGCGGCGCGAGCGTGACCTGGTGAGCGCTCAAGAGATGCTCGCCGACCCCGACTTCGCCGAGATGGCGCAGCAAGAAATCCTTGAGGCGCGCGCCGACACCGAACGCCTGCACTTCGAGCTGCAGGCCGCCTTGCTGCCGCGCGACCCCGACGATGCGCGCAACGTCTTCCTTGAAATCCGCGCCGGCACCGGCGGTGATGAATCGGCGCTGTTCGCCGGCGACCTGGCGCGCATGTACCTGCGCCACTGCGAGCGGCGTGGCTGGCGCAGCGAGCTGATGAGCGAAAGTGTGAGCGACCTCGGCGGCTACAAGGAAGTGGTGTTCCGCATCGAAGGCGATGACGTGTACGCGCGGCTCAAGTTCGAGTCGGGCGGCCACCGCGTGCAGCGGGTGCCGGTGACGGAAACGCAGGGCCGCATCCACACCAGCGCCTGCACCGTGGCCGTGCTGCCCGAGCCCGATGCGACCGAAGAGGTCAAGCTCAACCCGGCCGAGCTGCGCATCGACACCTTCCGCGCCAGCGGCGCCGGCGGCCAGCACGTCAACAAGACCGACAGCGCGATCCGCATCACCCATCTGCCGACCGGCATCGTCGCCGAGTGTCAGGACGACCGCTCGCAGCACCGCAACAAGGCCAAGGCGATGGCCGTGCTGACAGCGCGGCTGCGCGACAAGGACCGCAACGAACGCGCCGCCAAGGAAGCCGCCACGCGCAAGGGCCTGATCGGCAGCGGCGACCGCAGCGACCGCATTCGCACCTACAACTTTCCGCAGGGGCGTTTCACCGACCACCGCATCAACCTCACGCTCTACAAGCTGCAGTTCATCCTCGACGGCGATCTCGACGACGTGACGGCCGCGCTGCAGGCGGCGCAGGCGGCCGAGCAGCTGGCCGCGTTGGAAAGTGGCGAGGCATGAAGCCTGAGGGTTCGGGCGCATTCAGCGTCGCGCAGGCCTTGCACGCAGCACGCGAACTCGGCGTCGACCGGCTCGACGCGCTGATGCTTCTGGGCGAGGTGCTGAGCTGCTCGCGCACCTGGCTGCTGGCGCACGACGATGCCGAATTGAGCACCGAGCAAGGCAAGCGCCTACAGGCCGGCTTTGCCCGGCGCGCTGCCGGTGAGCCGCTTGCCTACCTGCTCGGCGAGAAAGAGTTCCACGGCCTGATGCTGCAGGTGAATTCGAACGTCCTGGTGCCCCGCCCCGACACCGAGGTTCTGGTGGACTGGGCGCTCGAATTGCTGGCGGGCATGGCGCAACCGAGCGTGGTCGATCTCGGCACAGGCAGCGGCGCGATCGCGCTGGCGGTGAAACACGCCCACCCCGCCGCGGCGGTTCTGGCGACGGACCTGAGCACGGCCGCACTCGAAGTGGCAAGCAACAACGCACGCCGGCTCGCCCTGGACGTCGAATTCGCCCAGGGTTCGTGGTGGCAGGCCTTGCCAACCCGCCGCTTTCGGCTCGTGCTCAGCAACCCGCCGTACATCGCGGCTGGCGACGAACACCTGGCCGCACTCGCCCACGAGCCGGCGCTGGCGCTGACGCCCGGCGGCGATGGCCTGGGCGCCTTGTGCAGCATCGTCGCCGGCGCACAGGCGCACCTGGAGCCTGGCGGCTGGCTGCTGCTGGAGCACGGTTTCGACCAGGCCGACGCCGTTCAGGCACTGCTGCGCGGGCACGGTTTTGCCGCTGTCCAGACGCGCCACGACATCGCCGGCCAGCCGCGTTGCAGCGGTGGTCACCGCCAGTAACACCTGCGCAACGCAGCGACCAGAGTCGTGCAAAAGAGCGCGACTCCTGCATCTGAGGGATGCGGTTTGGCCTTGGACGCAACACGCGTTGCAACCAACGGCGTAGCATGAAATTTCCTTGCCGCAGCCTTCCGAAACCGGCTGGCTGCGCTGCCCCGCAACCCTGGAAGGAGCCAATCATGCAAAAGCAGACGTGGATGATTTTCGGGGTGCTCGCCTTGGCGGCGGTGCAAGCTGCGCAGGCGAGCGATGGCGGCGGAATCACACCCAGCGCCGACCAGTTGCAGTGGGCGCGCTGGCAGGGCCGCATGACGTTCGGCTCGGAAACCACCGGGCTCAGGCCCAACACGATCAGCCTGATGGGCGATTACTACTTCACCAATTCGCTGGCGAGCTCGCGCCGCGCCGGTGGCTTTCGCGCGACGAGCGGCTTGCTGGTGGGCCCGCGCACGCAGTCGTGGCTCGGCCAACCGGGCCTGAGTGCGGGCAGCGCTTTCAGCGTTGGCACCCAGCCCTTCGGCCAGACCGCCGCGTTGCCCGCAGCAGGCGAAACCCCGAGCGACACCGCCACCCTGCCCTACCTCGGCTTGGGCTACACCGGCTTGTCGTTGCGCGGCGGCTGGAGCTTCAACGCCGACCTGGGCCTGGTGGCGCGCAGCCCCGGCAACGTCGTCAAATTCGGCCGCAGCCAGAGCCTGGACGACACCGTGCGCGAGCTGCGCCTGTCGCCGCTGCTGCAGTTCGGGGTCTCGTACTCGTTCTGAGTTTCCAGGGCCGGCATTCCCGAGGGCTTTGGCCGGCCGCGCAGGCGTGCGAGTGCCGGTTTGCCGTATAAACGGGGCTGTCTCACATTCACACGGCGACACCAACATGAGCGACGTTCAAAAACGCATCGACGACCTCGTCAAGAAGAACCACGTGGTGCTCTTCATGAAGGGCACGGCGCAGTTTCCGCAGTGTGGTTTTTCGGGCCGCGCGATCCAGGTGCTGAAAGCCTGCGGCGTCTCCGACCTGACGACCGTCAACGTGCTCGAAGACGACGGCATCCGCCAGGGCATCAAGGACTACGCCAACTGGCCGACGATCCCCCAGCTCTACGTCAACGGCGAATTCGTCGGCGGTTCGGACATCATGATGGAGATGTACGAGGCCGGTGAACTTCAACCCCTGATCGGGGCCTGAAGATCGCCACACGCGTCGTCGTCGGCATCACCGGCGCCACCGGCGCGGTATATGCCGTGCGCTTGCTGGCGCGGCTGAAAGCGGCTGGGCGCGAAACGCATCTTGTCGCCAGCCCGGCCGGTGTGCTCAACGTGCACCATGAACTCGGGCTCGACCGCAAGGCGCTCGAAGCGCTGGCCGACGTGGCCTACAACCCGGCCGACGTGGGCGCCGCGATCGCAAGCGGCTCGTTCGGCGCCGACGCGATGGTCGTGGCACCCTGTTCGATGAAGACGCTGGCGTCGGTGGCGCACGGGCTGTCGGACAACCTGTTGACGCGGGCTGCCGATGTGGCGTTGAAAGAGCGCCGCCGGCTCGTGCTGATGGTGCGCGAAACGCCGTTCAACCTGGCGCACCTGCGCAACATGACGGCCGTGACCGAAATGGGCGGCGTGATCTTCCCGCCGCTGCCGGCCTTCTATCACCGGCCGCAAAGCATCGACGAGATGGTCGACGACACGGTCGAGCGGGTGCTCGCGCTGCTGGGCGTGGACGAAGCCGCGCCCAAAACCTGGCGCGGGCTTTGACTCGCGCCGGTCAGGCCGGTGGCTTGTAAGCCCAGAGACGCTGCGACGCGAACACCGCGTTCGGGTATTCGGGGCGGCCGCGACTGCCGTTGTAGCGGCCGAGTGCCATGTACATGTCGCCCTGTTCGCGGTCGAGGTAGTGGCGCAGGATCACGCAGCCGAAGCGCAGGTTGGTCTGCAGGTGGAACAGCCGGCTCGCGTCGCCGTCGCCGATCAGGCGCGCCCAGAACGGCATCACCTGGGTGTAGCCGCGCGCACCGACGCTGCTGATTGCGTACTTGCGGAACCCGCTCTCGACCTGCACCAGGCCGAGCACCAGCGAAGGCTCGAGCCCGGCGCGTTTGCTCTCGTACCACACCGTCTCGAGGAACTCGACCCGAGCCACATGCTCGGCCTTGCGCTTCTTGAGGCGGTTGCTCATCTCGCCGAGCCAGCGCAGGTAGATCAGGCGGGTTTCGATGTTTTCGAAGCTGGGCTTCGGCGGCGCACTGTCGTTGACGGCCGCGGCAAGCGCCGAGCGCACCGAGTTGGCCAGCGGTTCTTCGACCTGGGCGCCGGCGTGCGCCGGTTGCGGCAACAGCGCGATGCATGGGCTCAACAATGCGGCCGCGCAAGCCCGGCGCCGAGCTCTCCCGGTATGGGAGAGTTCCAGGCTCATGCGTCGAGCTTGGCCTTCAGCAAGGCCATCACATCGGCCAGCGGCAAAGAGGTGGCCTGCGCGTCACAACGCCCCTGGTATTCGACCTTGCCCTCCTTGAGGCCCCGGTCCGAGAGCACAACGCGATGCGGCACGCCCACCAGTTCCCAGTCGGCGAACATCGCGCCCGGGCGTTCGCCGCGGTTGTCGAGCATCACATCGACGCCGAGCACTTGAAGGTCGTCGTGCAGCTTGTCGGCGGCGGCCTGCACCTCGGGCGAGCGGTCGTAGCCGATCGGGCAGATCACGACGCCGAACGGTGCGATGGCGAGCGGCCAGACGATGCCCCGCTCGTCATGGTTCTGCTCGATGGCCGCGCCCAGGATGCGCGTGACGCCGATGCCGTAGCAGCCCATCTGCATCAGCCGCGGCTTGCCGGTTTCGTCGAGGAAGGTGGCCTTCATCGCTTCGCTGTATTTGGTGCCGAGGAAGAACACGTGGCCGACCTCGATGCCACGCTGGATCGCCAGCACGCCCTTGCCGTCGGGTGAAGGGTCGCCGACGACGACGTTGCGGATGTCGGCCACCAGGTCGGGCTCGGGAAGGTCGCGGCCCCAGTTGACGCCAGTGAAGTGGAAGTCGACGTCGTTGGCACCGCAGATGAAATCGCTCATCGCGGCCACAGTGCGGTCAGCCACCACCTTTATCGGCTGCTTCAAGTTGATGGGCCCGAGGTAGCCCGGCTTGCAGCCGAAATGCGCTTCGATCTCGGCGCCGGTCGCAAAACGGAAACCGTCCTTGAGCCCAGGCACCTTGTTCGCCTTGATCTCGTTGAGCGCATGATCGCCGCGCACGAGCAGCAGCCACACGGTCGTCTTGAGAACGTCGCCGGCCTTGTTCTTCTCGTCGGTGGCGAGCACCAGCGACTTGACCGTGGACGCGAGCGGCACGCCGAGCAACGCCGCCACGTCTTCGCAAGTGCTCTTGCCCGGTGTGGGCGTCTTCACCATCGGCGCGGAAGCGGCCGCACGTTGCTCGATCAGCGGCAGTGCTTCGGCCAGCTCGATGTTGGCGGCGTAGTCGGAGGTCGGGCAGTAGACGATCGCGTCTTCGCCGGTGTCGGCGATGACCTGGAATTCGTGCGAACGGTCGCCACCGATCGCGCCTGTGTCGGCGGCCACGGCCCGGAAGGTCAACCCCATGCGCTCGAAGATGCGCACGTAGGCGTTGAACATCTGCTCGTAGCTCTTGCCAGCGGCTTCGACGTCACGGTCGAAGGAATACGCGTCCTTCATCGTGAACTCGCGCCCGCGCATCACGCCGAAGCGCGGCCGGCGCTCGTCGCGGAACTTGGTCTGAATGTGATAGAAATTCTTCGGCAGCGCGCGGTAGCTGCGCAGTTCCTGCCGGGCGATGTCGGTGATGACTTCTTCGCTGGTCGGCTGGATGATGAAGTCGCGCTCGTGGCGATCCTTGATGCGCATCAGCTCCGGGCCATACGCCTGGAAGCGCCCCGACTCCTGCCACAGCTCGGCCGGCTGCACGACCGGCATCAGCAACTCGATGGCGCCCGCGCGGTTCATTTCTTCACGGATGATGGCCTCGACCTTGCGGATCACACGCAAGCCCATCGGCATGTAGCTGTAGATGCCCGCGCCGAGCCGCTTGATGAAACCGCCCCGCATCATGAGTTGGTGGCTCACGACCTCGGCGTCGGCGGGTGCTTCCTTGAGTGTGGAGATGAAGAACTGGGTGGCTTTCATGCGGCGGGCATTGAGGCAGATCGTGTGAAGGGAACGAACGCGAGAGGCTTTCGCGTCACCGGCCGCGCTTGCGGAAAACCGAGGGCTTGTTTCCCGTCACGCCGGTGTAATAATGAATTCAACGAATGAATTGGGGTTGATTATGCTCGACCGTGAAGGGTTCAGACCCAACGTCGGCATCGTCCTGCTCAACCAGAGGAACCAGGTTTTCTGGGGCAAACGCATACGCACCCACTCCTGGCAGTTCCCGCAAGGGGGCATCAAATACGGCGAAACGCCCGAGCAGGCGATGTTCCGCGAGCTCCACGAAGAAGTGGGCCTCGTGCCCGACCACGTGCGCATCGTCGCGCGCACGCGCGACTGGTTGCGCTATGAGGTGCCCGACCATTTCATTCGGCGTGATGCGCGCGGCCACTACCGCGGGCAGAAGCAGATCTGGTTCCTGTTGCAGCTCGTCGGCCGCGACAGCGACATGAACCTGCGCGCCACCGACCACCCCGAGTTCGACGCCTGGCGCTGGAACGAGTACTGGGTGCCGCTCGAACTCGTGATCGAGTTCAAACGCGACGTGTACCAGATGGCGCTGACCGAACTGGCGCGCTTTCTGCCGCGGGGCACGCACCACAACCGCTACCTGCGCTCGGGCATGCGGCCGCACCATCGCGACGATCTCGAACCGGCCCACGAGTTCGGTACCGAGC